>WNGA01006743.1_pt1 | contig 16245 bp, 15 predicted proteins | sample 5400061 | NCBI WGS metagenome assembly WNGA01 (sample SAMN13153366, study PRJNA577476) | soil metagenome | isolation source: 100 cm soil or saprolite under grassland replicate 2 | place: USA:California | collected 2016-06-15 | reverse complement strand
TCAGCATTGGTGATCTTTCCGGCCAGAGCCGCTTTCACCAACCCGGCCCGCGGCACTTCCTTCCTGCTCATCGTGAAGGTCTCCATGGGGGGACACTTCTACGTGACAGTTAGGGAGGACATTTCTACTTAGCAGCGGCAAGGGCGCCGATCGAGGTTGACAGAGGCTACGTAAGTGGGCACCATTCAAAGGCCGCGCCCGTAGCTCAGTTGGATAGAGCGTTGGCCTCCGAAGCCAAAGGCCAGAGGTTCGAATCCTCTCGGGCGCACCATTCGAGTGGATCTGACGCACGGCGATGTGCGAGGTGGGACTGACGGGCCGTTAGCTCAGTTGGTAGAGCAGCTGACTCTTAATCAGCGGGTCCAAGGTTCGAGTCCTTGACGGCCCACCAACACTGATCGGGCACTTCCAGAACACCGGAAGTGCCCGATTCTGCATAGTCACCGGTCGAATTCCGACCCGCCCGAAATTCCGCCGCGTTCATCGTTATTTCCGCTACGTCCGGGCGCACTGATCGAAAATCAGCGGGTCCGAGAAGGCCTCCCAGATTCGCTTTTTGCGACGCGTACTTCCAGATCGCCACGCGCTCCTGCCACCACCGTGCTACCACGTCGTCCCGCGGCACCGCGTCTACGTTTCGCGATGATCCCCGATTGCGAGCCCGAGTCGTTACGTTTGACGTAACGCGTACGCGCGGTTAGGCTAGGCGATGATCCTCGGCTACCGCGACAAGCGGACTCGTGATTTCGCCGCCGGGAAACGGGTCAAGGCGTTTTCCGGCATTCAGCGTGCGGCCCAGCTGAAGCTGGACCGTCTCGAGGCGGCGACGTCGCTGCGGGATCTCGCGGCGTTGCCCGGGAACCGGTTCGAAGCGCTGAGCGGAGATCGGAAGGGTCAGTACAGCATCCGGATCAATGATCAGTGGCGGATCTGCTTCGAATGGCCGGAAGGCGACAGCGGACCCGCCAACGTGGAGATCGTCGACTATCACTAGGGGAGAGCGAGAGATGGCACGCATCCCGATTCATCCCGGCGATCATCTCGCCGAGGAACTAAGGGCGCTCGAGATGAGCGCCGCCGAGCTGGCGCGGCAGCTCAAGGTGCCGACGAACCGGGTGACCGGCATTCTGAACGGTCAGCGCGCAATCACCGGCGATACTGCGCTGCGGCTCGGCCACTTCTTCGGCACCAGTCCGCAGTTCTGGCTGAATCTCCAGATGCTCTACGACCTTCGCATCGCCGAACAGCGAACAGGAAGAACGATAAAGGCCCTGCCAAGGCTGAAGCGAGCCTGACCGAAGCTCGCGACGCCATCGCGAGTCCTGCAGAGTGAGCGTCGTCCGGTATCCCCCGCCGCGCCGGCGCGCGCGTGACCGGTGTAAACGGTTCGATGCGACGGTGCGTCTTGACGGTGCGTCTTATCGTCGTTCAGGAGGGCACGGGACATGAGGCGCTGGCGAATCGGCTTGCCAGTCGTTGCGGTCGGGCTCCTGCTGGCCGGATGCGGCGTCGCTCACGAGCGGAGCGCCCGGTCGGTCGTCCCCGACACGCCCGTCGGGCTGGTCGTCGGCAGCCGGCTCACGCTGCCCCTCACCACCCTCGATCCCGACCGGCAGGTCCTCCACGTCCTCAACCGTCTCGCCTACGGTCCCCGTCCGGGCGACGTCGAGCGCGTCCGGGCGATGGGCCTGGCCGCCTGGATCGACGCCAGCTCGAGCCCGAGCGCATTCCGGACGAGCTGGTCGAGCGCCGTCTCGGAGCCTATCCGACCCTTCGCATGACCACGGCCGAGCTCTTCCAAGAGTTTCCCCGGCCCGATCCCTCGGCGAGCACGCGGCGGCGCGGGCGATGCGCAGCGGCGAGGCGCCGATGCGGGACGGGATGGCGGGCGAGGCGAGGCTCGGCGGCCCCGAGGATCGCCACCGAGTTGGCCGCGGCCCGCCTCGCTATGGCTTAGGCCGAGCGGTATGTGTACTACGATGGCGATGAGAGGAGTAAGTAACTATGGAGCCGATCAAAATGAGGAGTCTCGAGCATTTGCGACTACTCAAGTCATCGTGTAGGGCGTCTGTCTTCCGGGCAGCCTGTTTTGCCGGAGTGATCTCGTTGGTACTCGTGGCTTTCAGTGTTTCGGCGGCGCCGGAGTCCGTTGCGGTTCAAGGCAGGTCGGCTGGGCCGGTGTACAGCGTCGTGAGTCCGATCGGCGAAAGTACCGTCAAGATGATCAGCATGGTGCCTCGCGCGAATACCTTGGCAGGCAAGACTGTCTGCATGGTGTGGAACCGCGCATTCAAGGCCGACGTAACCCTCCCAGCGATCGGGGACCAGTTAAAGCAGCTGTATCCGGATATTAGACTCGTCTCGCACACGCAGATGCCGGTCGCTCCCATGCCGTCAACTCCCGACAATCCCAACAAAGATGCTGAGAATCTCCGGGCGGCGCTCAAGGAACAAGGTTGCAGCGTGCTCGTGACCGGGAACGGTGGTTGAGGGGTTTGCACACCGCGTGTGGCACACGCGGCAGTCGTGGGGGAAAAGTCCGGCATTCCGAGCGTCGTAGTGGCAGGTCCCGCCTTCAAGAAACAGGCCGAAGTTACCGCTTACGACCAGGGAGTACCGTCGTTGCGGGTTGCCGTGTATCCGGGCCCGTTCGATCTCCACTCGGACTCTGAGCTGCGGCAGAACGCGGTAAAGATTGTCCCCCAGGTTATAGAGGCTCTGACCAAGCCACTACCTGAATCGGCATCCGCCCAGGAGGCCTCTCTCAAGGAACGGAAGGTCAGGGGAATCGTATTCACGGGTACGATCGATGAGGTCAACCGCCACTTCTCGGATTACCAGTGGAGTGACGGGATGGCCATCATTCCACCCACGGTTGAGCGGGTCGAGGAGTTTCTGAAATACACCGACTATGCCCCTTATGAAGAAATCGCCGTGCTTCCGTTAGCGAATCTGCGGGCCACCCCCTGGAATATCGCCGTGAATGCTGTCATGGCGGGAGCACGCCCGGAGTACATGCCCCTAATAATTGCGGCAGTGCAAGCCATAGGCGATCCTGCCTTCCGCCTAGCAGTTACTGGCGGCAGCACGCATTCCTTTAACACTTTCTATTGGGTGAACGGACCGTTAGCGAGGCAACTCGGGATCGAGTCCGGGCAGGGGCTGATCGCGGCCCAAGCCAATCAAGCCATCGGCCGTACGATGAGTCTGATCGAGAGGAACATAGCCGGTTTCAGAGCGAAAGAAACCCAGATGGGGACCTTCGGGAAGTTGCAGTCCTGGGTCCTCGCGGAAGATGAAGAGGCCCTGAAGAAGATTGACTGGCAACCGGACCACGTGGCCGGAGGATTCGACAAGGATGTGAGTACGGTATCTGCGGCCAGCAGCACGTTCATGGGACAGAACACCATCCCATCGACATCCAATCCCAAGATCCTGATGCAACTCCTTGCCTACGGGATCACCTACAACGAAGCCCTTGCGTCCGGCATGATCAATTCGCCGCGAACCCTGCTGATCACACCGACCACTGCCGAAGTTCTCGCCAAGGGCGGCTATACGAAGAAGAAGCTCGTCGATGACCTGGTGGAGACGGCGAGGAAGCCCACATATGAGTGGACCTTCTCAAAGGTTTACGGGTCTTACGGCAGGGTATTCGGTTCTTTCGACAGGGAGCTCCAGAGGGAACTCAACGATCCTCGCGCAGCGAAAGGGAAATTGCCGCCCTGGTATCCAAGAGCTCCGGGATGGGAAGAAATCAAAACGACCCCATCCATCGCGCGTAATGGGATTCGAATTCTCGTCTGCGGAGATCCCAGTAGAAACAAGGCGCAGGTTCTGGCTGGTGGTAGGGGCAGGTCCGTCAAGGAGGTCAAGCTGCCCGCCAAATGGGATCAACTCATGGAAAAAGCGGGATATCGTCCGCTCAAAGAGTTCGTCCTCGACTAGAAGGGAAAGTTCATGATAGCCAGAACATTGATCACGCGTTCACCCCTTCTCATCTGGGTCATTGCATTCGGCTCGCTCGTTTCCAGTGCGCAGAATGGGTGGGCCGAGCCGAAACGTGAAAGCCGATATCCGCTGATGACCGGTGAAGAATTGAAAAGACTCATTGATTCCAAGGCAACCCAGGACATCGTGATTGTCGATACCCAGCCGAGTGAGTATTTTGCTGAAGCGCACATCCCGGGCGCCGTCAATCTGCCCTACACGGACAGGATCAAGCCGCCCGTGAATCTTCCTCGCACAAAGACTCTGCTTCTGTACTGCCCATGCCAGAACGAGGAAGAGTCGACCGAAATGGCAATTCAACTAGAGAAACTGGGTTACCGCAAATTGAAGCTTCTTCAGGGTGGCTTACCCAAGTGGCGCGAACTGAAATATCCGACGGCAAAATCGGGGGAATGATGCGCAGTCCTTTGGTTGTGCTCATCGCCGTGTCGAGCTTGATCGCATTCGGCGCACCATGCTCGGCCGGACAATCGAAGACGGTTTCCGGTCTTGCTGTGGGAGAAGTGACCCCGTCATTTCCGGTTCTGGCCGTAACCGGGCCCCACAAAGGCAAGGAAGTCTGCTACGTCTGCGAGTTCTTCGGAGGTGCTCCTGCGATCTTTGCGTTTTTCTGGCAAGCCGGGGATGACATGGCGAGCGTGGTGAAAGAGCTCGATGAACTCGCGGGTCGAAACAAGGACATCAGGGTCGTCGCGATCATCATCGAAGGGCAAGACAGTCGGCCCTGGCTGGAGAAGTTCGCTCAGGAGAATCGTATCACCATACCGTTAGCGGTTCTTCGCAAGGGAAGAGACGATATCGCCATGAAGGTCTATAAGCTGAACGCCAACATGAATAACACGATTCTGATGAGTGTGAAACGCAGAGTGGCCGCGAACCTAGTCAATGTGAATACCGAGAACTTCACAATCCTGACCAACACTGTATCGAAGGTGCTGGATCAAAGATAGTTGGGAAGCCGTGCCCGTCCGTTGGAAGGCTGCCGACCCCAGGCTTCGAGCTGGCCCACAGCGCCGCCACTAGCGTAGTGCAACGGCGGACACTGCTACCGCGCTGCTACCAAACCATCCCGAACCACGCCGATCCACGCCGCACATCGTCAGTCCCAGGTGTGAAGATCTTCGAGCGTTACATCGTCGTGGACCTCGGTGGAGATGCTTGCGGGATCACTCTTAATCAGCGGGTCCAAGGTTCGAGTCCTTGACGGCCCACCAAAATCAGCAGGTTAGCGAGCGCCTCGCCGAGGCGCTCGCGCCTGCTGACGCCCCGCAGGCGACATCGAGCCGATTTCAACTGTCTGCCTCATATCATTCGCCGTCGCCTTGGGACAACTCGGGATATTCCCGGACGACGCCATGTTGATCATTCATCAGCGGGTCATCGGCCATCGGTAAGCCGCGGCATATAGGCGTCAGCGTTCCGGCAACCCGGCCTTACGGGCTCCCTCGACGATCCGCTCGAACTCCTTGCGGAACGTGGGATTGTCGGAATACCCGGATCCGTCCTGCGCCAGCTGCTCCACCGTGAAGCCTGGTCGGACTTTAAGCAGCTCCGCAACGGCCGCCGCCGCCTCTGCCTTCTGCCCGCGCCAGGCATACGCAGAGGCGAGATCAGTCCAGGCGCCCCAGAACGACTTCCCGGTCGCCGTCGACTTCAGGCACCATTCGATGGCTTGCGCGTCACGCGCCAGGTGCGTGTGCGCGTGGCACAGGACGTAGTACCAGATGAACAGGTCAGGATCACGCGGACTGAGTCGGATCGCTTTCTCCACCGGCGCCACCGTCTCCGCGGCCCGCCCGATGGCGATCAGGCTCCGCCCGCGGGCGACGTAGGCCGCCGCATGGTTAGGATCGAGGGCGATGGCCCTGTCGTACGTCGCCAGCGCAGCGTCGAACCGCCCGGACAGTGCCAGAACCTCGGCCTTCACGTAATGCGCGTGGGCGTAGTTGGGCGAGAGATCGATGGCCCGCGTGACGGCTTCGTCGGCACGGGCGAGGATCAGGGCACGTTCGGGATCCCAACGGTTGCGGTGGATGAGCGTGAGGGCGTGCGCAAGCCCGACCCTGGCCTGACTGTTGTCCGGATCGATTCGCAGCGCGTCTTCGAACAGCGTGACGGATCTCTTCGTGTCGTCCTGCTGCGGCGCTGCATTCAAGATCGACCAACCCCGCATGGTGAGGTCCACCGCGTCCGGGTTCGCGCGTGGCGCGCGGCGACCCTCGACGTTGATGAGCTCGACGCTGAGCGTTCTCGCGAGACGGCTCGCGATGCCGAAGTTGTCCTGGGACGTCGTCAACGTCCCCTGATCGACGTCCATCTGCTCGGCCCACAGATGTGCGCCGCTGCCAGCGTCGATGAGCTGCGCGTTGACGCGGACCGTGCGGCCGGTGCGGCGGACGCTGCCCTCGAGCACGTAGCGGACACCTAACTCGCGGCCGATCTGCCGTGCGTCGACGGCCTTGCCCTTGAATGTGAACGCCGTGTTCCGGGAAATCACGAAGCTTCCGGCGAGTCGCGACAGATCCGTCGTGAGGTCTTCCGTCACGCCATCGGCGAAGTAATCCTGGTTCGGATCGCCGCTGAGGTTGGTGAATGGCAGCACGACGATCGAGAGACGCGGCGCCTGCGTGCCGTCGGCCCGCTGACCTGGAAAGAGCCGCGAGCTCACCCACCAGGCCCCTCCGGCCGCGAGAAGAACCAGCAGTGCCGCCAGGCCCAGCACGATCCAACGCCGACGGCCCGCCGTGGTGGTGCGACCGAGGGGCGCGGCCCCGGACATGAACGCTACACCTGGAATCAGGACCCGATACGTTCGTACAGGCTGCTCGATGTTCTTGAGCTGCCGCTCGCCCGCATCCACGAAAGTGAAAGGCAGCTTGCCGCGGACGTGATCGTGGACCGTACTGGACACGAGCACGCCACCGGGCTCGGCGAGCGCTTCCAGCCGGGCGGCGATGTTGATTCCGTCACCGTAGATTCTGGCGTCGTCGTGGATCACATCGCCCAGATTGATGCCGATGCGAAACCGCATGCGCCGATGCTCGGGCACGCCCTCGTTGCGCTCGGCCATCACGGTCTGGATCTGGGCCGCGCACTCGGTCGCGGCGATGACACTGGGAAATTCAGCCAGAATGCCGTCGCCGGCGGTGTCGATGATCCGTCCACCGTGGCGGCCGATGAATGGCAGGATCACGCTCTGATGCGCCTTGAGGTCGCGCACGGTGGCGGCCTCGTCCTCGTGCATGAGCCGGCTGTAGCCGGCGATATCGGCGGCCAGGATGGCGGCAAGCCGTCGGTTCATCGGGGGCTCCGCGCCCATGAGCCGTAGTGTTGCACACCGCCTTAGGCCCCGCGAGGGCGGTCACGCGCGCGTCAGCGCTTCTCGAAGACTTCCTTCGCCACGGTGATCGCTGTAATCGCGTTGGGCCAGCCCGAGTAAAACGCCAGGTGCGTGATCGTCTCGATCAACTCTCCTCCTGTGTCACGCCGTTGTCTCGCGCTCGGGCGAGGTGGGACCGCAGCTGATCCGGACGGTTCATCGCGATCAGCGCGCTGACGGTCGCCAGACTGCGATCCCGCGGCGAGAGCTGCGGCCGCGCCCACACGTCGCCGAACAGCACGTTGTCCGTGAGCTCGACGAGCTTGGGGCGAAGTCGCCGATCAGGCGTTGAGCAGGCGTCGGCTGTGCCGTGGCCGCGGCGGCTGGGGCTCGAGTTCCTGCGCCGTACTGTCCTTCAGTCACGTGTTCCATCCAGTCGACGGTTTGGCCGTCGAGGTGCTCCTGAATCGCGATATGCGTCATGCTGCTCGTTGCGCTCGCTCCGTGCCAATGTTTCAGACCCGGTGGGATCCAGACGACGTCGCCGGGGCGAATTTCCTGGATGGGGCCGTCCCATTGCTGGATCCAGCTCGCGTTCATGGGGCGCGCCGTCCCGGGTGTCGCGGAAGGAGCGCTGTCAGCAAGCCCAGCAAGAGCAAGAATGGCGTGAGCCGGTAGACCGTCGAGATGCTGGTGAGGTCGGCCAAGCGCCCCAGGGCGGCGGCCCCGAGCCCGCCGAGACCGAACGCGAGGCCGTAGAACACGCCGGCGGTCAGGCCCACCCGCCCCGGCAGCAACTCCTGGGCGTAGACGAGGATGGCCGAGAAGGCCGACGCGATGATGATGGCGATCATGACGGCCAGGACTCCCGTCCAGAACAGGTTGGCGTAGGGCAGGATCAGCGCAAAGGGCAACGCTCCGAGGATCGAGAACCACATCACGGGAATGCGTCCCACCCGATCGGCGAGGGCGCCGCCGGTGATGGTGCCGATCACGATGCCCACCAGGAAGGCGAAGAGGTAGAGCTGGGCCGTCGCCACCGGAAGGTGGAACCGATCGATCAGATAGAGCGTGTAGTAGGAGCTGAGGCTGGCGCTGTAGACGTTCTTCGAGAAGAGCAGGATCACCAGGACGCCCATCGCCATCGCCACACGCTGGCGGGGCAACGCGCTCTCCCGGATGGTCTCCGGCCCCGCCGTGGTCGCCCCTGGCCGGCGCGGCGTGCGCTGACGCGCGTACCAGCCGCCCACCTGCAGCAGCACCACGATGGCAATCAACGCGGCCAGGCCAAACCAGGCGATGCTCGACTGGCCGCGCGGCACCACCACGAAGGCCGCGAGTAGCGGGCCCGACGCGGAGCCCACGTTGCCCGCGACATGGCGAGCAGTCCCACCAGCGTGAATCCGATGCCGAGCGTGAGCGAGTACGGCTGCGGCCGCCGGTCCGTGTAGAGGCCCACCACGGGCTGGAGCATCGACGCGGTGCACTGGAGTGTCAGCGTGATCACGCCGATCTGGCCGAAGCTGAGGCCGTACGAGGACTTCAGGAGGGGATAGAGCGCGGGCACGAGCGACTGCATCAGGTCGTTCAGGAGGTGGCAGAAGCTCAGCGACAGGACGATGGAGAAGCTCGCGGCCTGCGCGACGGTGCGTGGGGTGACGGCGGTGCCCGGCCGGGGCACGCCGCTGGTGGTCAAAGCGCGATCATTCACCGAGGCAGGATACCAGCCCTGAGCGGGTATGATGCCGCCCATGCGCGTATGCCATCCGCTCGAACCGCTCGATGCCGACGAGATCCGCGCGGCCTCCGCGATCCTGCGCACGGCCGGCCACCTCCGCGACCGGGTGAGGGTGATCGGCCTCACGCTGCACGAGCCGACCCGCGACGACCTGCGCCGGCTCGCCGCAGGCCAGGCCCTCGACCGAGCGGTGTTCGCGGTCCTGCTCGACACCTCCTCGGGCGAGACCGACGAGGTCGTCGTCTCGCTCACCGAGGGCCGTGTCGCCTCGGCCCGACGGCTGCGCGACGTACAGCCGCCGATCGTGTACGGCGAGCTGCGCCCGGCGGAGGAGGCGGCGCGGGAGGATCCGGACTGGCAGGCGGCGATGCGCAGGCGCGGCATCACCGACTTCAGCCTCTGCATGCTCGACCTCTGGCCGGCCGGCAACTTCGGTACCGACAAGCCCGGCCAGCGTCTCTCCCGCGCGCTGACGTGGGTGCGGGCCCACCCCGGTGACAACGGCTACGCGCACCCGGTCGAAGGTGTAGTCACGGTGATCGACCTCAACGCCATGGCCGTGGTGGCGGTGGAAGATTACAGATTGGTCCCGGTGCCCATGGAGTCCGGCAACTACACACAAGACGCGGTCGGGCCCCTGCGCGCGGACGTCGCGCCGCTCGAGATCCACCAGCCGTCGGGACCGGGCTTCCGGGTCGAGGGCCACGAGGTCCGCTGGCAGAAGTGGCGCTTCCGGATCGGCTTCAGCTATCGGGAGGGGCTGATCCTGCACACGATCAGCTACCTCGACGGCGCACGCGAGCGTCCGGTGCTCCACCGGGCGGCGCTGTCGGACATGGTCGTGCCGTACGGCGATCCGCGTCCAGCCTACTTCCATCGCAACGCCTTCGACGCCGGCGAATACGGCGTGGGCATCAGCGCCAACTCGCTGACCCTCGGCTGCGATTGTCTCGGCGAGATCCGCTACTTCGACGCCGTCGTCGCCGACGTCGCCGGGGAGCCCGAGACCATCGCCAACGCCGTGTGCCTGCACGAGGAGGACGCCGGCGTGCTCTGGAAGCACACGGACTGGCGCCTCGGACACGGCGAGGTGCGCCGCGCGCGCCGGCTCGTCGTCTCGTTCATCGCCACCGTCGGCAACTACGAGTACGGCTTCTACTGGAGCTTCCACCAGGACGGCTCGCTGGAGCTGACCGTGAAGATGACCGGGATCATCTCGAACGGCGCCGTGGATGGCGCCACGGTTCCGCCGTGGGGTGAGCTGGTGGCGCCCGGAGTGTACGCGCCCATCCACCAGCACTTCTTCAACGTGCGTCTCGACCCCACGATCGACGGCCCCGGCAACTCGGTCTACGAGGTCGACACCGTGGCCGACCCGCCCGGCCCCGAGAACCCGCACGCCAACGCGTTCAGGACCAGGCCCCGGCTCCTCGATCGCGAGTCCGTGGCCCAGCGCACGGTGGACGCGCGGGCCGCGCGCTTCTGGCGGATCGCGAACCCCTCGTCACTCAACCGGCTGGGCCGTTCTGTGAGCTACCGGCTGGTCCCGGGGGAGAACGTGCTGCCGTTCGCCGCGCCCGAGGCCAGCGTGTCGCGCCGGGCCGGGTTCATGACCAGGCATCTGTGGGTGACCCGCTACGATCCCGCCGAGCGCTACGCGGCCGGCGAGTACCCGAATCAGCACCCGGGCGGGGCCGGCTTGCCGGCCTACGCCGCCGCCGACCGCCCGCTGGAGGACACCGAGGTCGTCGTCTGGTACACGTTCGGCGCCCACCACGTGGTGCGCACCGAGGACTGGCCGGTCATGCCCGCGGTGTCGCTCGGGTTCATGCTGAAGCCGGACGGGTTCTTCGACCGGAGCCCGGCGCTCGACGTGCCGCCCTCGCCCCACGCCGAGGCCGGCCCGCACTGCCACTGACGAGGTGCCGAAGGAGAGACCGCCATGCCGTTCTATGAAAAGGGTGACGTCCGCATCCGCTACGAGATGGTCGGCTCCGGCTTCCCGCTGCTCGTCACACCCGGCGGGGGATTGAACTCCCGCGTGAGCAACTGGCCGACCGCGGTGTTCAACGCGATGGAAGCGTTCAAGGACGACTTCCGCTGCATCACGATGGACCAGCGTAATGCGAACGGCGGGGAGTCGACGGGGCCGATTCCCGCCAGCGACTCGTGGGGCGCGTTCGCGGATGACCAGCTGGGGCTGATGGACCACCTCGGCATGCAGAAGTTCTTCTTCATGGGCTACTGCATCGGGGGATGCTTCGGGCTCAAGCTGATCGAGCGGGCCCCCGATCGCGTCGTGGCCGCCGTGCTGTGCCAGCCGGTTGGACATCGGCCGGAGAACCCCGACGTCATGTACAACTCCGGGCGCGATGTCTGGGCCCCCGAGCTGCGAGCCCGGCGGCCCGAGATCACCGAGGAGAGCATCGAGGCCTATCTGCACGACCTCTATCGCGCGCGCCCGGACTTCGTGTACAGCGTGTCGCGCGAGTTCGTCCGGTCCTGCCAGACGCCGATGCTCGTGATGCCGGACGACACGCCGGCGCACCCCTATCAGACGTCCGTGGACATTGCCGCACTCGCGCCGAAGGCCGAGTCGACGGTATTTCCCTGGAGGGAGCCGAAGGACTTGCTCGAGAAGACGATCGACCAGGTGCGCGCGTTCCTGCGGTCGCACCAGCCGGTGACGGCCGGTCGAGCTGATCACGGCACGGCTGGCGCAGGGAGGACTAGATGATGAAGAGGCATCGCACACTGGTCGCCGTTCTCATGGCGGCGATCTCGCTCGGTGCCCTGATGGCAGTGGTTCCGGGAGCTGGCCCTGCCGCGGAGACTCCCCGCCGCGGTGGTGTGCTCTTGGCCGCGATCGCCGCCGACGCGCCGAGCCTCGATCCCCACCAGGAGCAGACGTTCGCGACGATCGAGCTCGTGGCGCCGTGTTACAGCACCCTGCTCCAGATCGATCCCTATCAATACCCCAAGGTCATCGGCGACGTGGCGACCGAATGGAAGATCGCGCCCGACGGGCTGACCTACACGTTCAAGCTCCGGCCGGGCATCCGGTTCCACGACGGCTCGGCGTTGACCTCCGCCGACGTCAAGGCCACGTACGAGAAGATCGTGTCCCCGCCGGCGGGCGTCCGGAGCATCCGCAAGACGTCCTACGCCGCGATCACGAGCATCGAGACTCCCGACGCGAATACCATCGTCTTCAAGCTCAAGCACCCGTCGGCGTCACTCCTGGACAACTTCGCCTCGCCGTGGAACGTGATCTATCCGAAGAAGTACCTCGATCAGGATCCGAACTACTTCAAGACCCGCGTCCTCGGCTCCGGGCCGTTCAAGTTCAAGAGCCACACGCGCGGCTCGACGTTCGAGGGGGTGCGGAACCCCGACTACTTCATCAAGGACCGTCCGTATCTCGACGGCTACAAGTTCTTCGTCAGCACGGAGACGGCGGCGCGAGCCGCGGCGCTCCGCTCCGGGCGCGTGTACATCGAGTTCCGCACCATGCCGCAGACCGAGGTGGAGGCGATCAAGAAGCAGCTCGGTGACAAGGTGGTCGTGCAGGACACGCCCGCCACCGGGATCTTCGGCATCTGGGCGAACCAGACCATCAAGCCGTTCAACGACGAACGCGTCCGCAAGGCCCTGACGCTGGGCCTCGATCGGTACACGATGAGCCGTGTGCTGTACCCGATCGCGAGCCTCAAGGACGTCGGCGGATTGATGCGCCCCGGCACGGAGTGGGCGATGTCGGAGGTCGAGCTTCAAACGTTCCCCGGGTTCGGGAAAGATGCGGAGAAGAATCGCGCCGAGGCGAAGCGCCTCCTGGCCGAAGCGGGGTACCCGAACGGGTTGAAGGTCGTCCTGAAGAACCGCAACGTGCGCGTGCCGTACATCGACTTCGGCACGTTCGTGATCCAGGAGTGGCGAAAGATCGGCGTCGAAGCGGAGCACCGGCCGCTCGAATCCGCGTCCTGGTTCGCCGACGGACGCGACACCGGCAGCTTCGAATTGATCGTCGCCCCGTCGTTCAACTTCATGGACGATCCCGACCAGTTCCTCGAGCGGTACACCACGCGCGACAGCAACAACTGGGGCCGCTTCTCCGATCCGCGGATCGACGATCTCTTCTTGCGCCAGTCGCGAGCGCTCGATCGCGTCGAGCGCAAGAAGGCGATCAACGAGATCGAGAGGATCGTCCTCGGCCACGCGTACTACATCCCGGGCATCTGGTGGGCGCGCAGCGTCGTGCACTGGGCGAAGGTGAAGAACTACATCGCGCCGCCCAATCACTACTCGAACCAGAAGCTCCAGGACGTCTGGCTCTCCGAGGACTGAGCGATCGCGTAGATGGAAGAGAGAGCCATGCTCTCCCCCTCATCTGCTGCGTTGACGTTACCCGGCGTACTCGCCGGTGCCACCGGCTTGGCGGTGGGCGAAGTTGAGGGCCAGGAGGTGCAGGGTGAAGGCGCCGTAGGTGATCGGCTCGTATTTGGGCGGGTTGCCGGGGCCGACGCAGCTTGGGACCGATTCGACGACGACATCGTGGTTCGGCCCGAGGAAGAACGGGCAGGCGTAGCGCGAGCGGTCGTTGCGGTTGATGACGCGGTGAGGCGTCGCTCGGAAGCGGTCATTCGAGTAGCGCGCCAGCATCGCGCCGGTATTGACGACGAACGTGTCCGGCACCGCCGGCGGCCTGATCCAGTCGCCCTCGGCGGTGCGCACTTCGAGGCCCGGGAGTTTTGACTGCGCCAGGAACGTGATGAAATTGTTGTCGGTATGTGGCGCGAAGCCGAACTCGTTGTCCTCGGGCGACGGGTGCGGCGGGTAGTGGATGAGCCGAATCGTGCAGTTCGGCTCGGCGAACGCCGCGGCGAAATAATCGGCCGGCAGGTCGAGCGCCAGCGCGAACAGCGGTACCAGCCGCGTCGTCATCGCCTCCATCGCCCGGTAATACGCCATCGTCGCGGCGCGGAACTCGGGCAAGTCCTCGGGCCAGCGGTTGAGCCCGACCAGCGGCTTGTTGTTGACGATGTCGGCGTGGTCGGGAGCGCGGTCGCGGGTGATGTAGAAGCTCTCGCTGAAATTCGGCTTGGTGTTCTTGTTGACCGGCGAATGGCGCACGACCTGCCCGCCGAACGGCAGGTAACCGATGTTGTACTTGCCGACCTTGAGCGCGAGCTTGTCCGGTTCGGAGCGGGCGAAGAATCGCTCGGCGACGGCGAACGTGTCGTCGATCAGATGCTGCGGCACGCCGTGATTGGCGACGACGAGAAACCCGGTGTCTTCGCAGGTGCGGGCGATGGCACGCGCCAGCGGCGCGTCCGCGCCCGCCTCGCCGGCGAGATACGCGCGGATATCGAGCACCGGAATGCGGCCCTGAGCCCAGGACTCCGTCTTGGCTGCTGCGAGACTCATGTCAATCGCCGAGCGCCTTGCGCAGGTCCTCACCCTGGGACTTCCACCACTGGTGCAGGATGGTGATGTCGGTGCCGACGGAGAAGTGCCGGACGCCCATGTCGAGGAAGTACTTCGCCTGATCCGCGGTGGCGATCTCGGCACGGGGTGGCACGCCCATCTTGATGGCCGTTTCGAAGACGCGACGCTCTACCACGCGTAGCTCAGGAGAGTAGCGCTCGCCGGCCCGTCCGATGCCCATCGAGTAGTCGGAGCCGCCCCACTGCACCATGTCGACTCCTTTGACGGATAGGACCTTCTCGAGCGTGTCGACGGTGCCCGGCTTCTCGATCATGATGGCCACGACGATGTCGCGCAGAGCCTGGACGTATTCCTTGGTGCCGCCGTAGCCCATGTAGGTGAACCGACGGGTGGCCACTCCGTAGGTTCCTCCGTCTTCCGGGGTCTCCGGGCGCACGATACGCACGCACTCCTCCACGTCGGCGGCGGAGCGACAGTCGGCGAACAGGATGCTGTGGAAACCCGATCCGATCGCTCGTGACGCGAGGAAGCCCCGCGGCTCCTGGTCGACCTTGAGCTGCATCGACATGTTGTAGATGTCTGCGGCTCGAGCGAGGTTGTCGAGGTCGTGGAGGTCGAAGGGGCCGTACTCTCCCACGAACTCGACGTAGTCGTAGAGACCGGTGTGCCCGATCGCTTCCACGACCGACGGCCACGTGGTGTGAATGTGGGTGGAGAGCGTGGGCTTGTTGGCTTTGAGGAGCTCGCGCAGCTTGTTGGGTCTCATGGCGTATCTCCTATCGTTTCCATCGCAGCCAGTCACAGACAGCCCGGCCCATGACCAGTTCGAGGTCGCGGCCCTTCAGCCAGGGCAGCTCTTCCGTGAACAGCGTCACGCACTGACGCCACGAGCAGGGCATGCGCGTGATGTCGGTGCCCCAGAACCAGCGCGCGGGGCCGAAGGCGTCGTAGAGACGGTGCAGATTGTCGTGGATGTCGCGAAATGGGTATGGCTGATCGGAGTAGCTCGGCGCGCCGGTCGCCTTCATCGCGACGTTGGGATACTTCGCGAGCGCGAGCACGTCCGCCAGATTCGCCCACCGCTCACTCGGGCTCGTGTCCCCCCTCGGGCGACCGAGGTGATCGAGGATCAATTTCAGATTTGGGTGGCGCTGGGCGACCTCGGCGACCTTGGGCAGAAAGTTCGCCGCCATCATCGCGATCGGCAGGCCGGCCCGCTCCGCTGCAGGCCACAGCCAGTCGACGGTGCCGTCCGTCGGCCACTTGCTCTGGTCCGGCCCGATGAAGGTGAAGCGGCATCCGAGCATCCCCGGGCGCTGCTTCCACGTGTCGACCAGCGCGCGGCTCTCCGGCTTGTCGAGGGCGAAGTTGCCGAGGATCGCGAACCGGCCGGGATGCGTGCGTGCGGCCTCGATGCAAAGCTCGTTCGCGTTCGGATCCCACGGCGTGTGCGGTGTGAGGATGGCGGCATCGACACCGCCGGCGTCCATCTCCTTCAGGGCATCTTCCTTTAGATAGGCGGGGATCTGCCGGTGCCACGGGCTGGTGGGGTTGCCCGCATTCCAGAGATGAATCTGCGCGTCGACGATCAGCATGGTCATACGACGGCCCGACCCTTGCCCACTCGCGGATGCGGACGGCCGCCGTCCGCGACCGCCACCACGACGACGATCTCGTCGGGCCGTGGCGCGTCCGGCACCGCGATCGTCAGCGTGTCGAAGTGGTCGAACGA
>WNGA01021437.1_pt1 | contig 16247 bp, 15 predicted proteins | sample 5400061 | NCBI WGS metagenome assembly WNGA01 (sample SAMN13153366, study PRJNA577476) | soil metagenome | isolation source: 100 cm soil or saprolite under grassland replicate 2 | place: USA:California | collected 2016-06-15 | reverse complement strand
TTTTTTAAAGAAACAATCTTCCCTCTTTGATGAAAGAGTTTCAAATAAAAAAATAATTGAGGGTCATGGTGATCTAAGACCGGAACATGTTTGCCTTTTGCCCAAACCTGCAATTATTGATCGTCTTGAATTCAGCCGTGCATTGAGAATATTGGATATGGCCGAAGAGCTTTCATTCTTTGCAATGGAATGTGAAATACTGGGAAATGATAAACCGGCAGAAATTTTTTTTGAGACCTATACAAAACAAACTTCAGACAACATACATCAATCGCTGATCCTTTTTTATAAAATAAAGAAAGCATGTCTTCGCGCTTATCTCAGTGCAAGGCATATAACAGAACAGAATTATAACCCGCATGATAAATGGCTTGCTAAAGCGAATGCGTATATAGAATTGGCGGAAAGGTATGAAAGGAAAATTTCAAAGTGATTTCAACCTGCTATTTTTTAACCTTAGTAGAAACATAATCCGCCCGAAGCAAACCTTATTACCTTATCGTACAAGATAATTGAATAAGGCAAAGGTAGAAATGAACATAATTGTTTTCTACTAGGGTTAAAACAAAATCTTATCCTGAACTCAGTTTTGAATAAACTGAGAGGAAATAATGAAAAGTTCTGAAATTAAATGAAGGATTTATAGTACTACAACAGTTTGGCATATACAGCTTATGAACTTCTAAACTAATGAACCCGCAAACTTTTTATACTTTCTCTCTCTTCCATCTTTCCATAAATTCCAGTGCATCATCGTCTGAGAGATCATAAAAAGATTGATAACCCTGTGATACTGCATAATAAAAAACCGGCGTTTCAAGTATTACCACTTCATCGGCTTCTTTGCCGAGTGTTTTCTTTGCATCATCCCCTGAAACAGGCGCCGCAACTACAATTTTTGCAGCGCCTTTTTTCTTACACATTTTGATAGCAGCAAATATGGTGGCGCCTGTTGCAATTCCATCATCAACAATGATGACGGTTTCATTTTTTATTTCAGGCAATGGTTCTCCTTTGCGTAAAATTTTTATGCGACGCTCAATTTCTTTTTTCTGTTCGTGCGCTGCCACATCAATCGTCTCCTGTGAAGCCTCCGCCTGCGAAAGTTCATTCAGATAAATGGTTCCGTCTTCTGCGATAGCGCCAAGCGCATATTCAGGATTTTCGGGATGACCAAGCTTTCTTGAGATCAAAAGAGAAAAATCTGCATCAAGTTCTTTAGCTACATAGAAAGCTGTTTCCGCTCCGCCTCTCGGGATACCCAATACAATAGCGCCTTTGCCTTTATATTTTTCAAGCGCCTCTGCTAATTGCAATGCAGCATCTTTTCTGTCTTTAAACATTGTGTAATGATTTTACATGATAAAAAATTTCCTGTTTATTGCAGCAGCACTTTTCCATCATCTTTTATTTCAGTTGCGAATTTTTTTGAAAGCTGCTGCATTCTTTTGATACACCATTTATAATTTTCATCTTTTGCAAGATTTACCTGATAATTATTAATCATAACGGGTATAAGATGCAACTGTTCTATCGCTGTTTTGCTGGCCTTAATTAAAAAGAAAAAAGACAAATCGTTTCTCAAATCTTCATGCACAACGTAATCATCCACAAAATCTCCTGTGTCATACACTATCAGCTTGCGCTCATAAACTTCAATTGCCTGGAAAATATGCGCGCTGTGACCATGAATAATATCTGCGCCATGCATTATCATTTGATGTGCAAAATCAATAAAAGCGGAAGAAGGTTTTTGCTGCATATTATAACCCCAGTGAATAGTCACAATCAAAATATCTAAATTTTTTTTTAGTTTCTCAATAGCAGTAAGTGCGTATTCGCGGTCTTTCGTTTTAGAAATGCTGATGTAATTGGTTCCGCTCTTTTCTTCAGAAGCTTTCCATGAAGGTTCATTATCTGTAAAGCCAAGTACTCCTACATGAATATTCTTTTTGAAAATGATTTCAGGCATTACAGCTTCTTCGATATTCATGCCTGCACCAACATGTCTTATTCCCGCTACGTCGAGTGTATTGATTGTTTCTGCAAGCCCTTCTTCTGAGAAATCGAGTATATGATTATTTGCGAGGTTGGCAACTGTAACATTCGCTTCTGTAAGCGTGTTCACTTTATCGGGCATTGCTTTGAAATTGAAAACTTTTTCAACTACCCGGTTGCTGTGAGTAAGTGTTGTTTCAAGATTGATGATATTGATGTCCGTACTTTTAAGCAGCGGCAATACATCTCCCCATGGATATGGATAGCCTTCCTGCGATATGATTCCATCGAGGCTTCTGCCGATCATTACATCACCGGCAAGACCAATGGTTAATTTATCATTGTCGGGTTGCATAACAGCAATTTCATTATCATTTTTATGCCACAGATGCCGCTGATAGCAAAATTACTTCATGAATTCAAAAAGTTTATTGCTATTTGCATGCGACGAAAAGTGTATCTTTTTTTCACATGATGTCCGCCGCTTCTGTGAAGAATATCGCGTAAAGTTTTTATCACGTTAATAATATAATCACCTTTGTTGAGCATTACACATTCACTCATTGCAGCATAAGATGCATCGGTAATTTCAGAACGGGTAGCGACACCGGATTTATTCAATGTTTCGAGTACTTGTGTAGCCCAAATAACAGGCACATGAGCCGCTTCACCGATCCATAAAATTTCTTCCTGTATCTCACTCATTCTTTCAAAACCTATCTCTACTGCTAAATCTCCGCGTGCTATCATCACTCCAAAAACTTCTTCCTTCATACCCTGTATTAAAAGAGAAGGAAAATTTTTTACAGCTTCAGAAGTTTCGATCTTCAAAATAATATTTGGCTTTTTATTGTAACGCAAAAGCTCCCGCTGCAAATCTTTTAGATCAGATGCATTGCGGACAAAAGAATAACCTATCAGATCAGCATATTCACAAATAAAAGGCAATACCATCCGATCATTTTCGGTAAGTGCCGTAAGAGTAAAATGGCTATCAGGAAAATTGATTCCTTTCTTTGCTTTCAATTGCGGTTTCTTAGCTGATATGCGGATAACTTTCAAAACAGCAAGCCCATACTGATTTGATATCACCTGCGTCTCTATTAATCCATCATCAAATAAAATTCGTTCTCCAGCTTTTAATTGACTGATCAAACCTTGTTCATCACAACCAATTACAATGCCGGATGGATCATAGTCAGCATTTGGTTCTGCCAATGTAATTTCCTGACCTTCAAAAAGCGGCACTTTTTCAATCAACCTTCCTTTACCTAAAATAGATGTTCTCATTTTTGGTCCCCCAATATCCATATAAATTTTACAGGGAATGCCTGTTTTCTCAGTCGCGGTGCGTACCAGGTCAATCATATTTTTCCATATATCTTCATTATCGTGCGCACAATTGATGCGAGCAATATTCATTCCTGCTTCCAAAAGTTTTTTTACAAGCTGATAATTATCTACAAACTCCGTATCAAACGTTATCATCAAATAAGGAATGGAAGAATCTTTTTTTGATCCGAAGAGTTGCTTTGACCGCGAATCAATCAGGCTGCGTCCTTTATAATAATCGCAGGGAGAAATATCTTCAGGAGAAAATTGTTTTCTCAATCTTTGAAGTATTGCCTGTACCTGGCGAAGAATATGAGATTCGCTGCTGGTAAGTGAAGATAAACCGGCAATATGCAATTCATCCTGTAATGATCTTATATCCTCACTTCGAAGCGCAAGATATTGAATCAAATTAGCCGCACTTATCTTTTGGTTCACCGCAAGATCATTGATCACATTTGATCTTTGCTGAACAGCTACAGTCATTTTGTTGATGAGTGACTCAAGTGATGTTTTCAATGATTCAATATTGTTGCCATTATCCGTAACCATTATTTTCACATTTCCTGTTTCTCTTTTTATATATTAAGATGGCTGTTCAAAAAAGATACCGTAGTGTGATTCTTATGTTATTTTTTATTTAATGAACTAATGGAGCAGGTTATTTTAACTCTCGATTTATGATAAGCGTGATAAAATTAGTATGAGCCCGGCCACGGTTTTTCATGTCGTCTTTGTTGCGTCGCACACTTGTTCTGAAGTAAATGTCTTGAACAGTTGCCACAGAGAACACTGAAACAATGGATTTTCTCTGTGTTTCTGTGCAATCAGTGGCAATACTTTCATTTACCTGTGTGCTCCGCTGCTGCATGAGCAATTGTACTGTTCTGCGTATGGGTCATCTCACATTCATAAATCACTGTTACCAAGTGAAAATTTATGAATGCCGGAACAGGAATGTTGAAGAAGCGATCCGGATTATACATTATACTTCTTTCCATCTTCAGCAATTTCTAATGTGAGTTGTTTCTTTTCCAGTGGCTTGATTTTTTCTTTCGCTGCTACAACATCTTTCATAAACCATGTTCCAAAATGAGTGAAAATAATACGATGCGTAAATTTTTCAAACAAAGAAATAAGATCAGGAATGCCGGCATGACCAAATAATTTTTTGGTTTCCACATGTTGTCTAACAACACCACCTCTTCGTATAAAACTTCCTTCGGTTATAACAAGATCAAGTTTGCCGAGCTCACGATAATACTTTTTTTCTATTGTTACCAAATCGCCGGAATAAAAAATTCTTCGTTTATTTTTTTCGATGATGTATCCCTGCGATTTCACCTTCATACTGTGAATTGTCGGAACAGGTGTGATAAGATAACTATCCATTTTAACTGTCGAAGAAATAATTGTTACTCCTGAAATTTTATTTGTTGCTTCAGGCGCAAAAACCGGAACGGTAATATTGATCTTGTTCTTCTCTCTGATGAAAAAGGCATGATCAGGATGAAAGTGCGTGATGAGAATAAATTCAGGTTTGTATTTTAAATATTCAGGCTCTCCAACATCGATCAGTATTTTATTGTCAATTAATATTCCTGAATGCTTCAAATGTTTGTGCGCATGTGCTTTAATTTCTCCTCTTGTTCCAAATATTTGAATGATCATCAGCAATAAAAAATTTAGAATTTTTTTGCTCAACAAAGTTCAGAACGCACAAGTGAGTGACACAACAGGCGATGCCATAAGATCAAGAGTTTACATCATAAATATTCAAACTCCTTTGCTCAAAGCATTTTGGATCTGCACAAATTCGCTGATATTTTCAAGATCTAAAACGCCAACAATTTTTTTCCCTTCTAATACCGGTATCAATGCTTCTGAGTTATCAGAAAATTTTTGCATGATATCGCGAAGCAGATCGCCGGGTTTTAGTGAGGTCACTTTGGATTGCATCACTCTTTCAACAGGAATATTTTTGCCAAATTTTGACAGACCTTCAATAATCTCTTTTCTCGATAATGTTCCTTTTACTTCATCATTCTCTTTCACAATAAATGAGTGCTCCTGGCCGTCTAACAAAAGATCAACGGCTCTTGATAAAGATTCGTCAGGTTTTAAAATAGAATAGTGATGCATTAAAACATCCGACACTTTGATACTGCCAAGTGCAGAACGCGTTTCTTCTGCTTTTACCTCCGCACCTGCTCCAAGAAAAATAAAAAAACCGATAAACACCAACATAGGATTATAGGAGAATCCGAAAAACACGAACAAGATCGCAATGAACTGACCCGTATAAGCCGCAATGCGCGTAGCTTTTACTCTTGTGAATTTTAACGAAAGCAAGGCACGCAAAACTCTTCCTCCATCCATGGGGAATGCGGGAATAAAATTGAACAATGCAAGAAAAAGATTTATTGAAAAAAGCTGGAACCAGAAGTTTGTTTCAGTAAGGTTAATATTATTCAACGAAGAAGGAAATGTATCTGACAGTTTTAGAATAATAAACAAGATGAGACTGATCCCAATATTTACAACCGGCCCCATTACTGCTACAAATAATTCCTGCAATGGCTTTTCAGGAAGGCTTTCCATTTGTGCAAGTCCGCCAATCGGAAGCAGTGTAATATTTCTTGTTTTTATATTATAGCGTTTGGCAGTTAATGCATGTCCTAATTCATGCAACACAATACAGGCAAACACTGCAAAGAGCAACGCAATGTTCAATAAAATTTCATTCGTCCCATGTCCTTCAACTACCTGCACTTGTACGATCCATAAAACGAGGATGAGGAATGTCCAGTGAATCAAGATTTTTATTCCTGATATTTTTCCGACATATAATGACCATTTCATTTTAAAAGTTTTTACACATACATAAGGCCAAAAAATATGCCGTGAAAAAAACTTTTAATTATCAGTCGGGCAGGACTTGTACATTCTATTTGCTTTGCAGCATAGTATTGTATGTTAAATAGTAAGTACAGATGCTTCTTCCCCAGCAATCAATGCAAGGCTTGTGGTTTGTTTGTGGAATATTTTTTACAGAAATAGCGGGTTAAATGAAAAGAATACGGATTAAATGAAAAGAATACGGATTAAATGAATGAGTTCATAAAAATTATTTTAAGAACTAAGATTTAAAAAATGATGCCAGCAACTTTTCTTTTCTGTTTGCTCATTTAAATTATAAAGCTTAATTAATATTTGAATAAATGAGGAAAATCCAGATTGAAAAAATTCAAAACTATTGATGACACTATTCTTTTAACTGTTCAAAAAAGAAAACACCTTTCTTATTGGAGATAATGATATCAGGCAAGTTATCTTTATTAATATCTTTTACTACAACGCTATTACCAATCCCGGAATTGTTGTCAATTTCATGAGGAGTCCATTGAGGTTTTTTTCGCGGTATATATTCAAACCAATATAAAACAGCGGGCTCATAAGCGCCTGGATCTTTGCCGTTATGTGCAAAGTAACGTTTGCCTGTAATAAGATCCGGATGACCATCGCCATTAATATCTTCAAACGCAAGGCAGTGTGATTCAGAAAATAATTTACTTATCTCATGGGTCACCCAGTAAATATTCACATTACTATCTTTCTTTTGTTCATGCCACCAGATACCATAATCATGAGCCGAAGAACTAATGATATCCAGGTCTCCATCTTCATCCACATCATATACAAATATATTGGCGCAATCCTCTCCAAGATCAGCAGGATGAAATTTCCAATTCGAATCTTTTACATCAACAGGTGACTCCCACCAGCCGGTTTTTATTATCACATCATTTCTTCCATCTTTATTCACGTCGCCCCAGCCAAGACCATGCGTGTACCTGTCTGTACCTCTTAAACTGTCGCTGCTAATTACGTGTCGCTGCCATACAGTATCTTCTTTTGCAGAAGGTGATTTTAGCCAAATCACTTGTTTCGTCTCAATATCATTGCAGATAAGATCCATTCTTCCATCGCTATCAACATCAACAAATGCAGGTGTTTCAATACCGGCTGCTTTTAAAATGATATGTCTTTGCCACAACTCCTTTTTATTTTTTGGATTTTTATACCATACACAAACACCACCAGGTTGATCAAATCTTATCAAATCAAGCCAACCATCATTATTTACATCCATACAAAAATTTAAAAAGGTTGTGCTGTAACCGGGAACCGGATTTAAAGTGTCTGCATGCAATATATGTCGCTGCCATAAAGGAGCTTCAAACCAATAATTGCCTGCCAAGTATATCCGTTTTACCATCATTGTTTACATCTCCCACAGCTACTCCTTCAGAAATAAATTGGCTCGTGATAATATGCTTCTTAAATTTTACTGATGCTTCTTTTGCCGGCATGTTTTGTGCTTTACATGCAAATGAAAAAATGATCAAAACGATAAGCAACATAATCGTGCGATGATACTGAAAATGTTTGGAAGTCATGTTTTAATTTTTTTGCGTGCTAATTCAAATGACAAGCAGATATGAATAAAAAGAATTTTGTTAAGCATTATTTCTTTGGGTTTGTTTAAGACTCATGTAATCTCTCGGAGTCAACCCAAACTGTTTAAGAAAACTTCTTCCAAAGTTTGTTTGAGAGTTGAACCCAACCATATCAGCTACTTCATAAATTTTGTAATCGCCTTCTGCCAGTAACTCCGCAGCTTTTTTTAAGCGGGTAATATTGATGAGTTCGTTTGGGGTAAGATTAGAAACTGCTTTTATTTTTCTATACAATGTAGGTCTGCTCATATTCACTATTCTGGCAAGCTGCTCCACATCAAGATCAGGATTTTCCAAATTGTGAAGAATGGCATCATTTAATTCTTCCAAAAATTTTTCATCGGCTTTGGAGTATGCCATACTCTTTATATGCACCAAAGGTGAGTTGGCAAAATGATCTTTTATTTTATTCCGGTTAATAAGAAGGCTTGCAATTTGTGCCTGCAAATATTCCGGTGAAAAAGGTTTTTCGATGTAAGCATCGGCGCCTTGTTCAAGACCTTCGATCTTTGACTGCAGTGTGTTTTTTGCAGTAAGCAAAATCATGGGAATGTGACTATGGTCAACATTTGTTTTTATGTGCCTGCATAATTCAAAACCATCCATTACGGGCATCATAATATCACTCACTACAAGCTGCACACTTCTTTATCAAGCATGTTTAAGGCATCTTGTCCATTTTGTGCTGTTATTATAGCATACTTGCTGCTTAAATCATCTGTGAGAAATTCAAGTATCTCTTCATTATCGTCAACCAGTAAAATAAGCGGATTCATTTAAGTTAGCTTTATGACGTGTAATAAAAATAAAAAAAAGTCTTCAAATCAATTTTCGGAGTGAACAGGTAATGTGAGCACAAAAATATTCATGCTTGCGTCCGATTTTTTCATGTTCAACTTCCCTTTATGTAATTCTGCCAAAGACCGTGAAAGTGCAAGCCCGATACCGTTTCCTGTCTGGTGTTTTGTTTCTTTCATGCGGAAGAAAGGTTCGAATATTTTTTCTCTCATTTCTTGCGGGATAATATATCCATCATTTTCTACTTCAATAGAAAATTCAGGTTTTTCATTGGAGCGATAATTATTCATCACCTCAATCACAACTAACAGGCGCCTTAATGTACAATAGCGATACTGTTCGTGTTGAATATAATCGTGTACCATTTCAATTATACCAGTATGGTTTTGGTAAAGTAGGTCCAATTGAAGGAACTTTTTCACAGGATGGCATGCTTATGCTTTGTTGTTTAATGGAGATTACAAGCTTATTATTCCCAATGGGCAAGGTCCTTTTTTATGGAAGCAAACAGCTTTGGGTACACCTGATTCACTCGCTATTACAATGGGTGGAAATCAAAATATCAACATCGAGGTTACACCTTACTATATGATCCGCAATGCACAAATATCAGGAAGTGGCAGTTCAGTATCTGCTACCTTTCAGGTTGAAAAAATTATCACTGATGCAAATGCCAAAGACATTGAAAGTGTTTCTCTTTTTATCAGCAAAACAAAATTCGTTTCAGGTACCGATAACATCGCAAGAACAGATTTAGCTGGTTCTGACATCACCGATCCAAACAACATTAGTTTAACGGTTTCAGTGCCCTCAATTTCACCTGCACAGAACTATGTATTTGCACGAATAGGTTTAAAAATTGCAGGTGTAGAAGATATGATCTTTTCACCGCTGGTAACAATCACTTATTAGGTAAAAAGAATTATAAGTTAACAAAAATGTTTTTGTACAAATAAAAAATCATAGAGAATTATTTTTTGATACCAGCTTTTGTTTTTTATAGCATCTTCATCCCGAACGTATGGGATCACTTCATCTGCATTGCAAGTGGCATCATTTAGAATCGCGATTGATTCAGGGAGATGTCTATTGGACAAAAAGACTTCAATTAGTTAATATAATGAATAAAAGTGATTGTTTTTATTTCGCTGTAGAAAATGATAAGTTGAAAAAAAAGATAGAGCGCAGATATTTTTTACAGCTTTACACTTAAGTTGCGCGAATGAAAAAAATTATTACTATTTTTTTACTGTTGAATGTTGTTTGTTTTCAAAATATAAAAGCTCAGCAAAATGCTTTAAGAATAAGTGTGGTAAAACGTCCACCAACAAATACTGCCAATGCATTTTATACAGGAAACAAAGCTCCTTTGCAACCGCTCAGTTTTATCAAGCTTCCTGTTGGCAGTATTAAACCTAAGGGATGGATACTAAAATATCTTGAACTGCAGCGGGATGGTTTAACCGGCAAACTTGGTGAGATCAGTGCATGGCTTGATAAAAATAATAATGCATGGTTCAGCGGTAATGGACAAGGAGATCATGGATGGGAAGAAGTCCCTTACTGGTTGAAAGGTTATGGCGATCTCGGTTACATTTTAAAAGACAAAAAAATTATTGCTGAAACAAAATTATGGTTAGAAAAAGTTTTTCAAAGTCAAACACCGGATGGTTATTTCGGTCCAAGTGTAATTGAAAAAGAACAGGCGAATAATAAAGATACAACACCCGATCTGTGGCCAAACATGGTCATGCTTTGGTGTATGCAATCGTATTACGAATACAGTAATGATGCACGTGTGATTCCATTCATGACAAAATATTTTAAGTGGCAAACCACAATACCGGATGACCGGTTGTTGAAAACATATTGGGAGAACAGCCGTGGCGGTGATAACCTGTACAGCATTTATTGGTTATACAATCATACAGGTGAAAAATGGTTGCTCGATCTTGCTGATAAAATTCATCGCAACACAGCCAATTGGGCACAGCAAAATAATTTACCCAATTGGCATAACGTAAATATTGCGCAATCTTTCAGAGAGCCTGCAACATATTATATGCAAACGAGAGACACTAATTTATTACAAGCAACCTATAACGATTTTTATCTCGTAAGAAATTTATATGGCCAGGTTCCCGGCGGTATGTTTGGCGCAGATGAAAATGCACGCAAAGGTTTTGAGGATCCGCGGCAGGCAATAGAAACGTGCGGCATGGTGGAGCAAATGGCTTCTGATGAAATATTAACAGGCATCACCGGAGATCCAATGTGGGCCGATAATTGCGAAGATGTGGCTTTCAATACTTATCCTGCAGCAGTAATGCCCGATTTTAAAGCATTGCGTTATTTAACAGCACCCAACATGGTGGTAAGTGATAGCAAAAATCATTCGCCGGGAATTCAAAATGAAGGTCCTTTTTTGATGATGAATCCATTCAGCAGTCGTTGTTGCCAGCACAATCATTCACAAGGCTGGCCCTATTATGCAGAACATTTATGGATGGCTACACCGGATAATGGTATTGCAGCAATATTATACAACAGCAGTGAGGTAACAGCGAAAGTTGGAAAAGGGAAAGGCAATATTGTCACATTAAAACAAACGACAAATTATCCGTTTGATGAACACGTAAAAATAGAAGTCAACACGACATCAGCAGTAAACTTTCCATTGTATCTGCGCATACCAAACTGGTGTAATAATGCATCTGTTACTATAAATGGTAAAACCATAAATATAAATGCTTCTGCAGATTCTTATGTGCGTTTGGAAAATACCTGGAAACAGAATGATGTTATAGAATTATTTCTTCCCATGAAATTGAGATTACATGAATGGAAGAAAAATAAAAACAGTGTAAGCATTAATTACGGACCACTTACATTCTCTTTAAAAATAGATGAATCATATAAATTGATGAATAGTAAACAAACAGCTATCGGCGATTCAAAATGGCAGGCAAACGCAGATCAAACAAAATGGCCTGCTTATGAAATTTATCCTGCAAGCAAATGGAATTATGGGCTTGTACTTAACGATAAACCTTTAGAAAATCAGTTTCAAATAATAAAGAAAGCATGGCCACCGAATGATTTTCCTTTTACCCTGGATGCTGTGCCGATTGTTATTAAAGCAAAAGGTAAAATTATTCCTGTATGGACGATTGATAAGTATGAATTGTGTGCTGTATTGCCGCAAAGCCCGGTCAGTGTTACAACAAAAGAAGAAATAATAGAATTAATACCAATGGGTGCTGCAAGACTACGCATATCTGCATTCCCGGTAGTAAAATGAAATTAAATATGAACAAGAAAATAACAAGTAGAAAATTTTTGTTCTATTACCTTCACAACAAATCACTAAAATGAAGTGTAAATAAAGTAGAAGAGTTTTTCTCATAGCATGCAGTAGTTTGAGGGAAGGTGCAATCGAATTGATTCCTAATCCTGGGAATTAATTTCTTCCCTCTTTTTTAATTAAACATCAAAGAGTGTAATTATAAATATTAAACATAATTTTTTTCAACATGAAGAAATTTTTGATTTTTCTAATAATCACCGGCTGTATTTTATCAGGCCAGGTTAATGCACAAAAAGAAAGACCTGTTTGGAGCAAAGAAAAAGCAGAGACATGGTACGCAACAAAAGGATGGATAAGAGGAAGTAATTTTATACCAAGCTCTGCAATCAACCAATTAGAGATGTGGCAGAAAGAAACTTTTGATACAGCAACTATTAATCGTGAATTAGGATATGCGGAATCAATAGGATTTAATGCCATGCGCGTTTTTCTGCATCATGTAGCATGGCAACAAGATCTTGAAGGATTTAAACAACGCATGACACATATCTTGGGATTGCCGATAAACATCATATCAGTACCATGTTTGTAATATTTGATGATTGCTGGAACGATACATACAAAGCAGGCACACAGCCCGCTCCAAAAACAGGTGTGCATAATTCAGGCTGGATAAGAGATCCCGGCACGCTGTATTACACGGAGCCTGCATTGGTTGAGACCCTGGAAAAATATGTAAAAGATATTATGACCACTTTTAAACATGACCAGAGAATTTTATTATGGGATGTGTATAATGAGCCCGGTAATTCTCATTATGGTAATAAAAGTCTCAGTTTATTACAAAAAGTATTTACGTGGGGAAGGCAGGTTAATCCCGACCAACCACTCTCTGCAGGTCTTTGGAATTCTAAACTCACTGATCTCAATAAATTTCAACTTGAAAATGATGATGTAATTACTTACCACAATTACGATAAAGAAATTGAGCACAAGAAGACTATTGATACTTTAAAAAAATATGGACGACCGCTTATCTGCACAGAATACATGGCAAGAACAAGAGGCAGCATGTTTAAAAACATTATGCCATTGCTTAAAGAAAATAATGTGGGTGCGATTAACTGGGGACTGGTGTCGGGCAAAACAAATACTATATACGCGTGGGATACGCCTATGCCCAATGGCGAAGAGCCAAAGGTTTGGTTTCATGATATATTCCGTAAAGACGGAACACCTTACAGTGAAGATGAAATCAATTTCATTAAATCATTAACAGGTAAAAATTAATTTTTGAATTGCTGCATACAAATAAAGGTTGAACAGATTCCTCCTGTGTCGGAATGACAAGCTGAAGAAAGATGACAAGCTGAAGAATAAATTTTCTGCTTAATTAAAAAACTGAGCTTGTCATGCCGAAGAATGAGGCATCTGTTTCTGACTGTTCAATAGTATCATCTCAGTACAAGTGTGCGACGCAACGATGCTTCATTGAAATACTATAGCTGGCATCAAAAAAATAAATATTATGAATCACATGAGACTAATAAAACTGTTTTGTTGTTTTTTCTTTTGTCAGCAATTATCTGCACAGGTAAACAAAGCGCCGGCGTATCCGTTGATTACACACAATCCTTATTTCAGTATATGGTCTTTTACAGACACCTTGAATGCATCTTCAACAAAACACTGGACAGGTGCAGATCAATCATTGATAGGATTGATTAAAGTTGATGGAAAAACATACAGGTTTTTAGGAAAGGAAGAAAAAGGTTTTGAAACAATAGTTGCAGCCGCTGACGAAAAAACATATCAATGCAAATACACAGAAGATGCGCCACAGGATGAATGGATGAATACCGCTTTTGATGACAGCAAATGGAAAACAGCAATAGCGCCGTTCAGCAATAATAAAAATAGTGCAAAAACATTATGGGAAAGTAAAAACATCTGGATGCGGAGAACATTTGAATTGAATGATATTCCCGAACGCAAAATGTTTTTAAAACTGCATCACGATGATAATGTTGAAGTGTATTTGAACGGCGAAAAAATTTATACCTGTATTTGCTGGAATGGAAAGTTTGAATATTTCCCGATTGACGATGCTACAAAAAATAAATTGCACAAAGGAAAGAATGTACTGGCAATTCATTGTGCAAATACTGCCGGCGGAGCCTTGCTGGATGCAGGTTTGAGCACGGAACCTAAACCTTCCGCAAACGGCGATATTATCCTTGCACAACAGAAGAGTATTGATATGAATGCTACACAAACTATGTATCAGTTTACATGCGGAGCTGTTGATCTTACACTCACTTTCACTTCACCGTTGTTGATCAATGATCTTGATATTTTATCAAGACCTGTTTCTTATTTGTCCATTGTTGAAAGCAGGAACAGTTGAACAACCTGTTTTGCAAAAAAAAGGTGATGATCTACGCATTGATTGGGGTTATGTTTTTGTTGCTGCACCTTTATCTGCAAAAACAAAACAAAACATTTCAAATATTGATATTGCGGAAAAAAATTTTCTAACAAATACTTCTGCTGCAAAGAATACAGTCACAGGAAAGCAACCTATGCTTAATACGGTTTTTCCTGTTGAAAAAGTTGGTGCAGAGGAAAAAGAAGAATTGGTAATGCTTGGTTATGATGATCTGTATGCGATACAATATTTTCAACAGAACTTGAGAGCATGGTGGAAATTGCAACCCGGTGTTACTATAGAAAAAGCATTGCAACAAGCTTATCACGATTATGCAACCATATTATCAAAATGCGATGCGGTAAATAATATGATATACAACGATGCATTGCATGCAGGTGGTGAAACGTATGCGAAGCTCTGTATTACTGCATACAGGCAATGCCTTGCAGCGCATTCATTGGTTAAAAGTCCGCAGGGGGAATTATTGTTTTTGTCTAAGGAAAATTTCAGTAACGGATGCATTAATACAGTTGATGTTACTTATCCGTCAGCGCCGTTGTTTCTCGCTTACAATTCTGAATTGATGAAGGGCATGCTAAACGGTATTTTTTATTTCTGTGAAAAAAGCGGGAAATATTCAAGACCTTATGCAGCACATGATCTGGGTACTTACCCAATGGCTAATGGCGAAATATATGGTGGCGAGGGTATGCCTGTGGAAGAGTCCGGTAACATGATCATCCTTACTGCAGCCATTGCAAAAGCGGAAGGCAATGCAAACTATGCAAAACAACATTGGAAAACCTTAACAAGCTGGGTTGAGTATTTAGCTAAAGAAGGTCTTGATCCTGCGAATCAATTATGCACCGATGATTTTGCGGGCCACCTTGCACGCAACGCTAATCTTTCTGTGAAAGCGATTGCGGGTATAGGTTGTTATGCGATGCTTGCGGAAATGCTTGATGATAAAACTACTGCGGAAAAATATCATACAATGGCGAAAGACATGGCTTCCAAATGGCAGCAGCTTGCAGATGCCGGAGATCATTATGCATTAACTTTTAATGATAAAAATACATGGAGTCAGAAATACAATCTCGTGTGGGATAAAATTCTAAACCTTCATTTATTTCCTGCAGAGGTGTACAACAAAGAAGTTGCTTATTATCTCACCAAACAAAATGAATTTGGCTTGCCGCTCGACAGCCGGAAAACCTATACAAAATCTGATTGGATTTTATGGACTTCCGTATTGACAAATAATCAGAATGATTTTGAAAAACTAATAGATCCTGTTTATAAGTATAGCACTGAAACACCAACACGTGTTCCGTTAAGTGACTGGCATGAAACAATCACCGGCAAGAAAGAGGGCTTCCAGGCAAGAAGTGTTGTGGGCGGTTATTTTATTAAAGTGCTGGAAGACAAATGGAAGAAGTGATATTGGCTCATCAAATCAAACAAACGCAAATACAAGTATTCTTTAGTTTTTACTTTTAAATAATTATTGATGCACTACACTGAAAAATTAAACGCAAAATTTTGGCAGAAGAATGGAGAGAAACCAATTATTGTGCGGTCGCCTGGCAGAATAAACCTTATCGGTGAACATACAGATTATAACGAAGGCTTTGTATTGCCTGCTGCAATCAGTAAAGCAATATATGTTGTAGCCAATAAAAGAATGGACAACGAAATACATCTTCATGCGGCTGAATATAATGAAGATTGCATTGTTAACCTTGATAACCTTCGTGCATAGAAAGTTGGCTGGAGCGCTTATGTTCTCGGCGTGGCAGAACAGTTGCAAAAAAGAAATTATCCAATACAGGGATTTAATTTATTGGTGGATGGTGATGTG
>WNGA01006738.1_pt1 | contig 16250 bp, 16 predicted proteins | sample 5400061 | NCBI WGS metagenome assembly WNGA01 (sample SAMN13153366, study PRJNA577476) | soil metagenome | isolation source: 100 cm soil or saprolite under grassland replicate 2 | place: USA:California | collected 2016-06-15 | reverse complement strand
GTTTGTCTCGGAGATCGCGCCGGTCGGGATCCAGGCGCTCAGGACGATCCGTCCTCGCGGGGCCGTCACACGCGCCAGCTCCGCCGTCGCCGCCTGCGCGTTCGGGGCGAAGATGACGCCGAACACCGACAGCACCACGTCGGCACTCGCCTCCGGAAGCGGCAGCGCCGCCGCCTCCCCGGGCAGAAACATGACCTCGAGGCCTCGCGCGTCGGCCTCGTCGCGGGCAACCTCGAGCAGCCGACCTGCCGGATCGACGCCGGTCACGCGCGCGCCGCGCGCCGCCGCCATCAACGCCGCGTTGCCTGTGCCACAGCCGACGTCGACGACCCGCTCGCCGGCGACCGGCATCGCCCGTTCGACCACGACCTCCGCCGCCGGGAGCAGCTGTGACGCCGAGTGCTCGTAGTGCCCGAGGCTCCAATCTACGGTCGTCAACTCCACGCCTCCTTTTTTCGATACGGCGTTACGCTATCCCCGAAGTAACGTAACGCTGTTACGCTCCCGGGTCAAGTGGGCCGTCCGAGACGACACGCAGAACGAACCGCCCGCGCGCTGCTCGACGCGGCGGAGCGGATCGTCGAGAGCGAGGGGCTCCAGGCTCTCTCGGTGCGCCGAGTCGCGAACGACGTCGGGACAACGACCCGCGCCGTCTACAGCCTCTTCGGGTCGAAGCAGGGCCTCGTCATCGCGCTCGGGACGCGAGCCTTCGAGCTCCTCGGGACCGCGATCGCGGCGCTCCCGACGACAGCCGATCCTGCCGCCGACCTGGTCGAGGCCGGCGTCGCCGTCTTCCGTCGCTTCGCCGTCGAACACCCATCGCTGTTCCGACTCGCGGTGCAACGGACGCTCACCTCACCGGAGCTCGCCGACCAGTTCGACGCGGCCGCGGCGGACGCCCTCGCCGGACTCGAAGCAAGAGTCGAACGGCTCGCTGCCGCCGGTCTGCTCGGTGATCGCACGATCCGCGACGCCGTCTGCCAGTTCCACGCCCTCTGCGAAGGACTCGCAGCCTTGGAGCTACGCGGTCTTCTGCACGCGAATCAGGGAGAACGAGTCTGGCGCGACGCACTCGGCGCAATCATCACCGGGTTCGCCGCCGTCTCCGCGCCTGCGGCCGCAACTCAGGTTCCCCAGGGCTGAGGAGTCCGCTCTCGTAGGCGTAGATCAAGACCTGCACGCGTCCGCGGAGGCCGACCTAAACCACAGATGCTCCAGCTCGTATTCGAACGCGCTTGGCTCGACCAGGGCCGCGTCGTCGCCGTGCGACCCAAAAACGCCTTCGCCCTTTCTTCGTGAAAGTGCGCAACGCATGATCAGCGCAAAGCGAGGTGTAAAGAGCGGGAGCGACGGGACTCGAGCCCTGACTTTACACCTCATGACGTCGCGATCCGCTGAGGTGGATGCAATCGCGGTAGCGTACGCTCGAGATGTCCGCCGGCTCCCCTGATAGCGGACGGGCCGCGGCACTCGGCTGTCGCGCCCACACCGGATGGGCCGCACTGGTCGTGGTCGCCGGAGGAGTCGCGCGGCCCGAGGTCGTCTTTCGTGGCCGCGCGGAGCTCGGCGACCCCGCCGGACGTGTCAGGAGGAACGCCTACCAGTCGGCCCGTGGGCTGGAGCCCGCCGCCGCGGCCGACCTCGTCGAAGCCGCCGAACGAATCGCCGCCGAACAAGCGGCCGCCGCGCTCGAGCGAACCGTGCGCGACGCGACGGACGAGGGCGCCGTCGTGCGTTCGTGCGCGGTCGTCGTCGGGACGTTCCCCGAGGGAGCGCGGCTTGAGTCGATCCTCGCGTCACACGCCCTCGCGCATGCGGCGGAGGGACGGCTCTATCAGGGTGGGCTGCTGCAGGGCGCCGAGTCGCGCGGACTTGACGCCATCGCGATCCCGAAGCGGTCGATTTGGGAGCAGGGCGAAGCGGCGCTCGGCGTCGCCCAGAACGAGCTGCGGCACTGGATCGACGAGCTGCGGCGAGAGGTCGGGCCGCCCTGGGGGCAGGACCAGAAGCTGGCAGCGCTCGCGGCGTGGATCGCGCTCGCGCGATCGTCTTGTCGGACGGTCGCGCGAGCAACTGGCTCGCTCGGCAGCGCGCGGGGGCTATGACGCCGGCGCGGCGTTGTACTCCTCGTCGGTGACGTGCTCGCCCCAGGTGGCGCTGTTGCCTTCGTCGTCGACTTCGACCATCGCGAGGTGGGTCATGAAGCGGTCGGGGGCGGCGCCGTGCCAGTGGTCTTCGCCGGGCTCGAAGAAGACGCGATCGCCGGCCCGGATAACCTCGATCGGGCCGCCCCGGCGCTGCGCGAGGCCGACGCCCTCGGTGACGTAGATCGTCTGGCCGTTGGGGTGGGTGTGCCACGCCGTCCGGGCGCCAGGAGTGAAGTGGACGCTGCTTGCCTGCAGGCGCGACTGCCCCGACGGCGTCGCGACCGTGTCGACGTAGACCCCGCGGGTGAACCACTCGCTTGGCCCGGCCATGGTCTCGATGGAGTTCTTAGTGATCTGCATGTCGTTCTCCGTGGTTGTGTTGTGAACCCGCTGCGCTTGGCAGGAGCTTGAGCGTCGCGGCTCGCGCTTCCGGGCTCGTGATGTGGTCGATGATGCTGGCGGCGTAGCGGCGGTACTTGGTGCTGTAGGCGGCATCGATCTCATCGTCGATCTCGTCGGTTTCGACGAGGAGAACATCCTTGTCGATGCCGCTGGCCTGGATGTAGCCTCATGCCGGTCCTGAGCGCCCTGGAACCACGAGGCGGTGCGTCCGTTGACGGATCGGACGTAGAGGTCGTCACCGTGGCGGACGACCCAGATCGTCACCGGGCTCCGCAGCGTGCCTTCGCGTCTGACGGACGCGATCTGCAGCTCTTCCGCTGCTCCGATCTTGCCGAGCTCGTTGCTGGTCCACACGGCGGTGGCTCAGAGCTCGATCATGACCTTGATCGCTTCCCGGTCGTTCATCGCCCGGTAGCCGTCGGGCACCTCGTCGAGGCGCATGACCCGGTCGAGGACGCGACCAGGTTCGATCCTGCCCCCGAGGACATCCGGCAGAAGCTCCCCGATGTACGCGCGGACCGGCGCGGGTCCGCCGCTCACGGCGACGTTGTTGTAGAAGGCCGGCTGCGACGCCGGCATCGTCTCGTCTTGGGGAACGCCGACGCGGCCGACTGCGCCACCTGGACGCGCGATCTCGATCGCCGTGAGCTCGGACTGTTCGAGGCCGACGCACTCGAGGACGGAGTGAACGCCGTAGCCGTCGGTGAGCTCGCGCACGCGCTCGACCGCCTCGTCGCCTCGCTCGCTCACCACGTCGGTGGCGCCGAACTCCCTCGCGAGCGCGACCCGGTCGCGATGACGGCCGAGGATGATGATCTGCTCGGCGCCGAGACGCTTCGCGGCGATGACGCCGCAGAGGCCGACAGCGCCGTCGCCGACGACGGCCACCGTCTTCCCGGGGCCGACCTTGGCGGCGGCGGCCGCATGATGGCCGGTCCCCATCACGTCCGAAAGGGTAAGAAGCGACGGCATCAGGACGTCGTCCTCGCCGACCGGCAGGACGACGAGCGTTCCGTCGGCCTGGGGGACACGGACCGCTTCGGCCTGTGCTCCGTCGACGTCAACCGTGCCGAAGAACCCTCCGTGGACGCACGATGTGTGCAGCCCCTCGCGGCAAAAGACGCAGGTGCCGTCGGAGTACGCGAACGGCATGACGACGACATCGCCGACCTTCAGCGTGCGGACGTCGGCACCGACAGCCTCGACGACGCCGATCGCCTCGTGTCCCATGTGACGGCCGGTGTCGCTCGGTTCCATCGTCTTGTACGGCCAGAGGTCGCTGCCGCAGATGCAGGAGTGGGTGACGCGAACGAGCGCGTCGGTCGGCTCGACGATGCCTGCGTCGGGGACGGCCTCGACACGAACGTCGCCGGCGCTGTACATCACAGTCGCGCGCATGGGACCCTCACTAAAGCAGGCGGCTGCACCGCGTGACGATCTCTCGGGATCGAGGGACTGGGCAGGGCGATCCGGTCGCAACGCGCGGAAGTACGCTGATGCTGTGGACACCAGGAGCGAGCTCCGCGACGCCGAGGGCGAGCAAGAACGCGGCGACGAGCACCAGGTCACCCCGGTCGAGCTCTTCTTCGACCTCGTCTTTGTGTTTGCGATCACCCAGGTCACGAGGCAGCTCGCGAACGAGCCGACGTGGGGCGGAGTCCTCCGCGGGATGCTCGTCCTCGCGGCGCTGTGGTGGGCATGGAACGTCTACGCGTGGTTGACGAGCGCGACGGACGTGGACGAGGGCGGCGTCAGGCTGGCGATGCTCGTCTCGATGGGGGCGATGCTTCGTCGTCGCGCTGGCGGTGCCGGGCGCCTTCGGAGGCGACGCGGTGCTGTTCGCCGTCGCCTACCTCTTCGTCCGCCTCATTCACCTCGTCCTTTCCGCTGTTGTCGGCCGCGACGATCCCGACCGTCTTGGCGCGCTTCTCCGGTTCGCTCCCACCGCGATCTTCGGTGCCTCGCTGCTCGTGCTGGCCGGATTTCTCGATGGGAACGCGCGTATCGCGGTGTGGGTAGTCGCGCTTGCGATCGACTACCTCGGCCCGGCCGTGATCGGCGTCGGGCGCGGTTGGCGGATCGCGCCCGAGCACTTCGCGGAGCGGCACGGGCTGATCATCCTGATCGCGCTCGGCGAGTCGATCATTGCCATCGGCGTGGGCGCCGGGTTCGTGCTGGGAACGGGAGTGATCGTAGGGGCGGCGCTCGGAATCGTGGTCGTCTCGGCGCTCTGGTGGCTCTACTTCGACGTAGCGGCGATCTTCGCGCGGAGGCGGCTCATGCAGGCGAGCGGCGTCGAGCAGGCGCGGCTCGCACGGGACTCCTACGGCTACCTCCACCTGCTGATGGTCGCCGGCATCGTCCTATTCGCTCTCGGCCTCAAGACGACGCTCGGCCACGTCGGTGAGGCGCTCGACACGGTGCCCGCCGTGGGACTCTGCGGCGGCGCGGCCCTCTACTTGCTCGGGCACATCGCCTTCCTCTTCCGAACGACCGGCCGGGTCTTCCGGCGGCGTACGGTCGGAGCGGTCGTGTTGCTCGCCCTCATCCCGGCTGCAGTCGCGATCCCGTCGCTCGCGGCGCTCGGCCTCGTGAGCACCGTGTGCTCGCTGGTCGTGGCGTACGAGGTGCTCCGCTATCGCGAGCACCGGCTCAGGGTCCGACACCCCGAGCTGGCGGCCTGAGCGCGGCGAAAGAGCCGAGGTGTGAAGAGCGGGAGCGACGGGACTCGAACCCGCGACCTCCGGCGTGACAGGTGGGACCAAACCGTTTCATCTAGCTTCATCTAGCCGCACGAACGGCTTAAACAAGCGGTTTTCGGTAGTTCGAGGGCGGCCGGGTTTCGCCTAGTAGTTGCGCCTAGCGGTTTCCAAAACGTTTCCAGGGCTGACCGCCGGTCGGAGGAGTCGGCCGTCGTGCACGAGGGCGATCCTTGTTTCCAAGACGTTTCCACGGGCGACCGGCCGGCCAGACGCACCGGTGGTCGCAAGAAGGGCAGGAGAGCTGGCGCAGCGATGGCTGCGACTGCTGCCAGACGGCCTATACGACGTCGCGGCAGGTGGTTACGAGCGAGCCGGCCACGGCGGTGGCGACGGTGTAGAGGACGAGTAGGACGAGGCCGACTGCCGGGGCGACCAGCTTGTCGGGATCCAGCCCGCTGATCGCCGCAGCGGCCGCGCCGGGCGCGAACCGGCCGACATCGCCGAGAGCGCCGAAAAGGTCGCCGACCAGCAGGCCCTCGACGAACAACAGCCACGCGCAGATGCCGATCAGTGCCGGTACCTGGTTGCGAACGATCGCGCCGATACCGACGCCGATCGCCGCCCAGAGCGCGGCGGCTGCGCCGCCGCCCGCAAGAAACAGCGCGTAGTCGCCCCAGTGGAGCTGGCTCTCGATTCCGCGTGCCCGCAAGGCCGCGCTGCCCACGCCGGCCGCGAACGCCGTCGCGATCAGCCCGAAGCCGGCGCCGAAGAGCATGCTCGCCACGACCTTGGCGGCGAGGACGCGGGCCCGCTGCGGAGTGACGAGGAAGGTCGGCCGGATCGTCCCGTGCCGGATCTCGCTCGTGATCGACATCGCGCCGACAAGGCCGGCGAACAGGATGCCCAGCTTCTCCCCCCATCCAATCACCAGCGTTAGCTGGTCCGAGCTGCTGTCGACCTTCTCGGCGGGGAGGCCCAGCCCGTGCAGAAGCACGGCGAGCAGGACGAGGCCGATCATGGCTGAGAGGAGGCCCACGTTGGTCCGGATCGAGCGCTGCTTCAACAGCTCGGCGCGTAGCTGAGCGGTCACGATGCTTCTCCGGCCGTCAGCTCGAGGTAGGTGTCCTCGAGGGTCTTTCCGCGACCGGTGAGCTCATCGAGCCGCTCGCTCGCGACCTGGCGGCCGCGACTGAGGATCACGACGTGATCGACGGTCTGGGCGACCTCGGCGAGCATGTGGCTCGCCAGGAGCACAGTCCCGCCCTGCTCTGCGAACCGGTGCAGAAAGCTCCGCAGCCAGTGGACGCCCGCGGGATCAAGCCCGTTCGCCGGCTCGTCGAGGACGAGCAACTCCGGGTCGCCAAGCAGCGCCGCCGCCAGGCCGAGTCGCCGGCGCATGCCCAGCGAGTAGGTCTTCACCCGCCGGCGCGCGACGGAGTCCAGTTGGACAAGCTCGAGCACCTCCTCGACGCGGCTCGACGAAATCTCCGCCATGAGCGCGAGCGCGCGCAGGTGGTCGCGTCCGGAGCGTCCGGGGTGAAGGTCGCTTGACTCCAGCACCGCGCCGACCCGACGTGCCGGGTCGTCAAGCTCACGATAACGCCGGCCGAAGATCAGTGCCTCGCCCGCGGTCGGCTCAGCGAGCCCGAGCAGTAGCCGCAGGGTCGTCGTCTTACCGGCGCCGTTTGGTCCGAGGAAGCCGGTGATCGTGCCCGGGCGAAGCGAGAACGTGAGCTCATCGACGGCGACGAGCTCGCCGAAGCGCTTGGTCAGCGAGCTCGCCGTGACCACCCCATCGCCGCTCGTCGCCGCGTTTCGTTCCGTTCTAATGCGCACCTCCGCCGAGGATGCCGGTGAGGTGCAAGACGACAAGCAGAGCGACCAGGACGACCGCGATGGCGATCCCGAGTATCGAAAGAACGAGATTACGAGACAGTGTGTATATATCAAATCAGATTGTCTCGTCCCTTGACGTCACGTATGCTTGGCTCGTGCCGAAGCTGTGGAACGAGACGATCGAGGCGCACCGCCGCGCGGTGCGCGACGCGACCCTCGACACCGCTGCGGCGCTGGTGGCCGAGCATGGCCTGCGGTCGGTGACGATGTCGCAGATCGCCGAGGAGACCGGCATCGGGCGCGCGACGTTGTACAAGTACTTCCCCGATGTCGAAGCGATCCTGGTCGCCTGGCACAAACGTCACATCGCCGGCCACCTCGAATATCTCGCCGAGGTCCGGAATCGAGCCGGCGAGGCCGGGGAGCGTCTCGAAGCCGTGCTCGAGGCCTACGCGCTCATTCAGCACAAGCGCCATCACCACGGCACCGAGCTCGCGGCACTCCTACATCGAGGTGAGCACGTCGCCCGAGCGCAGCAGCAGCTCCGGACCTTCATCCGGGACCTGCTGACCGAGGGCGCGCAGACCGGCGACGTTCGGGACGATGTCGCGCCTGACGAGCTCGCGAGCTACTGCCTCCACGCCCTCGCGGCAGCGAGCAGCCTGCCGTCCAAGGCCGCGGTCGCCCGGCTCATCACGGTCACTCTGGCTGGATTGCGCCCCCGCGTTGACTCGTTCTGAACGCCTCGCAGGTCAGGGCAGGCGCCGAGAGCCGTCGCATACGGTTGTCTTGAAGATTCCACGCCGTAGCCGGCGCGCTTAGATGCGCCACGTCTCGCCTTGTTTGGCGTCGATACTCACCGAGGTGATGACTCCGCCCCCGCCCGTGTAGGGCGCCGCCGCCTTCGCGGGAATCGCAGTCACGAGGAATGCGGGCGAGCACGCCGACCAGGACAACCGTACGAGTCGCGTGACGGAACCACGACCATAATCCCCAGCCCCTTGCCAGGCGATTCCCAGCCCTTTCCCAGCCTGCGATGCTTCGCTAAGGGCGGTGGCGAGACCAGAGGAAGCTGAGCTGGCTGGCGGTGGCCTGACGCCGCGATGCGACGGGCCGGATGCGCTGCGCGACAGCAAGGCTGGGCCACGCGTCCTTGTCGTTGACGACGAGGAGAGCATCACCGACCTCGTCGCGACGGCGCTGCGCTATCAGGGCTTCGAGGTCGAGGTCGCACGAACCGGCCGGGAAGCGCTGACGGCGGCGACGTCCTTTCGGCCGCAGCTGATCGTGCTCGATGTCATGCTGCCCGACCTGGACGGCTTCGAGGTGCAGCGGCGGCTCGCCGCCGACCGGCTGGGCGTGCCGATCCTCTTCCTCACCGCGCGCGATACGACCGAGGCGAAGGTGCACGGCCTGACCATGGGAGCCGACGACTACGTGACCAAGCCGTTCAGCCTCGAGGAACTCGTTGCCAGGGTGCATGCGGTGCTGCGGCGGAGCGGGCAGGCCGAGAAGCCGGGGCGCCTGGAGTTTGCCGATCTCGAGATGGACGAGGACACGCATGAGGTGTGGCGCGGTGGCCAGCCGATCGAGCTCTCGCCGACGGAGTTCAACCTGCTCCGCTACCTGCTCCTGAACGCCCGGCGGGTGCTGTCGAAGGCCCAGATCGTCGACCACGTCTGGCGCTACGACTTCGGCGGCGATCCCCGCATCGTCGAGAACTACATCAGCTACCTCCGCAAGAAAGTCGACTTCAAGGAGCCGCCGCTGATCCACACCGTGCGCGGTGTCGGCTACAGCCTGCGGCTACCGAGGTAAGCCTTGCCCCTGCGTGCGCGGATTCTCGTCGTCACCCTCGCCCTCTTCCTCGTTGGTCTCGGCGCGGCAGGCTTCACCACCTACCGCATCGTGAGCGGGCTCCTCGTCGACCGCGTCGACGACCAACTCAAGGCTGCCACGCCGCCGGTGGCGGCAGCGCTAACGCGCTCGGCGCAGCCGCGGCATCGAGGCGAGCACGGCTTGTTCCTTCCGGCCGGCAGCTATGCCGCCCTCGTCGACGGGCGCGGCCGGGTGCGGCGCGAGGCCCGGTTCGCCTTCGGCCAAGACGCTCCGCGCCCGGAGATCCCGAACGAGCTGATCCGCTCGCAGACGCTGGATGGAGAGCCGATGCTGACGACCGTCTCGGCGGAGAGAGGAGGAACCGAGTATCGCCTGATCGCAAAGCCGCTCAGCGCCGAGGGGATGGTCGTCGTTGCGATGCCGCTTACCGAGGTGAACGCGACCAAACGTCTGTTGTTCGTGATCGGGGGTGCCGTGAGTGGATTCGTGCTCGTGGGGGTCGGCGTCGCCGCCTACTGGCTCACTCGTCGCGAGCTCAGGCCGCTCGAGCGCATGGCGGAGAAGTCGGAGGCGATCGCCGCCGGCGACCTCTCGCAGCGGGTCGAGCCGGACGACCCACGCACCGAGGTCGGTCGCCTCGGCGGTGCGCTCAACGTCATGCTGACCGAGATCGAGCGCGCCTTCGCCGAGCGGATCGCCGCCGAGGAGCGGCTGCGACGGTTCGTCGCCGACGCCTCCCACGAGCTGAGGACGCCGGTGACGTCGATCCGCGGCTACGCCGAGCTGTTCCGCCGCGGTGCCGGCGACCGCCCCGCCGACCTCGCCAACGCAATGCGGCGGATCGAGCAGGAGGGGAAGCGGATGGGCGAGCTGGTCGAGGAACTCCTCCTCCTCGCGCGGCTCGACCAGGGCCCGCCGCTCGAACGTGAGCCCGTCGACGTTGCCGCGGTCGTCGATGCCGCCGTCGACGCGGCGCGCGCCGCCGACCCGACGCGGTCGATCGACGTCGCCTCGGAGCGCCCGCTCATGGTCCTCGGCGCCGAGTCCCGCCTGCGCCAAGTCGTCGACAACCTGCTTACGAACGCCCGCGTTCACACGCCGGCCGGGACGCCCGTCCACGTCCGGCTCGCAGCCGAGGACGGTGAGGTCGTGCTCGAGGTCGCCGACGCGGGCCCCGGGGTACCGGCCGAGGAGGCCGACAGGATCTTCGAGCGTTTCTACCGAACCGACCGTTCGCGGGCGCGCAGCCAGGGCGGTGCCGGGCTGGGGCTCGCGATCGTCCGCTCGGTGGTCGAGGCGCACAGGGGCACCGTCGCCTACCGCCCGCGGCCCGGGGGCGGGTCCGTCTTCCGAGTCGTCCTCCCGCCGGCGCCCGCGGCCGACTCCGAGAACGTGCAACGGGAGCCGGCGACAGCGGCGGCCGAGCGGCCGCACGGTCGCTAGACGAGCGGCCGGCCCCGGCGCGGGCGGGGGAACCCGTCGGGTGGACATTCATGGCCTCCTTCGAGGTCGCTTCCAGCTTCCTTCCAGGCAGGGACGGCACAGTCCCGGACGACAGCTTTGGGAGGAGTGATCGAAGCGATGAACACGCACCCACGCGCATGCCGGCGGCGATTTGTGACCGCGGCTGCCGCAGCCGCGACGCTCGCCGCTCTCACGCTGCTGGCGGCGGCTTGCGGCTCGTCGTCAGGCAACGAGGCGGCGTCGTCGTCAGCCGGTCAAGGGCAGGCGCTCGCGTTTGCGCAGTGCATGCGAGACAACGGTCTACCCGACTTCCCCGACCCTGATCCCAAGGGGCGGTTCAGCGGTCTCAGCCACGAGCAGCAAGGCGATCCCAAGTACGGTGCCGCGTTTGAGGCGTGCCGAGGTCTGGCGCCGGGCGGCGAGCACGAGAATTTCGGAGACCCAGCCTTCGTGTCGCAGATGCGCGCGTTCTCGCAGTGCATGCGGGCCAACGGTCTTCCCGACTTCCCCGACCCGGACGCCGAGGGGCGGTTGCGCGGCGCCACGCACGAGCTGCAAGGCAACCCGAAGTTCACTACCGCGATGGCGGCCTGTCGCGGAAAGCTGCCAGGGGGCGGCCAGCACCGGTGAAGCGCAAGCTCCTGATTACCGCTGCCGGGGTAGTGATCCTCGGCGGCGCGCTCGCCGGATTCCTTGCCTGGGGATCGGGCGCCAAGGAGCGAGCAGCCAGCTCCGGCTTGCCTCCCGCCACCGAGAAAGTCACCAGGACCACGCTCGTGGAGACCAAGACGGTGTCGGGCACGCTCGGCTATGGCGATCCGGTCCCGATTCGAGCGGCCGAGCGGGGGACACTCACCTGGCTCGCGCCGGTCGGGTCGAGGGTGAAACGGGGCGCGGAGCTGTTCAAGGTCGACGAGCGTCCTGTCGTCGCGCTCTACGGGTCGTTGCCGCTGTATCGGGCGCTGCGTGAAGGCGCAGAGGGTCGCGATGTCCGGCAGCTGGAGCGGAACCTCGCCGCCCTGGGCTACACCGGTTTCACCGTGGATAACACCTACACCGCGGCCACCGCCGAGGCCGTGCGCACCTGGCAGGCCAGGCTCGGCCTGCCCGAGACCGGAGCCGTCGAGCTGGGCCAGGTGGTGTTCACGCCGGGTCCGGTACGGATCGCCGGGCAGACGGCCCGCGTGGGAGACGGTGTCGGTGGGGAATTGGGCGAAGTTGGCGGCTCGGTGCTCAGCTACACCGGCACCACCCGGCAGGTCGCCGTCGGACTCGACGTGGCCGACCAAGCGCTCGCCGTCGAAGGTCGCACTGTCACGGTCACGGTGCCCGGCCGGGGCACGGTGAAAGGGAAGATCTCCCAGGTCGGAACCGTCATCACGGCCCAGGACGCCACGCCAGATGAGGGCATCGCCTCGGAGGGCGCGAGCTCCACCGCCTCCGAGGCACGCGTCGAGGTGACCGTGACGATCGCCAACCAGAAGGCGCTCGGCTCGCTGGACGCCGCTCCTGTGGACGTCGACTTCGTCAGCAGCGAGCGCGAAGACGTGCTGGCGGTGCCGATCGATGCACTGCTCGCGCTTGGCCAGGGCGGCTTCGGTGTCCAGGTCGTCGACGGGGCCACGACGCGCATCGTCCCGGTGAAGACCGGAATGTTCGCCGCCGGCGGGGTCGAGGTCACAGGTAAAGGCATCGCCGAGGGCGTCAAGGTGGGCGTCCCGAAGTGAGTAGCCTCCCGGCGATCGTGACGCTGCGCGGGGTTCGCCGCGAATACGCTGGCGGTGTCACGGCGCTCCGGGATGTCGACCTGGACATCCATCGCGGCGCACTGGTGGCGATCGTCGGGCCTTCCGGATCCGGCAAGACGACGATGCTGAACGTGATGGGCACGCTGGACCACCCGAGCTCGGGGCAGGTTGTCATCGACGGTTTCGACGTCGCCGAGCTGTCCGACCGGGAGCTGGCGGCGCTGCGGGCCTGGCGGATCGGGTTCGTGTTTCAGCACTTCCACCTGGCGCCAGGCGTCTCCGTTCTAGACAACGTCGCGGACGGCCTGCTCTACACCGGCGTCCGCCTGCGCGAACGTCGGGAACGCGCCGAAGCGGCGCTGCGGCTGGTCGGGCTCGGCCACCGGCTGACCCACCGGCCGCACGCGCTCTCCGGCGGCGAACGACAGCGCACCGCGATCGCAAGGGCGATCGTGGGTGAACCCGCGCTGCTGCTCGCGGACGAGCCGACCGGCTCCCTGGACAGCCAGTCGGGCGAGGACCTCGTCGGGCTGCTGCTCGAGCTCAACGAGATCGGTACGACCGTCGTCGTCATCACCCACGAGCAGGTGGTCGCGTCGCACCTGCCGCGCCAAGTGTCCATGCTGGACGGCCAGGTGGTCGGCGACCGGACGGCGGCGACGTGACGACGCTACGGCCCGGCCGGGTGAGCCCTCCCGACGTGCTGCGGCTGGGAGCCCACGGGCTGCGAGCCCGGCCGTTACGGGTCGTCCTCTCCGCGCTCGGGATCGCGATCGGCATCGCGGCGATGGTCGCCGTTGTCGCCACTTCCACCTCCAGCCGCGCCGACCTCGATCGGCTGCTGGACTCCCTCGGCACCAACCTTCTCACCGTCGCGCCCGGTCGCACGCTGTTCGGCGAGGAGGCCACGCTGCCTGACGAGACGGTGGCGATGATCGGCCGGATGCGATTGGTCGAGTCGGTCACGGCGATCGGGCAGCTCCCCGACGCGAAGGTGTACCGCACCAACAAGGTTCCGGCGCCCCAATCCGGCGGCATCGGCACCTACGTGGTGCGCACCGACCTGCTCGACACCGTGGGCGCCACCGTGCGTGCCGGAACCTGGCTCAACGAGGCGACCGCCCGCTACCCGGCCGTTGTGCTCGGGGCCACGACGGCCGAGCGCCTCGGCCTCGGCGCCGTCAACAAGGACATACAGATCTGGCTCGGCGGGCGATGGTTCACGGTCATCGGCGCCCTGAACCCGGTGCCGCTCGCGCCCGAGCTCGACCTCGGCGCGCTGATCGGGTGGCAGGCCGGACGGCGCTATCTCGGCGTCGACGGCGACATCACGACCGTGTACACCAGGACGGACCCTGCTGCCGTCGAAGCCGTTCGCGATCTGCTCGCCAGGACCGCCAATCCGGCGCAGCCCAACGAGGTGGACGTGTCCAGGCCCTCCGACGCGCTCGCCGCCCAGGCCGCCGTGGACAAGACCTTCACCGGCCTGCTGCTCGGCCTCGGCGCCGTCGCGCTGCTCGTCGGCGGCATCGGCGTCGCCAACACGATGGTGATCTCCGTGCTGGAGCGCCGCGCAGAAATCGGGCTGCGCCGCTCACTCGGGGCCACCCGAGAACACATCCGCATCCAGTTCCTCACCGAATCGCTCCTGCTATCCGTCTGCGGCGGCGGCGCCGGAATCGTGCTCGGATCGGCCGTGACTGCGGTGTACGCGACAGTGCAAGGCTGGCCGACCGTGGTCCCCACCTGGGTCGTGGCAGGCGGCATCACAGCAGCCCTGATCATCGGCGGAATGGCTGGTCTCTATCCCGCCATTCGTGCCGCCAGAGTTGCCCCCAGCGAGGCGCTCGCTGCTGCTTAATAGCCGCGTCAGGCAAGCCTGACTCGCAGTTTCGACGGCTGACGTTTCCAAAATGGTTTCCATCCGGCCTGTTTGCTGTCCCTGAAGGTGAAATGTAAAGAAGAAAACCCAGTAGTGGGTCAGTCTGAAATCTCGGCTGCACGCTTGACCGTCCGTGTCTTGGCGTAGCTGCCTCGCCTGATCGGCGTTCGCTCTGCCTCTTCGAGCAGACCGATCATCTCTTCGAGCGTCCAGACGTGATCCGCCACACCTGCTGCAACAGCCGGGGTCGTGCCGAGCGTCTTGTGGACGCGGCAGAAGTTGTAGTGGAAGAAATGAAGGCTGACGGCTGCCGCCAGGTTTTCGAGCTTCTTCGAGAAGGCGTTGGTCAGTCGCGTGAACCGGCGCATGGACATTCGCATCGTCAAGTTCTGCCGCTCGATGTAGCTGGTCGAATGTGGTCGGGGTCGGGGTGGCCGATCTTAGGCTGCTTGTCCTGCCCGAGACACACGGGCGGCGAGTAGCGCCGCTGTTCTTCCTTCGTCGGGGAGCCGTAGACCTTGACGAGCATCGCGTAATCGACTTCATCGCGGAACGCTCCGGGGACGGCGAGCAGGTATGGCGTGAGCCCGTCCGTGGTCAGTTGGACACGGTTCCGCAATCGCTTCGCAAGATCGCGCATGAACTCGGCTGCGTCCTCGGGTGACCGGGAGCCGACGCGGTAGCTCGCGACGAGTTTCGAGTCGGCGTCCATTCCCACCCACGTCCAAACATCCCCCCAGCCTTCGGCTCGCTTGTTGGGCTTGACGTTCTTAGCCTTCGCGCCGACGAACGCCCAAATCTCGTCGCACTGAATCCGCTCGCACGGAAGGTCGCGCATGGCCTGATCCTGGTAGACGGAGCAAACAGTGCCGAGGTCGGTGAGCAGCTTCGTGACGGTGTTCTTCGCCACGCCGGTCATGCGCACTGTCGCGCGGATGCTGTTGCCTTCCACAAGAGCGGCTACGACTTGGCTCCGTTTCTCGGTAGTCAGGCGATTCATACTGACCATAATACGTGAGCGGTCGGGCAGATGTCAAGACGGGAAAGCTGGCTCACCGACACTCCTACGCTTGCCAAGGACGAAGGAATTTGCTTGGATCGGCTAGAATTCATAGCGGCCCACGGGGGGCTCGAACCCCTCATCTCCCGCTTAACAGGCGGGCGCTCTAGGCCAAATTGAGCTAGTGGGCCGTGAGAGAGCCGAGGCGCGAATCCCCGGCTCTCTCGATTGGCTTAGCCCCGGGGCCTCTGGGTTTGACGGACCTCCTGGCCCCGGGGCGGTCTACCTCCTCATGATCACCCCGCCTTTCTCGACATGGCCCGATTCTACACGAAAGTTCTGCGGGCACGGGCGGATTCTTGGGCGTGTTAGCAGATCGTCGGGGAGAGCAGCCCAGGCCGTCCGCAGCATTTCAATTGACGTGTCTGCCAGAATTCACTATCATGAGGGACACAAGGAGGTCCGTCATGACTGAAACGGCGAACACCAAGATGCAGGAACAAGCTGAGCCCATGACCCCCGAAGGGGCCGAGGCAGAGTCTTCGGGTGATGGCAAGAGCGGGTACTCACGCTCGACCATCGCCTTCCCCTACGGCTCACTGCGAGACGCAGAGCAGATCGCTCAGGAGCTAGGCACGCGCTGGCCCGGCTATGCGGAGCCTGAACAGTTGGCCGGAGGAATGGGAACGACCGCGCGAAGCGGGACGTTTCGTCAGAAGACGGCGACGGCACGCACCTTCGGCATCATCACGATCTCGCGTAAGCGGATTGCTTTGACCGGCCTGGGGAAGCGGCTTGCCGATCCCCAAAAGCGAGACACGGCGCGCGTGGAGGCGTTTCTTCACGTGCCGCTATTCAAAGCGCTCTACGAAAGCCACAAGGATGGAGTCTTGCCGTCTGAAGCGGCGCTGGAAAAGGAAATCTTGTCTCTCGGTGTGAGCCCGAAGCAACCTGGCAAGGCGCGTCAATCGTTTCAGCGATCGGCCGAGCTAGCCGGTTTCTTCAAGCATGGACGCGACCGGCTTATCCTTCCTGCCGAAGGCATGAAATCTGGCGGGGAGCAAGAACGGCCTAAGCGCGAAAACGGCGCTGGGGTAGCTGGCTCACTGCCGCCGGAATTGCAAAGCCTGATGTTGCGCTTGCTCGAAGATGGCGAGTCATGGACGCCTGATGACATTCAGGAGTTCCTCAGTGGCGCTCGACAGCTCCACCAATTCTTTACGCGCACGA
>WNGA01020691.1_pt1 | contig 16251 bp, 22 predicted proteins | sample 5400061 | NCBI WGS metagenome assembly WNGA01 (sample SAMN13153366, study PRJNA577476) | soil metagenome | isolation source: 100 cm soil or saprolite under grassland replicate 2 | place: USA:California | collected 2016-06-15 | reverse complement strand
GGCGAGCCGCGGGCGGCCACCATCGCCGACCCGCGATCGCCCATCGCCGGCTGCGACTCCGTGCTCGTGCAGCGACGAGGCTGCGCGCGCGCTCACTCGCCCCGCGCTGAGCGCCGGCCAGCGCATCACAGAGCCTTCACGCCGAAATGGAGAGAGCAATATGTGGACCACTGAGCACAGCATCGAGACCGAGGTCGCGCCCGAGGCGATCTGGCGGCTATGGTCGGACGTCGCCGGCTGGCCCGGCTGGATCGCCGACATCGAGCAGATCGAGCTCTCGGGGCCCTTTACGGCCGGTAGCACGATCTCGATGACTCCGGAGGGACAGGAGCCGGTCGAGCTGCGTATCGCCGAGGCAGTCGAACCGGAGCTGTTCGTCGACGAGGCGGACCTCGGGGACGTGGTCGTCCGCACCGTTCACCGCGTCGAGCCGCTCGGGGACGAGCGCAACCGGATCGTCTACCGGATGGAGATCACGGGGCCGGCGGCCGACACTGTGGGCCCGGAGCTCGGCCCCCAGATCAGCGGCGACTTCCCCGAGACACTCGCGGCGCTCGTCAAGCGGGCCGAGCGCTGATGGCGCTGCACCCGACCGAGAGCCCGGGGTTCCTGCTGTGGCACGCCACGCTGCGCTGGCAGCGTGGCGTGGCCGCGGCGCTGGCGCCGCTCGAGCTGACCCACGTGCAGTTCGTGCTGCTCGCCTGCACGTGGTGGTTGAACGAGCAGGGGGAGCACCCGACCCAGGTCGGACTGGCGGCGCAGGCCGGAACCGACATCAAGATGACTTCGCAGGTGCTGAGGACGCTGGAGAAGAAGGGCCTCGTCGAGCGCGAGGTCGACGAGGCCGACACCCGGGCGCGGCGGCTGCGCGTCACGCGTCGCGGGGCGCGGCTCGCGCCGCGGGCGATCGCCGTCGTCGAGGGTGTCGACGCCGAGTTCTTCTCCGCGCTGACGCCGGCCGACGCCGTCGATTTCCTGAGCCCCCTAGCTCGGCTTCCTGGGCGCGATCGCAGCATGTCCCACTCGGACCAGGCGGCGCCCGGTTATGCAGCTGACGGGAACAGGACCTTCGCCCATCCGAGTGCGCTTCGGAAGGCGCGTCGCTCGTAGACGACGAGCGCGACGGCGCTGATCAGCGCGAAGCCCACGCCGACCGAGGCGGCGATCGCCGAGCCTACCCCCAATCCGGCGCCGAGCAGCTGCGAGCTCAATCGGCGCCGCGCCCGTAGGTCGGGGTCGCCGGGATCGGCCGGCCCTCACGGACAGCCTCTACCACGGCCGTTGCGTCAGCCCGCCGGTACTCCTCGCCGTATACCGCGCCTTCGCGGCGTGGCGCCTCCATGACGCTCGCGTCCGCATTGGGCCCGATGTCGACCGGCACGAACCCGGCGTCCTCGATCAGCCCGGACACCGCCCGCTTGGCCTCTGGGTCGTCCCCGCACAGGAACAGGACCGCTCGCTCGTCGCCCGATCGCCCCGCCGCAGAGGCCTGGAAGCCAGAGGTGAGCGTGTTGAAGGACTTGGTGTAGCGCGCGCCGGGCATCCGCGCGGCGTTGAACTGCGCGGCCGTCTGGCCGGGGGCGGGCATCGGGCCTGAGCCGAACTGGTTCGTCGTGTCGATGACGATCTTGCCCTCGAGCGAGCCGGCCTGCGCGAGCGCCTCGTCGATCAGGTCCCACGGAACCGCGAGCATGACCGCCTCGCCGAACTCGGCCGCACTCTGATCGTCATTCGGAGAGCAACTGGTCGAGTGAGCGAGCGGGGCGTCCGGTGAGGCGCCCGACGGCGTCGCTGACCTGGGCGGCGTAGCCGTCGGTGCCCGAACGCCGGTAGTCCTGGTAGAGGTCGACCAGCGCGCCGGCGAGCCAGTCGCGGACGCCGAACTCGAGCAGCGCGCTCCGGACCGTGTCGTCCGGCGCGTCGACGTAGGTCACCGCCCGGCCGTTCGCGGCGGCCAGCTTCGCCGCGACGTCGTGATACGACAGCGCCTCCGGGCCGGTCACTTCGTACGTCTCGCCGTCGTGCCCGCCCTGCGTGAGTAGAGTCGCGGCGACGGCCGCGACGTCGCGTGTGTCGACCATGCTGATCCGGGCGTCCCCGGCGTTCGCGTAGAAGTTCCCGTCGCCGTCGATCGAGGGACCGGTGTTCTCGGGCACGTTCTGTTGGAACAGGTTCGGCCTCACGATCGCGTGCGGCACGCCCGAATCCTTCAGGTAGGCGTCGCAGGCGCCATGATCGCGAACGAATGTCGCCCCCGAGCCCGGGTCCGCGCCCAGTATCGAGCTCCTTACGAGCAGCCTGACGTCCGCCTCCTTGGCAACGTCGATCGTGTTGCGGTTGAGCTGGACCTCGTCCTCGGTCGGGCCGCAGACCCCATCCTTGCTTCGCCCGCCTATGACCAGGATCATCGCTCGTCTCCTTTCAGGGTCTGCGCGAGGGCGTCACCCCGCGGCTCATTCCTCGACCAGCCCCAGCTTCGTCGCCACGGGCTCGATGCTGAGCTCCATGAGGAACTGCAGCTCGCCGCCGGGCAGGTAGTCGGTCATCCGCTTTACCACGGCCTGCTTCGCCGCCTCTCGATCCGACCAGTCGGCCTCCTGGATAGCTTCGACGAACGCGTTGATGTATCCCTCCTGCCAGTCGAACGGGGGCGACGGCTGGGGCTCGCCGTGACCGAAGGCGACCTCGGCCTCGGGGGCCAGCTCGGTCCGCAGCCGGGAGATGTTGGTGCGCCACGACTCCCAGAACCCGTCCGCCAGATAGCAGTGCATCTGCTGGTAGGCCTCGTCCCCGGCGAAGGCGAGCAGCCGGTCGTCGCCCACGAGCCAGACGCTGTCGTGCGGGGATTCCCCCGGACCGAGGTCGACCGCGGTGAAGGTGACGCCATCGAACTCCACCGCTTCGCCATCGCTGACGGTCTGGTTCGGGAAGGCGCGCTCCCGCGGCCACTCGTCGCCGAACATGGGTCGGATGATCTGCTCCTTGATCTCGTCGTCACGGCGGATGACCGCGTCGACGCCCTGGGTGGCGATGATGGGGATCTCGTCGTGCCCCACCAGCTCGACGGCGCCGCCGTAATGGTCGGGATGCGCGTGTGTCAGCAGGACGGCCTGGAGCGGTTTGCCGATCTCGACGACCCGCCGCCGGAGTGCCCGGGCATCCGAGACGGTGAGCGTGCAGTCGACGGCCACCACTCCCCCCGGGCTCTCGACCAGATACGCGTTGACCGGCATGGCCGAGGCCACGTGACGGTGAACTCTCACCTGTGAGGCGTGCGTCCCCATCATCAAATCCCGAGCGCCTCGATCACCTTCTTGGCGACCTCGGCGCCCGAGTACTGCTGCTGCCCGGTGATCAGGTTCCCATCGCGTACGGCAAACGCCCGCAACAGGCCGCCGGCGATGAAGTTCGCGCCGCGGGCGCGCGCGTCGTCCTCGATCCGGAACGGCATCACCTTCTGGCCGACGGCCTCGTCGGCGTAGTCCTCCTCGACGTTCGAGAAGCCCGTCATCGTCTTGCCCTCGATCAGGGGCTTGCCGTCGGAGGTCTCGATGTCGAGCAGCGCGCAGGTGCCGTGACAGAGGACGGCGGTCGGCTTCTCGGCCTCGTAGAAGGTGAGGATCGCGGCCTTCAGCCGATCGTCCTCGCGGAAGGTGAACATCGGCGACTGGCCGCCGCAGACGACGATCGCGTCGAAGCTGTCCAGGTCGAGGTCGGCGAGCTTCGGCGTGTCCTCGAGCAGCGCAACGAGCTCGGGCGTGTTGAGGAAGCCCATCGAGATCAGGTCGTCAGCCGACCAGCGACTCTCGTCCCGGGGGTCCGAGAGCGCGTCGATCTCGACCCTGCCGCCGTCGGGGCTGGCGATCGTCACGTCGTAGCGCGCCCGGACGAACTCTAGGTAGGGATGGGTCAGCTCGGCCGCCCAGAACCCGACCGGCCAGCCCGTGGTCGTCGAGGTGGACGGGTTGGCGACGACCATCAGGACGTGCGGCCGCCGCGTCCGAGTGACGTCGACGATCTCGTGATGCTCTTGCTGCGTTGTGGCCCTCATGGTCCAGCTCCTTTCGCTTACTGAGGACAGCCCGCTTCGATCCAGCGCTCGACCACCGCGACCTGCTCCGCGGGCCAGGCCCCGTCGCAGGGCATCGTCCCGGCCTTGAGCCGGTCGAGGATCGCGCCCGCGTTCGCGGACACGTCGTCGTAGCTCCAGAGGTCGAAGGCGAACGTCATCGACTGCCGGTCGCGGCGGCGAAACAGCGGCTTGATGTGTGCGTCGAAGCTGAGCGGCTCGCCCGTCTCCGGCAGGCCGGGCGGGGATTTCTGATCCTCGGTGGCCCTGGCGAGCGCCGAGACGCGGCTCCCCGGCGGCCCGGCGGCCGTGTTCCAGTCCCAGTGCGGCATCGGCATCTTTGGCGGCGGATGAGCGCCGGGCTGCGAGTTCTCGAGCGCGAGCCGCGAGCCCCACTCGATGTAGGAGCTGAACGCGGAGCGCCACTCAGGATCGCATGGGAGCCCCGCCTCGGCGGCCGCCTTCAGGATCAGCTCGACCCAGCGGGCGCGCTGCTCCTCGCTGAGCCCCTTGCCGAGGTGCTGATACACCATGTGGGAGTAGCCCCCGTGCCGCTCGCTGTACTCCTTCGGGCCGCAGAAGACCTCGCCGAGCCAGCGCGCCACGCGCTCGGGATGGTCGGCGGACATCTCGGCGAACAGCGGCGCCAGCAGCGGGTCCTCGGGGACGTACTTCTCGTAGAAGTGGCGCGTCATCCTGGTCAGCGCGGGCAGGCCGCCGGCCCATTCGAAGATCGTGGGCTCGTGGTCGGGGTCCGGCACCGGGTCACGGAACTCGATGTTCCAGTGCATGCCGCTGCAGAACGGCTTGTTCTGCGAGTGGCCGCAGCGGCAGAGCGCGCAGTGCTCCAGCGAGGAGCCCTCGTTGCGCGCCTCCGGGTCGCCGTCGGCGCCGGCCAGCGGGAGGCCCCCGGTGACCCGATAGGGGCCGTCCTTCGAGACCTCGATCGCCGGCGTCCGGGTGCCGCCGTGGTCGACCTGCGCCCGGGCCTCCTGGCCGTCGATCGCGTAGCTGAGCGCGCCCGAGGGGCAGTCGCGGACCGCGCGCACGATCTCGTCCATGCGCCCGCCGCTCGGCGTGACGAACGGCTCCTCGCCTACGCGGAAGACCGTCGCGAGCCGGTCGCTGCAGTAGCCCGAGTGCTGGCAGATGCCCCGGTTGTCGAGGATCGTCACCTGTTGGCCGACGTAGCTGTCGCGCCTGTCCGGGACGCGCTTGGGGTCCTTGGCGTCGGAGAAGCCGACCTCGGCGTGGTGGCCGTCGCAGAGCGGCTTCAGCGACGACTCGCCGCAGCGGCAGAGCGCCATCTGCGGCGTCGTCGACAGGCCCTCGCCGAGCCAGTTGCTGAGGCGGCTGACGTTCGTGACCAGGTACGGGCCGTTGTGCTGGCAGCGGATGCCCGCCGGCAGCTCGGCCTGGATGCGCTCGAGCTCGGCGACCCTGGCCTCCCGGTCGGCCCGGCAGGCGAGCTCCTGCAGCGCCGCGGTCGCCTCCTCGAGCTCCGGCGGATGCTCGGGCCTCAGTCGCAGCCTGGTCGCGTCGAGTGTCAGCTCCCAGAGCAGATCGCCCGTCGGCGCCTCGAGCGGCTCAGCGTCCGGCCGCCGGGCCTCGACATCGTCGCCACCGCAGGCCGCGGCCAGCGGCCGGACCACCGAGCGCTCCAGCCGCCGCGCGGCCACACGCAGGTCGTCCCCCTCGGCGTCCTCCTCGACCGGCGAGGCGAACAGCCGCTCGAGCCCCCGCGCCCGCGCGAGCAGCGTGCTCAGCTCCTCCTTCATGCCGCGCTCGCCACCGCGGTCCGCTCGTAGTGGCGCATCTCCTCTATCTGGTCGACGAACGGCTTGACCGACTCGAAGAACGCCGCAAACGCAGGGCTCCTGCGAAAGCCCTGCTCGTGGCCTTCGAGGGAGTCCCACTCGATCCGCACCGTGTAGTGCGTCGGCTCCTCGACGCCCCTGCTCACCTCGTAGCCGAGGCAGTGCGGCGAACCGTCGAGAGCCGACCGGGCCTCGGCCCAAGCCGCCTCGAACTGGTTGTGCCGGTCGGCCGGGACGTCGTAGCGGATGTACTCGACGATCATCTCTCTGAGCCTCCTTCTGAATCGCTGGTTGACGCGCTCACGGCTCGCCCTCCGCCCGGGAAGCGGCCGGCAGGAGTCCCTCGATCACGAGGCGGCAGACCTCGCGCACCGCCTCGCGGAGCGGAAACCTGGGCTCTGGGTCGCCCTCGTCGCCGACCCAGCGCAGCAGGACGCCGACGTACGCGTCGAGCAGCAGCGCTCCGACCATGTACGGATCGCAGTCGCCTCGCAGCTCGCCCGCCTCCTGACCCGCCTCGATGACGCTCCCGACGATCTGTCCCGTGGCGGGCTCGGTTCGCGTCGTGCTCCCCGCTCGTTGCCAGGCGAGCACCAGCGTCCGGGCCTCGTCCACCCGGCGCTCGTTGAGCTGGGCGAGGAGGTCCATGACGTCGTAGAGCCGCTGCTCGGCGGGCAGCCCCGCGTCGGCCTCCCGCTCCAGCAGCTCCCGCGCCAGGACGCGCCGGCGCTCGAGGTACGCGGAGAGGACAGCCTCCTTCTCCGGGAAGTGATTGAACACGGTCGCGCGGGCGACGTCGGCGCGCTCCGCTATCTCGTCCATCGTCGTCCGCTCGAAGCCGTGCTCGAGGATGCACGCGATGGCGGCGTCGAGGATCCCCATACGAGCGGGTGGACCCAGAGCCTGTGGACGTCGATCAGGCCGTGCTCGGTCAGGCTGTGGGCGAGCCGCCCGCTATCGGCCCCCCGGCGATGCCGACGCCGGTGGTCGCTCCCCACAGCCCGATCGCCCGGGCTCGCGCGCGGCGTTCTGTGAAGGCGTTCGTCAGCAGCGAGAGCGTGGCCGGGAAGATCAGCGCCGCCCCGAACCCCATGCTGAGGTTCCCGGCGGCGAGCACGAGGGCGGCGAACATCAGGTTGTAGGCGTCGACGATCCACTCGAGCTGCGTGGTCGACGCGTGGAGCTCCCGGACGAGCGTCGGCAGCGCCACGTTGACGATCGTGGTGTCGAGGTTGATCGCGAAGGCGGCCAGGAGCAGCGACGGAAGGACGAGGGACCGGAGCCGCGTCATAGGCCGCCGCTAGCGAATCGCCGCACGCCCTTGACAGACCCGCCATCTGCGGGTCTGAGGAATTGCCTCGGGCACTCCGGCTGTCCTCGCGTGTGTCGCTTCGACGTGGACCGGGCGGCTGCCCCATGTCCTCCCTTCGGTGGGTGGGCGGTGGCGAGGCGCCAATGATGGAGCGCACGGGTTGCCGGAGCTGGAAGATCGATGCTCGGTTTGCGATCACCGACCCGGGCTCGTGCCTGGCTGTGGTCGAGGCCATCACGCACCCCGTTCCAGCAGGCGAAGCCCGACATCGCGCGGTACGCCCGCGTAGGCCAGTCGCATGAGCAGCATCAGCGCAGGCTCGACAAGACGCGCCGCGGAGAGCGGGCCGGCGTCGACTGGGTGGGCGCCGATATCCCGAACGAGTTCCTCCACCATCATCTTGGCGCTCTGGTCGTCGCCGCATAGGAAGACCGTGGGCTCGAGGCCCTCTTCGTAGGCCAAGGACCCTGAGGCGATGGCGTCCGCGAAGGGTGGGATCGCTGCCACGACGCTTGTTCCCGGCGCCCGCCGCGCAACCTCTTCGGCGGCGGACGTGTTGAAGCCGACGGCAAGCCCGGAGAAGTCGGGTTTCAGGGCGTTGACACACGACCAGAGCACCTTGCCCTCGAGCGGCCCGCTCTCCTCGAGCGCGGGGCCGATCGCGGCAAACGGCACGGCCAGCACGACCACCGCGCCGAACGCCGCCGCCTCCGAGTTCGAGCCCACTCCCGCCCCTAGGCGGGTGGCTACCGCCAGCGCGCTCTCGCCACCGCCGAGGGTGATCTCGTGGCCGGCCTCGGAGAGGCGTTCCCCGAGCGCGCTGCCGAGGCTCCCCGCGCCGATGATCCCGATCCGCATCGCACGCGACCTTCGCTCCGTCTCCGCAGCGGAGCAACACCGTTCGGGTCTGGAGCTAGACGAACTGGGTAAGGGCCCGCGTCTAGGATCGGCCGATGCTCGAGCTTCGCCACCTGCGCTACTTCGTGGCCGTCGCAGAGGAGCTCAACTTCAGCCGCGCAGCGGAGCGGCTGCACATGGCCCAGCCGCCCCTGAGCGTCGCCATCCGACAACTCGAGCAAGAGCTGGGCACCCCGCTGTTGCTGCGGACGACGCGCAAGGTGGAGCTGACCGATGCCGGGCGGACCTTCCTCGACGGAGCGCGGCGGACGCTGACCGAGCTCGAGCGCGCCACGATCCAGGCGCGGCGCGCGGCCGCCGGTGAGCTCGGCCGCCTGAGAGTGGCCTTCAGCTGGAGCGCGCGGTTCGAGAGGGAGCAGGTCATCGAGCTCGGCGCGCTCGCCGACGACGAGTTCCTGTTCTTCCCGCGCGAGCTGGCGCCGCGCCTTCACGATTTCATGGTCGGGCTCTGCCGGCGCGCCGGCTTCGAGCCAAAGGTCCGCCGCGAGTCCTTCCACAGCGGCTGGGAAATGCAGACCCTCAAGGACGTGCCCGTCGTCGCCCTCGCGCCGGCCTCTGTGGCGCGAGCCGTGCCCGATGGTTTGGTCGCGATTCCGGTAGGAGATCCCCCCGATCGGCTCGAGACCGAGATCGTCTGGCGCTCCGACAACACGTCGGCCACGGTCTCGGCGTTCCGCGAGGACGCTCGTAATGTGTTCCGGACCGGGACGCCGCGGCTCGAGGCCTGAGTCTCCCACCGGCGGTGGCGCGGTTTGACGGACTGTGGCCTCGTAGGGGCCGATCTAGCGGGAGAGCCCGCCTCAATCCACCTGGTAGTGGTCGACGGTCGAGCTGCGCTCGACCAGAAAGCGATCGTCCTCCGGGTAGTAGACGGCGAGTGAAGGCTCATCGCCCGCGAACGCCTTCACAGCGTCCATGTCTTCCCAGAGCGAGAACGTGAGGATCTCTGTGCGGTCGCCGATTTGGCGATTCAGGATCCAGGCTCCGAGGTTGCCCGGTGTCGAGCGGTACTGCTCGACACCGGTGGCCCGCACATAGGCGACGTACTCGTCGGCGTCTTGATTGCGCACCGCGCCGCGCCAGATCCTGGCGATCACGGTCCTGCGTCCTCTCGCGGTTCGTCGGGCGAGTAGCAGAGCAGCATGGCGCCCGAGCCGAACGTCCGCGACTCGATCAGCCTGAGCGGGCGCCGTTCGCGTACGTCCTTGAAGAGCCCGGCCCCGGCACCCAGGATCACCGGATTGAGCGTCAGGCGATACTCGTCGATCAACCCGAGGTCGGTCAGCTGGGCGACGATGGTCCCGCTGCCGAGGATCGCGATGTCCTTCCCTGCCTGAGCCTTGAGCTGCGCGACTGCCTGCGGCAGGTCGTCGCCGAGCTGCTGCGTGTTGTCCCACGAGAGATCGACGGGTTGGCTGGACGCGACCCACTTCGTGGCCCCGTTCATCCTTCGGGCGATCTCCGGGCTGTACTCCTCGCCGGCCTGCGTCGGCCACCAAGCCTTCATTTGCTCGTAGGTCACGCGACCGAACAGGAGCGAGTCCACTGAGTCGAGCAGCTCGAGTGAATAGGTTTTGAACTCCTCGTCGAGCGCTTGCCAATCGATCGCCCCCTGGGGATCCGCGAAGAAACCGTCCACCGTGATCCCCTCCGAAGCGATGATCCGTCGCATATCGCGAGCTCCTTTGTTCCTGGCCGCTCCACTTGCCGAGCACTTGTCCGATACGCGCCCCGCCGCGCAAACGTGCCAAGCCGGACGGGATCGAGCCCTCGTACGGGGTTCTACGACAATAACAGTGTTCTAGGGTCGGGCGGAGACGGCCGCGAGCCGTCGGCGGATGGCTGTCGGCGTCTCGCCGAGCTCCCGGACCAGCGCTCGCGTGAGGTGGCTGTGATCGCAGAACCCGCAGTCGGACGCGACCCGCGCCAGGTTCTCGTCGCCCGACGAAATGCGCTCCAGTGCCCCGCGAACGCGGAGGCGCAGGCGATAGGCCGACAGAGTCGAGCCCGTCTCTCGCCGGAAGGCCCGGCTGAGGTGGTAGGGCGAGCAGCCGACGATTCGCACGAGCTCGGGGAGCGAGGACCTGCGCGGCAGCCACGGCGGCCAAAGGCTGGGTCTACTTCGCCGTCGAGGATGTCGACGACCATTACGAGCGCGCGAAGGCGGCGGGCGTCCATGTGCTGAACGAGCCACACGACGCCATGGAGGGCACACAGCGGGGCTACAGCGCTCGTGACCTGGAGGGAAACCTATGGAGCTTTGGAACAGCACGGCCGAAGCGGTAGCCGAGCCGGTTCCGGGCCGCTCGAACCCGGGCGTCGGGCCTCGCCACCCGCGGACACCGCAGTGCGGCGGGTTTCGGAGTAAGCAGGTATCTCAAGACTCGGTTTGAGGCGCGGTAGGTTGCGAGGGCGGAGTCACGAATTGGACCAAGCCACTAGATACGCAGCGCTGGAGCGCCTGGATGCGTTTGTCGGCGAATGGAGCGTGGAGGCGTCGTTTGCCGATCTGTCCGCGCCGGGCGGAGCGATCGGACACGCCGTATTCGAGTGGGTGCTGGGCGGACAGTTTCTGGTTGAGCGCGCGGAGGTCCCCGACGCCCCGGACAGCATCGCGATCGTCGGCTTGGATCCCGACGGCGAGGCGTTCACCCAGCACTACTTCGACTCGCGAGGCGTCGCCCGCCTGTATGCGATGACCTTCAGCGACGGCGTCTGGACGCTGTTGAGGGACTCGCCGGACTTCTCGCCGCTGGACTTCTGGCAGCGATTCACCGGAGAGTTCAGCGCTGACGGCGGCACCATCAGCGGCCGCTGGGAGACGTGCAGGAACGGCTCGAGCTGGGAGCACGACTTCGACCTGATCTACCGGAAACTCCAGTAGCCGGCAGACAGCCTCTAACCGGTCGCTCGAGCTGCAGATATCACGCGGGCGGCGATTGGCAGTGCGAACTCTTCGCCATCTGCGTAGCGGCAAACACCCTCGACCATCGCCGCACGAATGGCTGCCATCCGCTCCGGGGGCTGAGCGCGTAGGACCGCCGCCGTGCGGACACCCGCGTGCAGCTGTGCCTCGAAAAGGTGCTCCGGGGTGGGCACGCGCCAGAGCACCGTGACCGTGTCCATTCGCAGCGTGTCGACGTCGAAGCCGGCGCCGACGAGCGCGGCTCGGCACTCGCCGGGCTCAGTGAACACGTAGTAACCCGGCCCCGGCGGAACCTCGGCCGGGACGCCATGCTCGGCGACTGCGGCGTCCGTGATCTCGTCTTCGGCATTGCCCTTCGCGATCCAGGACGTGAAAGCGAATCGGCCGCCGGGGATGAGCACCCGACGCGCCTCGGCGAGCGCCGTCTCCGGCCGCGACAGATGCAGGATCCCGAAGTTCATCGTCACCGCGTCGAACGCGCCGTCGGGAAACGGCAGCCGCTGGGCGTCGCCCTCGACGAACTCGAGACCGGGGCAGCGCAGCCGCGCACGCTCGACCATTGCGGCGGCCACGTCGACCCCGATCGGGCGCGCACCGCGCGCCGCCGCGGCCTCCGAGACCAGTCCCGGCCCGCACGCCACGTCGAGCAGCCGCGACCCCGCGCGCACCGCCGCGGCGTCGAGGAGCGGCTGGACGAACAGGACCGTGTCGGTCCAGCACTCCTCATAGCGGGGCGCGGCGCGTTCCCACCCACTGCGCTCGAACTCCCAGAATGCGTCGGCGGTCATTTCGGGATGGTGAGTCCTAGATGCCTCGCGCTCGGCGTCTCGATCGCCCGGGCTTTCGACCTAGTGCGGAACATCCAATCATGGAGGTCATCGATCCCTCAGCTCATTTGATCACTCGGAGCCGCAGGTGGGTCGCTGTCGGTGCCTCGATCACCTCGATCGTCTCGAGTTGGATGTGCTCGTCGCCGGTGTTCTCGAACATCCGCGTGCCGCTACCGAAGACGACGGGAACGAGGTGAATCACGATCTCGTCCACCAATCCCGCACGAATGAACTGCTGCCCGATGCTCGCGCCGCCCATCACGCTCACGTCCTTGTCGCCCGCTACGGCTTTCGCTTGGTCGAACGCGGACTCGATGCTTTCGACGAAGGTGTAGACGCCTCCGGCGGGAACCTCGTCCGGCTCGTTGTGCGAGACGACGAACAACGGCACGCGAGCAGCGCCGGTCGGGCCATCCGCTCCCCACCACGGGATCGACGTGTCATAGGTTCGCCGGCCGCAGATCCCCGCCCCTTCGGTCGCGACCGTGTTTTGGAGAATCTCGCGGCTGCGGGCGTCGGCGTCCCCTGACGCCCACTCGTGGAGCTGTTGTCCGCCGTCTCCCATCGGCTCCTCGGGGCGCACGTTCGACGCGGTAATGAATCCGTCCACCGACATGCTGATATCGACGATGACCTTCGCCATTGGGGCCTCCTCTCAATTGGTGACTGAGCCGGCGGTCCTAGTTGTGACCACCGTGGAACTCGCGCAGCAGGGCGAGTACTTCGTCCGGTTGTTCAACGTGGCACAGGCCGCCGCTGCGCTCGAACATCTCTAGGTGGAACTTGGGGGCGTGCCGGCGGATGCAACACGGAAGAACGCACGTCGCGGTACGATAACAGCGTTACCCAGCCTTGCGAAGCCCGGCGGCGAGATGTAGACGGAGGCCCAGGAATGGACGTCTATCCAGCGCTACTTACCGCAACATCGGGGCTGCGCTCGAGTGGCTCGAACCGAAGACGGAGGTCGACCGGGAGGTCAGAGTGCCAGCTTGATGCGCGAGTCGAGCAGCGCGATCAGGATGTCGGTCACGGCGCTCAGCAGCACGACGAAGAACGAGCCGAACATGACGATCACCAGCACGGGGGGACGTCGAGCTGGCCGATCGACTGCGCGGCGTACTGGCCGACTCCGTGCAGGTTGAACACCGACTCGGTGAGGATCGCGCCGCCACCGACGACCGCCGCGAAGTCGAGTCCTAAGGGCGACGATCGGTATCAGCGAGTTGCGGAGGTACGTGGTCTCCCCCGGGGGGAAGAAGATCGAGGGTGGAACGGCGGGCAACGGCAGCCGTAGCTACTAGCCCTCACCGCCATACGAGCCGATGCAGAGCGCCTACTCGGGGCGACCGCCGGCAAAGATGTTCCGGGAGTCGAAGACAAAGTTATTTAGAGCAGTGTCGTACGCCTGGATGACGTAGATGGGCTGCTCCAGTTCGTCTTCGGGCCGGTGTGCGTTTTCGTCGTCCATCTTCGCGAGCATCACAGCCCGCCAAGCGTCCTCGGCGGCACGCGCATCTCGTCGAAGCTCGTCCGAATTCTCATGCGCCGCCGCGTTGAGGAGTGCGTTCGGGCCAAGGTCTCGGGACATGCAGCGGAGCACAGCGAGCCAGACCGCGTCCATGTCGAAGAGTCCGGACTCGCTCGTTGCCGCACTTCGCGCTGCGTCAATGTGTGCCCGCACTCTCTCCGCGTGTGTTTGAGCGTCTTCGAGCCAGCGCTCGCGACGCTCCGATCTCCTCCGTCGCTCGAGGACAGGATCGATGAGAGATTTGCTTACGACGCCGATTGCGGCGCCGATGAGCAGAAGGGCCACATCCCTCACACCATAAGAGTGTGCGCCGTTGCCGTGCGATCTGCAGACGCCTGCCCGACCCGCAGGCGGCGATCACCTGGTTCTTCGACGGCGGCCTCTTCCCCAACTTCGGGCTCCCCCGGACGCTTCACGAGTGAGGAGATCGAATGCTGCTGCAACACGAGAACCCGGTCATCTGCGCCCGCTCGTCATCGACGCGCGCAGCTCAGCTGCGGTGAGGCCTTCGACGTGCACGACCTTGTCCCGCGAGGTCTGTCCCCGCACGATGGTCACGCGCCGCGCGGGCACCCCGGCGCGTCGCGCGACGAGGCGGCACAGCGCCGCGTTCGCGGCGCCGTCGACCGGTGGCGCCGTGAGTCGAATGAGCAAACGGCCGCCGCGTTCGCCCTCGATCTCGTCGCGTCGCGCTCGCGGGATAACGCGCACCTCGATCTCAGCCATGCGTGGGAGCCTAAGCCGCTCGGCCATGCCTCAGGTTCGGCTTCGACGCGGCGCTTGCCAGAGGGTCACGCGGAGCGCGAAGATCCGTGGTCCAAGGACACCACCCCCAGGGAGCGGATCATCGATCGCATCGACACCTACTTCGAAGCCTGGAACGAAACCGACGCCTCGCAACGGCGCGCGCTGCTCGAACGATGCGTTAATGCCGAGGCCGAGCTACTCGACCCGACGGGACGCTTCCGCGGGCTCGACGGCCTGCGGGATCGCATCGGCGCGTTCCACCAGAGCGCCCCTGGCGCCAGGGTTGTCAAGTCGACTGGCAACGACCAGCACAACGGCTTCGTCCGCTACGGCTGGAACATCGTGGATCCGCAGGGCGCAACGGTGCTGGAGGGCATCGATGTCGCGGAGCTCGACAGCGACGGGAGCCTGCTCCGCGTCGTGATGTTCTTCGGCCCACTGCCAAGCCCGGACGGCTGACGGATCCAGCACTCTGCCGGCCCAGCCCGGCAATGTGGAGATGTGACGCTCCAAGGACTTCGCGCGTAGAACGCGGTGAGAGGATGAGTGCGCGCAACCGATACGGCACGATCCTTCCTTGGGCCTGGTTCCGAGGAGTCGGTGCGGCGGCGATGCTCGCTCTTGGTGTGGGAGCTTGCGCCGGAGGTGCCCCGTCTGGCGCGGTGTCCTGGCCCGCTTCGCCCCGGCCCGCGGAGGCGCCGTTGGAGCAATCCGTTTCGGTCCCGGAAGTAGTTGGGCTGCGCGAAGCGGATGCCGTGAAGGCGCTGGAATCCGGTCTTGTCGCAAACGTCCGTCTGGACAAGGACGCCCCGAGAACAGGAGCCGTCCGCCGCTCGACTCCCGCGGCCGGGAACGAGCCTCCGCAGAGCTCGGTCATCATCCTCGATGTCGCGCTCAGGCCTCGGCTACCCCTGCCCGACCCAGAGCACGAGCAAGACCTACACCCGCTGAGCAGCTTGGTCGAGGGCAACCCCGCAGCGTTCGTCGGCCTCCACCGGGACGGGCGCGGCACCGCGGTCATCGTGTTCGGTCCGGGAGTCGATCCGGGAAGCTGGCGTGATCGCCTGGCGGCGGCTGCGGCGGGCCTCCCCTATCGGACGGAGATGTGCTCCCGTGACCGGCGGAGCCTTCGGGCGATGCAGGACGAGATAGCGACAAAGGACTGGAGCGTGAGCAAGTCGCCCGCATTCGGCGTCTGGGTCGACCCGTCGAGCTGCACCGTGCGAGTGGAGAGCGACCTGCTGACGCCCGGCGACGTAGAGGCCTTGGTCCACCGCTTCGGCACGGCGATCAGCATCGACACCACGCCGGGTTCACATCCCGAGCTTCTGTCCTTGCCTAAGTAGACACGCAAGCCTCGGCAGGCCCGCCACCGCAGGGTTTCATGCGAGCCGATGCGAAGTAGTGCAAGCGGACGACGGGCCTCGAACCCGCGACCTTCGGCTTGGGAAGCCGGGGGTTTGTGGCTTTGCAGCGGGATTGGGGGCGGATGCGACCTAGATGCGACCTCGACGGATTCGAGACGGGCGTGATGCCGCAGTCGAGTCAGTCGATCTCAAGCGAGGGGTCCGCCAGCGCGCGGAGCCTCGGCATCGTGACGCTCGCCGCGCGCTCCGCCGCCCCCGGGCCGGGCAGCGCGCCCTCGATGCCGTACTCGCTCGCGGGCAGGGCGAGGACCCTCGTGAGCTCGTCTTTGACGTAAGCGACCAGCCCGCTTGAAGCGCCGCGCACCTCGCGCAACAGCTCAGAGCGGCCGTCGGCGAGAAGGACGATGTCCTCGAAGTCGCGGCTAGCGAGGCAATCGTCGCCGCCCCGATCGGCGAACGCCTCCAGTTTCGTCGCCAGTAGGAACGGCGGTGGAACGGCCCGAATGACTGCACCCGATGGAAGCTCTCGCTCCTCGGCGTTCTCGACGCCCGGTCGATGCCACGTCCCAGCGAAGCCCGCGAGACGCAACTCGAGCGGCACGGCATCGAGGATCAGTCCGGTGTCGGGATGGTTCCACCGGCAGATGACGCCGCTCTGCGCGTCCTCGGCAAAGCCACGGTCGCGAAGGTCTTGCTGGAACCGCTCATAGCTTCCCAGCGTGACGACGTCCGCCACA
>WNGA01010581.1_pt1 | contig 16255 bp, 13 predicted proteins | sample 5400061 | NCBI WGS metagenome assembly WNGA01 (sample SAMN13153366, study PRJNA577476) | soil metagenome | isolation source: 100 cm soil or saprolite under grassland replicate 2 | place: USA:California | collected 2016-06-15 | reverse complement strand
CAGTGGGGGAGGATGGCCCAGACCCTGCACAGGCGCTGCGTTCCTCTGGTTGGAAGGCCTGGACGCTGCCGAAATCGCTGGGTCCAAAGCTTGCGAATAACGCTCTCCCGTCGGCGCTACCGTTTCCACGCGCCTGGTCACAGGCGCCGACACTGATGTGGTCGCGGCCGGCAATACGGCGACAAGGTAATAGCGTACTGCCTGAAGCAAGTGTTGCTGATACAGCGGCTGTGCATCAGCTGCTTGCAGCACAGGAATGAGCGATCAGCCATATGCTCCACCCTGACATGATCGTGAATCTCGAAGGCAGCCGCATCCGGCAGATCCGAAAAGAAGCGTCGAGGATCATCGTCGACCTGGATGAAACCGCAGACGGGGCGATCCGCGTGATTTGTGAGTCGACCGAAGTCTCCCACCAGACCTCAGAAATGATGACACTGAATCAGCTACCTCCATGGCATCACGCGCGGATTGTCGCATGGGCCGACATCGTGGCGGACTGCCTGGTTGTGGCCATGGAGAGCGGCGACCGATTTTCGCTGTGGGCACAATCCCTACGACTTGAACGCCAGATATGACACTATTCAATCGAGGAAGCAGGTACGATGAAAAATGAAGGAACTGAACTCCTATCACCCTCTATCTGGCTCAAGCCGTGGCGTCGCCTTGCGCTCGTGCCGACCTTTGGGGATCTGCTATTGGCACTGGTCTATGGTCTGTTCGTCCGCATCAGTATTGGCGCTGCGATGGGTGGGGATATCGGCGCCCTGATTCTCGCCGTTCAGGAACTGAGTATTGTGGTGCTGGTGCTGAGCCGCCGGCGCGCTCACGTCACTGTGGCCGGCGACTCGCCACCCGCCGTCCTGGCCTGGTGCGGGACGATCCTGCCGTTGTTACTCCGCCCGTTGGGGCTGGCGCCCGTTCCGCTCGCCATGCTTGGCAACGCGCTTCAGCTTGTAGGCGGGCTGCTCGTGCTGGCGGCAACGCTACGATTAGGGCGCAGCTTCGGAATTGTCGCCGCCAATCGTGGGATCCAGACCGGCGGACTCTACCGCGTGGTGCGGCATCCGATCTACGCAGCCTATGGCCTGGCGTTCGGCGGCTTCGTGCTCGCCCATCCAACCCTGATCAATGGGATGATTCTCGTGGGCTGGCTGATGGTGCAGGCGCTACGCGTCCGCGCGGAGGAGCGCTTGTTGATGTAGGACACGCGATATGTGGCGTATGCGGCACAGGTGCGTTACCGGCTAATCCCGGGGTGCTGGTAGGAGCGGATACGTCACCGATTTGGGGCATATGAAAAGACCGCCGATCGATGATGATCGGCGGCCTCGTGGTGGGAGCGACGGCTGGGCTTGCACCAGCGCCGCGCCGCCGGAGCGTCGTACACCCCAGTGCGCTGCGTCGCCTTGCGCAGACGGAGTCGGCGCGCTGGGCGCCACACCAGGGTGGCTTTCAATTGGATTGTCCACGCCGCCGTCTGCGATTCTGAGTATACTACAACAACTCGTTTTTTACCAGATCTCCTGCTGGTAGTACCCCACGTTAACGCATGCCAGAGCGTGCTGTCCTCAGACCTGCACGAAACAGGGGCGTCCGTACGACGATTATCGGCGCTCCCCGTCAAGCACGATCTGCACATCGCCGGTGTCGATCCGCTTGCAGACAACTTCGACGCGGCTGATCCGCTTCCTGGTACGCTCCCGATACTCCTCGTACGCACGAGATCACGGTGCAGCGCACTTCCCAGCCTTGCGGCGCTGTGATGCTGGTACTGTCAGGTTAACCAGACAGCTCTCGCTCAGTTATCGCGATGTTGAAGAGCTCATGGCCGCGCGCGGCATCGGGCTGACCTATGAAACGATCCGTCAGTGGTGTGGCAAGTTCGGCCAGCAGTATGCGAACCAGGTGCGGCGGCGGCGGGCGCGGACGGGCGACAAGTGGCATCTCGACGAGGTCTTTCTCAGCATCACCGGCAAGCTGCACTATCTCTGGCGTGCGGGTGATCAGCACGGCAACGTGCTAGATATCCTGGTTCAGAGTCGCCGGGACAAGCGTGCGGCCAAAAAGTTCTTCCGCAAACTGCGCAAGGGGTGTCAGTATGTACCACGCGTGCTGATTACTGACAAGCTGGCGAGCTATGCAGCAGCCAAAAAGGACGTGCTGCCCAGCGTGGAGCACCGACAGCACAAACGCCTCAACAATCGGGCGGAGAACTCCCACCAACCAACGCGCCAGCGAGAGCGAACGATGCGCGGGTTCAAATCCCCTGGCCACGCCCAACGGTTTCTCGCCGCACCGGGGCCCATTCGAGGCCACTTCTGTCCAGGCCGCCATCGACTCTCAGCAGCACAGTATCGGGCGATCAGACGGGAGCGGTTCGCGGTCTGGAACACGGTAACGGGCGTGCAGCCGATAGCATAAGTCGCTGCGCGCGTTGGCTCGTCAGCCAGCACCAGCGGTTTTCTCACATTGCATCAGCACATGCGTTCGCTGCAAGGATTAAGTTGACGATACCTTTGTGGGGACGATCCATGTTCTCCACCAACGCGACATTGATCGGTCGCATCTATATACCTCCGTCGGGCGATAAGATGACTGAAATGCGAATCATACTCTAATTCTATTATACGTGCGCTTGCGATCAGCCACGGATTGTTCTGTCACCAGCCCCAGCGGTACTGCGCCCGGCACAGTTCCCCAGCGGCTATACACACCATTGACCACGGCACAAACCAAGCGGACAGTGCTAGAATGGAGGCGAATGTGCTACCTCGTCTGCATAAAGCAATGGAACACGCTGACGCAGCCTGTGAAGTGACGAGACAGGCCACACCAGCGTGAGATTCTGGAGGAGGTGTGTTAATATGCCTACGCTCCACATTCGGCTTCTGGGCGATTTCCTACTCCAGTTGGATGATACGCCCATCTCAATGGCCGGTTTGCATCGCCTACAGACGCTGCTGAGTTATCTCGTCCTGCATTGCACCACGCCCCAGCCGCGCCGCCAGGTTGCCTTCCTGCTGTGGTCTGACCATACGGAAGGTCAGGCCCATACCAACCTGCGCAATCTCTTATTCCGTCTCCGCAAAGTTGTGCCCAATGCCGATACCTTTCTGTATGCTGATGACCAGATCTTGCGATGGCGACTCGATTCACCATTTACCCTCGATGTCGCTGACTTCGAACAGGCAATCACCCTCGCCGATCAAACGAGCAACAATGATACGAAACGTGCAGCGCTCGAACAGGCTGTGGGCTGCTACCACGGCGACCTGCTGCCCGATTGTTTCGATGATTGGATCCACCCCGAGCGTGAACGATTAAAGCAGGTGTTTCACGGCGCCCTGTATCAGCTGATCAGGTTGCTCGAACGTCAGCGCGATTACCAGACTGCGATCGCGTATACCCAGCGCTTGTTGCAAGAGGATCAGCTCAAAGAGTCGATCCACCGTCGTCTCATCCGTCTGCACGCCTTAAATGACGACCGTGCTAGCGCATTGCGGGTCTACCACGCGTGTGCCGAGGCCCTGCAGCGCGAGCTTGGCGTGGAGCCGACTCATGAGACCCGTGAACTGTATGAACGCCTCATACGACAGGATGCGCATCTTGTCGTTCGACCAGCGGCAAATCTGGGTGGGCTCACATCGCTGGTCGGACGGGATCACGAGTGGAACCAACTCCAGACAGCATGGCAACGATCGGTCATTGGGCGACCCCACATGGTGTTGATTGTCGGGGAAGCAGGCATCGGCAAGACTCGGCTCGGTCAAGAGTTGGTGGTGTGGACACAGCGTCAGGGTATCATCTGTGCCAGTGCCCGCTGCTACGCGGCTGAGGGCGGCTTGGCATATACTGCCATTGCGACTTGGCTGCAAACCAGTGCCATCCGGGCAACACTGCCTATGCTGGGGTCAATCTGGCGTACGGAAGTGGCGCGCCTCGTGTCCGATCTCCTTGCCGAGGAGCCAGATCTTGCGTCTCCGAGTCCGATGACCGAGCCCTGGCAGCGCCAGCGGTTCTTCGAGGCGTTGGCCCGTGCGATTCTTGGGAACAGGCAGCCGCGCCTTCTCGTACTTGACGATCTCCAGTGGTGCGATCAGGAAACCCTGGAATGGCTACATTATCTGCTGCGTTTCGATCCGCAGGCACCATTGCTCATCGTCGCAACAGTCCGCCCTGAGGATCTGAGCCAAACCCATCCGCTGATGACACTGTCGGCCGTGCTACGCCGCGACGAGCGATTCATCGAGATCGCGTTGCCGCCGCTAGACGAATCCGCGACAGCGACACTTGCCGCGCACGTCGCTGGCCGCGAACTTACCACCGATCGCATCGCCGCTCTCTACCAGGAGACCGAGGGGAACCCGCTCTTTGTGGTGGAGATGGTTCGCTCCGGTCTGCTGGAGCAGCAGGAACTAAGGCTCGATCGATCAGAAAGGCTTTCAGCAGCAAATGGCTCACCACTGCCGCCGACAGTCCAGGCCGTTATCACCGCGCGCCTGGCGCGACTCTCACCAGCAGCCCAGGATCTCGTCGGCCTGGCTGCCACGGTTGGCCGAGCATTCACATTCCGCGTGCTCACACATGCGGCGGACGTCGGCGAAGACGCAGTACTACGTGGGCTGGACGAGTTGATCCAGCGACGGATCGTGGTCGAGCAGAAGGCGGGTACATATGATTTCTGCCACGATAAGATTCGCGAAGCGGCCTACTTGCAGCTCAACGCGGTGCGGCGTCAGTTCTTACATCGACGGGTAGCTCAGGCGCTTGAAGTGGTCTACGGGATCGAAGCCGAAAGTAATACGATGTCGGACGATAATCAGCCAGGACCGGCAAGTCATAGCTCCACAATCGACTATCCCGCGCTAGCCCATCATTGGCGGCAGGCGGGCGATGTATCGAAAACGACCAGCTATCTGGCGGAAGCTGGCGAGCAGGCACTACAGACCGGCGCATATTCTGAGGCCATAACCCTGCTCCAGCAGGCTCTCACACTGGACAATTCGCACCATTCGATAGGTCCGTTGCTTACATCCAGCGCTACGACGTCGCCTACTCACGGTACCGTATTACGCCAGGCATGTTTGGAACGGCAGTTGGGAGAGGCATACTTCGGACTTGGCTCGCTTAAGGAGAGCCGCGCCCATCTCGAACAGGCGCTGACGCTCTTGGGTTGGCAGTTGCCTACAGCGCGCAAGCACCTGATTAGAGCGATCTTCCTCCAGGTCGCGCGGCGAACGATACGTCGCATATGGCCTCTCAAGCCAGTCTCTCCCAGCTCTGGCGAGCGTGCGGTTTTGCTGCAGGCAGTGAGCGCACTTATCCGTCTTGGAGAAATCTATTATCTCGCTAACGAGACAGAAGCGGTATTCGCTGCGGTCTGCTCTGCTGTAAACTTTGCGGAGCGGATTGGCTCATCCCCGGAGTTAGCCCGAGCCTACGCAAATACCTGCGTTGCTACTGGCCTCATTCCGCACCACCGACTGGCCAGACTGTACAGTCAGATGGCACAGAATACGGCACAACAGATCAACAATCAGCCTGCATTGCACTGGGTATATGTTGCCACTGGTCTCCATGCCTCAGGAGTTGGCCAGTGGACTGAAGCCCAGCATCTTCTGTACCAAGCAATGCAGATTGGCGAAGGTCTTGGGGCCAGCAGTCAGTGGGGCGAAAGCACCTTCATGCTGGCGCAGAACCTCTATTTTCAGGGGCACTTTGCCAAGTCGGCCGAGCTGTTCGCCACTATTCATGCCGCAGGATGCAGCAACAATTCAATTGCCCAACAAATCTGGGGGCTGCTCGGGCAGGGACAGAATGCGTTGCGGATGGACAACGTAGACCAGGCAAGTTCCTTGCTGGAAGCCGCTGCCACCTTGCTTGCCGACAGAATCGACTACAGCATCCAGGTGGCTGTCCTGGGATTGCTTGCCTTGATATATCTGCGACAGAGCAATTTCGAGCGCGCGCAGCAAACCGCCGAAGCGGCAGAACGCTTGATCGCCGGGATCGAATCGCCTACCGGGCATTACTCCCTTGAAGGCTACGCCGGTGTTGCAGAATGGTATCTGTCACGTGGGGGGCAGCACGACGACCTCACGCATAACGAGCGCGCGGATCTGGAGCGGGCGACATTGCGGGCATGTTCGGCCTTGCGGCGATTCGCCCGTGTGTTCCCAATCGGTGAGCCGCGCCTATGGCTCTGCCAGGGACAGCACGAGTGGCTTGCGGGCAGGCCTGTGCGAGCACAGCGAGCATGGCAGAAGAGTCTCGCCGCCGCCGAGCGACTGGAGATGCCCTACGAGCAAGGGCGCGCCCATTACGAGATCGGGCGGCACGGCAGCGGGCAGGAGCGACACCATCACCTCACCCGCGCGTGCGATATCTTTGCCGATCTTGGAACGTCCTATGAACTAAGCTCCACACAAGCCATGCTGTCTCAATCAGACGGCACGCCTTCACCAACCGACTGACAGACCTCAACCACTAGGTAACCTGAACGACAATCCTGCTCAGGAGCCGCACGCTGTGAGATCATAGCGGGCTGTACTGCCACGGCTCCGCTTTTCGGGTTGCTCCACTTTGCCTGATTAGAACCCAAAGGAGCAACAGCGAAAAGGTCCATCATCAAACGGATCTCGCCCAAAAGATCTTGCCATCTAACGCTGATCTAACGCCCGTGAAACGCCGTGTTCCTATAATGGGCGCACGCTCGTCGTCATTGTATTCGGAGATACGACCGTGACTTCGGAAGGAACATGCTCGCACATGCACCTGTTCACCGTCCGGTTGTGGTCAGAAGCGCTGGGTGATGGTCAGTATGAATGGCGTGGGCAGGTCCAGCACGTGCTCAGCGGTGAGTCACGCTACTTTCGTGAGTGGACCGTGCTGGTGGCATATCTGCAAACCATGCTGGCGACGGCGCTCAGTGAGGGTAGGATTCCACACAGTGGACGAGGAACAGAAGACGACAGTCATCAACAAGCATAACAATTGGCAGCGGTAGCGAAACGAACGCACCATGTCCTGGCAGAAGGCTATCGCGAGTCTGTCAATCTATTTTACACCCTCGCTATCGCAATTACAGACATCTCGTTAGAAAACCTTGTACCAGTGTTGTCCTTACTCTGAAGGAGGTCGGCAGATGATCGCCAGCAGACAGAAGCCGCCTTTCGTACTCTTGTTTGTCACCGTATTGCTCCTGTCAACCTTGCCTGCACAACCTCCGATAGCGAGTGCGACCGCGCCTTCAACACTTGATCTGAATGGTATCAGCGGAACCTATATCCGCGTGCCCAACCACCCAGCCTTGAACCCAAGTGGTGCGATTACGATCGAGGCCTGGGTGCGACGGACCTACAGTGAGCGCTGTGAGACAATCGTCGGCAAAGACTTTCGTACCGGCTACTGGTTGGGGTTCTGCGGTGATGGCTTTGCCGGCACGTCGACCCTGCGCTTCTTCACCAATGGCAGACTCACCGGCAGCGACGGCGGAAAAGTCTGGCTCGCCGGGGAATGGTCCCATGTTGCGGTCACCTTCGACGGTTATATCCGCCGCCACTATGTTGACGGGCTGCTCGCTTACGAGGGCGTCACACCTGGCCCGCTTGCGGTTAATGATGCCAACCTGGGCATCGGCGCTGATTACGACGGGTCTCTGGCGTTCAGTGGCAACCTAGCGGAGGTACGCATCTGGAGTATCGCGCGCAGTAAGGAGGATATTCGCCGAGATATCCACCGCCAGATCAGCGCACCACGCCCTGGCCTTGTGGCTATCTGGCCGCTGGAGGGTAACGCGCGAGACTTATTTGGCAAGCACAACGGCGTGGTGGAGGGGGCCGCGGCCTTCAATGGCCCTGCCGCCCCGCCTACCGATGCTTCTCTCGACCCATATCCGGTCCGGCTCAATCCAGAGTATCTGTGCTTCGGCGACTGGCTTCCGATCTGGGTAGACCTCGGGTCGCCTTTCTCTTCGGGGAGGTATGGAGTCCACGTTCAGGCGACAGACGACGAGCTTGTAGTGTGCGTTGGTGGCGGCTACCTGGGCAATGGGAAGCCGGTCGTGCGTCTCTACTTTGATCCAGACGGTGACGGTGGTGCACTAGCCCAGCCCGATGACTATCGAATTACGGTGGATGTTGAGGGGAACCGTCACGTCAGCGAGCGCGGTGATGGGCATGGGGGCTATGTGACACCTGGCCTGTCGAACTATTCGGTACAGGTCGGGACAGATGAGTTTGACTGGCTCGTCATCACGCGCATCAAACGCAATGTGCTGCCTACTCCCGACTCGGTATTCCGCATGCAGTTCGTAGTCACGAACGTCCTTGGCGGCACTTACGGCTGGCCGATCGAGTTCGATGAGCAGCGCCCGGACGCATGGCCACGCTTCCACGTCGGCCAACTCCCGCCTCCCCCGCGGCCCGATAGCGAGGTTCCCACCGTTCAGGTCACCCACAGCCCGCAGCCTGTGATCCGCATAGGCCAACTCGTGTCATTCCAGGCCATGGCGTATGACGACGTTGATGTTGCCCAGGTGACGATCTCTGTGGATGGCCTTCCACGCAAAAGCTGCGCCTTCAACGGCACAGACGATCGCAGCGCGACCTGTGCGTTGGAGCCACAGGCGTACAGCATTGGCCGCCACACCTACGACGCGAGCACCAGGGATCATCGCGGGCGCGGGAGCAGTACCGCTCGGCAGGAGTTTTTCGTTCAGGTTGACGGTGAGCGGCCAACCATCAGCATCACCCACACCCCACGTTCGCCCAAGCCCGGTCAGGCGGTGACGATTGAGGTGACGGCGCGCGATCCGAGTGGCCTTGAGCGAGTAGCGATTGGCGGTCCCGGCAGCGTAGGCCGAGAGTGCCCCGACCCGGTCGGGAAAACGATTGTGCGCTGCACGCTGACGTTTACCCCGTCGAGTGGACAGAAGATCGTCTACTACGGTGCAAGCGCCAGCGATCGCGAGGGATTATATACCTGGACACCCAGGCTTCCGATACTCATCGGCAATACTGGCAAAGACAGCGACGACGACGGTATTGCCGACGAACTCGAAGACTATCTTTGCACCTCCGAGCTTGATCCCGACACGGACGGCGATGGCTTGAACGACGGGTGGGAGGTGCTAGGGTTGAGCTTTGATGACGGCGATTTCGTCAACCTGCCGGCACTGGGAGCCAATCCCTGCCGCCGCGACGTCTTCCTGCAGCTCGACTACGAGGAGGGCGTTGGCTTGTCGCCGGAACAAACGACATCCATCGTCAATCTCTTTCGCCAGCACGGGATCACCCTGCACATCACCGGCAAGCAGCATCCGGCGCCACCCCCAGGCACGGAGTCTGTGGTCGCGGCTGAGGAAGCTGCGGCGCGGCGCGATGCAGATGGCAGCTACTACTTCCCTCCGAAACTCAACTGGACGCACATATATGGCTATGTGCGGCAGAGGCAAGGGAGCGGCGGTGCGAACTGGCAATACTTCACGATCGACGCGACCGGGCTTCCCAACCTCTCCACGTTGATCCACGAGCTCGGCCACACGCTCGGCCTGGGCCACGGTGGGCGCGACGAGCCAACCCGCATTCAGCGACGCAACGGTGAGCTCGTCTACTATCAAGGGGGGTGGGACAACACCAACCTCAAGCCGAACTATTTTAGTGTGATGAACTATCAATACTCTGGCTCCATCTACTGCTACAAACCTAGCACAGGTGATTGGTGGACAGAAGTCGGCTATGCTGACGCTGAGCTACCCTCGCTACTCGAAAGTCAGCTGAACGAGTCGTCTTCCAGCGCGTTCGCACGCGCGCTGCGCGCTCGCTCATGTGACGGGCGTACCGAGCTCATTCCCGTTGTTGCCTATACCTGCAGCGATCCCGACGAAAGCAATGTGGTCTACATCATGCTCAACAACGGCACGCGCACCGTAGCCCGGAGACGTCAAGGGAGCAGTTGGCAGACCACAAACCTGCCATCCCATAGTCCTGGGATCGACTGGAACTGCGATGGTAAGATCTCGTCGGGTACCGTTGAGGAGAACCTGAACGGCGACGGAATCGGAGACGTGTTTGCAGCAGGCACAATCGACAAGCAGCCGCTGCACGCCTATCGTGATTGGGACGTCCTCCCGGCCGGCCGGTGGTGTGTGGTCGCTCGCAACAGTGCAGGGTATCCGCCAGCCGACTATCGCGCGCTGATCCGTGGCCCCGCTTGCCCAGGTGCTGCCAGCGCCAATCGCGATGTCGTGGGGAGCTTCTCGTACATGCAGAACCACAACGGTGCCCTGCCATCGGCGCATGGACATCCCAACGCGGACTTGCTCATGGAGTTGCCGGGTCTGGAGCTATGCGACGGTCGTGATAACGACGACGATGGAACGATCGATGAGGATTGCCTGGACAGCGACGGGGATGGCATCGTGAATGATCTCGACAACTGCCAGCAGACGGCGAATGCGGACCAGGCTGACCTGGATCAGAACTACCTGGGCGACGCCTGCCAGGATCCACGCATTTCGCGCCTCTCCATCAACACTCAGACAGCCACATCGGTGAAGTTAGCGTGGGATGGTCCTACAACTGACATTCTCGGTTACAACGTATATCGCTTGCGCCGCGACGAAGCGACACCAACCCTTCTTGGTGAACGCTATCCCAGCTCAACTGGCACGAGTTTTACCGATACGATCGCTGAGGGGAAAGGATATCGCTACTATGTGCGCCCAGTCAACCTCAATGGGCAGGAGGGACCTGAAGTGGCGATCGACGTCGGTATTCGCCAGATCTTCCTGCCCATGCTTGTCAAGGCGCCGTAAGATCACTTCCCGATGAAGAGATCACACGAAGGTTGTGCTCGCGATCGCTCATCAACTGGTGGATGAACTACATGTCCTCATCGCGCCAGCCTCAATGGTGCAAGACCAATGAGTTTATGCATATGAGCCCGCTGAGCCACATCAGTAGTGATACACGTGTTGGAGGATCGACATGGCATCGATGAATGAAGCACGTCGCAGGTTTCTCTCGATAATAGGTGTTCTGGGTACACAGACGACCATGTTCGCATTCATAGGTTGTGGAGTTGATACCATCACGTCTGCCAAGCTTGACCATCTCAAACAGTCCGCTGGTAATAGTGCGGACTGGGGCGTTGTCGATACCATATCAGCCTTGAAGGAAAAAGCGCCGCAAGATACAACCAATCCAGAATGCTTTATGGTGTTAGGGTATCACACCCCTGGGGATGGCGGCGGCGGGGTTTTCTACTGGGATCACACTGCAGCGGACAACGACGATGGCGGAACGGTCTTGGAGCCTATCAACCACCCAGGCAGCGGGCGATGGAAACGCTTGTTTGCCGGTGGCGTGAGTGTCAGATGGTTCGGCGCAAAGGGCGATGCGATAACTGACGACACCCTTGCTATTCATGCCGCGCTCAGCCACGCCACCGTGGTTCATATCCCCCGAGGTGTCTATCGCTGCACCGACGGCCTGGATATCCCATCAGGCACGACACTCCGTGGCGAAGGGGCGCCACGTCTAGGTCCATTTCCACTGTTCGATGATGATAAGCGTTTCCTTCGTCCTGGCCAGAAGCACCTGCTGCCGGGATCAGTGCTGCTGTTTTCGGGTGCTGGCAGCAAGATGGCATCCACCCAACGGAGTGACCAGTTTCAACAGTTTACATACTGTGTAAAGTCCCCGCACCTCCACCCCACGAGCGTCGAAGGCGTGGGTATCGTGCTTGATGTGAATATACAAGACGAAAACGGTCAGTTGACAACTCCTGTGGGAGATATGCGAGCGCACTATGATGTCGGGTACTTTATTGACAATGCATACGGATGTTATCATCGCGACCTCACGGTGTTTGGGTACTTTCGGGTCGCGGGCATTGTGATCTCCAGCCGAGCGAACGGTCTGTTCAATCCCGACTACAATCGGTTTTTCCATGGTTCCACGATGAACGTCGTCTTCCACGGCACCGTATTTGAGACTCCGACGCGGAATACCCCAAATTCGCAACCAACAGCGTTCCTTGCTACCGAGAACACGTATGATGTACATTTTTTTGGATGTCGATTCGCTGACGATGCGGGTCTTACGTCGTTCCGTAGGTGTATGAAAGGGACGTGTACGGTGATTGAGTCAGGTGATGGGGCAATCAGCTCCTCCCTCAACGGTGTTGGGATGCGATTCATCACCGAACCCAGCACCGGCAACCCCGTTATACAGCTTACCGATGACTTCGAGAGCATCAATAATGGATGGACGATGCGTGTGATCCGCAACCAAGAGGGCCAGGCGGAAGATGCACTCGATATTCGTTTCGCCAATTCGAGCAAGCTACGGATCACCAAGGATGGCCAGATCGAGCAGAACGCCATCGTTGGGAGAACCGGCGATGTCTTGACAATCTCGTCGGGAGCCATCCAGATTAGCCAGGCATTTCATAAGGTGAAGACCGCAAACAATCGATCCACAGACGACCTATACACCATCAACGGCGGCATCGAAGGTCAACAGCTCTTGCTGGCACCGTATGCGCGTGATCAACATATTGCCGTACGCGACCGAGCCGGGAACATCCGCCTGGCGAACCGCAGGGACTTCGTCATGACGGATGGTTTTGATCGCATGCTGCTGGTTTTTGACGGCAGATTCTGGATTGAAGTCTCGCGCAGCAGCAATGGCTAGTCACGTGTGTTTGTGGAATTTTCGAACCTTGCGGGACAAATCAAACAGTATGCGATATTGACTGGCATGAATTTGAAAGGCTAGGTCTTAAAATGTATGGCAATAAACAATTGCACTTTTCGCTTCTCATCCTTTCCTTTTTGGCGGCTTTAACTCTGTCACTACCAGGCTTTGCACACGAAATAGCAAACTCGCCGGAACACGATTTGTTTGTCTACGACGACATCGACGACACGATGGAGCGCCGGAACGGGTACATTACCGACGTTTTTCGTGTCGCAGCGGACGGCACGTGGTACTTCTCGCCAGATGGACGGGGCACATGGACGAGACTGAATAAATCGAGCGTGCCGTTGGAGCAACTACGCTTCGGGGACTTCGACGGCGACGGGGTAACCGATGTGTTCCACATTGGGTCAGATGGGATGTGGTACTACTCACCACGTTCGCGCGCAGAATGGATAAAGCTGAAGTGATGCGAGAAAGCCGTTACGAGACATATTTTGAGACACAATTGCGAACTGTCTCACTATGTACACCTTCTTTTGCCCTGCGTGGGGAGGCCAGCGCAACATGATCGCATCTGGGACGCACATACAGGCAGGTCATGCTCTATCCGATTGCGTATAATGCACCTTTTTGGGGGGACCTGCAAAAACCCCCTTCTTGAGATCGGTGCGCTGCTCGGGAGCGAGTTCGGTGGGCGAGAGCGCCGGCACGGTCGGGCGTTTGATCTGGTGGGCCGGATTGCGCTGGAGCTGACCCGCAGCAATGGCCCAACGGCAGAAGCGGGTAATCGCGGTGAGCGCCTTGGCACGGGTGCGCGGCGCCCGCTGTTCGGCTTCCAGGTGCGCAAAGTACCCTTCCAGGGCGGTGACGGTCAGGAGCGCGGGGTGAAAAGGTGTCCCGTCGGGCTGGGTGGCCAGCCAGGCAGCCAGGTCGCGGAGCGTCGTCAGGTACGCTGCGACCGTTTTCTCATCGTTGCGATCGAGGGTCGCAACGAAGCTGCGGAACGATCCCGGGTCGTCTTCCCGCACGGTAAACGCAGGCATGGGCGATCTAACTCCAGTACGCGACGATTCTCCGACGAGATTTGGGGAGCAATGTCAGGAGTATACCATGCCGTGCCAAAACGCGCGAGGTGATTGGAATGGGGAAGGGCAGAAGCCGCACGAATCGCGTGCCCGCCCAAGGGGTGCAAACTCGACCGAGATGCATGGTTCCCAGCCCAAGATTCCGGGATGCCGATTCTCTGACCAGCCGACCAGCGGAACCAACGATTTACCGTAACCGATTCTTCGACGAAACGAAAATCGGGGATGGGCGATGGCGAACAACCGAAGGGGGAGTGACCGTTTGATGGCAGCACAAAGCGCGAAATGAACGTTTCTTTCTTAGCGAATGGTTTCTCGGTTTCAACGTGATGACCCCACGATGACCAACGACCATCGACCGCTCCGTTACGGCGCCGGTGTCGCCCCACTTTGGTGTTGCACCAACTGGACAAACGCGTGCAGCTCATCGACGTTCAGGTCGGAGACCGCCCAGTAGGTCATCCCGGCCTGCGTCCAGTGGATCTGGTTATAGCCCTGGCGCACCTCGCTCGCCGCCGGCGTGTCGCCGGCCTGGGGCGCCGGCCAGCTGAACAGATTGATGATATGGCGCTGGCGTTGATACACTAACGCCGCCACTGGCCGCCCGTCAAGATAGTCCAGCCGACCGCCAGTCAGCGGATACCCCTGGCTTGCCAGATCGTCGACCGTCGGTGAGAAATCCAGCTTTCCGGCGAACCACGGCTTGACCGTGTGCCGATCGGACGACACCACATCGATCAGGTGATCGGTCATCAGCGAGCGCACGTGCGCGTCCAGCACCACCGCGGCCAGACGATCGTCAGCCGCCGGCGCGAGCCAGCCCCGGCCCAGGCCCCAGACCAGGACGGCGACGCAGGCGAGCGTGGCCGCAACGCTGTACCACGGCCAGCGCATCAGCCGCCGGACCGGGGCGACATTGCTGGCCTGCCGCACCGACGTCTGGATGCGCTTTTGCAGGGCCACCGGTGCTGGCACATATAGCCCGCTGCCACGGATCGCGGCCTGTAACGCCTGCTGGTTGGCATACGCCTGCGCACAGCGCGGGCACGTTTTCAGGTGGTCTTCGATCGTTACCGCGTTGACCAGATCCAGCTCCCCATCCAGATACCCCGAGAGCCATCGTTGCGTCTCGTGACAATTCACGTTAATCCTCCCCATTCCAGCGCTTGGCCAGGTCGTGTTGGAGTCGCTTGCGAGCGCGTGCCAGGCGGGACATGACCGTCCCCAGGGGAATGTCGGCGATCGCGCCAATCTCCTTATACGAGAGACCTTCCAGCTCGCGCAGGACGATCACTTCGCGCGACTCCACCGGCAGCGCCTCCAGCGCCTGCCGGAGCAGCTGTTGGTCGGCGCTGTGCAGCAGCAGCGTTTCGGGATTCAAGGCCTCACATTCGACATCGTGGACGGTCTCGTCGAACGGTGTCATCAGTTCGTGTGCCCGATTGTGGCGCAGCCAGGTGTAACAAGTGTTGCGGACAATCGTGAGCAGCCAGGCGCGGCTATCCCCGCTGTAGAAGCCACCGAAGAACTTAAACGCGCGCAAGCAGGCCTCCTGGACCACATCTTCCGCGTCCTGGTCGTTACGGGTCAGCCAGCGGGCCAGGTTGTACGCGGCATCCAGATGGGGTAAGACGATCTGTTCAAAGCGCAGCTGTTGGGTTTTCTCTTGCACTCGCCTGCCTTCCTGCGCGTCGTGCGTGCCGCGCATCGCCCTTCCACGGGACAGTTGAGAGATTGTCACCAAGCGGATCGCCTTCCGTTACCGAGATCGACCGTGTCACAGCATCCTTGGAAGGGAGATGCACAGCTCCGGCGTCGTGCGATCGACGATCGGATCGCTCGCCACTCTTTCCTCCCGGCTTAGAAGACCGGCGCTCCGACCATTTTATTCCCTTTGCTCCACGAACACAATTCGCGGGAATATTTGCCTGGGCACCCCAGTTGAGGTAGCTGTAGGCAATGTATCGGAGCAGCGGTCGCTGGACATGCTGCTCGAAAGGAGCAACCCGATGAACCGGTCCACCCGATGGAATATGTTCTCTCCGCTGCTGCTGCTCACGCTCGCGCTGCCGATCCTGGCGGCGTGCGCCGGCGGCCCGCAGGCGGCCTATCCGAACGCTGCGCCCGCGACTGCCGCGGCAGTACGTGCCACCAGCGCGCCGGCCGCAGCCCCGGCCCCGGCGGTGACAGCTGCCCCCGCCACCCTGAGTGGGCTGAGCAAGATCAACCACGTCGTGGTCCTGTATCAGGAGAATTGGAGCTTCGACAGTCTGTATGGCGAGTTCCCAGGCGCCAACGGCATTGACGAGGATGGCCCCGCGGTCACCCAGTTGGATAAGCAGAACCAGCCGTACGCGACACTGCCGCAGCCCAAGGATACCAACCTGAAGCCGGTCGCCGCCGACACCCGCTTCCCGGCGAATCTGCCCGTGCGGCCCTTCGACATCGATCAGTATGTGG
>WNGA01011028.1_pt1 | contig 16258 bp, 18 predicted proteins | sample 5400061 | NCBI WGS metagenome assembly WNGA01 (sample SAMN13153366, study PRJNA577476) | soil metagenome | isolation source: 100 cm soil or saprolite under grassland replicate 2 | place: USA:California | collected 2016-06-15 | reverse complement strand
TGATCGGGCCCGTCGTCGCTCCCGCCGGGACGGTCGCGGTGATCTGCGTGTCCGAGTCGAGCGTCCAGCTCGTCGCGGCGGTGTCGTTGAACCTCACCGAGGTTGCGCCCGTGAAGCTGCTTCCATTGATGGTCACCACTGTCCCCACCGGTCCCATCACCGGCGAGAAGGACGAGATCGTCGGCGCCGATTGCGTCACCGTGAAGCTCGACGCGCTCGTCGCGATCCCGCCGCCGGTGGTGACGTCGATCGGTCCGCTCGTCGCACCCGAGGGAACGGTCGCAGTGATCTGCGTATCCGAGTCGACCGTGTAGATCGCGCCCGTGCCGTTGAACGTCACGGAGCTCGCGCCTGTGAATGCGGTCCCACTGATCACCACGGTCGTACCGACCGGGCCGCTCGTCGGCGCGAAGGAGGAGATCGTGGGCGCGGCCGGAGAGGTCACGTCGAAGCTCGTCGAACTGGTCGCGGTGCCGCCCGCGGTGATCACGGCGATCGGTCCGGACGTCGCGCTACTCGGAACCGTCGCAGTGATCTCGGCGTCCGAGTTCACTGCGTAGGAAGCAGCCGTCCCGTTGAATGTCACCGACGTCGCGCCGGTGAAGGCCGAGCCGCTGATCGACACCGATGTCCCGACCGGACCGCTCGTCGGCGTGAAGGACGTGATCGCCGGCACGGCCGGCGGCACGGTGCTGCAACCCGGTAGCTGGAAGGAGCCGATCCGCGTCTTCCAGTTGTCCTGGGCAAGCGTCGTCGGCAGCGTGTCGTAGTACTCGTTCGTGTACCAGAAGGTGCAGCCGTCGGGATCGATCGACATCGCGCTGTAGTCGCCCCAGCGCGTATTCGTGGAGCCGCTCGAGAACGTGCAGCACTGGAATCCGGTTCCTTCGATCAGCGACGTCTCACCCTGGCCGAGCGTGCCCAGAGGATCGGCGGCAAGCCGACCGGCGTAGCGAATCGCCGGATACATCGTCGAATCGGAGACGCTGTAGCCGAGGGCCATGTCTCCATTCGCGTCGACCGCGAGACTCGGCATGAAGCGGTTCTTCGAGTCCGGCGCCCATGTCGACTGCTGCGTGGGAGAGCTCGCAACCACGCCGCCCGTGACCTTCAACTGGTACCAGCGTGGCTGGGCGCGGTTCGGCGAGCCCCCGCTCCCCACCGTGTGCGTAAGCCAGAGCGATTCGACACCGTTCAGCTTCGTGTACTGGTTCTGCATCATCAGCCGGTACGACAGGGTGTCGAGGTTGTTGCCGCTTTTCTCGGGCACGGTCGAGGGGCCGACGTTGAAGGTCGCGATCGGAACGTTCGTCGGGCCGGTGAACGTCGAGCTCGCCGGCGATGCGAAGTCGACGTGGAACTTCCAGACGCGGATGTCGTATGCGCCCCAAATCGAGGCGAAGTAATTCGGCGTACCGCTCGCCGGCAGGCCGGTCACCGAACGCGCGTTGCTCGGAAGAAGGCTGAAGACTGTCACACCGCCGACGGTCCTCGGGAGCGTGAAGGAGACACTCGTCGCCGATGCTCCGGCTTCCATCGCCGCGCGGTCGAAGGCCCACGCCTGGACGTTCTGGAACGAGCCCGAGCCGGTCGTGGCGAAATCGTTCGCGGACATGTAGATCGCGTCCGGCCAAACGCCGAGCTTCGGATAGTCGGGGAGCACGCCGCCCGTCTCGGTCTGAAAGGCATAGAACCACCAGCCGCCGTTGACAGGATCGGCGCCCTTCGAGACGGCGAAGCACTGGTACATCGCGCCGCTCGTGTAGTTCGACCAGGCGAAATCGCTGACGATCCAGCGATCGCCGATCGGGTCGTAGACGACGACTGGGTCGCCCTGGTTTGCGTCGTCGCACGGCGTGCCGGTGCCCGAGAAGAAGTCGTCGAAGGTGAATGCGGCGACGCGGGTGCCCGTGGCCTTGTCGAAGATCCCGATCGACGTGTTGACCGTCTGGATGTAGTGCGTCGGCCCGACGTCGCCGTTCGTGTCCGGCGGCCAGCCTGCGCCCCAGCCGGCGAAGTCGAGGCCGGCAAAGCTGTTGGTGGGCGCAGGAGCGGGCGCCCCGGCCGAGGAGCCCTGGACCGCGGGATCAGAGGTGGGTCCTCCCAGCGTCTCGTCTGGCGAGCGGGGTGCCGGTCGCTCATCGGGCTGGATGACGGCTCCACGGGGGATCCTCCGCACGTCGCCGCGAAATTCACCCGGCTTGACCGGCGGGCCGACGACCGGCTTCAACGACAGGCCCGGAGAGGACGGCGGCTCGCCCCCGCTTGCCCCCGCCGTGGCGACGGCTCCGACTACCAGCGCAGCGGTGAGAACCGCAAGCGCGAACTTGACGATCCGCATGAAAACCCCTCTCTTGACGACCGGACGGCGCACGGAGGGTAGCCCCAAATCCGCTGAACGTCGAGGGGGAAATGGGCCGGCACCCGCGTGCTCATGCCTTCTTTGGGGGATGACCGAGCCACGGACGCGCCCTAGAACGCGTAGTGCGTTGACGTTCCGGGCCTGCGGCCCTTGTCCTCGGAGGTCGAGATGACTGCGGAAGAGTTCGAATTGCTTTCAGCCGGCGAGGCCGAAGCACTCCTCGCCGAGCGGTATGTGCGGCTCACTGCGGCGGGCTACGGGCCGACGAGTGCCCTGATGGCGGCGATGCACGTCGAAGTGGACATCGAGGAGGCGGAGAAGCTCGTGCGCGACTCACCGCCGGGTTTCTCCACCTGCGCGATCTTCTGAGTCGGGACTAGCCGATCGCCCAGTGGTCGTTCGACCACTGGGCGAACATGATTTGTGTCGCCGCCGACAACGCTGCGGCGCTGTCGGCGGCCGACTACTGCGGCTTATGCTGAGGACTGATTGCGCCGAAAGCCGGCTTGGTTAAGCCGCGGAGCAGATTGCGGAAACCGTCAGCGAACTCGCCGGCGTGGCGAAATCTCGTCGGGTTCTTGAGTCGCCTCATGCTCCGCCTCGTTGCGCGCGGACTCCGGCGGTTCGTCGGTCGCGCGGCTGGGCGGAGCTGCTGCCCAGACTTCGGATTCGAGGAGGGCCGTGACTTCGCGGCCAATCGATCCGAGGATTCTCGCTACCGAAAGTCCCACACCGATGGAGAAGACCAGGAAGGTCACTCCAACGGCTATCCAGCCCCACACCGGCATCTTTCTTTATTGACCTCGGCCGGAAGGATCCCTTGGCCCCTTGAACGAGGGATCGTCGGGGAAACGGCTGGACGGCCTGAGCCGTCTTTGAGGAACTCCGTCCAGAGCTCGTCGCTTCGCGTGGGACACGCTTACGCCGCCACGGCAGCGAGCCCGTTGTAAATGCGGCGGAGCTGTCGCTCTCGCACGCAGAACGCTCGCACCACCTTCGGGTCGAACTGCCCGCCGTCCTCGGACAGGATCTGATCGATTGCCTGCTCCCAGCTGAGCGCCGCACGATAGGGCCGATCGCTGGTCATGGCGTCGAGCGCATCTGCGAGCGCGAAGATGCGTGCTCCCTGTGGGATCGCTTCACCGGCCAACCCGGCTGGATAGCCGCAGCCGTCCCAGCGCTCGTGGTGGAAGTTCACGACCTTCAGACCTTCTCCGTGCAGCATGGCCACCCCCGCGAGGATCTCGGCCCCGATCGTGGGGTGGAGCTCGATGACCCGACGTTCGTCTGTCGTCAGCGGACCTCGTTTGTTGAGGAGCTGGTCGGCGATGCCGATCTTGCCGACGTCGTGCAGGAGAAACCCGTACTCCAGGCTCGGATCGTCGAGAAGCTCGGGATCTACGACCTCCGTGAGTGTGAGCGCGTAGTGCTGAACGCGCTGAGCATGGAGGCGCGTTGCGGGATCCTTTGCCTCGAGCGCGTCGGCCAGTGCCGCGACGGTTTGTCGGTACGCCTGCTGCAGAAGGCGCCGCTGTGCCCGCTCGACCTCGACGATGCGGCTGAGATCGCGCGCATAGATAAGCAGCTGCTCCGCATCGCCTTCGGTACGTCGCACCAACAGCTCGCTCGGCGTCTCGTCCAGCCGATCGACGAGCCCAATCAGCTCCAGGGGGCTGAAGGGTTTGCGCAAGATCGCCCGCGCCCCGGACTCGCGCGCCTCGGCGTCGGTCATCTCGGTTCCGGTGAGCAGGATCACGACCGGCTCGCCCTGAGCGGCGCCTTTCGTCAGCTGCTTGCAGAAGGAGAGGCCGTCGAGACCGGGCAAGCTCACATCGAGCAGCACGACCGAAGGCCGCCAGAAGCGGGCGACGTCCCGCGCCTCTTCAGCCGAGGCGACTTCCTCGAGCTCGAACTCGTCCGCGGGGAGAGTCTCGCGGAGGAGCAAGCGGAGCGAAGGATCGTCGTCGACGACGAGAATACGACGGCGTGAGCCTGACCCAGAGTCCGGATATTGCTGCGGCGTTTCCATCGGCGTTGGGATCGGCGGCCGCAGCGATGCGCCGTCCACTCAGAGTTTACCGACGTCCCGTCAGAAAGGACCAGAATTCACTCGATCGAGGCGCTTCCGCCTTTCTAGGCGCCCCACCAGAAGCTGGCGGCGACGGCGACGTAGAGCCCGATCAGAATCGCTCCCTCTTCCCACGTACTCTCCCCGTCGTAGATCACGAGAGCGGCGATCCCTGCCGTCAAGAGCAGCGAGATCGCCAGGAGCGTCGGGAAGACGAGCGTCAGGTTGGTCGCGAAGAAGAGGCTTGCGAAGACGAGAACCGGCGTCAGTAGCAACGCGACCTGCGACGCGGAGTTCATGATCACCGAGATCGCGAAGTCGGGGCGGTTGCGCATTGCCAGCTGCACTCCGACGACGTTCTCGACCGCGTTTCCCGCGATCGCGACCACCACGAGCCCGGCGAATGCCTGACTCATCCCGAGCGTCTCCGTCGCCGGCCTGAGCGCCGTCACGAACCAATCGCTGACGAACGCCGCAGCGACGCCTGCCGATCCGAGCACGACGATCGTCGCTCTCAGGGTCCACCGGGCCGGCGAGGGCGCGGCCTCCTTCCCACCCGCGAGGAACCCGGGGAGCGTGAGGAAGAAGAGGCCCAACAACACGCCGGCGCAGATGAGGCTCAGCGACCTCGAGTGCGCAGCGGCGGGCGCGTGGAACGCATGCGCAAGTGTCGGCATCGCCAGGATCGCGGCGGCCACCGTCGTGAGGGTCGCGAACATCCGAGCACGCGGTGAGTCGAATCTCTGCGTGCCGTTCCGCAGGCCCCCGGCGAAGAACGCGATCCCGAGCACCAGCACGCCGTTCGCGATCACAGAGCCGACAAGCGCAGACTGCACGACTCGCGTCAAGCCTTCGTGCAGGGCGAAGAGCGCGATGAAGAGCTCCGGCAGGTTGCCGAGCGCGGATTGGATCACGCCCGCGATCGACGAGCCGAGGCGGACGCCGAGCTGCTCGGTCGCACTGCCGACGAGACGGGCCAGAATCGCGATGGCGATCGCCGCGAGCACGAAAGACAGCACGGGCTCGGCATCGGCGAAGTGAGACGCCGCGGCCGCCGCCACCAGCACAGCGGCCGCGCCGAGCTCGATGACGTCGCGTCGATGCACGTCCATATCATCGAGCGAATGACCGGCGACGAGCTGAGGGAGGTGATGCGGCGCTTTCCGACCCCGGTCGCCGTCGTCACGACCGAGGTCGACGGCGAGCGCTTCGGCCTCACCGTCGGCTCGCTCGTCTCGCTCTCGCTCGAGCCCCAGCTCGTCGGGATCTCGATCGGAAAGGATTCTTCGTCGCACGAGCCGATTCGTCGGGCGGGCGGATGGGCCGCCAGCCTTCTCTCAGGCTCGCAGGCGGGGATCGCTCAGCACTTCGCGCGCAGCGGAATTCCGCCGGTGGCCCTCTGGATCGGCGTCGACGTCCGGGAAGGTTCACACGGCCCGCTCGTCGTGGGAGCGCTGGGCTGGCTCGAGTGCCGGACCTTCTCCGAGCACGAAGCGGGCGACCACACGATCTTCGTGGGCGAGGTCGAGTCGATCGATTTGGGCGCCTCCGGCAACGGTCTGGTCTACCGCGGCGGCGAGTACCACCCCGCGTGATCGAGGCCGTCGTCTTCGATCTCGACGGAGTCATCCTCGACACGGAGGAGCTCTGGGACGAGGTGCGTGAGGGATTCGCGCGGGAGCACGGCGGGCGCTGGAGCGACCGGGCGCAGGCCGACATGATGGGCATGAGCTCTCCGGAGTGGTCGCGCTACATGCACGACGTCGTCGGACTCGCCGAGCCGGCCGAGGAGATCAACCGCGAGGTCGTCGGACGCATGCTCGACCGCTACGCGCGGCAGTTGCCGCTGATCGACGGCTCGGTGGCGGCGGTGGAGCGGATCGCCGAGCGCTGGCCGCTCGCCCTCGCGTCCTCTTCGAACCGCGGGCTGATCGACCAGGCGCTCGAGATGTCCGGGCTGGCGCCCCGCTTCCGCGCGACGGTGTCCTCGGAGGAGGTCGAGCGTGGGAAGCCTGCGCCGGACGTCTACCTCGAGGCCGCGCGGCGGCTGAACATCGACCCGACGCACTGCGCGGCGATCGAGGATTCGGGGAACGGGATCCGCTCGGCTGATGCTGCCGGGATGCTCGTGGTCGCGATTCCGAATCCGGCCTTCCGGCCGCCCGACGACGCCCTTGCGCTCGCCGAGGTCGTGCTGGACTCGATTGGGAACCTCGAGCCGGCTGTGCTTACGGCGGCGGAGCGCCCTTCGACTGCCAGTAGCGGTTGAGCGCGCCCTGCACCTTTACGAACCAGACGATGCTTCCGATCAGCGGGAGAATGAACCAAAGACCCGTAATCCCACGGACCGGACTCTTCTGCCCGTCGAGGTCCTCGTACATGTAACGGGTCTCGGACGCGACGACGAAGTACGTCACCGGCGAGATGAGGATGAAGATCACGAGCCCGATGACTCCGCCGACGCCGTTGCCGGAGTAGCGCTTGATCTCCTCGTGGGTCTTGTACGTCCAGATGAACGTGTAGATGCCGATCGTGAGCACGGCCCACAGGATCGACAGTCCAATGGACCGGGTATTCCCAATCGGCCCTCGCTCCTGCTCGGCGGCCATCGGCGCGGCCATCTCGCTCATGTGCGGATCATGTCATGCCCGCCAGACGAGATTCATCCCGTCGCGGACGGTCAAGAGGACGTTCTCGACACGGGGATCGTTGCGCACGCGGTCGTTCAGGGCTCGGATGGCGCGGGTGTTCTCGTCCCCCTCGCCCGGATCGGCCACGCGGCCCGACCACAGGGTGTTGTCCACGACCATCAGGCCCGAGTCCGCCAGGAGCGGCAGCGTGACCTCGTAGTAGTTGACGTAGTTCTCCTTGTCCGCGTCGATGAAGACGAGCTCGAACGGCCCATCGAGTCCGGCAATCGTCTCGAGGGCGGGCCCCAGGCGGAAGTCGATGCGGTCGGCGACGCCCGCCTCCTCTGCATAGCGCCGCGCGATCGCCGTCGTCTCCTCGTTCACGTCGCAGGTGATCACGCGGCCGCCCGGTGGCAGCGCGAGGGCCATCGAGATCGAGGAGTAGCCGGTGAACGTCCCGAGCTCGAGGATCCGGCGGGCGCGAACCGTGCGGACGAGGACTCCGAGGAACCGGCCCTCGATCAGCCCGACCATCATCTGCGGCGCCGTCGTCTTCTCGCGCGTCTCTGCCGCGAGCCGTTCGAAAAGCTCGCCGTCGGGAGACGAGTGAGCCTCTGCGTACTCCTCTACCGGCGGGTCGACGATGAAACTCAGTCGAGCCTCCCGAACAGCACGCAGCCGTTGTGCCCGCCCAGGCCCATCGCGTTCGAGAGCGCGACGTCGATCTTCGCCTCGCGGGCCTCGTTCGGCACGTAGTCGAGGTCGCAGTCGGGATCCGGATGCCGGTAGTTGATCGTCGGCGGAAGCACGCCTTCGTGGAGCGCGAGCACGCACATCATCCCTTCGATCGCGCCGGCAGCGCCGAACGTGTGGCCCATCACGGATTTCGTCGACGAGACGGCGAGCTCGTAGGCGTGGGAGCCGAAGACCTCTTTGATCGCCTTCGTCTCTGCGAGATCGCCGAGCGGCGTGGAGGTGCCGTGGGCGTTGATGTAACCGACCCGGTCGGGCTCGACATTCGCCCGGCGCAGCGCGGCGCGCATCATCTCCGCCACGCCCGTCGCTTCCGGCTCGGGCTGCGCCATGTGGTGCGCGTCATTCGACCCGCCGTACCCGAGCACCTCGGCGTAGAGGGTCGCCCCCCGAGCGCGCGCCGCCTCGAGCTCCTCGAGCACGAGCACGCACGCACCCTCCCCCATCACGAAGCCGGCCCGCGTCGCGTCGAAAGGACGTGACGCGCGCGGCGGATCCTCGTTCTCGACGGCGAGCCCGCGCATCGCGGTGAAGCCCGCCAGGATCAGCGGGTGCATGCACGCCTCCGCGCCGCCGGCCAGGACCGCGTCCGCATCGCCGCGCTTGATCACCTCCGCGCCCTCGCCGATCGCGTGTGAGCCCGTGGCGCACGCAGACACGATCGCGTAGTTCAGGCCCTTGATTCCGAGCGAGATCGCCAGCTGGCCGCTGGCGGAGTCGACGAGGACGTTGGGGAGGAAGTTCGGCGAGACGCGGTCGGGGCCGCGGTCGCGCCGGATCTCCTCCTGCTCGAGGATCCCGTTGACGCCGCCGATCGCCGTCCCGAACACGACTCCCACCCGCATCGGGTCGAAGCCGTTCAGCCCCGCGTCGCCCATAGCCTCGCGCGCCGCGCCTAGCGAGAGCAGGACGTTTCGCTCCAGCTTCCGCACCTCCTTCGGCGAGGCCACCTGGGCCGGGTCGAAGTCCTTGACCTCCGCGGCCACCTTGACCGGAGCCTCGCTCGCGTCGAACGACCGGATCCAGTCGATCCCGCTCTCCCCAGCGACTGCGGCCCGCCAGGTGGAGCGGGCGTCGTTTCCGATCGGCGTGACCGCGCCGAGGCCTGTGACGGCGACCCTCCTCATCGCGTGAGCTTAGACGTGGTGGATCGAGCCGAGGTTACGAGGTTACGAAAACGCAGATTTTGAGAAGAATCCACTCGTTTCCCGGCAAGGGCCAAGTCCTCGCCCTTCAAGAACCATCGGAGGTGCGACATGGCAGTGGCCACTCCCGCGCTGGAGCAAGAACAGCCCAGGCTGGTGTTCTTCCACTCGAGCCTCTCCGGTCAATGCCGCCGAGTGGAGGGCTTCCTCGCCCAGGTGCTGCAGCGGCGACGGAACCACGGGACGTTCCAGGTCGTCCGCGTCGCCGAGGAGGAGCGCCCCGATCTGCTGAAGCGCTTCAAGATCGGGACCGTGCCGACGCTCGTCGTCGTCGAGGGACGGGTGGTCGCCGCGCGGCTCGAACGCCCCCGCGGCTGCCGCGACATCGAGGGGTTTCTCGCCCCCTGGCTGAATTAGGAGGAGGCCCAAACGGCCACGGCCCGTGCCTGGCACCGGGCGTGGCCGTTGTGGCCGTTGCGGCTAGACCGTGATCCCTTCCTCCTTGAGGGACAGCTCGGCGAACTTGTCCCAGTTGTCGGCGATCAGCATCGCCATCACCTTCTCTTCCTCGATAATCTCCCGCGCGGCCTGGGCCGTCTCCTCGTCGCCCGCCTTCTCCGCGATCCGCCGTAGAAGCTCGTAGCTCGCGATCTCCAGGTGCTCCGTCGCATAGCCGTCCCGGGCGTTTCGGCCCGCCTTCTCGCCGCGCATGAAGTCGAGCGGCATCTTCGCGAGCGCCCCGAGAACGCCGCCGATCTGCTTCACCGCAGACGGTGACCGGTCGTGCGCCTCGAGGCGCTGCGCCATGCGATCTGCGTGACCCTGCGTCTGCATCTTGTGGTGCTCGAGCGCATCGAGCATCTGCGGATCGTCCGTGTCGGAGATCATCGAGTCGAGCATGCGCAGCACGTTCTGCTCCAGCGCATGCGCCTCGTCGATGTGTTTGATCAGCTGCTCCTTCAACTGGCCCATCGGATCCAACCTCCTCAATGTGAATTCGCCGAACTCGCGGCCGAGCACGGTGGCTCGGCCGAGATAGCCGCCGTTGCGCCGCTCGAGCTTGTCCACGAGCAAGGCGAACGGGCCCCGGTAATGCAGCTCGAGCCCCCGCACCTCGAACGGCATCCCGGGGAAGCGAGGAAACTCCGTCGTGCCCCGGGTGCCGTGGATGCGCTTGACGCACCCGTGCAGGGGTGGCAGCGCGCCTGAGGCACGCTCGACCGCCCAGACCCCGTCGAGCTCTCCCACGACATTAGGGTTCCACGGCGTGCCCGGTCCAAACGTCCCCTTCCCACCTATGGAGGCTCAGCTCGTCAAGGAGCTGCCTGACTCGAACGGATGGCAGTTCGAGCCCAAATGGGACGGATTCCGCGGAGTGCTGGAGAACGACGGCGGCGACCTGGCGCTCTGGTCGCGGAACGGCCGGCCGCTCCTCCGCTACTTCCCGGAGCTGCGCCCCCTCGGTGATCTGCTTCCTCCCCATTCTGCGCTCGACGGGGAGATCGTGATCGCCCGGGACGGGGTCCTCGACTTCGACTCGATGCAGCTCCGCCTACACCCCGCCGAGTCGCGCGTACGCAAGCTGTCGGCGGAGATCCCGGCCGACTTCGTGGTCTTCGATCTGCTCCTGTGGAACGGAGAGGCGGTGCACAAGAGACCGCTCGAAGAACGGCGCCGGGAGCTGGAGCAGCGCGCCGACGGCTTCCGCCTCTCGCCGACCACGGACGACACCGACGAGGCTCAGGGCTGGCTGAACAGCTTCGAAGCGGCGGGCCTTGACGGCGTGATCGCCAAGCGGCTCGGGCTGCCGTACCTGCCGGGATCACGCGAGGGCGTCCTGAAGGTCAAGCCGCACAAGACCGCGGACTGCGTGATCGTCGGCGTGCGCTGGAAAGAGAAGCCGGCGCGCATTGCGACGCTGCTGCTCGGCCTGTACGGGAAGGGCGGGAAGATGGACTACGTCGGCTCGGCCGCGGTGGCGGCAAGCCGCCACAAGGAGATCTTCGATCGGATCGAGCCGTTGCTGAAAGGGGCGCCCGACCGAGGGTTCTCGGAGCCGAACCGCTGGGGGACCGGCGAGCTGGAGGAGTCGGCCGTCCGCCCGGAGCTGGTGGCGGAGGTGCGCTACGACAAGGTGCAGGGCAACCGGTTCCGTCACGGCACGCGCTTCATCCGGTTCCGCGACGACAAGGATCCCGAGCAGTGCACCTGGCGCGAGGTCAGGCCGCCGCGACGCAAGGGCGACCCGACGTTCGAAAGCCTCCTAGCCGGGCGCGTCTAGACCGAGCTTCGCGAACAAGGGCTTCAAGGTCCGTTTACGCCGCCACATGCCGCCGGTGAGATCGCCCACGCTCGCGATCCGGTCACGCATCGTCTGCACGGTGAAGTCAGCCGGATCGACATCGGCCACCTCCTCCCAGCGCAGCGGCGCGGACACTCGTGCGTCCGGGCTCGGGCGCACGGAGTAGGCGCACGCGATCGTCTTGTCGCGTGAGTTCTGGCCGAAGTCGACGAACACGCCTTTGCGTTCGGCAACACGCCAGGTCGTCGTCGCGACCTCCTGATCGCCGACGCGCCGCTCGACCTCCTCGGCGAGCGCCTTCGCGAAGCGGCGAACATCGGGAAACGGGAGCTCCGGCTTGATCCTGGTGGGGTCGAGGTCGATCAGGAGGTAGTCGGGCTTCTCGATCTCCGGCACGCGCGAATGCCAGGTGTGCAGCTCGATGCAGCCGAGATTGATCACCCAGGCGAGCGCAGCCGCGTTGTCGATCAGCGCGAACACGGTCGAGTGCCCGCTCGGGAACTGCACGAACTGCTCGCCAACGTATTCGGGATGCGCGGGGACGCGCTTCTGGTGGAAGAAGTCGCCGTCGACGCCGTTCGGGTAGCGCACCATGTGGAACGGCCGCTTGCGCAGATGCGGCAGAGCGCAGTCGGCGACGTCAAGGTAGTACGAGACGAGGTCGCCCTTCCTCAGGCCGACCGCAGGGAAGTACGGCTTGTCGGGATTCGAGAAGGGGACCTCGTGGCGGCCGACGCGCATTTGGAGCCAAGTATCAGCGTGGTAGTGTCGCCCGCGTGCGTCGATCCTTCGCTCTCCTCCTCGTTGCGGCCCTCGCCTTCGCGGCCGCGGGCTGCGGCGGCTCGAGCAACAAGTCCTCGGGCAGCAGCAGTTCGGCCTCCTGCGACAAAGGCGATCTCAACCTCGTCAACGCCGGCCAGTTGACCGTCGGCACCGACAATCCGGCCTACCCACCCTGGTTCGGCGGGAACGAGAAGGCGCCGTGGAAAGTCAGCGATCCGCGGTCCGGCGAGGGCTTCGAGAGCGCCGTCGCCTACGCAGTTGCCGACAAGCTCGGCTTCGCCAAGAGCGAGGTCAAGTGGGTGGTCGTCCCCTTCAACACCTCGTTCGCGCCCGGCCCGAAGAAGTTCGACTTCGACGTGAACGAGATCTCCTTCACCCCCGCGCGCGCGAAGGTGGTCGATTTCAGCGACTCCTACTACAACGTCAACCAGGCGATCGTGGTCAAAAAGGGCACGAAGATCGCGAACGCGAAGTCCGTTGCCGATCTGAAGCCGCACAAGCTCGGCGTGCAGATCGGCACGACGAGCTACCAGTACATCAAGGACAACATCAAGCCCTCGAAGCAGCCCGCCGTGTACGAGACGAACGACGCAGCGGTTGCCGCGCTCAAGAATGGACAGACCGACGCACTCGTCGTCGACCTCCCGACCGCTTTCTACGTGACGGCTGCACAGGTGCCGAACAGCAAGATCCTCGGGCAGTTCCCGACGAGCGCGAGCGGCGAGCACTTCGGTCTGGTCTTCCAGAAGGGAAATTCGCTCGTGCGCTGCGTCAACAAGGCCTTGTCCGAGTTGAAGTCCGACGGGACGCTGCAGCAGATCCAGGACAAGTGGCTCTCGAAGGTCGCGGGCGCGCCCGTCCTGAAGTAGCGCGCTGAACGAGAACCGCGGCTCGAGGATCCTCGGCAGCGTGATGTCCGGCGGCGAGGGCCGCCGCGGCATCGTGATCGCCGTCGCCAGCACGGTCGTCTTCTTCACACTGCTTGCCGTCGCGATCACGCACGCGCCGGGGTGGCCGGAGGTGCGCCGGACGTTCTTCGACTGGGATCAGTTCAAGGACTCGCTGCCCGAGATCTCGCGCGCGTTCCTGCTGAACGTGAAGATCTTCTCCATCGCGGAGGCGTTCATCCTTGTCTTCGCACTGCTGTTGGCGATCCTGCGCAGCCTGCCCGGTCCGGCGGCCCTGCCTCTGCGACTGCTCGGTATCGGGTACGCAGACTTCTTCCGCGGCGTGCCGACCATCCTCGTGATCGCCATGCTCGGGTTCGGCGCGCCGGCGCTGCGGTTGAACCACGTGCCGCTCTCGACAACGTTCTGGGGCATCGTCGCGCTCGTTCTCGTCTACACCGCGTACGTGTCCGAGGTGTACCGCGCGGGTATCGAGTCCGTGCATCCGAGCCAGGCGGCCGCGGCACGGTCACTGGGACTGACCCACTGGCAAGCACTCCGTACGGTCGTGCTGCCTCAGGCCGTCCGTCGCGTCATCCCGCCGCTGCTGAACGATTTCATCGGGCTGCAGAAGGACACGGCGCTCGTCGGCTTCCTCGGATCCGTGGAGGCCTTCAAGCAGTCGCAGATCGACGCGGCGGCGACGTTCAACTACACGTCGTACGTCGCGGCAGCGCTGCTGTTCGTCGCTCTGACGATTCCGCTCGCGCGCTTCACGGACTGGCTCGTCTTGCGTGACCGGCGCCGGCGGCAGGCGGCCGGCGCGTGAGCGAGGCGCTGCTCCTGGAGAGTGTCCAAAAGTCGTTCGGCCGGCTGGAGGTGCTGCGCGGCGTCGACCTGGCGCTGGCGGAGCACGAGGTGGTCTGCCTGATCGGGGCCTCCGGGTCGGGCAAGTCAACGCTGCTCCGTTGCGTGAACCTGCTCGAGGTGATCGATGCGGGGAGGATCGTCGTCGAAGGTCAGGAAATCACCGCGCGCAACGTGGACGTCAACCGGATTCGGCGCCGAATCGGCATCGTCTTCCAGGCGTACAACCTCTTCCCGCACATGAGCGTCCTGCGCAACGTGACGCTCGCGCCGACGCTCGCGTTGCGGAGGTCTCGAGCCGAGGCAGAGTCCGAAGCGATCGCGCTCCTCGCGCGCTTCGGTCTCGCCGACAAGCGCAACGACTTTCCGGACTCGCTCTCGGGCGGCCAGCAGCAGCGTGTCGCGATCGTGCGCGCGCTCGCGATGCGACCCGACCTGATGCTGCTCGACGAGGTGACGAGCGCGCTCGACCCGGAGCTCGTTGCGGAGGTCCTGGAGGTGATCCGCGAGCTGGCTGCGGGCGGCATGACGATGCTGATCGCCACGCACGAGATGAGCTTCGCGCGCGACATCGCCGACCGGATCTGCTTCCTCGACGAAGGCGTGATCCTGGAGCAGGGACGGCCGGAGCAAATCCTCAGCGCTCCGGCCGAGCCCCGGACACAGCAATTCCTCCAGCGCATCATCGAGGCCGGGCGGCTGTAGCTTTAGGGCATGCAGGAGCCGGAGACACGCGGGATCGACCTTTCGCTCGAGCCGCTCGACGACTACGTCGTGATCCAGCCGTCCGACGAGGAGTCGGAGACGAACCTCGGGCTGATCATTCCCGCTTCTGCCGAGACGGACTGCCGCACGGGCGTCGTCACCGCGGTCGGGAGCGAGGCAAGCGGTATCGAGCCCGGTGACAAGGTGCTGTTCCCGAGCGACGCCGGTTACGAGGTGCGTCTCGCCGGGACGGCGGTCAAGGTCATGCGGCGCGGCGACCTCATCGCCCGCGTGCACGACTGATCGTCAGGTCACGTGCGCTCGCGTGACGTCCGCGGGCGACGCGCAGCCGAGCAGCGCGAGGCCGACCTCGACCTCGTCCCGAAACATGCGGAGGACATCGGCGACGCCCTCTTCGCCGGCGACGGCAAGGCCCCACAGCATCGCGCGGCCGATCAGGACGGCGCGCGCGCCAAGCGCGAGCGCCTTCAGCACGTCCGTGCCGCGACGCACACCTCCGTCCAGCAGCACCTCCGCGCGACCGGCGACCACGTCGGCGACCTCTTCGAGCGCGTCGAGAGCTGCAGGCACACCGTCTAGCTGACGCCCGCCGTGGTTCGAGACCACGACGGCTGCGGCACCGTGCTCGCACGCGAGCTCCCCATCCTCCGCCGTGAGAATCCCCTTCACCACGACCGGCAGCCCATAGCCGGCGAGCCATTCGAGGTCGCGCCAGCTTACGGTCGGATCGAAGCCCTCACCGTAAATGTCGCCTTGCACGGTCAGGTGCTCGGGAACCTTGAAGTCGACTCGGACGTCGCGCTCCCGTCGTCCGATGTACGGAACGTCAACCGTCAGGACGAGCGCCGAGTAGCCGTGCTGCACCGCCTCTTGGATCGCCGCCTCGGTCTTGCTCCGAGGTCGCCAAACGTAGACCTGGAACCAGCGCGCCCCAGGAGGCGCAGCCGCCGCCATCTCCGCCGGCGCGCACGTTGCCGCGGATGAGAGACACATGATCGTCTGAGCCGCCGCGGCAGCCTTTGCGGTCGCGAGCTCACCGTCCGGATGCGCGATGCGCTGCATGGCGAGCGGCGCGATCAGAACCGGCAGCGCGATCTCGGTCCCGAGGACGGTCGTCGCGGTGGAGACCTTGCCGACGTCCACGAGCACGCGCGGGCGGAGCTTGCGCTGCTCGAATGCTCGGAGGTTCTCGCGCAGCGTGACCTCGTCCCCCGCGCCGCCGGCAAAGTACGCGTGCGCATTTGCGTCGAGCTTGTCCTCCGCCAGGCGCTCGTAATCCCAGACGTTTACGGGCGCCGACACGCGTGCGAGCCTAACTTCTGTGGAACAAACGTCACGCTTCCGTTCCAACCGGGGTCAGACCCTGCCGTTCGGGCCCCGGCTCTTACGGGGGCCAACGCTGGGGACGAAAGATCACGCTTTCCCAACACCCAGGGTCAGACCCTGATTGTTCGGACTGGGCGGAAAGGGCCGAGAAAGGCGAAACCCGCCTCGGATAGCCGCAGACGGGTTTCAGATGCCGGGGGGTATGAGGGGGGAGCCGGCAAGCTCATTTTCGGCGTCCCTGCCCCCCTTTCCTCCCCCTGATGGGGTAAATGAAGAAGAACGAGCGGAGAGGGCGGGATTTGAACCCGCGACGCACCTTTCAGCACGTACGCGATTTCCAGTCGCGCTCCTTAGGCCACTCGGACACCTCTCCGTGCCTAGAAGCGGAGAAGGAGGGATTCGAACCCTC
>WNGA01013818.1_pt1 | contig 16262 bp, 15 predicted proteins | sample 5400061 | NCBI WGS metagenome assembly WNGA01 (sample SAMN13153366, study PRJNA577476) | soil metagenome | isolation source: 100 cm soil or saprolite under grassland replicate 2 | place: USA:California | collected 2016-06-15 | reverse complement strand
TCAAAGTGGTTGTGACGGTCGCGTTCATCCTTTCGAATGCCCTGCTCCCTGATGGCACGTGGATCGCCTTCGCGCTTTCGTGGCTTTTTTTGCTCTCGGCAAACATGCTTTCTGGATTAGGTTTAGGCTATACATTCAAGCGCTCCTTTATTGCACTGCCATTCGCGCTCGTCGCCATTACTGTTTTATTTTCTATTCCCGGAAAACCAATAGCCACATTTCATTTTGCGATATGGGACTTCACGATCACAGACGCGGGGTTTCTTCGATTTGTCAGCATCATGATCCGCTCATGGTTCTCGGTTCAAATGGCAATCCTGCTGGTGACGGTCACGCGCTTCCCCGATCTAATTCATGCATTCGAGCATCTGCGTGTTCCCGCGATTCTCACTACTATTATCGCGTTCCTCTACCGTTATCTATTCGTGCTCACCAATGAAGTCTTGCGTTTGCTAAGAGCGAGGGAATCTCGCTCGGCGGCCGCGCCAGGTAAAAGGTCGGGTGGAGGCGTAATGTGGCGGGCACGCGTCGCAGGTAATATGGCGGGTCAACTCTTCTTGCGGAGTTACGAGCGTAGTGACCGCATCTACAGTGCGATGGTCGCACGCGGGTACGCGGGTCAAATGCGCACCTTGAATCCACACGAGATGAAGTCTAGCGATTACCTCGCAACCGCCTTTGTAATTGCCATTATTTTTATCTTTCAAATTATCGGACGGCTTTAATGCCTATCACACATCAGACTCAGAAATTTTCCATACCCGAGTGTGAGGACGATGTCTTGCAGGTGCGCGGCTTGCACTTCTCATATCCCGATGGACACGCGGCTTTGCGCGGCGTCTCGCTTAGCATGTGCAAGGGTGAGAAGGCCGCGCTGGTCGGGCCGAACGGTGCGGGTAAATCCACGTTGATATTGCACTTGAATGGGATCTTGACCGGGCACGGTGAGATTGAAATTGGTGGCCGCCACCTCACACGGGACAATTTGCCTGTCATCCGTTCTATGGTGGGACTCGTCTTCCAAAACCCGGATGACCAACTCTTCTCCCCCACTGTATTCGAAGATGTAGCCTTTGGTCCGCTCCATATGGGCCTGCCCGAAGCCGACGTGCGCGGCCGCGTGGACACGGCGCTGGAAGCTGTCAGAATGTCTGCTTATCGTGATCGTTTATCCCATCACTTAAGCGTTGGCGAAAAGAAACGCATCGCTATCGCCACCGTCTTATCGATGAATCCAAGCATCTTGATTTTAGATGAACCCTCCGCCGGGCTCGACCCACGCGCGAGGAGGACATTGATCCATTTATTGCAAGAATTGCCTATTACAATGCTTATCTCAACACATGACATGGCGATGGTGAAAGAACTCTTCCCGCGCACGATCGTGATGGATGAGGGGCTGATTGTGGCAGATGGATTGACCAAAGAAATCATGGAAGATGAAAAGTTATTAGAAGCACACGGTCTAGAAAAACCGTGAATAATCGCTTCTTTCATCAAAGTGCATTTGAAGAAACATCCTTAGACTTAGCTTCTCTCCTTTACTTTTTTATAGATCAGCGTTTTTCTGCATCCTAACCAGGATTACTTATCTTCAAATCCCCAAGCAGCCCATCGAACGCTTTTTGATAATTATCACTATCCGAGAAATCGCCGATATGGCGCGTACGGCGAATTTCGTCAGCCCATGGTTGCTCAGCGTTCATCAGTTCATCGTCCAGGCAGATGGGGAATAGAATTGAGAGACCTTCCTTGCGTTCTTTTTCAAATATAGTTTTTACTTCATTTTCAACAGATGCACTATAGATTGAACTTTGCGAAAAGACAATCAGAAGTTTATCGTGAGCACGAATCGCATCGTCCATGTGGGTGCGGAACTTATCTCCAATTTTCATGTTTTCCGGTGAGAGCCAGCAACGCACGCCATTATTTTGTAAGTCAGCATGTAGGCGCTTGGCAAATTCTTCATCTTTGCTGTTGTAGCTGATAAAGCATGAATAAGATTGAATGCCATCCAAATACAACTGGTGGATTTTGTCGGTAATGTCAGTGACCTGCGCTTGGTCAAGTCCAGGTATAGCAAGTTTTGCTGTTTCAATTTGCAGGTCGCTAAGACCACAGCCGCGTAGAAAACCTTCAGGAATTTTTCCTCTAGAATTGTAAATCGTTTCGATATTCAGAATAGACGGCCCATAGTGATCTGATTTTTCAAGGTCTATCACCTGGCTGAGGTCATTGGATCCAAAGATCGTCGAGTACAAATGAACAGATGAAAACTTCGTGCCGCGCAGAGAAGCTTTACTGAGATTTGTCCTTTCGAGATCGGCTCCACTGAGATTTGCTTCGCTTAAGTCCGCGCTGCTCAGGTCGGCTCCGGCGAGATTGGCACTGGTAAGATCGGAGCCTTGAAGACCAGCTCCCCTAAGGTCAGCCCCTTTGAGATCAGCCTCAACAAGTTTTGCCAGTTTCAGATTGGACCGGGTCAGGATGGCGCCAATAAGATACGAATTACTTAAGTTGACTCCCTCTAAATTGGCTTCACTGATATCCGCCGCGTTGAGGCTTGCTCCGGTGGCTTCAGCCTCTTGAAGATTGGCCCGGAAAAGAAAACTTTCACTGAGATTTGCCCCGCGCAAGTCTGCATGGCTGAGGTTGGCTCGGATGAGAATGGCCTTCTTGAGGCTTACCCCTCTCAGGTCACAACCACTGAGATCGGTATCGCTTAGGTCTGCTTCGCTGAGATCGGGTAAGCCACTCGCGAGCTTTCGTCTAAACCATTTATTCCAGGCTTCGGCGCCCTGCTTCAAAATCTTGACATGTTCCGGATTTACCATCGCGTATCTAATCTCCGCTTAAACCGCCTCAAGGACCAAATCCGCCACCGCCGCCTCCACCCCCACTTCCACCACAAATAAGAGTGATCAATTCACTTTTCGATTCACCTACCTCGTTATATGCTGCAACGGTATAAAAATGGCTTCGAATATTCCTCAGGATGAACTCGTCAACCACATCGGTCTTATCGGCCGTAACCTCCGCGACCAAGGTCCCATCTCTGTAGAGGTGAAAGCCATCTTCGTTAGAAGACATATCTTCCCAGGTTAAATGAAACTGATTGATGTACCTGACGGACTTCTGCGAATGGTCAACGGTGCAGGTTTGGCTTATCGCCTGGAGATTTGCGGGAGGGGCGGGAGCTAGCGGAGCTGGTGTTGACGGTAGTTCCGCGTTGGGAACCGCAGAGACATCCCCTTCGACTGTGACTCCCTGGTCGGCGACCCAACATTCCGAGCCATCGGATGTTTTCACAATCCAGAATCCTTCTAATTTCCCTACAATTTCAGCTTTCTCACCGGCCTGCAAATTGACAACCACTTCAGACAGGTTACCTGGACCGATGAGGCAGGGCGTAGCCGCGCTGACCGATAAAGAGGGCGCGGCGGATGTAGGTAAAACTGTTGGCGATGGAGGAAGTGGCGTTGTACTTGGAACGGGGATCGTTGGCGTTGGGATCGGCTCTGCCGCCAAGCCGGGCATACTGCAGGAAATTACCAGGAGAAGAACCGTAACAGCCAGACTCACGGCGTACCTTGTTTGCCTTTTATTATTGGCTTGAACACGTTGCCTCAAAACCTTTAAGTATTCCGGATTTGTCATGCTGAATCTCTTTCGGTATTTGTGAAATGCTCAATTTTCCCGAGTATAGAGCAAATCTAGTCGAAAATCAAATTCTTGTTTACTAAAATCAAAAGAGCCGCGAGATTTTTACCTCTCGCGGCTCTCCTTGTCTAACTGTCTACCTTGTGTAGGTGTCTACTTTATTTCCGCGTCTACTTTGCATACGCGGCCACTTGCTCGAGCCCTGCGGCTTTCTGCAATGCAGTCGCTTTATCGGTGCGCTCCCAAGGAAATTCAATGTCATCGCGTCCAAAGTGACCATAAGCAGCCGTCTTCTGGTAGATTGGTTTGCGCAGGCCCAGGTCACGGATGATCGCACCAGGACGCAGGTCAAAGTATTCGTTGATCAAGGCAGCGATCTTCTCATCCGCAATTTTCGCGGTGCCAAAGGTTTCGACGTTTACTGATAGTGGGTGCGCCACGCCAATCGCATACGCTACCTGAACTTCCACACGGTCGGCTATCCCTGCGGCGACGATGTTCTTTGCAACATAACGCGCAGCATATGCAGCAGAGCGATCTACCTTCGTCGGATCTTTGCCGGAGAATGCGCCGCCACCATGACGTCCCATGCCACCATAGGTATCTACGATGATCTTGCGTCCCGTCACGCCAGCATCACCCATTGGGCCACCCACCACAAAACGGCCGGTGGGGTTGACGAAGATCTTGAGGTTCTGATCAACCATATCAGCGGGAAGCATGGGCATAATGATCTGTTCTGTAACCGCTTCGGTAATCTCTGCGTGAGAAACTTCAGGAGCATGCTGCGTGGAAATCAGGACAGTATCCACGCGCTTCGGTTTGCCATAGGAATACTCAATGGTGACCTGGCTTTTCGCATCAGGGCGCAACCAGGGGATCGCACCGCTCTTACGCAGCTCACTCTGGCGACGGGTAAGCTTGTGCGCCAGATAAATAGGCATGGGCATCAGTGTGGGCGTCTCCAGACATGCGAAACCGAACATCATGCCCTGATCGCCCGCGCCTACATGCTCGATGTCCTTATCCGTCATCTCACCACTCTTATCCTCCAGCGCGTGGTCAACACCTAGCGCGATGTCGGGGCTTTGGCTGGCGATTGCTGATAATACTGCACAGGTATTACCATCGAAACCTTTGTCACTGCTGTCATAGCCTATTTCCTTGACGACCCGGCGTACCAGTTCGTCGAAGTTAACATAGGCGTGTGTAGTGATCTCACCCAGCAAGACAACGAAGCCGGTCTTGGTGGCTGTCTCACAGGCCACGCGGGACATAGGATCCTGCTCGAGGCAGGCATCCAGCACTGCATCAGAAATTTGATCGCAGAGTTTATCGGGATGACCTTCCGACACGCTTTCAGACGTGAACATCAATTTGGGCGCAGACATGAAAGTATTGCTCATTATTTTTTGAATCTCCTTTGAAAATAAAATTGCCCCTTCAGACATGCAGAAAGGGCAATTTACGCGTTAGGCATAGAAGCCCTCTCATCTACCAGAACATCCGTCTGTCGGAATTGGCACCGTGTATTTAGTCTTCTTGTCTCTCGTCGTCATAAATGACTACAGACTAGCGACCAGCAGACTAACACCGGTTGTCGAGGCATCGTCGGGCCGTTCCCTCCGCCTCTCTGGATAAGAGTGCCGTATTGGGGCGATTAACTTGTGTCGGCATAATACCACAGGAAAATGTTGAAGTCAATTAAAAATCAATGGACGACCCGTCAGGCCGACATTCCAATTTGAATGAGTGGTTGATGTTATTCATTATCTAACAGAACTCGCTTCACCTCCGACCGAAAGCTGACATCGTTTAATGATCCGCTACACACCGAAAACCAATCTTGACTGAGCTGATTCCATAATAAGCAGGAGTGGGCGGTATGGCGGATGGATCCGGTCCAAGTGCATATCCCCGATTCGACACACGCATATTTAAGATCTCATCTTGAAAGGAACCACCCCGGAGTACACGGTTATATCTTCCAGCTTTTTCAGCAGGCCCAGTAGGATTTGCATCCGTAGACTCAGCATAATATTTGACATCATAATAATCGGTGACCCACTCCCAAACATTCCCCGCCATATCTAGCACGCCGAAGGGACTCGCGCCTTCGGCATAAGAGCCGACGCGGCTGGTATCCCCTACTGTGTTATTGAAATTGACCAGTTCAGCATTTGGCGGCTCATCACCCCAGGGATAGGTACGCATGTCATCGCCACGCGCGGCGCGCTCCCATTCTGCTTCCGTAAGCAAACGCCGGCCAGCCCATTCACAATAAGTCCGTGCATCCATCCATGTAACGTAGACAACTGGATACGATCCAGAAAGCGTTCAATTGAACGACATGTACAGGTTTCTCGTCGTTCTCTGCAAAAATATCCAATCCGCCCATGTGCAGATTACCCGCGGGAACATAGAGCTGTGTCATGCCATCATTCGGCGAGATACGCATTGATTGTTGAGTTGATTCAGCTGTTGGTAATGCTGTTTCGGTCGCGGGGACGGGAGTAGGAACAGAAGTGGGTTTTTCTGTCGTTGGTACAGATGTCACCCCGCTCGTTGCGATGGAAACGTTGGTCACCGGCGCTTCAGCCTGGCAAGCTGAAAGTAGGCATACAATCAGGATCAAAAAATATATTTTCTTCATTGCACAAAATCAATCGCCCGATAGGCATCCACATAACTGGATGGATTGATGGCAATAGCTTTGTTCCAGGCCTTCATAGCGCCGTCCACGTCTCCCTTACTATACAAGCCCCACCCATACCAAAGCCAAGCTTCCTCAGACATTTCGGTTACACCGCGTGCGTAATCAGTCAGGATGAGCAAATCGTCAATTCGGCCTGAATGAAAGTAGGAAATGAATGGGCCAAATTGGTAACGAAACATTCGCAGAGGCAGTCCAATTTCACGTGCTTTATCATAAGCCTGCGCGGCTTCGTCATAGCGTTCAAAATAGACAAGGTTACTGCCATAGTTAAACCACACGAATGCGTCAGATGGATTGGAAACGGTATCTGCCTGAGAGGCAGTCAATGCATTTTGCCGATTCAGGTCCGGGTCCCAGTTTGAGCCGAGCAGGTCCTTTATTTCTTGTTCCTCCTGAGGAAGATAAACGACCATGAATAAGTAGTTGAACGGTTTCCATTCTGTCGCAAGTTGCGAATAAGAGACTTTCCGGTCAGCGCCATGATAAGTATCCTGAACAGTGAACTCCTGCATGCTGTCATCATAACCTGTGAGCAGCAAATAATGAGCAGCCCATAAATCATCATTTGGACCCAACGCATCATTGGGATCGAGCGCGGTTGTGCCTTCGATAATGACCGGATAATTTGTGGCGATTAATCGCTTCAATAATTGAATATCTCCGTTCACACGATATTCCAGGTTCAACCAGCCTGCTTCATTGCGGACATAATATCTCAATTCTTCAGGGTTAACATTGCGGTCCTGAAGAATGGGTTTGATAATTTTCGCCACGTCCTCCTGGCTGCCCTCCCAACCGAACATATGCAACATCATGGATAATGCGGCAGGGCCACAATTATTTGGTGTTTGCTGCTCATAAGGAGGGGATGCCAACAAAGCCTGGGCAGGAAGAGGAGGCAAGGTGTTCGTTGGTATAACAGTTGGCTGTAAGTTTGAAGTGGTTTTTGTCTGAACAGGAATCGGTGTGGGCGTCGTTGCCTGTTGTGTAACCGGTAAAGCGGTTGGCACGCGACCAACCGGATGGATCATATTCTTCACATAAACAGAAAATTTATCGGCTCGCCACGCCACTGCCTCATTCACCACAGGAATTTGATAAATTAGAACTGCTAGCAAGGCTAAAATTCCCAGCCCAATGCCTACATATTTAACGCGCTTTGACATATGGGGAAGTCTACCACGCGTCTATGAAAAGGAAATAAGGTTCGTATTAATACAGAATCCAACGTCTCCCCTGGACTGTCCGTCCACCGTTCGTGCCGCGAGCCCCGTCCTGGCCCGGACGGGACAGGGCACGTCGGTGCGAGACGGCAGGACAGGCAGACGTTGGTTAGCGAACAACTTTTTAAATTTCTAATGTCCCAACAAAGCGACTGCTGCGGCTATGGATGGGTCGTTTTCAAAAGTAAATGTATCCCAATCTGCATAAGCTTCCACATCTGGGATAATACCTGTTTCTTCCCAACCGACATGTGAGTTTGCTGGCACAAATGTCTCCTCCGCAATCCAGAGACGCGATCCATCTGGAAGATTGTACCCATGCAGAATTTCGACATTCCCGAGTGTAGCCTGCCCGACGATCTGAGCACGGCCTGCATCCCGAAGTGCACCCGAGAAAATTTCACCAAAGCTGACTGTTTCCTCACTGACCAGTACCACAAGAGGAACCGTTTGTGAATTATGAATCGGGTCAGGTTCAACCGTCAATTGTCGCGCTTCCTTACGGCTGGTAAATTCACCGAGGTTGCCAGAGACAAAATATGAAAGGATTGGCTCAACTACACTGCTACTGCCGCCAGAGTTCATACGGTTATCCAGAATCAACCCATCAAGCGATCCAAAATCCTCCAACGCACTTGCGATTTGGGCAGGCATAGTTTCATCGAAAAATGTTGGGATGAAGATATAGCCTACACGCGAGCCATCCGATGTGGGAAGGAGATGCGTTTCGATAATATATGGGCTTTGAATGCGCTGACGGACAATTGTAATTTCGCGCGGCTGTTCACCGGGAGTCTGAACCGTAATTACAGCGGCCGAACACTCAGGCCCTCTCATAAGATAACTATGATCAATATCGTTTTCTGCAATCGGCAGTCCATCTACCGTCAATATGCTATCGTGTGGTTTCAATCCGCTGAACGCAGCAGGCGAATCAGGAAAAACAGAGATTACCGAGATACGGCTTTTTTCAATCATTGGTAAAAAATATACGCCCACGCCTACGAACTCATTCGACCCGGATAATTCCGCATCCGCTTCAGCAACTTCCACGGGAGATTCCAACCACGAGTGTTCATCCCCCAATTCAACAATCATACTTTGCATTGTTTTATAAAACATTTCCGTATTTAGTCCGGCTTCAATCTGACTGCGGTACCGCGAGACCATCTCAGGCCAGTCTTTGCCGTTGAAGTCGGTATAGACATATACTTTCTCAACAATACTGACTACTTCATTGAAGACTTTGATTTGCAGATCGCTGGCAATCTCAGGATTGGCCTGCAAAAATGGAGTCGGCTCAACTAATGCAGTTGCCGCAGATATGGTTGCAAGTGGCACCGTCAGACACGCTTGAGGAATATAAACTGATGGAGTGCTAGTGAGTGTGGGAAGAGAGACAGAAGTCGGTGTGGCAGTAACCGTAAACACCCTGGTCACAGAATTGCAGGCTAGTGAGATAAGAATAAGAAATACAAGAGCAAAACGTCTAAAGTACATGAGCGATCACCTTTTATATCTTGTAAAAAATAAAGCAAGGAATGTTCACTTATTCCTATTTTGTTCCCACGCCTTAACTTTTTCAAACAATTCGGACAAGGACTTCAAGTCTGCAATTGGCACGGCCTGGTTTTTTGCACGCGTATAATTATATTGAAACACTCGCGAACCCGGATTAATCAACCTGGCACGGCGGCTGAACTCTTCTCGTGAAATATAACCAGCCAACAAAATATCCATCCCGTAAACCCAGATATTTCCCCAACCCAACGGATGGATCAGATAGGTCTCATCGCGCACCGGACTATGGATCCCAATACGTGCTGACGGCCAGCTTTTGACATGAACAGAGGCGAGCGCAAAAAATGGATCTTCAATGACAACGCGCGTTCGCGGGGGAAGTTCCACCACCCGCGTCCGAAACTCTCGACCCTCATCCTGCCCGCCGATCTCCAGAGTGAGCGCGGCGTCTGATTCAGACTTCAAAGATAAGGATCCAAGTGGGCACCAAATTGCAGGTTTGCACCATGCGTCTGGCATTGGATACATCAAATAATACGGCTGCCCAGCTGCAATAACTTTCTTTAAATCATCTTGAGACGCAGCAAGCAAGCCAGAGAAAAACGCAAATAGATATAGATCATAATTCGAATGTCCCTCTGCTGCGTGTTGGTCGGAGGGCACAAGCGCTGGAGCCTTCAAGATGGTTTCTGGTTTGTGGCGCATTTCCGCAATTTGTTCGCGGTGGGTGATCAAAAACGACTTGATATCGCAGCGATGGCCGCCAAGAGAAACATCATAACGGTCTGGGTCAGTGAAAGGCGTTGCGCCTTTAACGTCGAAGGGAATCTCATACTCTGAGAGATACCGTCGAAATGCGAGTTCCACCGCCACCCCCGCCACGATTCGCCGCAGGCGGTTAAACGGTGAACCGCCCATACGATCATAAGTGTATGGCAGAGACCGAATCGCGTAGGCGATCCCGCCTTTGGTGAGGTCAGGGGTATAAGGGAGGCGCAGAAAATCGTTTGTGGAAATCATAATTCGTTATCGTCCAATAAACAGTGTCATCCATAATTTCCATCCTTACTCATTCCTGAACTGCAAACAATAGTGATGGAAAGTATTGCTCACCCATGCAGAGCCCAGCCCGAATGGTGCCAGGCGTTGGTTATCTTGAAGCCAGATTTTTTCATCTTTCAGCATATACGTCTTGCCAAGTTCGCGGCCAATGTCCCATGCGAGGGGATAAATTTTTCCACCTTTCTTTACATTCTTTACGATGATCGTCAGATAAGCCTTCTCACATAATAAAGGTTTTAGCCCTCGATATATTTCAATCAGTTTCTCCAAAAACACTTCGTAATCACGGATATTGCCCAAGTCATTAGGATCATCGGAATAGACGACATCTAGTTCATTCGCAGTACGGCGCTTCTTCTGAGTCTCTGCGCCCTTGGCATGGAGCATATCCCAATAGGGAGGGGAGGTCAAAACATAATCAATGCTCGGGAATTGATAATTCGCTGCATGCAAGGCGTCACCATTTACAATTTCTGATTTTAGATTTTCTATCTGCTTGCCAAGCGTGATTCGTTCTTCTAGGATGATCTGCTTTGCAATTTCCGCGTATTTGGAATTCAATTCGATACCGTAAGAATTACGTCCAGAACGCAAGGCAGCAACAAGAGCTGAACCTGTTCCTGCCATGGGATCAAGTACGTTTTGTCCCTTTTTGGTGAAGAACTCAATGAATACCTGTGCCATTGTCTCAGGAAATTTGGCAGGGTGCACAAGCACACCTTTTTTGCGCGGCGGCGGATTGTGGATGAACCATGACTTTTGGAATTTGAGCCAGGTTTTGGGATCGAGGTCATTGAGCTTGTTTTGTGACATTTCTGCTCCAGGCGGCGAGAGCAAATTATGGTTTTGGCGTGCTTGTCGGTGGAAGATACGTCACTTTCTGAATCTCGGGATCAGCAAAAATCACAGCCATGGCATTTTCTCCCGCCGAGTGAGCAAAGACTCCGATCGTTCCACTTGGATAAGTGGATTCGGTCAGGCTGAATTGAAATCGCCCGTTCAGGAACAGACGCATTTCATTCCCAACCGCCCATAATCCAATGCGAACTTCACCTGGCGCGCCGGGAGGTACATCTCCGCTGGGGATTGGCTTCTGTAAGATTTGACGAGTCCCAACGCTGATGCGCTCTGCTCCAACCATGCCATTACAATAAAGCGCGAAGCGATAATACGCAACCGCGTTTGCGCGGACGAGTAGGCCATAACTATCGTCTCCACGGCATACGTCGGGCTTTGCAGTGATCTCAGCATAAAAATTGCTGACGATCAGATCATGTCGGAGGCTGATTAAATATACACCTGGCTGAACCCCGATTGTAAGTCGGTTATCTTTAATTGTTGCACTGCCTTTGTCGGATGTTGCAACATCCCATAAATCAGCATAAGCAAAGTTATCATTCACTAAGAGTTCACCTAGACCAGGCCGCATCTCTGCTGTAGCAGTACGGGTGAGATAAAGCTCCGGGGAAGGCGTGGCTGACGGCGGGAACCAAACTATCGTCGGGGTGAGAGACGGGGTCATCGATGGCAGAGAAGTCGGTGCAGGCGCGGCCAAAATCTCCACCGGAGAGCAGGATGTCAGAGCTAATGTCATTGCGAGAAGGGCGTAGCCCGACGAAGCAATCCCCACTCGTAATAAGAGATTGCTTCGTCGCTTCGCTCCTCGCAACCCCGCCGAAAGCCCCGCACCTTCATATGATTGATACCGAAAGGTGCGGGGAAGCAGGCGGGGCAATGACAGATGGATACGGGAATTCATCATGCAGGTTTTGTGACAAAATTCGCAGGAATTTGTCGTAAAATAAAATTGGGCTTCATTCTACTGCTTTTTAGGTCGATTTCTAAACTGATTTTACCCGTGCCGCGACATCCCTGGCTGTAGGGCGCATAAAATTGACAGTTCTGCAATTGATTTTGGTGGCGGTGCTAAAGGCAGGTAGTAAATCAAATTCTCTTTTAGAGATTGACGCAGTCCACTGTAGCATAAAGGAGAAAAACATGAGCGAAAAGCTGGTGCTGGTAACCGGAGCATGCGGAGAGATCGGCCAGGCGCTCGTGCAAGGACTAGCGCAAAAGGGTGGTTATCAGATTGTGACTTCAGATTTGATGCCATTACCTGATTCAATCAAGTCACTGGTAACGGAGCATGTGCAGGGGGATCTAGTTTATAAAGTCAAGACCTTTTACGATTACGATTTTGATATTATCTTCCACCTCGCAGCTTCACTTTCATCGAAAGCGGAAGTGGCTACAGAAGAAGCGCACCGCATCAATGTAGAAGGCACGATGCAATTGTTAATGGTAGCAGCTTATCGCTCTGAAAAATATAACAAGGCCGTGAAGTTTCTGTTCCCCAGCTCAATCGCTGCATATGGTATGCCAAGCCGCGAGATAAAGAAGGCCGCGGCGTGTCTTAAAGAAGATGAATACAATATGCCCCACACAATGTACGGGTGCAATAAACTGTATTGTGAAAAACTAGGCATGTATTACAGCCGCTATTTTGGACAGCGGCACTTAGACGAAAGGCCACCTGTCATGCTGGACTTTCGCGCGATCCGCTTTCCGGGGTTGATCAGCGCCCTTACCTTGCCCAGCGGCGGCACAAGCGACTATGGCCCCGAAATGCTTCATGCAGCAGCACAGGGCAAACCGTACTCATGCTTCGTGCGCGAAGACACCAAAATTTCATTCATGGCCATGCCCGACGCGATCAAATCATTGTTCATGCTCACCGATGCGCCACGTGAGAAGCTATCACATACTGTCTATAACATCGCGGCATTTGCAATCACTGCCGGTGAGTTTCGTGACCGCGCGGTGAAAGCCTTCCCGGGTGCAGAGATTACTTTCGAGCCAAACCCGCGCCGTCAGGGTATTGTTGACTCGTGGCCTGAGGATCTGGATGATTCTCTGGCACGCGCGGAATGGGGATGGAAGCCCGATTATGATGTCGATCGCTTCTTTGATGATTACTTTTTGCCGGAGATTCGGAAGAGGTACGGGAAGTAGGCCCGCGTGAGGAAGTAGACAAGTACACAAGGTACACAGGTATACAGGTGGGAAAGTGAACAAGTAAACCAGCTATTGTCTTATGTACCTGTCTACTTGTTTACGTGTCTACCTGTGTATGTCCATACCAATCCTGATATAATTCCGCCGATGAATTTAAAACGCTTTTTAGCTCTATTTTCATTTATCATTCTAATCGTTTTTGGTTTATGGCTACCAGCCGATGCTGCCCCTCCCGCGCAAGTACAGTTCCCATCGCCAACCCCTGGGGCAGATGGACGCATCGTCTATATTGTGCAGCCTGGCGATAGTTGTATCAAAATCACGCTCTTGTATGGAATCTCTATGCAGACTCTTCGTCAATTGAATAGCAAATTGGATGAGAACTGCACATTGGTCGCAGGACAGCAATTGCTGATCGGTCTCGTGGAATCTACGGGCGGTACAGCGACTCCCGGCCCTTCCCCTACACCTTTGCCTCCTACAGCATCTCCCACCCCATTCACCGGGACTACTGAAATATGTGTGTTGCTTTTCGCGGATCAAAACGGCGACTCACTTCGGCAGGAAACAGAACCTGCTGTTGCCGGTGGCGCGGTCAGTGTGACCGAAATTAACGGTGAATATTCCGCCGCCCAGGATACGGTGATTAATCCTGATCCTGAGGCTTACCCGGGTATCTGCTTTTCAGATGTTCCGGAAGGTTCTTACAACATTACCGTAGCCATTCCCGACAACTACAATCCCACCATGGCATTGACTTACCAGCTCAACGTTCATGCTGGTGACCGAGCCTTCGTAGATTTCGGCGCCCAATCCCAGGAGATTGTCGTAGACCCAAGTGCACAGAAACCGACTAAAGGAGGAGGCAGGTCAGCGTTACTTGGTATTCTAGGCTTTATTTTACTAGCAGGGGGTGGCGCTTTGGGATATTATGCCTGGCGTTCAGGCAAACCAGAAAGCAAGTTGAGCGGTGGAAATATTTTGAAACGCTAGGCTGAAGAACAAAGTGTCTTTTAGGGATTAACATTAAATCATTCGCATTTTCTTGAGTGTGAATGTTTTTCGATGTTCGGGGGAAAAACCGATTTGCAAAATCATCTTACGATGTTTTAGTGTTCCATATCCTTTATGCCGTGCAAATCCATACTCCGAATAATGACGGTCGAGTTCACGCATGTATTCATCACGCGTTGTCTTTGCCAGAACCGATGCCGCGGCTATGCTCAACGATAGTTGGTCGCCTTTAACCAGGGCAGTTTGAGGGGTATCTAATTCAGGGAGTTCAAGGCGAAAATCTGTTAGTAGGTAATCTGGCAAGATGAGTAATGACTCCAACGCGCGCAAGGCTGCGAGTCGTGTGGATGCTACGATACCCAGTGAATCAATTTCCAGCGAGGTGGCAAAGCCAACACCCCAGCCCCGCGCGATTTCTTTAATGCGCGGGGCAAGCTGAGCACGCGTGCGAGCAGTCATCTGCTTGGAATCACGCACCCCGTTCAATGTCCGCGCGAGATGCGGGTCGTTATCCGGCAGAATTACAGCAGCCACAGCAACAGGTCCAGCTAGTGCACCGCGCCCCGCTTCATCAAGCCCAGCAATGTATTTGAATCCGGTCTGCCAGAATTCTCTTTCGTAGTGCAGGTCAGGATTTGAAATCATAGCGCCCGCGCAAGTCATTAACATAAATTCGGAAGATATCACTTACTATGTGGATTGCATCACGCACCGCGTTCACTTTGCTTTCAGACTCATAATACCAATGAATCGGAATCTCTTTAATACGGTCGCCGTGGCGTTTGGCAAGATAGAGGATTTCGATATCGAATGACCAGCCGTTAAGTGTTTGCTGGCGAAAAAGGGCCTCTGCATTTGCAGCACGAAAACATTTAAAACCACATTGAGTGTCATTGAGACCGGGCAAAATCAATAATCGAATCGCGAAGTTGATGGCACGCCCACCCCAATGGCGATAAGTAGGCTCGTTATAACGAATTGCGCCTGCCGCTTCACGTGATCCAATGGCGATTTCGAAGCCATTTAAAAGCGATGGTAGGAAATTATTTACTTCCTCGATTGGCATCGATAAATCAGCATCACAGATAAAACGGAACTCGCCGCGTGCCTCGAGCATGCCACGCCGCACTGCATAACCTTTACCACGTTGTTCTTCATGAAATACGCGCAAATTCGAATGATTGGATGCGAATTCACGCGCGATTTCCAAGGTACGATCTGTACTCCCGTTTTCGATCACCAGTACTTCATAAGTGTAAGTTTCTTTTTCAAGAAACGCAAAGACCTGCCTCAGCGTACGAGGCAGGCGATTCTCTTCATTGTAGGCCGGAATAACAATCGACAAAAAAGGAGTGGTCAAAACAAGTTATCGATTCAAAATAATAATTGTGCCAAATCCAATTATCACACAGCACTCAACAATGATCATGCCGGCCAGCAAAGCTATTTGTCCACGGCTCAGGCCCAGCAGAATACCCTTCTGTGAAGAAGCTTTCTTCGGCAGCGGTTGAGCCGGGCTGGTTTCACGCAGATGCGGCGGAACACTCAGAGGCGTCTCTGCATCATCAAAAGCAAAATCAAAATCTGCTGGGTTGAATGGCTGGGCCTTCTCGGAAGCATCAAAGATCGCTTTGGCTCTTGAACCAGGTTGCTCTGGGTTTTCAAGTGATTGGGCAGGGGCGCCCTGCTGAGATGGCTGCAACGCAGGCTGTTCAGGCGGCCGAGGGTTGATGATCCGATCTGCCACATCGTGAACGTTATCCAAACGCCATACCGGCCTTGCCTGCAATAATGTGTTTGCGAACTGCTTGATTGCATCGCTCATCACCACGCGCGCCACAGGTCGCATGGATTCAATCTGGGCTCCTGGATGAGCGGCAATCAATACAGGCTCTATTGGCGCGGGGATTTGGATCTTTTGGCGGTTGAAATACACTTGCAAAGCACGGGCATACTGAACCACACGAGTCAATAAGTTGACGTTTGCTGGTACCCCTCTACCACTGCTTACCGTATTCCATTGATCGCCTTTGACCTCAAAAAAACCTTTG
>WNGA01006731.1_pt1 | contig 16264 bp, 12 predicted proteins | sample 5400061 | NCBI WGS metagenome assembly WNGA01 (sample SAMN13153366, study PRJNA577476) | soil metagenome | isolation source: 100 cm soil or saprolite under grassland replicate 2 | place: USA:California | collected 2016-06-15 | reverse complement strand
CTCGTGCAACACCTTCGTGATCGCCGCCGTCAACGTCGTCTTCCCATGATCAATATGCCCCATCGTCCCAATATTCAGATGCGGCTTCGTCCGCTCAAACCTCTTCTTCGCCATCCTCAAACACTCCCTTACTCCGCCGGCATGGTCGGATGCTCTTCCCGGCCTGGGCCGATGCGCCGTGCGCGAGGCCTCGACCGCCTTCGCTCGGGGGACTGGGTCCGCGGACCGGGCCGGTCGCCCGCCGGGACGGCGGGAGGGGCGGCCACCACCGCGACCCCGAACACGAAGCGAGAGCGGCTGCGCACCGGCACCATCACCATCACTCTCGCTCGGTAGCGGCGGGTGGACTCGAACCACCGACACAGCGATTATGAGCCGCTTGCTCTACCTCTGAGCTACGCCGCCATGAGCCGGTGCACCCGACTCCGTCGCGCTCCGGCCGGAAGTGCGCTTCCGGGTGGCTTCTACGCTCCCGGCCTGCGGCTTCCCGGCTCGAAGGCCTCACGAACTGTAGCAGCAACCCGCCGCGACGCTCCACCTGGTTCCACACCTCTCTGGTCGCCTCTCGCACCCGCTCTGAGCAGGGCACATCGGCGCGCGGAAGCCCGGCGGGTCAGGCGACCGCGGGGACCGGCGCGGGCTCCGGGCGCAGCTCGAGGCCGACGCCGGCGTTGAACAGGAGATGGGTCAGGGTGCCGATCGCCGGCCACTGGTCGGGCAGGAACTCGAGGCCGACGGTCTGGCCTCCGTCCGGCTGGTCGAGGCGCGCCCGCTCGAGGCAGCGAAGGGTCACCTCCTGTCCTGGTACCTGCAGGACCAGGCTCGACAGGGTGGCGGGAAACGGGGCTCGCGCGGAGACCCGGCCGCCCGTCAGCGACAGGTCCGTGGCGACGCACGGCACGCCGTCGAGCCGGGCGCGCAGGGCGACCGCGAAGCGGACGCTGGCCCGCCGCTCGGCGCCGAAGCGGACGCGGCGGATCCTGCCGATCGCGGCGAGCACCACGGCCAGGTTGAAGAGCAGCCAGCCGGCGGCGGCGTACGCGGCGGCCGGCACGCCGTAGTGCAGCGGCGTGCGCTCGTTGACGGTGGCGCCGAACCAGGCGGCGGCGAGCAGCGAGACGGCGACGACCACCCACAGCACCCAGGGCACCGGCGCCCGGCGGCGGTGCTCGCCGGTGCGGCCCTTGGGGGTCACCTGGAAGCCGGCCGCGCGCCGCCCGAACAGGCCCAGGGTGGCCGACAGGTTGGACGGCAGCCGGACAACGTCGAACAGGATCGCCAGCCACGGCCGCTGCCATCCCCGGCCGAGCAGCCACAGCGCGAGCTGCTGCAGCGTGAACGTGGTCACGAAGGCGACCACGAAGGTGGCCAGCGGCGCCTGGATCGGGACCGCGCCGGTGAACAGGACGGCCGCGGGCAGCAGCAGGTAGCCGAGCGAGCGCCACGCGTCGAACCAGCCGAGCAGGGTGAACGCGTAGCAGAGCCGTTGCGCCAGGCTGAGGCCCCTGATGGTGAGCGGGTTGTCGGTTCGCAGCACCTGCATCGCGCCGGTGCCCCAGCGGTAGCGTTGCAGCAGGTACTGGGGGGCGCCGGAGGCGGCCAGCCCTCTGGCGAGGACCTCGTTGTGGTAGACCGTGCGCCAGCCCGCCACGTGGAGCCGGATGGTGGTGTGGATGTCCTCGGTGACCGTCCCGGTGGCGACGCCGCCGACCTGCCGCAGCGCCGCGGTCCGCAGCAGCGCGCTCGTGCCGCACCAGAAGGCCGCCTGCCAGCGGTTCTTGCCCGGCAGGATGGCCCGGTAGAACAGCGACTGCTCGCTGAACCCGTCCCTGGCGGCGGTCCGGCTGTGCTCGAAGGACTCCAGGTTGTAGAAGTCCTGCGGCGTCTGGACCAGGGCGACCCGAGGGTCGTCGAAGTACCCGATGGTGTCGGTGAGGAAGTTGGGCCGCGCCACGTGGTCGGCGTCGAGCACGGCGACCACGTCGGCGTCGACGACCTGCAAGGCGTTGTTCAGGTTGCCGGCCTTGGCGTGGCGGCGGTCGGGGCGCCGCAGGTAGCGGGCGCCGAGGTCGGCGGCCAGCCGGGCCACCTGCGGCCGGTCGCCGTCGTCGAGCACCCAGGTCTCGTGGGCCGGCCGCAGCGCAACCGCGGCCGCGATGGTGGGGGCGAGCACCTCCGACGGCTCGCTCCAGGTCGGGATCAGCACCGCCACGCGCAGCGGCGTCTTGCGCGCGGGGCGTGCCCTCGGCCCGGCCCCCAGGTTCCACAGCGAGAAGGCGTACAGGCCGAGCCCGACCACGGCGTGCAGCTCCAGCAGGTACGTCGCCAGCGACAGCCACCACACCGACAGGTCGATCGTTGCGGCGGCCCGCCAGCCCAGGTACACGGCGCTGACTGTCAGGGCGACCACGGCGGCGACCCTGGCGGCCAGCTCGCGCACGCGGGAGGAGCCGGGTGCCGAACCGTCCGGGAACGCCGGCAGGCTCGGCCGAGCCTGGCTCGGCCCGCCGGTCAGGCCGTCATCTTGCACCGTGTCGACCCTCGTCTCGACGAACGTGTCCTCGACTTCGATCGGCAGCGTCGGGGGCGGGTTTGAGCACGTCGGCGACCTCACCGGCCGGGCAACCCGCTTGCGGCCGGCGGCGCGGGCCAGCAGGATCGTGGTCGATGGTCCTGCTCGCCGTCTTCGCGATCCTGCTCGCGGCATCCGTCACCCAGGCCGTGACCGGTTTCGGCTTCGCGCTGGTCGCCGTGCCGCTGCTCGCGGCCGCCACCGACGCGCGCACCGCCGTCGTCGGCGCCGCGCTGCTCAGCCCCCTGATCACGGTGACGATGGCGGTGCGGGAGCGGACCTATGTGCGCTGGCGCACCGCCATGGCGATCGTCGGCGCCGCGCTGCTGGGCATGCCGTTCGGCCTGCTGCTGCTCCGTGGCGCGCCCGAGCGCGTGCTCACGGCGCTGATCGCGGTGGTGGCGCTCGGCTGCACCCTGATCGTCTGGCGCGGCGTCCGGATCGGCACCGGCATCACGACGGTGGGCGTGGTGGGCGTGCTCACCGGGGCGCTCGGCACCGCCACCGGCACCAGCGGGCCGCCGCTGGTCGCCGCCTTCCAGGCCATGGGCTACGACCCCCGCACCTTCCGGGCGACGATCGCCGCGGTCTTCACCGCCACCGGGATGCTCGGCCTGGTCGGCTATGCCGTCGCCGGCCAGGTGCGCACGAGCGCGCTGGTGGTGGGCCTCACCGGAGCGCCCGCCGTGGCGCTCGGCTGGCTGGCGGGGAACCGCCTGTTCGCCCGCATCGACCCGGCCAGCTTCCGCCGGCTGGTGCTCGTCGCCCTGGTGTTCATCTCGCTCGCGACGCTGGCGCGCGCCCTGGCCGGCTGAGGTCCTCCCAAGCCGCAGCCACCCCCCATCTCAGCGGCATGTCAGCGGGCGGGGGTCGGTGACAGCGGAATACCACCGCCGCCTCAGCGGTGGGGTCCAAGGTGCTCCCGTCCACCAGATGATCCAGCGACACGGGAGCTGACATGCGATACGCGATCCAGGCCGAGGGCCTGGTCAAGCGCTTCGGCGAGACGACGGCGCTCGCCGGGGCGGACCTGGCGGCCCGCACCGGCACGGTGCTGGCCGTGCTCGGCCCCAACGGGGCCGGCAAGACCACGGCGGTGCGCATCCTCGCCACCCTGCTGCGGCCCGACGGGGGTCACGCGACCGTCGCCGGCTACGACGTCGTCACCCATGCCCACGAGGTGCGGCAGATGATCGCCCTGACCGGCCAGTACGCGGCGGTCGACGAGAGCCTCACCGGGGTCGAGAACCTGGTGATGATCGGCCGCCTGCTCGGCCTGACCCGCGCCGAGGCGCGCGCCCGAGCGGCCGGGCTGCTCGGCGAGTTCGCCCTCGGCGAGGCGGGCGGCCGGGCGGCCAAGACCTACTCGGGCGGCATGCGGCGCCGCCTCGACCTGGCCGCCAGCCTGGTCGGCCGGCCGAGCGTCGTCTACCTCGACGAGCCGACCACCGGCCTGGACCCTCGCGGCCGGGGCGACCTGTGGCGGGTCGTCAGGGGGCTGGTCGACGACGGCGTGACGGTGCTGCTCACCACCCAGTACATGGAGGAGGCCGACCAGCTCGCCAACGACGTGGTCGTGATCGACCGCGGCCGGGTGGTCGCGACCGGCACGCCGGACCAGCTCAAGACCCAGGTCGGCCGCCAGGTGCTGCAGGTCAGCCCGGTCCGCGAGACCGACATCGGCACGGTGGTCCGGGTGGTCTCCGACCTGACCGGCGGCGCGCCCGACCGGGTGAACGGGTCGGTGTCCGCCACCGTGAGCGACGCGGCGCTGCCGCCGGCCGTCCTGCAGCGGCTGACCGACGCCGGCGTGGCCGTCGCCGAGCTCACCCTGCGCAAGCCCAGCCTCGACGAGGCCTTCTTCGCCCTCACCCGCCGCCACACCAGCGCGGACGGAAACGACCACGATCGGAGTGCCACATGACGACGATGGTGCAGACGACCAGTCCGGTCTCGGTCGGGCCGGCGGCGCGGGTCACCCCGCTCGCCGCGGTCCGCCACGCCCTCACCCTGGCCTGGCGCAGCCTGGTCCAGATCAAGCACAACCCGATGGAGCTGATCGACCTCAGCCTGCAGCCGTTGATGTTCGTGCTGTTGTTCGCCTACGTCTTCGGCGGCGCCATCTCCGGCTCGGTCCACGACTTCCTGCAGTTCGGGCTCGCCGGGATCATCACCCAGAACGCCCTGTTCCTGACGATGAACACCGCGGTCGCGCTGAACAGCGACATCGGCAAGGGAGTGTTCGACCGCTTCCGCAGCCTGCCGATCGCCCGCTCGGCGCCGCTCGCGGGGCGCATCACCGCCGACGTCGTCCGCCAGGCGTGGTCGGTGGCGATCCTGCTCGGCGCCGGGATACTGCTCGGCTTCCGGGTCGGGACCGGCCCGGCGGGGGTCGTGGGCGCGTTCGCCGTGCTGATCGCGTTCAACCTCTGCTTCTCCTGGCTGCCGGTGCTGGTCGGGATGCTGGTCGACGAGCCGGAGAAGGTGCAGGCGTTCGGCTTCGTGGTGATCTTCCCGCTGACGTTCGCGAGCAGCGCGTTCGTCCCCACGGCCACGATGCCCGGCTGGTTGCAGGCGTGGGTGAAGGTCAACCCGGTGACCATGCTCGCCGACGCGATGCGCGGCCTGCTGGTCGGCGGGGACGTGGCCGGTCCCGTCCTCGGCTCGCTGGCCTGGGCCGCCGCCATCGCGGTGGTGTTCGCCCCGCTCGCCCTGCGCGCCTTCCGGCGCCGGGCGTGAGCGGGCGACCCCGCTGGCGGCGCCGCGCCGGTCAGCCGCCGGGCCCGAGCCTGGCTCGCGCCGCCCCCTCCCAGGGGGCGGCGCGGTCCTTCGCGCCGTCCGCCGGGACCAGCTCGGCGAGCACCTCGTCGCGGTCCCGCTCGGCGCCGCGCCGGTAGGCCCGGTCGAAGCGCTCGCGGCCGAGGGCCGCCACCGCGGCGGCACGCACGCGCGCCACGTCGACGTCCGCCTCGTCGGTCATGCCCCGCAGCAGGTCCGCCGTCCCGAGCAGCGCCGCGGCCTGCTCGGGGTCCCCGGCGGCCAGGTGCGTCTCCGCGAGCAGCTCCACCACGCGACCGATCACCGGCCGGTCCCTGGAGCGGCCGGCGCTCTCGAGCGCCAGGTCGCACCACGCCCGCGCGCCCCCGGGGTCGCCGGCCGCCATGTCCACCCGGCCCCTGGAGACCAAGAGGAGGGCGTGCCGCTGGAAGATCGGATGGCTGACCTCCTCGAAACGGTCGATGGCGGCGTCGAGCAGCTCGCGTGCCTCGTCCAGGCGCCCCTCGACGCGGGCCAGGTCGCCGAGCATGTGCTGGATGAAGAACTTCTGGTCCTCCGCGCCGACCTCGTGCGCGATGCGGTCGGCCAACGCCAGGTCGTCCCGTGCCTGCTCGACCTGCCCGGCCCGGGCGCGCTCCTGGGCGAGCCGGATGAGGATCTGCCCCACGTCCTCCCGGTCGCCGAGGCCGACGAAGACCTCGCGGGCCTCTTCGAGCGCGGCCAGCGCCTCGCCGTGCCGCCCCCTGGTCGCGCTCAGCTCCGCGCGCGAGACCAGCGCCTGGCCGAGGCCCCAGCGCTCGCCCAGCTCCCGGAACTCGGCGAGGGAGCGGTCGAACTGCGCCTCGGCCTCGTCCGCCTCCCCCAGGTTGATCATCAGCCCGCCGATCATGCCGTGCCCCAGCGCGCGCACCCACGGATCCGGATGGCCGCCGAGCTTGCGGGCCTGGTCGAGGGCTGTCGTGTCGTCGTTGCGGAGGATCGGCAGCATCACGTCCAGGAACGCGAGCGTCGGGTGGAACCGGTCCGGGTCGTCGGCGGGCAGGCCGTGGACGATCTCCACGGCCTCCTCGAGACGGGTCATCGAACGGTCGACGTCCACGCCGCCGCTGATCGCGATGAACGCGCCGACGACCAGGACCCGGTCGCGGACCACCGCGGGCACCTCGCCGGGCAGCTCCAGCGCCTGCGACGCCCACTCGGTGGCCTCGGCGCGGAGGCTGCGCAGGAACCAGTACCAGCCGAGGCCGGCGACCAGCCGGCAGGCGAGCACGGCGTCGCCGCGGTCGACGGCCCAGCGCAGCGCCACGTGCAGGTTGTCGCGCTCGACCACCAGCCGCTCGATCCAGCGCTGCTGGTCGCCGCGGCGCAACTGCGGGTCGGCCTGTTCGGCCAGATCACGGAAGTACTCGGCGTGGGCGCGCCGCAGCGCGTCGTCCTCGCCGGCCTCCCGACGCCGCTCCTCGCCGTAGGCCCGCACCGTCTCCAGCATCGCGTAGCGCACCTCGCCGACGCGCTCGTCGGCCACCACCAGCGACTTGTCCACCAGCGAGGCCAGCAGGTAGAGCACCTCGTCTGGGGCGTGCCCGCCGAGCCCCGGCGCGGCGCAGACCCGCTCGGCGGCGTCCAGCGTCGCGCCGCCGGCGAAGACCGCCAGCCGGCGCAGCAGCACCCGCTCGGCGTCGCCGAGCAGGTCCCAGCTCCAGTCGATCACCGCACGCAGCGTCTGGTGGCGTGGCAGCGCCGGCCTGCCGCCGTCGGACAGCAGCCGGAAGCGGTCGTCCAGCCTTGCGGCGACCTGCTCGGGGGTGAGCGAGCGCAGCCGCGCCGCGGCGAGCTCGATCGCCAGGGGGATGCCGTCGAGCGCGCCGCAGATGCGCAGCACCGGACCGAGGGTCGTCCCGTCCACGCCGAATGCGGGCCGCGCCGCAGCGGCCCGGTCGGCGAACAGCCGCACCGCCGGGTAGCGCAGCGCCTCCGCCGGCGTGACGCCGTCGCCGGGCAGGGCCAGCGGGCCGACCGGGTGCAGCACCTCGCCGGTGATGCCGAGGGGCTCGCGGCTGGTGGCGAGCACCCGCAGACCTGGGCAGCGGCCGAGCAGCAGGTCGGTCACGGCGGCGGCGCCGGCGACCAGGTGCTCGCAGTTGTCGAGCACGAGCAGGAGCCGCTTGTCGCCGACCGCCTCCACCAGCCGGTCGGCCGGCGCCGTGGCGCCGGTGCCGCGCGGCGCCAGCAGCGCCAGCTCCCGCGCGCCGAACAGCGCCAGCACGGCCTGCGGCAGGTCGGCCGGGTCGACCACCGAGCCGAGCTCCACCATCCAGACCCCGTCCGGCATCCGGTCGACCAGGCGCGCGGCGGCCTCGCCGGCGAGCCTGGTCTTGCCCGCCCCGCCCGGCCCGGTCAGCGTCACCAGGCGGGCGTCGGCGAGGACGCCGGTGATCCGGGCGATGTCGTCGTCCCGTCCCACGAAGCTGGTGATCTGCGCGCGCAGGTTGGTGCGGGCGGCTGTGGCCGGTGCCGTGTCGCCCGACGGCGGGGGCGGCACCTGCGGCGCCTGGCCCGCGGCCGCGGGCGGGACCTCGCCGCGCAGCACCGCGAGGTGGACCGCCCGCAGCTCCTCGGACGGGTCGACGCCGAGCTCGTCGGCGAGCCGGACGCGCAGCCGCTCGTACGCGGCCAGGGCGTCGGCCTGCCGGCCGGCCCGGGCCAGGGCGCGCATGAGCTGGCCGTGCAGCCGCTCGCGGTGCGGGTGCTGGGCGACCAGCTCGTCCAGCTCGGCGACGAGGTCGTCGGCGCCGAGGGCGAGGTCTGCCTCGATGCGGTCCTCCAGCGCGCCGAGCCGCAGCGCCTCGAGCCGGACGGCGGCGGGCTCGGCGAAGCCGGCCTCGGCCGCGTCGGCGAGCGCCGGCCCCCGCCACAGCGCCAGCGCCTCCCGCAGCGTGGCCGCGGCCTGCCCCGGGTCGCGGCGCAGCTCCCCCCGGCCGGCCCTGGCCAGCGCCTCGAACTGGACCGCGTCGACGGCCTCGGGGTCGAGCGCCAGGCGGTAGCCGGCGGGGTGCGACCCGACCACGTCGGGCAGCAGCCGGCGCAGGCGGGAGACGAGCGACTGCAGCGCGTTGGCGGCCTGTGCGGGCGGCTCCTCGCCCCAGACCGCGTCGACCAGCTGGCTGACGAGCACCACCCGGTCCGGGTCGAGCGCGAGCCGTACCAGCAGGGTGCGCAGCCGCGGTCCGGCGACCTCGACGGGCTCGCCGAAGCCGACCCGCACCTCCAGCGGGCCCAGGATGCCGATGCGCACGTCGCTGGCCATGCGATGAAGCTAGCACCACTGCCACGAGTCGCCGCCGAGCCCGCGGCCGCCCTGCCTGCGGGGCATCCGCGCGATTCTGCCGCCTCCGGACCCCGGCCGGGAGCTTCGACGCCCTAGAGCCAGCCCTTCTCCTCGGCGACCGTGAGATCCGTCACGGTCGACGCGAGGCCTGGGCCACGGCCTCTCCGTCGGCGTGCCCGCGAGCGCCCGGCCGCTCCACGTGGAACGGCGCTGACCAGGTCCGCTGGTCAGCGCCGTAAGGGAAGCCCGTCCGGCCGGCACGCCAGCCGGCCGGTTGGCCGTTACCCGGTGGTCGTGGGAGGTCCGCCCTGCCCGTTGTCGCCGGCGTGGTCGTTGGCCGAGCCGCTGCTCTGCTCCTGCCCCTGGCCGTGACTCCCGGCGACGGTGGTGGTCGTCTGGCAGTAGGCGGCGATGTTGCCGGCTCCGCCGGCCGCCTTGGCCAGCGCCTGGAACGCGGCCGTGTCCATCCGCTTGCCGTTGGTCGCACCCTCCCCGGACTGCGCGGCCTGCCAGGCCCGGCACATGCCGTCCTTGGCCGCACCGGTCGCGTCCGGTCCGTTGGCGGCGTTGCCATGGCTGGCGGTCGTGCTGGTCTGGCAGTAGGCGGCGACCTTGTCGGCCCCGCCGGCCGCCGTGGCCAGCGCCTGGAACGCCGTCGAGTCCATCCGCTTGCCGTTGGTCGAGCCCTGGCCGGACTGCCAGGCCTGGCACAGGCCGTCCTTGGCCGCACCGGTCGCGTCCGGTCCGTTGGCGGTGCCCTGGCCGCCGTTGCCCTGGGCCTGCGCGGCCGAGCCGCCGCCGGCGGCGGAGCTGGCATGGTCGGTCGCCTGCTGCGCTGCCCTGTCGGGCAGGAGGCCGGTGGCGGCGGCGGCCACACCACCAACCGACAGGACCGCCGCGAGCACGGCAGCGGCGGCCTTGACGCTGATCAACTTGCTGGGCATGGTCGCCCTCCGGGGGACGAGGGTTGATGGATCGGCATGCACCACGGCCGTGAACGCGGCGATCGCGGCCGCCTCGCCTGCCAGCTCCTCGGGCGTCGCCGGGCCTCTGGCCGCCTTCACCAGCCTGGCCACGGGGGCATAGGCAGACGGCGCGTCGGCAGGGTCGAGCCGGCCGCGGAGCAGCCGGTCGGCGGTGTCCTCGTCAAGGACGGGCGTGGAGCCCAGGAGGGCAAGCAGGGGGCGCATGTCGCCGGGAAGAGCGCCCCTGCCGCCCAGCGCGTTACCCGCGCAGCTCAGGAGCATCAGCGAAGCGAGCGGGACGGCGCGCCGCCGCCCGGGCCGGGGCACGGTCTGTAACGAATCGCGGTCGTCCGCCGCTCTTTGGCCCAGATGTGCCTACAAGGCAGGGTCGGGCGTCCGTGCGCGCCTGGCCGGCGGAACCCAATTCCCGCGGGGGAGGCAGTCCAGATGTTCGTGGCTCGGCGGAGCAGGCTGTTCGTGATCGCGCTGGCGTCGATGGTCGCCGGCGGAGTGTGGCTGCTCGGTGGCCCCGCCTTCGCGGGCCCCAACCCGCCGGGCAACAACGGCACGATCAAGGTCGACGACCTGCCGTTCGACGACCATCCCAACAACGAGCCGCACGTCGGCTGCACCTTCCAGGTCGACTTCTACGGCTACGACGAGGGCGACCTGTTCGCCGACGTGAGCTTCGAGTCGCACCCGCCGACCGGCCCGGTCCAGGAGTTGCTCACTGACCGGGTGTTCATCGGCGAGGATGACAACGCCGGCGGCGGCAGCGAGGCGGGGCTCGACGCCTCGGAGACCTACACCCTGGACTTCACCGGCATCGCGCCGCACCCCAACCAGGGCTTCCACGTCATGCTCACCATCCACGCCGAGGGCTCCCAGGGCGCCGACACCAAGTACAAGGTGTTCTGGGTGCAGGGGTGCGGCGGCGAGGAGACCACCACGACCACGGGTGCCACGTCGAGCTCCGGGTCGACCACCAGCACCACGGGCGGGGGCGGGTCGACCACCAGCACCACGGGCGGGGGCGGGTCGAGCTCCTCGGAGCCTGGCAGCTCGGTGGGCGGGTCGAGCTCCTCGGCGGCTGGCGGCTCCGCCGGCGGGGTCTCCTCCACGGAGGCCGGCGCCGGGCTCGCCGGCACCGGCGCCAACACGGCGGCCCTGCTGGGTGCCGGCCTCAGCCTCTTCGGGCTCGGCACGGCCACCCTGCTCGCTGCCGCGCGGCGGCGGCGCGCCTAGCCACCCTCCCGGCAGCGACGGAGCGGGCGCCGCGCCGCAGCGGCGCCCGCTCCGTCGTGCGCGCGCCCGAGCGAGGGTTGGCTTGGTTGCGTTGGGTATCCCAGGTGGCGACAACCGCCCGAGGAGGGAGTGCCCATGCGCCGGATGCTTCGCCAGAACGGCCTCTCCATCACGATGTTCGGGCTCTTCCTCACCTTCCTGCTGATCCAGAGCATCGCCGGCTGGCGCACCGACAACCAGGAGGCCGAGGAGCACCGCCAACCGGCCATGAGCTATGGCAGCTACCTGACCAGCGGGGCGTTCGTCGAGGCGACCTTCGAGAACTGGGAGAGCGAGTTCCTGCAGATGGCGGGCTACGTCGTGTTCACCGTGTTCCTGCGCCAGAAGGGCTCGCCCGAGTCCAAGGCGCTCGACGGGCGGGAGGCGGTCGACGAGGACCCCAACGAGGCCCGCGACCGCCCGGGCGTACCCGGCCCGGTCCGCCGCGGCGGCCTCGCCCTCGCCGTGTACCAGCACTCGCTGGCGCTGGCGCTCACCGGCCTGTTCCTGATGTCGTTCCTGCTCCACGCCGTCGGCGGCCATGCCGCGTACAACCAGGAACAGCTCCAGCACGGCGAAGCCCCCGTGTCGCTGCTCGGCTTCGTGACCAGCTCGCAGTTCTGGTTCCAGTCGATGCAGAACTGGCAGAGCGAGTTCCTCGCGGTGTTCGCCCTGGTCGTGCTCGGCATCTTCCTGCGCGAGCGCGGCTCGCCGGAGTCCAAGCCGGTCGCCGCCCCCCACCTGGAAACCGGCACCTGATCGGCCCGAGAAGGAGCCCCGGGCACCTTGCGCTGGCCAACCCAACAAAGCAGGATGAGGGCCGCGGGAGGCGCGCATGTACACACAGCGAACGAAGCGGCCTGAACAGTCGTTCCGCCCGACCGGCCGGTGGTGGACGCCGCTCGTGAAGGATGCCGACGGCAGGCGGATGCCGGTCGACCCTCGCGCCGGTGACGCGTACGTCGTGGTGGACGAGGTGCTGGAGGAGCGGGTCAGGCTGGTGGTGGCGCCGTGGCCCCGGCTGGACCGCGAGGGGCGCCTGCACTTCGAGGACCTCGGACGCCGGAGTGGCCCCTACGCACCCACGACCCTGCAGGCCCTCGTCGACCGCCACCGAGCAGGGCAAGGACAGGTCCAGCGGCCCCTTCGAGTGGGCGACGCGTTCCTGGTCCGCGGCGATGCCCGGCGGCTGGGTGGGTGGGACTACGTCCTGGACGTCACGCACGGGGCGCGGGCGCTGGCGAAACTCGCCGTCGCCAGGGCGGTTACCCACAGCCCAGAGGTGAAGGGGCAGCCGCGGCGTCGGCGGCGTCCGGAACCAGACCTCGCGGCGGGCCCGCAGACTCTCCCACAGCCGGCGCGCACAGCGGGCTCGGTCGCCCAGCCCTCCATCTGACATGGGCGTCGCCAACCAGATCCCTGCCGGCAAACTCCTCGCCGGGCAGGACTTCCTCCGGGAGGTCCGCAACCGTTCGGACGCCCTGGTCTACTTCCTCTGCAACGTCGGCGACGGCGACGCGCAGGTCATCCTCCTGCCCACCACCGCGCCGGGAACACCACGCCAGGTCATGGTGGTCGACGCCGCCCGGACCGGGAAGGTCCCTGGGCTGCTCCGGTCCCTGGACACGGCACGGATCATCTCCCTGCAGGCTGACCAGGAGGATCCGATCGCGCTGGTGGTCGCCTCCCACCCCCACCAAGACCACATCGGGGGGATGGTGGAGCTGCTGGAACGCTTCGGCGACCTCATCGCGGAGTTCTGGGATCCCGGGTACTTCCACGCCATCCCCGCCTACTTCCGCATGATGGCGGCGATCGAGGCCCGGCCGAACATCGTGTACGCCCAGCCGACCAGCGGGCTTCGCCGCTGGATCGGGGAGGTCGCCGTCTCCGTCCTCGCTCCCTCGGTGCAGATCCGCAACCGCTTCGACAGCTACGGGACCGAGATCAACGACGCGTCGATCTCCCTTCGCCTGGAGTTCCCGGTGTCCCGGTTCCTGGCGGCCCGCCAGGACATCGAGGAGGGCAACCCCATCCCCGCCACCCGGGCGGCGTCCCTGATCCTTGGCGGGGACGCCCAGAGCCTTTCCTGGGCCTACGCCGTGGCGGACTTCCCCTTCCTCCGGAAGTCGGACACCCCCGCCGCCAAGGCGATCGCCGCGGCGCAGGGCAACGTCGACCTGCTCAAGAGCCAGGTCTTCAAGGTCTCCCACCATGCCTCCAAGCACGGGGTCAACCTCGAACTGGTCGAGCGGATCGATCCCAAGCTCACGCTTGTATCAAGCGTGGGGGGCGGCGGGGAATTCAACTTCCCCCACACGGTGACCCAGGAACTGGTCAGGGAGGCCCTGGATCCCACGACCAGCAACCCTCGTCCCCACCCAAGCGACTTCGAGCTCGGCATCTTCTACACCGCCGATACCGACCCCCAAGGCCCACTCGGGTCGATCGCGCTCGTCCTGAGCCCGGAGACCTGCACGATGTGGCGGTTCGGTGACCCCGCCGGCGGCTCGATCGATCTCACGAAGGCCCGCAAATGGGCCGACACGCTTTGATCACGCACCGCAGCGCGCTTCCCTTCCCCCGCGTATGGCTCAGGCCGGGCAGCGGACGCTGGGCTCCGACTCGACCGGCAGCCTTCGGAGGTGTTGCCCGGGCAGTACAGCTAGGCCTCGCTGGTGTCGATGGGTAGTCCCTGTTTGATGGCGAGCGTGACGGGGGTGCGCTCGGCGACGTCGAGGAGCCGGGCGCGCTGGGCGTCGTCCAGGTCGCCGTCCAGGTGGATCTGTCGGATGATCCGGTTCCGGTCGCCGGCGCGCTCCTGCAACAGCCGGACGTCCACCCCGGCAAGCGGCCAGCCCTTGCGGTCGGCATACATGCGCAGGGTGATCGCCGTGCAGGCGCCCAGCGCCGACAACAGCAGCTCGAACGGAGTCGGTCCGGTGTCGGCCCCGCCATGCGGCGTCGGCTCGTCAGCGGCCAGCTGGTGGCGGCGTGCTCGCACCTCGACGTGGTAGTGCATGGCGCCGATGGTGGCAGTGGCCCGGGCGACCTTCTCCGCGGCCGGCTCGGCGCTGGTCATCGCACCCGCACCAGGGTCTGCAGCGCCGGGCGGGACAGGGCCCACGACGGCCGCTCGGGCGGCGCGTCCAAGGTTCCGACGACCTGGGCGGGGAACCCGTCCAGCACCGACCGGACCGGGAAGCGATCGCGCTGCTTGACGCAGGCACCGGCCCGGACCAGGGACTGGCGGCCGACCCGGCTGTAGTCGCAGACGATCGCGGCCGGCTCGACCACGGTGCCCGCCTCCAGGTGGCAGCCGTGGATCATCGCCCCCGGCCCGATGATGACGTCGTCCTCGACCACCAGTTGGTTGTCCGGCAGCAGGTGCAGCACGGTGTTCTCCAGGATCTGCACCCGGGCGCCGATCCGGACCGGACCGTGGGAGTCACCGATGATCTTGACGCCGGCGCCGATGATCGTCTCGGCACCGATGATCACGTCGCCGGTGAGCTCGGCCGAGTCCAGCAGCAGCGCACTAGCCGCGACCTGCGGGGTCTTGTCCTGGTAGGCGTACAGACGGCCCATGGTCGCTCCTGCCGGGGTCTGGCCCCTGATCGGGACACGGGGATGGGTGGTCAACCCGACGGCGTAGTCGCGCAGCCGGGCGACCCGCTCGCGGTCGGCGTCGGTGGCGGTGCGGATGACGTGGCCGGGCCGCCCGACCACGACCGCCTGGTCGGGCACGACCGTGCCCGAGGGGATGAGGGTGCCCTCGCCCAGGATGCAGCCGTGACCCAGCCGCGCCCCAGGCATCAGGATGGTGCCGTTGCCGACCTCGCACAGGTCGCCGACCTGGGCGCCGATGACCTGGCAGCGGTGCCCGAACACGGTCCGCTGCCCGATCACCGCCGCGTGGGCCCGCGTGCCGACGACGCTGGAGTTTTCCAGCACCGCGGAGTGGTTGCCGATCGACACCGCCTCCTGGTGGGAGCGGACCACGGTGCCCTGGGCCAGGACCGCGCCGGCCCCGATCCAGGCCGTGCCCAACACCACCGCCGATGGGGCGATGACGGGCGCCGGGGCATCAGGACAGGCCCGGTTGAGGCTCATCGGCCCTCCTTTCGGGATCCCGTCGGGGCCGGCGGGAGGTCGGGCGAACTAGGGTTCCCTTGGCCGGCTGCACGAACGGCCGGTCGTGCGGCTCGCGCACCGACATCACCTCCCTCGCAATACGAGCGGCATCGCCACCTCGCTGCGACGCCGCTCGATCGGCGGCCTGCCGACGCTGGAACGCAGCGAGCAACCGCACCCGTTGCTACGACACGACGTGATGGAGTGCCTGTCAAGCTGTGAACTCGCTTGTGGTTCACACCTGACCAGCCTCGCCGGGCTCGACCTGCCACGCCATTCGCCACCATAGATCTCGCCGTCACCGCCGTGCGCACCTGGGTTCCCGCAGGTCGCTGGTGACCGTAGGTACCGAGGTCATGGGGTCAGAATCTGCCTGCCGACTCTGACCGGCCCGCGACTCCGCCGACGGCATCGTCAAGCGATCATCACGTCGTGTTCGTAGAGTGGTGCGGCCGCCCGCAGCGGAACGATGGGTCGCAGACCGATGACGTCCAGCCGAGCGCCGGTCCGTAACGGCATCACAGCACCAGCGAGCGAGAGGAGCAGCACCGTGACAGCTAGCGATTGGACAGCTGACGCGCGGGGCACCGGCCAGTACGCCGAGGTCAACGGCATCAACCTCTACTTCGAGACGCACGGCGCCGGGCCCCCGATGATCCTGCTGCACGGCGGGCTCGGGTCGGGCGAGATGTTCGGGCCGGTCCTCCCCACCCTAGCGGAGCGCCACCAGGTCATCGCCGTCGACCTGCAGGGGCACGGCCGGACCGCCGACATCGACCGCCCGATCGATGTCCGGCTCATGGCCGACGACATCGCGGCGCTCATCGACCACCTCGGGCTGGACGAGCCGGACCTGGTGGGCTACTCGCTCGGCAGCGGGGTCGCGCTCCACACCGCGGCGAGGTACCCGGCCAAGGTCGGCCGGCTCGTCGTGGCCGCGGCCAACATCCGGCCCGACGCGATCTATCCGGAGATGCGCGCCCAGCAGGTCCAGGTGAGCGCGGCCGCGGCCGAGTTCATGAAGGACACCCCGATGTACCAGCTGTACCAGCGGGTTGCGCCACGCCCCGAGGACTTCCCTCGGCTGCTGGACAAGATGGGCGAGTCGATGTCGAAGGACTTCGACTTCACCGAGGAGGTCCGCGGCCTCCAGGTGCCGACGCTGATCGTCGCCGCCGACGCCGACATGGCGCCGCCGAGCCA
>WNGA01006728.1_pt1 | contig 16266 bp, 11 predicted proteins | sample 5400061 | NCBI WGS metagenome assembly WNGA01 (sample SAMN13153366, study PRJNA577476) | soil metagenome | isolation source: 100 cm soil or saprolite under grassland replicate 2 | place: USA:California | collected 2016-06-15 | reverse complement strand
AGCAGCACATCGGGCAGGAAGCGCACCTCGGTGCAATCGCCAAAGCTGGCCCGCGCGACGAGCCAGCGATCGGCGGCGCGTGCGAGCGCCTCGAGCGGCTGGCGAAAATCTGCGCTGTACATCAGCGTGTTCAGACAGAGAACCGCGTCGTACCGCTCGTCGAGCGGCAGCGACTCGATGGCAAGCACGCGCAGGTGGCTGGCGGGAAGACCAGTCGATGCGAGCGCAGCGCGACCGATTTCGATGGCGCGCGCGGACATGTCGATGCCGTGATACTCGACACCCAGCGGCATCACGCTTCTCGCGGCATGACCGGCCGCGCAACCTGCGTCGAGCAGCCGCATGCCGGGCGACATGTGCGGCGCGAGCCATGCGAGCGCCTGATTCACCGAATCTGTCTCAGCAAGATTGCCCGACGCGCGCGCGACCGCCACGCGCGGAAACAGTTTGGAGTGCTCCCAAATGGATCGCGGCTGCAGCGGGTCCGCTATCGTCGGCCGCTCGAGAAACCCGAAGGGCCCGACGCTTTCTCGCGGCACGTGGACTACGGCGCTTTCACCGAGCTCGGTTGAACCGCCCACCGCTGCCTCGCTCCAGGCGAGATCGGGCGGCGGATGCCAGCGCCAATGCATCGAATCCACTCTGAGCAGGCCGTCTTGCACATGAACAACCTCGCCGGCGCTCGTCCGGACCGCGACCCATGGGACGCTCTGATAGAGCGGTTGATTGCTCCACACCCACAGGGCGTCGTCACGTTGCATGGCCTCGAGCCGCAACGACCGCGCTGGCGGCGCGTCGAGAAACTGGCGCACCGCTTCGACTGGCGCGGAGTACCGCCACGGCACCTGCGGATACTTTCTGGATGCCGTCTGAATACGCGCGCGGTAGTCGTCCACCCGATCGGCAATGTCGCGATAGTCGTGGTCGAAGCACGCAAGAATTGCCGGCTGGCCGCTTGCTGCACGCTCGAACGCGTGATCGATCTCCTTGTCCGTCAATTGGTGAACGCTGGTATCGAGGTCGAGTGTACGCGCCATCACACGGCGACCCTGGCCCGGCCGCCTGAAGTCTTCCGGGTCAGGATGGTAGAGCGTCCACTCCGCGATCCCGCTCGTCCAGTCGACGAGATTGTCGACGGGGACAGGCGCACGATTCGAGTAATCGATCGGAAACCATGCATCGATCCAGCGCGACGATTGAGGATTCATGATCGTGCCGCCGGCCCGGTAACAGGACGGGAACCAGCAGCGTTCGAGAATCTGACGCGACAGAATCGCCTCGTACTCGCGCGGCGCGCTCCAGTCGAGTCCCCACTCGTTGCCGACACCGCTTGCCGCGGGGTGGTGATAGTGCCAGCAGTGCTCGTCGCCGTACGCGGCGATTCGATCTCCCCACCGTTCCATGTAGTGATCGCGCACGCGGTGATACCCGAAATCCCGATTGCGCGGGTTGGTCGTGAAGCCAGTCCACGTCAAAAAGAACCAGCCGATCTTCAGATGACCACCGCAGGGATCGACCCGCCGTCGTCGAAAGCCGTCCTGGAACAAGCGATCCATTGCGCGGTCGACGAGCGGCCATGAGGCGAGGAGATCGGGACGATTTGGATCGTCGCATGGACCCTCGGTGTCCATGCAGAACACGACGAAAACGGTCGAGGGTTTAGGCATGCAGCGCGGGCGGAGCGGCATGGCGGATCCGCGCGAGCCGATCGCGCCCGGACGCGCCGAGGACGCACAGCGCCAACGCGCGTGACCAGGGGAGATGGGAGGCAATCGACGGTTCGCGGCGCAGGCCCGCAAAATACGTCGTCAACGCCGCACGGCGACTCGGAGGGCGCACGCGATACGCAATCGCGTCGAATTGCCGCGCCAACGTCCTCCGGAAATCAACGGAAGAACGCCACTCGGGATGCCGCTCCTGAAACCGTCGCAATAGAGCTCGAAAGACGTCGAGAAACCGAGGCAGTGCGCGCGCGTCGATACCGAGAACATAGCCGGTCATCAGCATCGCGTCGGCGTCGGACAAGGTGCCGGCGTCGACAAACGTGCGCAGATGGCGTGTCACCAGGGTTCGAACGACGCCTTCAAATCGTGCTCGGTACGCGTCCGCCGGATCAGCGGCGTCGACCGCGCCGATGATGGACGAAGTCGATACGCGGTAGGTCATCAGGCGGTCTCGCAGATTGAACACGGAATAGCGCTGCATCACGCGACCCCAGAGCTCGTAGTCCTGCGAGTAGGGATCGAAGCTCGCCTCAAATCCTCCGAGCTCGTTCCAGATCACCTGCTTCCGAAACATCACCGACGAGTGAATGAACGGATTGTCGAAGAGCGCGTACCATCGGATGCTCACTTCGTCCTGACTGCGTTCGACGTCGGCCAGCGGCCGCCCGCCCTCGTCGATGGCATTGGCCTGACACCCGATCAGCGCCACGTCGGCGCGCCGCTCGAGCGCTTGCACCTGCCGCTCGATCCGCTGCGGGTGGGAGCGATCGTCCGCATCCTGCCGGGCGATCAGTTCGCCCTGCGCTTGCGCCAAGCCGCGATTGAGCGCCGCAGAGAGTCCCTCGTTGCGCGGCGAGCGAATCAGTCGAATGCGCGAATCGCGGTAGGCTGCGACGATCGCCGCAGATTGGTCGGTAGAACCATCGTCGACAATCAGAAACTCGAAGTCGCGATGTGTCTGCGCCAGCACGCTCTCGATGGCCTCGCGCACATGGCGGGCAGCGTTGTAAACGGGCATCAAGACGGTGACGTCAGCCATGAGGCACGACCTCGGCGCAGATTTCTCCGCCATTCACCCGCAGATGACACACGTCGGAGCATCGCAGCAGGCGAAATGAAAGCGCGGCGACAGGACGGATCGTCGACTTCACTTGACGAGCGACTCGAACACCTGCTGGTGCCGGTCGAGCCACGGCCGCACGTCAAACTTCGCGACAGCGCGCTGACGGGCGGCAGATGAGAGCGCCTCACGATTCTCCGCAACGCGAAGGACCGCAGCGGCCATAGCCGACGGATCCGGCGGCCGGTCGCGCTCCCAATCCAGATCGGCCGGAATACCGATACCGGCATCGGCGCCAACGAGCTCGGGGACGCCGCCGCTCGCCGAAAACACAACAGGCAGACCGCTCGCCATTGCTTCGAGCACGACCGCCGGACAAGGATCGTTGTACTTCGTGTGCAGCAGCAGATCGGCGCGCTGGAAGATGCCGGGGGCTTCGGCTTGCGAGTAGGGGCCGAGCAACTCCACCCGCTCCAGGACGCCAAGCTGCTGCGCACGCGACGTGACGATGCTGCGCGACTCGATCCCGGTCGGTCCCCACCGCAGCTCGCCGCTGATCAGCAGACGAACGTCGGGCCGCGTGGCCGCGACTCGAGCGACCACCTGCAGTGCCGCCTCGACGCGATAGAAAGCGCTCTGTGTGCCGCCGAGCAAAACAGTCAGGTTCGAACGATCACGTCGCGCGGGTTCTGGTCGAAAACGCTCCGTATCGACGGCGTTATAAAGCACCTCCGACGGGCCAACGGGTTCACCAAGGAAGCGATCAGCGCTCATCTTGCAGAACGTGCTTTGGTAGAACACGTGATCGGCAAGCTGCAGCAATTGAGCCATCGGTTCGTTGATCCGCTCCCATCCCGGACCGAACCACGCGTGGTATGCGACTCCGTTCTGATTGACCACGACCCGCGCGCCGGTCTGGCGCGCCGCGCGCGCCAGCGAAACGGCCTCGTGCGGCAGATTGCTGGTGACGAGATACAGGACGTTGAACCGGCGTGACGGCGGAAACACCTGCCGCAGCGACTGCAGCTTGACGATGCCGCCGAGTGCGGCATCGTTCGATTCAGGTATCGACGTATGTCCATAAGCGACGCGCACCTCGCCCGAGGGTGCGCGTCCGCCGGCGCGGAGGAGCGCGTTCCTGTAGAGCGCCTGCGCTTTCCTGACACTGCGCGCTGCTGGCCGGAGTGCGCGGCGAAGCGCGGTGTCGCCCATCTCAAAGAGGCGGACCCGCAGGTCCGCTACGACAAGAAGACTTCTTCAACCCTTTACTACAGAAGTGGCTCGAGGGCATCCGCGAACCGATCGATCAGTCGCTCGTAGGTCAGCTCTTCGTGCACAACCGCGTAGGCGTTCTCGGTGAGCTCACGACAGAACGCTTCGTCCCTGAATTTCTCAACGGCATCGGCGGCGTTGCTGAAATCCTTCCGCAGTGGAATGTAATGCACGTCTGGCTTGAAATATCCGCTGTAGTTCCCCTCGAGCAGCAGCTGCACGGTCCTGGTCCCGGCGGCTTCGACATGACGGCCACTCACGGTTCGAATGGGCACGGCGTCCGGATAGTCGTCGAAGAACCGCGATCGCACGTCACTGACCACTGCGTCGCCGTGCGCGTCGAGGTACGCGGTGACCCGCTTGCGTGTGTCGTCGGTGAGCTCGAAGTAGTCTCCACCCGCCTCCGTTCCAAGCTGCGCCTTGCAGCTGTTCAAGAACGCGGCCCAGCCCGGCTCGTCAAATCGCTCCGCGGGATCGAGTGAGATGTCGATGCTCACGCCGAACTCTGAGGCGTGTTCGATGAAGAACTCGGCGATCTCCCGGCGTTCGTTGTGTCCGAGATACAGCGGCGCATCGAAGGCGCGGTAGCCGATGTCGATGGGTCGCGACTCGCGTGGCGTCGTGGGGTAGAACTGCTCGGGATCCAGCGCGGCGCTCGGAATGTGAACAACCGCGCAGTGCAGACGGTCTCGATACATCTGCTGCGCGCGCGGATCGGGATTCATCGTCACGAGCAGCTTGATGCCGAGCGTCTCGGAGAACACCATTTTTTCCGGCATCAGTTTGTATTCGTTGCCGATGAAGTACGCCTTGGGCACTCGCATTCGGGCAATCGCCTCGAACATGACGCCGGCAAGGTAGCAGGCATTCGAGAACACCGTGTGGAGCAGAACCACGGCGTCGAAGCGGCCGAATCGAGCAAGCGCCAGTGCGCGAAGGCGCCCGGCCACGCTGCGATCCATCACGTTGAGGAGCGTGCAAGCGAATCGTCGCGATTGCCTGAAGTTGCGCGGCCAGCCGCGCTGATATGACAGCGTGCGGTTCTGCAGCGCATCGGCATACAGAAGCAGCACCCGCCGGCAACGCGGCTTCAACGCGATGGCATCTGAGCCGCTACCGCCGGCTTATACGCGTGGCAATACAGGTTCCAGCCGATTCGTCGCGCGAGAACATCCACGAGCCGCTGAGGCAGAAGCCTCGAGAGCATCGGAGCAGCAACCGGCAGCCACAACCCCAGCTCCTTCGCGCCCAGCTTGTTGACAAAGAACGCCGGCCGTTCGAAGTCGCGCAGGAGGTGACGCGCCTCGCTCACGCTGTACACGGCGTTGTACGGATTGTCGGCGCCGTCGTTCATGTTGAGAATCTGCTGAATGCTCTTGCCGCGATACCGCGCGGGACCGAAATACCTGCGGAACCGAAACGTCACCCAGTACCGCCAGGAATTCCGGTGGTAGAGCATCACAATCAGCTTGCCGCCGGGCTTCAACACACGAAGGAGCTCCGCGAGGATCGGCCGCGGGTCCGGCACACACATCAACACGCCCATCGAGCAGACGATGTCGAACACGTTGGATGCGAGCGGCAGGCGCGCGCCATCAACCCGCATGAACTGCCCCTTCAGACCGCTCAACGCGAAGCGCTGGCGGCTCAGCGCAATTGCGGTTGGCGTCAGATCCACGCCCACGACACGCGCGCCGTGCTTTGCGTAGTGCGCGAGCACGTATCCGTTGCCGCAGCCGTAATCCAGCACCCGCAAGCCCGCGGCGCTTTCGTACGCGTGAATGAAGTTGGAATAAGCGTACGGCTCGACGTCGGGTGCTTCGCGCAGATTGTCGAAGCTGCGGAAGTAATCGTAGGCCGTCTGCCGCGATCCAATCGCGCTGTCGCCGATTGGATGGCGGTCCCAGTAGGCGCGAATGTCGTCAATTAGGGGCGATGTCTCGGTCAATGAACGTCTGAAACCAGGTTTCGAGTGACAGCAGTCCCCATAGCTCTCGCCCGAACGGCCGCTCTTCGTCGAGCAGGCGCTCGACACCGTCCAGGCGATAGATGCCACGCGCGCGTGCGGAGTCTCCGAGCAGAATGTCGGCGACGAAGCTGCGAAGCGGACCGCGTGACCACTCGACGAACGGCACCGGGAAGCCCATCTTGTCTTTACGGGCGAGCACCGCGGGCGGCAAGAGCGTGCGCGCGGCTTGGAGGAGCAGCGCCTTGCTTTTGCCATCGCGATATTTGAAGCGCGGCGGCGTTTGAAACATCAGTTCCGCAATCCGGAAGTCGAGCAGCGGCAGTCTCGACTCCACCGACACGGCCATGCTCATGCGATCTTCGACATGGAGCAGAGACTGCAGCGACGTGCGAATGTCGTACGCGGTCATGCGGTTCAGGAGCGCCGAACCGCCAGTGGACACGTGCCGGAGAATGTCGTTGAACTGCTGCTCGAAGGCCTGGAAGATCTTCTCTTCTTCGCGTGAGGCGAGGAACGCGTCGTCGAAATAGCGGCCAAGATCCGGAATTCGCGCAACGGCCGCGAAGTATCGGCGCTCCACGGGATCGAAGAGTCCGGAGCTCCAGAACTGCTTCAGTAGCGGGACGTAGCGCTGCAGGACCGCCAGGTTCGGCAGCACGTGATCGAGCGTCACGACGTGCCGTGCCGGGTCCTGCGACTCGAAAATCGATCCCTTGAGGCTCTCTTCGAGATAAAGCATCAGATACCGGGCGTATCCGCCAAATAGCTCGTCGCCGCCCTGTCCCCCGAGGACGACTTTCACATGGCGCGCGGCTTCAGCCGAGACCATCAGTTGCGGAAACGCGCCCGGGCCGGCCGCCGGCTCGTCCATCTGGTAAATCAGGCGCCGGAAATTTCGCGCGAAATCTTCCGCGGTGATTTCGATCGTGTGATGCGGACAGCCGTGCTGCTCGGCGACTGCCGCCGCATACGGCAGCTCGCTGTACTGGTCACCGTAATTGTCGAAGTAACCGGTGTAGGTCGGCACGCCGCGTCCGAGCAGCTTGGCGGCCATCGCCGTCACGATGCTGGAGTCGAGGCCTCCACTGAGGTACGCGCCTACGGGAACGTCGCTCCGCATACGCACTTTCACGGCGTCCTCGAGGAGAAACCGCAGCTCGTCGACGTAGTACGCCTCAGGTTTCCGATGGTCCTCCTCGAACCCCAAGGTCCAGTACTCGCGATAGTCAGTCATTTCGCCCGCGTCGCTCACAACCATGTACGACGCCGGCTTGAGGCGTTTGACGTTCTTGAAGAGCGTCCGTTCGCCCAGGCAGTACTGAAACGTCAGGTACTCCTGCAGAGCATCTGGATCCGCTTCCGCGCTGATGTCTCCAGCCTTGAACAGCGATTTGATTTCTGACGCGAACAGAAAACGATTGTTGTCGCGATAGTAGTACAGCGGCTTCTCGCCAAATCGATCGCGCGCGAGCAGGAGCCGGCGCGCGGCCGCGTCGTAAATCGCAAAGGCAAACATGCCGTTCATCCGCCGGAACATCTCGAGGCCGTAGCACATATACAACTGCAACAGCACTTCGGTGTCCGAGAACGTGCGGAACCGCACGCCGCGTTGGATCAACTCCGAACGCAGCTCGAGATAGTTGTAGAGCGCGCCGTTGAAAACCACCGTCGCGCGGCCGTCGGGCGTGCTCATCGGCTGCCGCCCGCCGTCGAGATCGATGATCGACAACCGCCGGTGACCGAAGGCCACGTGACCCCAACTGACGGTGTCGCGATCGTCCGGCCCACGGTGACTGAGCGAGTCGGTCATGCAGTCGAGCACCTGCGGAGGAACTTCCTGCTCGCGATCGCGCAATACGACGCCGCAAATGCCGCACATCGTTTTAACGGGCCGGAGTCGATCGACAGGACTGGTGATTCAGGATCGTTCCCATCAGTCGCGCATCTTCAGGTGAGTAAAGGTCTCCCCGACGCCGTGCTGTTCGTACCACTCCACCGCCTTCCGGATGCCGGTGGCGAGCGGCGTTGTCGCGCGCCATCCGAACTCCCCGTGGATTCGCGACGGATCCAGCAGAATCGTCGGCGCATCGTCGGCGCCTCGTTCGCGCTCCTCCGGCGGCCGCTGGACGCCGAGCGCGCCCGCAACTGCGTCGTACAGCTCGCGAATCGAATAATCACGGCCGGTTGAGAGATGGTAGAAGCCGCGTGAGCCCTGTCCCTCGACAGCGCGACCAACGACTCCGACCAGGTCTTCGACGTAAACGTAGTCACGTCTCGTGTTCACGACGAAGCACGGCTTGCCGTCCTTGAGACGCCGATAGAACGTCGGGATCGGGCCGCTGAGATTCCTGGGGCCGTAGATATTTGCAAGCCTGAACGACAGGAACTCGAGGCCGCTCAGCGCGATGTAGTGCTCTCCGGCTGTCTTGCTGATCGCGTAACTGCTTTCAGGATTGAGTGACGACGCGAGCGTCACGGGCTGCTCGGCCGGCCTGTTACCGTAGCAAAGCGCCGTCTGAAAGTAGATCAGCCGGTGCACCTTTGCCTGTTCGGCGGCGCGGACGACGTTGATGGTGCCGAGCACGTTCGTGCGCGCATCGGCAGTCCAAGCGGCGGCATCTTTGTACGACGCGGCGCAGTGCACGACGACGTCAGGTCGAAAGGCGGTGAGTGTTGACTCGACGACGGCGGAATCGCTGATGTCTCCTTCGATGATTTCAAGCCGCTCCATGGGCTGCGCAAGCGTGTCGCGGCGGCCTGTCTCATAGTTATCGATGATGCGCACCTCATGGCCGCGCTGCTGAAGCAGTTCGGCGAGGTGCGATCCAATAAATCCGGTTCCGCCGGTGATGAATACGCGCACGGTGTCTCAACCCTCCCGTCAGGAAGGCACGACTTCGAGACGGTGGCCGCGACTCTGCAACCAATGCTCGTGACGCGCCATCAGCTGTGCCCAGAAGGCGGACGCATCGCTCACGCGGCGCGCGACGCCGACCTGTGCTGCCGCCAGCCTGTCGGCAAACTCATTGTCGTAAAGGGCACGCTCGCACAGTCGACGGTAATCCGCTGGCGTGAAGGCCGTGCCTTCATCGACGTGCAGGGCTGGCACGTCGATGACCGCAGGCTGCGATTGCCCCCACACGGCAGGGTCCGTGCGCAGGCCCATGTGAACGCTTGGTGCTCCAAGCAAGTACGCCTCGAAGCGCGCCGATCCTGCGCCGACCGGCCACGGATCGGGCCACAGCCGCGCGCGCCGCAGCAAATCGCAAAGCTGCCACCACCCGTCCGACTCGATTTCTCCGTGCTCGGCGCGCAAGTGACTGAAGACGCCGAGATAATGCGCTCGCGGTGAGAGGCCACGACTACCAATGCTGGCGCTGATCTGTTCCAGCGCTCCGCGATGATCGGGCCCCATGAATACGAACTCGAGCGATGAATCCGCTTCCATCAAATCCATCACGCCATTCAGAAATGCTGGGGCGCTGATCTTGTAAAGGGATCCATGACAGACGATGAGCGGCTCGCGCGCGCGCCACGGCACGACGGCTTGTCGAACGTCGATATCGCGCGGATCGTACAGAATCCAGCCGTCGTAGACGGTGTGCCGGCCGACAGGGCTTTCGGTGACCGCGCAAAACAGCCGCTCGTCCAAGGGGAAGAAGTCGGCCGAGGGCTGAGGATAGATTTGGAAGCTCACGCCATCGTGGTGCAGCAAGTCGGACCCGGTGCAGATGTGGGCGACGCATGGCACGTCGATACGGTCCAGAAGATCCTGTGCATCACGTTTGGCGTAGACGTTGATCAACATGTCGAGTCGATCGCCGACCATCATTGCCGCAACGTTCTCGACGCTTTCGACGGTTCCCTTCAGACGAACCGCACGATAACCGTCGACCATCGATTCGAGATACGGCGCGGTTCCGCCGTCGTACTCGACGTCATACGCGTACAGCTGAACGCATGTGGGCTTCGCCTGGAAGAACCGCGACTGAAAACTGAGCAGGCCTCGAAAAGCACCAAACACTCCAACGCGCATCACCGCACGGGACTCAGGCGGTCGGCGCGCAATGCAAGCGGCCGCGGGAGAGACCGCTCGCCTCATCTCCGAATAAAACGACGAGGCGCGAATGTTGACCCAGCCGTGAATGCGGCGTGGCCATCCGGACCAGACGACCGCAGCCGCCATACGCTCGAGAACCGCCTGCGCCGCCGCGATACCAAACACCGCTTTGATCGTTCGGAGCGCTATCGCGCAGGCGCGGCGTACCGTATCACTCGCGAGAAGCGTGTAGCCGATGCGCCAGATGAACGGCGCACGGGTTACCCGAGAAACGTCCGCAGCCACCATTCACAGCTGAGTCCGCGGCCCAGGTCGTATCCACCGGCAATGCCGCACATGGTTTAGTGAGCTCGAATGGCGCGAACGGTGAATCCGCTTTCGTGCCGATCGTCGAAGCGTGTGATGGAAAGTCCCGCATCCTCGCACCAGCCGCGGATCTCGTCCTCCGTATGCCGGTGAGCGTACGCAGGGTGATACCAGTCGAAATTCACGTGGTTGTTCGCCTCGAAATCCAGCGCCGGATGCCAGAACGCTTTCACGAAATGCCAGTACACCAGCCGCTGCACATCGTGACGCCCGGCGCGGATGCCGAGGTATGGGATGTCAGCGGGAATCTCGACTTCTGCCTTCAGTTCTGCCAGCGCTTGACCCAGCGCCGTGAGCGATCGGAGCGCGGCCCATGCTTTCGCCGGAGCCAGTCCTGAAATCGCGCGCCGGATGTGATCATCCGCAAACTCGCGAATGGGCGCCTTACGGCGATAGACGTAGAACAGCAGCTCGCCGCCCGGAGCCAGGAGTCCTGCCAGAGCTTTGACCGCTTTTTCGGTCGACGGCGTGTGATGCAGGACGCCTTCGGAGAAGATCGTGTCGAAGGTCGCTGGAGCGAATGGCATTGCCGCCAGATCCGCCTGCACGAAGTGCATTCGCGGAAAAGACTCCAGCCGGTCCTGTGCAAGGTCCACCGCGCGTGAAATGTCGACGCCAACCCATTGCGCTCGTCCTGCCCGCCAACGATCGCCCAACCACAACGCCGCACTGAATCCGCTGCCGCAGCCCGCATCGAGAACGCGCCGGCGGCCAGCGAAGAACGCGTCCATCGCGTCGGCGCTCTCAAAGCCATAACGGTCGACGAGAAACTGCCGCGTATGATCTTGCATGGCGGCCGACTCGTAGGTTGCGCGTTGTTGCCACTTGAACGCGAAGCTCTCTTGAACCTGGAGCTGATCCGCATCCGCCGATCGAACGAACCGGGGAATGCGATTCTCGATGGGATACGACGTCCGACCGTCAATCGTCGTGAGCCGCCCTTCTCGAATGTCGTCGTCGATCGTGCCTGCGCCGGGATCGACTTCGAAGGCCGCACCGGTGAGTGGATCGCGGAGCCACTCGAGCAACGCTCTATCGATCGAATGCCTCTCGTAGCTCGATCGCTACCCGCTCGATATCCTCAGTGGTCATTTGCGGATAGAGCGGCAATGACAAACTGAGACGCTCGGCGAGATATGCCTGCGGAAACTGCTCGGGCCGGAAGTCGTACTTCTGCACGTAATACTCGGTGAACACGGGCGCGTGCGTGCCTTGCCGGGTTGCGATCCCCTGCTCCTCCAGCGTGGCCATGAGCCGATTGCGCGCCGCGTGCATCCGTTGCACGTTGGAAAGCGTCGGCCGCTCCGGCGCGAAGAGGCAGACGTAGGACTGATATCCGTGTACGAAGTCCGCAGGTGCTTTCGGCAAGCGCAGCCATGCGACATCCGCCAGCAACTCGTCATACGCACGCGCCACACGCGCGCGCTCGGCTTGAATCCACGCGGCTCGCTGCATCTGAGCGCAGCCGAGGGCAGCCTGAATGTCGGTCATGCGGTAGTTGTAGCCACGAAGCGGATACTCCGGCAGCAGAAAGCTGCCGCTCCGGTCGTGTCTCGCACGATCCGATCGCGAGGCACCGTGATCGCGCAGCGTGCGGACGAGCTCGACGAGCTCGCGGCGATTGGTCGTGATCATGCCGCCCTCGCCCGTCGTAATGGCCTTCCGCGGATGAAAACTGAAGCAGCCGGCAGCGCCGAAGGTGCCTGCGTGATAGCCACGCCACCGCGCGCCGAAGGCACAGGCTGCGTCCTCCGCGATCCAGAGATGGTGTTGTCGCGCGATTCGCTGGACCGCGTCTATGTCGGCACATAAGCCGAACAGGTGAACGGGAATGATGCCGACAGTCCGCGGCGTGATCGCCGCCTTGAGCGCTTCGGTGTTGACGTTGAACGTGTCGAGGTCGACGTCACAAAACACAGGCCGTGCGCCAACGTACTCGACAACGTTCGGTGTCGCCACCCATGTGAACGCGGGCACGAGCACCTCGTCGCCGGGTGACGTGCCGAGCGCCTCGACGACCAGGTGAAGTGCCGTCGTGCAGGACGACGTCGCCACCGCGTGGTCGGCGCCAGTGAAGGCTGCGAAGGTGTCTTCGAACTGCTGCACGAATGGGCCCTGCACCACCCACCCGGTTTCGAGCGGACGCGTCACGGCTGCCGCTTCCTCTGCGCCGAAAAACGGCTTCGTGATGGGGATTTTCGAGTGAACCTTGACCGTCATGCGGTTTCGGGAACAGCGCGGCGATCGTGCGCGCGCCAGGCGACCACCGACTGCAGGCCCTCGCGGAGCGGCACGGTGGCTCGGAAGCCAAGCTCCGTCTCGGCCTTTATCGTGCTTCCGACGCGATGGGTTACGAACATCTGCTCTTCCGGCCGGAATTCGGGTGCAATAGACGACCCCGTGAGGTTGATCAGCAGGTCGACAAGCTCTTTGATCGACGTCTTGACGCCGCAGCCAACGTTGAAGCAATCGTCCGTCGCATCGCTCTTCATCGCCAGGACGTTGGCTCGCGCGACGTCGTCGACGTGAATAAAGTCGTAGCTCTGCGTGCCGTCGCCGAAAATGATTGGCCGCTCGCCGCAGTCGAGGCGATCGAGCACTTTCATGATGACGCTGACGTACGTGCCCTTGTAGTCCATGCGGGGGCCGTACACGTTCATGTACCTCAGCCCGACGTAATCGCGTTTGTGTCGCTCATAAAACGCCCGGAGGAATTGCTCCCCCGCGATCTTGGTCGCCCCGTACATCGTCCGATTGTTGAAGGGATGCTCCTCTGTCATGGGCGTCACGACCGCGTCGCCGTACACCGACGCAGAAGAGGAGTAGACGATGCGTTTGACTCCGGCCGCGTGTGCGGCTTCGATGACGTTGTATGTGCCGACAACGTTCACGTTGAGCGCGGCGCGAGGTTCGTGGACACACTCGAACAGCCAGAGCGCCGCCAGGTGAAAGACTCCATCGATGCCCGGCAACAAACGCTCGAGAAGCGGAATATCTGTGATGCTCCCCTCGATGAGTCGTACACGCGAGTCTTGCAGAGCGTTGGCGAGATTCGCCCGCGTGCCCCGAACCAGATTGTCGAGCACGACAATCTCGCGAACCGGCTCGCGCAACAGTTGATCGACGATGTGCGAGCCGATGAACCCCGCGCCGCCGATCACGGCGATGCGTCGATTGGTGAGATCCATGTTTTCTCCACGCTCAGCGCGCGACCGGCGCTCCGGCCTTGTCGAAGATCCACTGAGCCTGAGGCCGCACGAAGCCGCGCGGCACGGTTGGGAAGTGTGCGTCCGCGCCCTGCGCAGCGACATTGAGGACCGTAAAGTCGAGCGCCCGCTCGACGAGATCGATCGTGTAGCCGTCTGCGGCATGGTGCATGCCGACGTCGATGCTATACGTTCGCGGAATCAGCACCGTGTGGATATCGAGCTGCAGCAGGTGGTCCCCCGCGGGCAAATCGAGCGGCGGGCGAGCTTCATCGACGCTGAACGCGCTCACGATGCGCGTTCCGTCGATTGTCGAGATGCCGATCTCGATCACCGCATCCGCGATACGGCTTCGAGCCTCGAAGCTCACCACGACTCGCACGGGCTGTCCAAGATAGAGATCGCCCTGCAGCGGCGCACCTGACGGATTGAGCAGCTGAATCTCGCGCAGGCGGGCGATGCCGGTCCCCGTGCGCGGGGTCGAATCGGGGATGGTGCCGCCGGGATGCGCGCTCTGGCCGAACAGCAGATATTTGTCGACGACAGCGTCGACACTTCCATCGGCAACGACACGGCCGCCGTCGAGCAGAATCGCGCGCGGGCACAACGCTTTTATCGCCGCCATGTTGTGGCTGACGAAGAGAACCGTACGGCCTTCGTGCACGACGGATTGCATCTTGCCGAGGCACTTGCGCTGGAACTCCGCGTCGCCGACCGCCAGCACTTCGTCGACGAGCAGGATCTCGGGCTGCAGGTGGGCCGCGACGGCAAACGCCAGCCGCACGTACATGCCGCTCGAGTAGCGCTTGACGGGCGTGTCGATGAATTTCTCGATTCCCGCAAACGCCACAATCTCATCGAAGAGGCGCTGAATTTCGGCGCGTCTCATGCCGAGAATCGTGCCGCTCAGATAAATGTTGTCCGCACCGGAGAGCTCGGGGTGAAATCCAGTCCCGACTTCGAGCAGCGTTCCGACGCGGCCACGGAGCTCCGCGGTCCCTACTGTCGGCTTCGTGATGCGCGACAGGATCTTCAGAAGCGTGCTCTTGCCCGCGCCGTTGCGGCCGATGATGCCGACAACCTCACCCTGCGCCACCGAAAACGACACGTCACGTAACGCCCAGATGTGATCTGGCGACGGCTCGCGCGCGGCGCCGTTGGAGCGGGTCCCGCGCAACCGTCGCACCTGACGCGTTGTCGCATCTGAGACCGTCTCTCGCAACGATCGGTATCTAAACCTGCCGACGCTCATGCCAAGCGTGTAGCGTTTGCCGATTCCGTCGATTGCAATCGCGCGGGCGCCCGCGCGAGCGACGTCAGATGACATCGGCAAAGCTGTCTTCCATCCGGCGGAAGTAGAGGAGACCGCCTACGAGCAGCACCGCCAAAACAAGCAACGACGAGGGAACGAGCGGCCAGGGTGACGTGCAACCGACCAGGCTCCACCGGAACCCTTGAATGACCGTCACCATCGGGTTGAGCGCGTAGATGCCGCGCCACTTCTCCGGCACGAGCGACAGCGAATACGCGACGGGCGATGCGAACAGCCACGCCTGAACGAGAAACGGCATCACGTGATGCACGTCGCGGTATCGGACGTTCAGCGCGGCGAGCCAGAGGCCCGCGGCCAGCGCGGTTGCAATCGCGATCAACAGGAACACCGGCAGCGCGAGAATGGCCGGCGAAGGCGAGATGCCATACCAGATCAGCAGAGCCGACGCGAACACACTGGAGATCAAAAAGTCGGCGAGCGGGACGAGAATCGCAGCAATCGGCACGACCAGGCGCGGAAAGTACACCTTGGTGACGAGGCCGGCGCTGCCGACCACACTGCCTGCCGCGGCGGAAAGCCCCGCCGCAAACAGCTGCCAGGGCAGCAAGGCGGCAAACGTAAACACCGGATACGGCACGCCATCGGAAGGCAGCCGTGCAAGGCGCCCGAACACGACGCTGAAAACCACCATCGTGAAGAGCGGCTGAATAATCGCCCAGAGAACACCGAGGACCGTCTGCTTGTAGCGGACCTTCAAATCGCGCCAGACAATAAAGCTGGCCAGGTCGCGGTAGTGCCACAGCTCACGAAAATCAGGCAGCGACCATCCCTGCGGCGGCGCGATGCGCACGACTGGCGGTGCGGCGGCCTGTGATTCTGCTGTCACCTGTCGCTCAGGATCTGCACGATGCGTTCGGCTGCGTGACCGTCGCCGTAGAGCGGCGCCCGCGGCTCGGCCGGACTGAAGTTCCGCACGGCCGACACGATGCGCTCTGTATCGGAACCAGCGAGGATGTTCCAGCCGGTCTGAACCGTCTCGGTCCACTCGGTCTCGTCCCGCAGCGTGACGCAGGGCACACCGAGCCAATACGCTTCCTTCTGCACGCCTCCCGAATCGGTCAGGATGAGACGCGCGGCTTGTTCCAGTCGGAGCATGTCCGTATACGGCGCTGGATCGATGACGCGCACGTTGCGCGGAACATCGATGGCGGCTTCCGCAAGTGCTTTGCGCGTACGCGGGTGCAGCGGAAGGATCACCGTTTCACCGGTGCAACCGAGCGCGGCAAAGACACCCGACAACCGCTCGCTGTCGTCCGTATTCTGTGCGCGATGGATC
>WNGA01006726.1_pt1 | contig 16269 bp, 14 predicted proteins | sample 5400061 | NCBI WGS metagenome assembly WNGA01 (sample SAMN13153366, study PRJNA577476) | soil metagenome | isolation source: 100 cm soil or saprolite under grassland replicate 2 | place: USA:California | collected 2016-06-15 | reverse complement strand
CGGGCGAATCGCTGTCAAGGACGGCAAGGGCGTGATGGTCGACTGGAAGTACGCCAACGGCGCCGACTATCTGCCCTCCGATGACTGGGTACGCGCGCATCGCCCTCCGGATTAGCGCAGCAATCGTAGAAGGGCCGAATTCATTCGGCCGCGGCGCTCCGCGAAGTGCTGCGTACGAATAAATTCGCACCTACGTCGCTGCTGCATGCGAGTCTCCGCGTGAGCCTCTCCGCCCTCCTCATCCAGCTCGTCAACGGCCTTGCCGGCGCGTCATCGCTGTTCCTCGTTGCGGCGGGGCTGTCGCTCATTTTCGGCGTCACGCGGATCGTCAACTTCGCGCACGGCTCGCTTTACATGCTGGGCGCCTACATCGCGTACAGCGCGATCGGCCGCTTTGGCACCACGATTCCCGGCTATTGGATCGCGGTGCTCGCAGCCGCGCTCGCCGTCGGCGCGATCGGCGTACTGATCGAGCTGCTGCTGCTGCGGCGCATCTACCAAGCGCCGGAATTGCTGCAATTGATCGCGACTTTCGGCGTCGTGCTGATCGTCAAGGATGCAACGCTTGCCCTCTGGGGTCCCGAGGATCTGCTGGGGCCTCGCGCATCAGGCTTCAAAGGCGCGCTCGAAATCGCCGGCAGGGTGCTGCCGCAATACGACGCGCTGCTGATCGGCATCGGGCCGGCGATCCTGCTCGCGCTGTGGTGGCTCCTCAAGCGCACGCGCTGGGGCATGCTGGTGCGCGCGGCGACCGAGAACCGCGTGATGGTGCAAGCGCTGGGCGTCAATCAGGCGTGGCTCTTCTCGAGCGTATTCTTCCTGGGCGCGCTGCTCGCGGGCCTCGCGGGGGCGCTGCAGTTGCCGCGCGAATCGGCCAATCTGGCGATGGACCTCTCGGTGATCGCCGAAGCGTTCGTCGTCACCGTCGTCGGCGGCCTGGGCTCGATTCCCGGCGCCTTCATCGCCGCGCTTTTGATCGGGCTCGTCAAGGCGGTTTGCATCGGCCTGGGTCAAATCGAGCTGGGCAGCGTCGTCGTCGCTTTCCCTAAGCTCACGCTGGTCGCCGAATTCGTCGTGATGGCGGTCGTTCTCGCGGTCAAGCCGTACGGACTCCTGGGCAGCGTACCCGCGGCGCCGCCGAGCACATCGGTCACCGAGCACCGCGCGCTGGTGAGGCCGCCGGGCCGCCGCAGCCTCATCGCCGCGCTCGCGACAATCGCGATCGCCGCGCTGCTGCCGGCGATCGGCGACGAATACGATCTCGTACTTGCGACCGATGTGCTGGTGTTCGCTTTGTTCGCGGCCAGCCTGCAATTCATGCTGGGTGTGGGCGGCTTGGCATCCTTCGGGCACGCCGCGTATTTCGGGCTTGGCGCCTACGCGGCCGCGCTGGCGGTGAGGCACGGCGTCGCGATGGAAGCTGCCGTCGCCCTCGCGCCTGCCGCGGCGCTCGCCGGGGCGCTCGTCTTCGGCTGGTTCTGCGTCAGGCTGTCGGGTGTGTATCTCGCGATGCTCACGCTCGCCTTCGCCCAGATCGTATGGTCGATTGCGTTCCAATGGGACAGCGTCACCGGCGGCTCGAATGGATTGATCGGCGTCTGGCCGCCGGCGTGGCTCGGCGGCAAACAGGCTTATTTCCACTTCACGCTCGGCATCATCGCGGCCGCACTGATGGCGATCGCGTGGATCGCCCACACGCCGTTCGGCTATGCGCTGCGCGCCGGTCGCGATTCGCGGCTGCGCGCCGAGGCGAGCGGCATCGATGTCCGCGCAACGCAATGGGCGGCGTTCGCACTCGCCGGCGCGTTTGCCGGCCTGGCCGGCGGCCTGTACGCCTTCTCCAAAGGCAGCATCTCGCCCGAAACGCTGGCAATTCCGCGCTCGGTCGATGCGCTGGTCATGGTGCTGCTCGGCGGGCTCAACGCGCTCGCCGGTCCGCTGCTGGGCGCGGCGGCCTTCATCGGGCTGCAGGACTCGCTCTCCCGCGCGACCGAGTACTGGCGCGCTGGGCTCGGTGTGGCGATCCTGCTGCTGGTGCTCGTCTTTCCCATGGGCATCGGAGGTGCCGTGCAATGGTTGCTCGTTCGGATCAGACGATGAACGGCCACGACAACGCGCAATCGCCCGCGGTTGTGCTCACTGTGGATCGCCTCGCCAAGTCGTTCGGCGGTGTCAGAGCCGTGCGCGATGTCTCGTTCGCCATCGCCGCCGGCGAAATCGTGGCGATGATCGGACCGAACGGTGCCGGCAAGACAACCTGTTTCAACCTCGTCAACGGCCAGCTCGCGCCGGATGCCGGCAGCGTGACGCTGCTCGGACAGCGCATCGACGGCTTGCCGCCGCGCACGATCGCCCGCGCCGGCGTCGGACGCACGTTCCAGATCGCAGCGACGTTTGCGTCGATGACCGTCAGGGAGAACGTACAGATGGCGCTGATTGCGCACGCAGGTGAGCAGCGCGGCATCGCCTCGCGCGCGACCGCTCTCCATGTCGATCAAGCCGATGCGCTGCTCGGCCGGGTCGGCATGGCCGCCCTCGCCGATCAGGGCTGCGCGACACTCGCCTATGGCGACGCCAAACGTATCGAGCTCGCGCTCGCACTCGCCAATGCGCCGAAGCTGCTGCTGATGGATGAGCCGACCGCAGGCATGTCGACCCCCGCGCGCAATAGCCTCATGAAGCTCGCCGGGGACCTTGCGCGGCGCGATTCGCTCGCCATGCTTTTCACCGAGCACGACATGGACGTCGTGTTCGGCCACGCCGATCGCGTCATCGTGCTCGATCGCGGGCGCATCATCGCGGAGGGACCGCCAGACGCGATTCGTGCCGATCCGCGCGTGCGCGCGGTCTACCTCGGTACTGAGTAGCGACGCGGGCTGCGCCCGTTTGCCTGCTTCGCGCTATTCCGGCGTCGGCGAGCCACGCTCTTCAGCTTTCGGTCGTCTCCAGGTCGCCGGCATCCAGGGACCCCACGTTCTCCTCAAGCCACGCGCACCAGGCGTCTTGTGTCATGGGTGCGACGATGCGCTCGAGATCCTCCCAGCGCACCCGCCACGTCCCATCGCCGAGTTCGGTGACGTTGACGCGGGGCAACGCGCCCAGACCGAACCGCTCGATGCGCGCCTCGATCACTGCCTCGGCCTCACGCGGTGTCAGCAAGCGACTCTCGCTCATGGTACCTCCTTCGTGATCTGCATCAGGGCATGGTCTTCATCGCATTGGACAACTTGCAGCGGCGGGGTTGCAAATGGTTGCCGACGTAAACCGTCGGGCCAGCCCTTGCCAAGCGGTGATACCCTGCCGCAAAGCGCGCTCGGTGGTTTAATCCCCACAGCGCACTGACAAAGCCTATGCGCCACCTCTTCGAGCCTCGTCTGGTCAACGATATGTTCGGCGATCCGGGACTCTATGTCGATTTTCGTGACGAACGGCGGGGGCTGCTTTTTGATCTCGGCGACATCGCGGTGCTGCCGCCGCGGAAGCTCATGCGCCTGTCGCATGTCTTTGTCACGCACACCCATATGGATCACTTCGCCGGTTTCGATCACCTATTGCGCGTCGTGCTGGGGCGCAAGGCCGGCTTGGTGCTGTTTGGCGGACCCGATTTCGTCGCGCAGGTCGAACACAAGCTGAAGGCGTACACCTGGAACGTCGTACACCGCTACGAAGTCGAGCTGGTGATCGACGTACGCGAAATCGGCATGGACGGCCGCGGGCAGCGTGCCCGTTTTTCGAGCCGGGCACGGTTCGCCCGCGAATCGTGCGGATCGTTTGAACTGCTCGACGACGTGCTGCACGAAGAAACGACCTTTCGCGTCCGTGGGCGCTTTGTCGATCACGATATTCCCTGTCTCGCCTATGCCATCGAGGAGAAAGCGCGCTTCAAAGTCGGGAAGGATCGCGTTGCAGCGCTCGGATTGTCGACGGGCTCGTGGCTGCGCGAACTGAAGCATGCGGTTCTGACCGGTGCGCCGGGTGAAACGCCGATTCAGGTGCAATGGCGCGATCGAGACGGCGAGCACGCCGTCACCCGACAGGTCAGCGAACTGCGCCAACTGGTACTCGACATCGTTCCCGGCCAGCGTATCGGCTACGTTACCGATCTCCGTTACACCGAGGCAAACGTGGAGACGCTGGCGCAGCTTCTGGCCGGCGTGGATCTGCTTTTCATCGAAAGCGTGTTCCTGAACGAGGATCGGGATCATGCGGCGCGCAAGAATCATCTGACGGCGCAGCAAGCGGGTCTGATTGCACGCCGCACTGGAGCCAGGGCGGTCGTGCCGTTCCACTTTTCGCCGCGTTACGAAGGCCGCTCGGCGGCACTGGTTGCCGAAATGCACTCCGCATGGTCTGGTCCATCAGCGACCTAGATCATTCGACCGCGCCGCTGCTCGAGCAAGCGCTCGAGCAGTTCGACGTTGCGCCTGACCCCATCCATGTTGGGATTGACCTCTAGCGCGCGGCGCGAATACTCGAGTGCGCGGTCGTAATACTCGAGTCGAATGTAGATCAGCGCGTAGCCGGCGAGCGCGCCAAAGTGGAAGGGATTGCGCTTCATGACCTCGTCGCAGTCGGCGAGTGATTTGCGCAACTCTCCGGCAAGAAAATACAGGGTCGCGCGCTTGTTCCAGCCTTCGGCGAAATCAGGCTTGAGCTCGATGATGCGGGTAAAGGTGACGATGCTCTGTTGCAGGTCGCCGGCATTCAGTTGCTCTATACCCGTCTGGTAGAGCCTGTCCACTTCTGGATCGCCGGAGCGTGCCCAGATACGCCATAGTGCCTGCTCGGCATGATCGCGCGTGTCCTCGTCGGGATCGCGCAGCGCTTTTACGAGCAGCGTCACGTCGGCCATCGAACCGACTTCACCCAGGCGGCTGGCGGCGTCGCGGCGCATCTGCGCGTCGGCGTGGGACAGAGATTGCACTGCCTGTTCGTGGCTGAGACCCTGGGCCTGCGCGGCCGTGCCGGTAAGCAATAGAATCGACACCAAAGCCGATACCAGGGCGTGCACCTTCAATCCTCCTCCGCGGGTTTCACAGCATTGCTGCGTATGATTGTATGACCGGAACGAACCAAACCGAATAGCCTGGCTGCGCTGAGCGCGCCACTACTCGCGGCGATCCCGCTGCAAATTCAGGCCCAGACCAATGGCAGCTCTCTCGCGAGTGGCACTGCGCAGGTGATCGTCAAGCTCAGAGCCGACTCGCCCTTGTTGCCCAAGGAGGCGCGCGCTCCCGCACCGCGCAAAAGCCCAGTCACGCCAAGGCGCTCGGTCAGCGGCTGGTATGGCAATGAACGACGGCGCGGCGGTATCCGAAAGCACGCAGGTGGTCTTCGCCAAGGGCATTACGTTGCAATGGCGAATCGGGATGCGTCGGCCCAACGCCCAGCCGCGAGCATAGCGAACAGCGGCACGTCGAAGGCACGCTCTACGAGCCATACGAGGGCGATCGCCGCGATCGCGGCGGATCCGCCGGCCAGGATTACGCGGCGGTAGGTCCATGTGCCGCGCATTGCATATGCGAGCGGGAGAAACGCGCCGACAATCGCCAGTTGGCCCAGCTCCACGCCGATGTTGAAGCCGGCGAGCGAAAGCGCCAGCGAGCCCGTCGGCAGGCCGAGGTCGCGCAACGCGCCGGCGAATCCCAAACCGTGCAACAAGCCGAAACCGAACGCCGCGATCCAGCGCCCGTTCGCCACCACCGGCAACAGGTTGTTGAGCGCGGCGAGCACGACCGAGAGCGCGATGGCCGATTCGACCCAGCGTGAGGGCAGCGACACGATGCCGAGCGCCGCGAGCGACAGCGTGATCGAATGCGCGAGCGTGAACGCCGTGACGACCTTGGCCACGTCGATGAACGCCCCGCGAAACGTCCCGGCCTGTCGCCACGCGCCGTCGCGATGCACCAGCACGGCGGGCAGCAGCAGCGACACGAGGAACAGGATGTGGTCGAAGCCGAGCCAGATGTGCCAGATCCCCTCGTGGACATACGTGGCGAATTGCCGCAGCGGGCCGGCGGCATCTCCGCCGACCACCCACTGCGGCCGGTCGGCGCTGAACACGACGCTGCGGCTTTGTCCCTGCTCGACAAAGTTGAGCAGGCCGCGGTGCTGTGGATCTATGTCGATGAACACGCGGTAGTCGACTGCGATTGTCGGACCCGGCTGCGGACAGCTTCCCGCAAGCATCAGAACCGCATACGTCCCGTCGGTATGGGTATCGAGCGCGTGATCGGTGACCGACACCGTGCAGCGTTCGCCGCTGGACGCGACCGTGACACGCTCGAGCGCGTACGTTGCGATCGCCGCATGCTTCGCGCGCACTTCGCCCCACGTGATCTCGCCGTCGCCGTTCGCATCGAGCGTCAACGCGTTGTCGAGGTCGCGAAGCGCGAGGTCGAAGCGGCCGGAGAGCACGCCGCCACTGCGCTCGAGCGTCAGATACGCGTCGCTGGGCTTGTGCGCAAGCGCCGGCGCGGACAGGAGCGCGACGGCCAGAAGAGCGAGAGCGCGGATCACCGTCTCGCTCCGCGCACCGCGGCCAGCGTCACGTCGGAAAGACGCGTGCCGGCGATCCATTCGTCGACAATCTTCTGTGCACCGGCGTCGTTCGCGGCACGCGCGGCCTCCGCGAGGATGCGCAGGTCCGCAGGCTCCCGCTGGACCTTCCAGTTTTCGCGCGCGAGGGCGAGCGCGGCCTGCGTGTTCCCTTCGATCGCGAGCCGGAAGCGCGCCTCTTCGCGCTGATGCAGCGTATCGCCGCGGGCGCGCGCCGCGTCGAAGCGGGCAGCGAGCTCCGCGCGGTGGACGTCGAACGATGCGCGGGCCTCCGGCAGCATCTGTTCCGCCAGCGCGAGGCGCAGCAGCAGCGAATCGTTGCGCGTCTCGTCGCGCAGCAGCGGCAGCGCGTCTCGGGGGCGGCCATTGCCGAGCAGAAAATCGGCGTACGCGGCACGCAGATAGGCGTCGCGCGGATCGAGTGCGAACGCCTCGCGAAAATGCATGTCCGCCGCATCGACAGCGCCGCGGCGGGCGGCGATTTCCGCGGCCAACGTGAGCGCCCATGCGCGGATGCCCGGGGGGTCCCCTGCGCGCGCGAGCGCCTGCGCCAACGCGCGGTACGCATCTTCGGCGTCGCCCGAAAGACTGGCCGGACCGGCGATGCACGATGAGACGACCAATCGGGTCGTGAGCCGCGCAAGTTTGCGGCAATCGCTTTGCGCGGCCGTATAGTTGCCGCGCACGGTGAACACGGTCGCGCGCGTGAGCAGCGCCTGGCCGTTGGCGGGCTCGCGGGCTAGCAGGCGATCGAGGTCGACGAGCGCGCCCTCGAAGTCGTGCTGGCTTTGCTTGAGCGTGGCACGCAACAGGAGCGCTGCGGAAGGTGGGTCTGCGGCGGTCCACCATGGCATCAGCGCCGCCTGCGCCTGGCCGAGGAAGCGGCGGTCGCCGGTGGCGCGCGCGGCCTCGATGGCGTGCCGCGCGACGCGGGTCGCCGTGTCGAGGTTGCGCGGGTCATTGGCGAGCACGGCGCGCATGCGCTTCAACTCCTTGAGCGTCGGGTCGCCCTGCTCCGGCAAGCGCTCCACCACGACGTCGTCGCCGGACGGCACGAACGGTTCGGCGCCGGCCCCAGCGATCGCGACAATCGCGATCGCCGCAATCCACAGCGCAAGGAGCAGCGTTCTCATCGGTTGCTTCGACCGGGCGATAGACGGTCGCGAAGCTGCCCCGGGACCGTCGCCGTGCTCTCAGCGATCGGTGGCCGCCCTCTTGATCTTGGTCGCGTTGTCATTTTGGGGTTGTCGACAGGCTCGCGGCAGACCCCGGCGCGGCGTCCGGCCATGTTCGCGAGCCGATGCCCTTGTTACGGATACCGCGTCGATTTGGATGCGGCTGGGAAAAACCGCGCCTAAGATTGGCTTAAGGGGGCGACGCCTACCCAACCCGGGAGGGCGATTTCCGCCTGGGTGACCTGGAACTCCGCCTGCCGCGGCAGTCGTGGCCAGCATCAACCGCGCAGGCGGGCGAGTCCGTCCGCGAGATCGGCGATCAGATCGTCAACGCTCTCCAATCCCACGTGCAAACGCAGGTACGGCCCCCCGGCGTCCCAGCGGAGCGTGCGCTTGGCGCGCTCGACGTTGGCCGGAATGATCAGGCTCTCGAAGCCGCCCCAGCTCCAGCCCATCCTGAACAGCCGCAAGCCGTCGAGCATCGCGTCGACGCGCGCCTTGGTAACGGGCTTCAGGATCACGCCGAACAAACCGCACGCGCCGGTGAAATCGCGCTGCCACAGCTCGTGGCCGCGCGACCCGGGCAGCGCGGGGAAGATCACCTCCTGGACTTCCGCCCGCTCACGCAGCCAGCGGGCGATGGTCAACGCGTTTTGCGTGTGCCGCTCCAAGCGAACCGCGAGTGTGCGCAGGCCACGCAGCGCGAGAAAGGCGTCATCGCTGGAGACCGCAACGCCCATGTCGGTCCAGAGGCGATGCAGCGCAGGAAACGTCGCCTCGCTGCAGTCGATCACGCCGACCAGCACGTCGGAATGGCCGCCGAGATACTTGGTCCCGGCATGAAGGGAAATGTCCGCGCCGCGTGCAAACGCCGGAAAGCCCAGCGGCGTCGCCCAGGTATTGTCGAGCATCACGAGCGCGCCTTTTGCGTGCGCGACTTCGGCGATCGCCGGCACGTCCTGCACTTCGAACGTCAGCGAGCCAGGTGACTCGGTGAACACCACCCGCGTGTTCGATCTGAATTCGCGTTCGACGGCGGCGCCCGCCAGCGGATCGTAGTAGGTCACCTCGACGCCGAAGCGTTTGAGCTGGTTGTCGCAGAAGCGCCGCGTCGGCCCGTACACCGCGTCGGTGACCAGGACGTGATCGCCGGCCTGCGTCGTGCCGAGCAGCGCGAGCGTGATAGCGGCGAGGCCCGACGGCACGGCGAGCGCTGCGTAGCCGCCCTCGAGCGCGGCCATCGCCGTCTGCAAATCAGCGACCGTCGGCAAACCGTGCAGGCCGTAAGTGATGCCGGGGTATTCACCGCGCTCGGCAGCTTCCAGCTCGGCGACGGTATCGAACAGGATCGTAGTCGCGCGATAGACCGGCGTATTGACCGCGCCGAGATGCTGCTTCGGGTCGCGGCCAAGGTGTGCAACCTCGGTCGCGGGCCTGCGTTTGTTCCGCAGCCTGCGCTCCTCGGTCATGCAGGCAGCTCTTCGCGCAACGCTCGGGTGATCGCGGCGACCTGCGCGGCGACCGGTTGCGCGATGTCGATGACGATCGCATTGGCGGGCTCTTCCAGCGTCGCAAACTGGCTCGCCAGCAGAGACGGCGGCATGAAGTGTCCCGTGCGCCCGGTAAGCCGGGGCGCGATCGTTTCCGCATAACCCTTCAGATAGACAAAGCGAACGGAACCGCCGCTCGCCAGACGATCGCGGTACGCCTGCTTGAGCGCGGAGCAGGCGACGACGAGATGCTTGCCGGCTGCGGCGTGCCGGCGCATTTCCGCCACGATGCGATCGAACCAGGGCCAGCGATCTTCATCGGTCAGCGGTATGCCACCCGCCATCTTGACGACATTCGCCTGCGGATGAAGGGTATCGGCGTCGAGAAACGGCCAATCCAGCTCGGCGGCGAGCGCGCGGCCGATGGTGCTCTTGCCGCAGCCGCACACGCCCATGAGCACGACGATCATTGGCCCGCGTCCGTTTCGGGCGCGATCGTCGCGACCTTGTGGCCGCCGAAGCCCTTGCGCATCATTGCCAGCACCCGGTCGGCGTACTCTCCCTTGCCCTGGCTCGCGAAGCGCATCAGGAGCGCCAGCGACAGCACGGGCGCCGGAATGCCCTGCTCGATCGCCTCCGCCACGGTCCAGCGGCCCTCGCCCGAATCGGCGACGTGGGGCGCGATGTTCGCAAGCTCGACATCGTCGCGTAGAAATTCCGCGGTAAGGTCGAGCAGCCACGAGCGTACGACGCTGCCATGACGCCACATCTCGGCGATCGCGGCGACGTCGAGACCGAATTCGGCCTTGCCTTTCATCAATGCGAAGCCTTCGGCAAGCGCCTGCATCATTCCGTACTCGACGCCGTTGTGAATCATTTTCACGAAATGACCGGAACCGCTCGGCCCGCAATGCAGCCAGCCGCGATCCGGCGCCGGCGCGAGCAATTTCACGAAAGGCTCGACGGCGCGCGCCGCCGCGGGCGAGCCGCCAAACATCAGCGCGTAGCCGTGCTCGAGTCCCCAGACCCCGCCCGATACGCCGCAGTCGACGAAGCGCACGCCGTAGCTCGCGAGCTCGACCGCGCGCCGCACGGAATCCTTGTAGTACGCGTTGCCGCCGTCGACGATCACGTCTTCGGCGAGGAGCCGCGGCGTAAGCGCGGCAAGCGTCTCCTCGGTTGGTTCCCCGGCGGGAACCATCAGCCACACGATCCGCGGCGCGGGCAGCGCGTGGATCAGCGCTTCCATGTCGTCCACGGTGCTGCAGCCGGCGGTTGCCGCGAGCGCGGCGCGCGCATCGGCATCGGAGTCGAAGCCGACGACCTCGGCGCCGCCGCGCGCGAGACGTCGCGCCATGTTGGCGCCCATGCGGCCCAATCCCACCATGCCGATCTGCAGGCTCACGAAGCTCTCTCTGGAAACGACGCGGTAAAGGAGCGATGCTACCGAAAGCCGACGCGCGAGCCAAATTCGTGGCCCCGGGCATCGCGCTGTGCGCTCAGCCCGGGCTACGCGCGACGCGCGAGCCAAATTCGTAGCCCGGGCTGAGCGAAGCGATGCCCGGGATGCCGCTGCACACTGCACCGCCCCGGGCATCGCGCTGCGCGCTCAGCCCGGGCTACGACTATCTTTTCCGCTCCGTTCGGTAACGTAGAGCGCCGCGCCAATGATCAAGATGGCACCGGCCAGCGTTCTCGCCGGCGGCGTCTCGCCGAGCAGCAGCAGCGCCAGCGCGATGCCGTACACCGGCTCCAGCGCCGCGACGACGCTCGCGGTATGCGCGGACAGCGCACGCAGGCTGCGGATGAACAATGTGTGCGCGAGCGCGGTGCAGACGACGCCGAGCACGATGAGCAGCAGGATGGCGCGCGCGTCTGGAACTACCGCTGTGAAGGCAACAAGGGGTAACAGGCACGCCGCGGCGCAGGCGTTCTGCCAGAACGCGATGGCGCTCGCCGAATGCCCCGCCGCGAGCGCCCGGTTGGCGACCGCGAGCAGCGCGAACGTAAAGCCCGAAACGATGCCCCACGAGAGCCCCTGAACGATGCGATTCTGCCAGCGGAATTCCGGCACGACGAGCAACAATCCACCGGTGACCAGGGCCGCGATCACCCATTCGACGAAGCGCAGCCGCCGCTGGCGCAGCGCGGCTTCGAGGAGCAGTACGAACAGCGGAAAGCTGGCGAAACCGAGCAGCCCGACGGCAACGCTCGCCGTCTGGATCGCCTGGAAGAATGCGACCCAATGTAGCGCCAGCAGCGCTCCGGAAGCCGCAAGCTTCCACTCGAAGCGGCCGCGCGCTTCGGCGCGCTCGCCAGCAAGCGGAAACAAGAAGGCCAGCGCCATGGCCGCGACCGCCGCGCGACCGAAGACGATCGTCACCGGCGGCAACGGCAGCCACTTGCCGAACAAGCCCGCGAACCCGAACAGCAGTACCGCGAGATGCAGCCCGGCGAGCGCGCGCGAACGTTGCGACGCGGGGACGATGGAGCGATCGGTCATCGAGCGCCATTGTGCCATCGCGACCGCTTTTGCCCGGGTTACAATCGCGGCTACGGCTGCAGCGGCGCTGCCCGCCGGGAAGATCAGGGAAAGACTCATGCCGAAAGACCTGCCCGCCAGGAATGTGCTCGACGCCGTGCGCAACGCCGCCGGCAACCGCGTCAAGGTCGCCGTGTCGGACATCGACGGCGTGCTGCGCGGCAAGTACATCCACAAGGACAAGTTCTTTTCCGCAGCCGATGGTGGCTTCGGCTTCTGCGACGTCGTGTTCGGCTGGGACATGAACGACCAGTGCTACGACAACACGACGCTGACCGGCTGGCACAAGGGCTTCCCAGACGCGGTGGCGAGGATCGATCTCGGCACGCATCGCACCGTGCCCTGGGACGAAGGCGTGCCGTTCTTCCTCGGCGACTTCGTCGTGCAGCAAGGCAGCAAGGAAGTCCCGCATCCGATCTGCCCGCGGCAGCTCCTGAAACGCGTGCTCAAGCGGGCGGAGAAGCTCGGGCTCACGGTGATGTGCGGCATGGAATTCGAATGGTTCAACTTCGCCGAGACGCCGCAGTCCTGGGCAGCCAAGGGCTATATCCGGCCGGAAACGATCACGCCCGGCATGTTCGGCTACTCGCTGCTGCGCGCAGGAAGGAATCGCGAATTCTTCAAGGCGCTGATGGTCGAGATGGGCGAGTTCGATATACCGATCGAGGGCCTGCACACCGAGACCGGTCCCGGCGTGTACGAGGCCGCGATCCTGTTCTCGGAAGCGCTCGAGGCCGCCGACCGCGCGATTCTGTTCAAGACCGGCGCCAAGGAAATCGGTGCGCGCTTCGGCATCATGCCGAGCTTCATGGCCAAATGGAGCCCGCACTATCCCGGCTGCTCGGGTCACATCCATCAGAGTCTCTCGGATGGCAAGAAGAATCTGTTTCACGACGCAAAGAACAAGAACGGGATGAGCAAGCTTTTCGAGAGCTATCTCGCCGGTCAGCTCGCCTGCCTGCTGGAGTTCGCACCGATGTACTGGCCGACGATCAACAGCTACAAACGCCTGGTCGACGGCTTCTGGGCGCCGGTCAAGCCGACCTGGGGCCTCGACAATCGCACCGCGAGCTTTCGCGTCCTAGCCGCGAGCCCCAAGTCCACGCGGCTGGAGACGCGCTCCCCTGGCGCCGACATGAACCCTTACATCGCCGCCGCAGCGTGCATCGCCGCCGGCCTGCACGGAGTCGAGAAAAATCTCAAGCTGACCGCCAAGCCGATCCATGGCACCAACGTCGGCGCAGAGAATATTCCGCGCGCGCCACGCACGCTGATCGAGACCACGCGCAACTTCAGGAACTCGAAGCTCGCGCGCGATTGGTTCGGTGACGACTTCGTCGATCACTTCGCCGCGACGCGCGAGTGGGAATGGCGGCAGTCGCTCGACGCCGTGACGGATTGGGAATTGAAGCGGTATTTCGAGATCATATGACGCAGACTGCGCGGCGTGTCGCTGCTTTCTCTGCCCTTGCCCGCCGTTCGCCGTCGGCCGTGATCGGCGTCGTGCTCATCGCGGGATGCCTGGCCGCAAGTCCCCTCGCGGCGAAAACGCTACGCTTCGCCAGCGGATTCGATCCGCAGTCGCTGGATCCGCATGCATTGGCGCTGCAGTACCAGACTCGCGTCGTCAGCCAGATCTACGAGTCGCTGGTCTTTCGCGATCGCAAGTTCGCGATGGAGCCCGCGCTCGCGGTATCGTGGCAGCAGCTCGAGCCTAAGCGTTGGCGCTTCAAGCTTCGTCCCGGCGTCAAGTTTCACGACGGCGCGCTGTTCACTGCGGACGACGTCGTATTCTCGATCGAGCGGGCGCTCGCCAAGAACTCGCAGCGTTCCTTCCAGCTTCGCGGCATCCTGGAGGCGCGCAAGGTGGACGACCTGACGGTTGACATCCTGCTTGCAGCGCCCGACGCAGTCCTGCCGGAAAAGCTGATTTACGTCGGCATGATGAGCAAGGCGTGGAGCATGGCGCATGGCGTCGTAGAACCGCAGAACTACAACGCCAAGCAAGAGACCTACGCGGTGCGTAACACCAATGGCACCGGCCCCTACAAGCTCAGGTCCTACGAATCCGATGTCCGTACGGTCCTCATCGCGAATCCGGATTGGTGGGGCCGGCGCGGCAACGTCGACGAAGCGATCTATGTCGTGATCCAGTCGGACGCCACGCGGCTCGCGGCGCTCGTTTCAGGTGACGTCGATTTCGTGATCGACCCACCGTTTCAGGACATTGCGCGACTGAAGCAGGAGAAGCGCTTCAAGCTCGCCGAGATGACCGACATCGGCACCCAGTATCTCGGCTTCGACCAGAGCCGTGCGGAGCTCGAATTCTCCGATGTCAAGGGACGCAATCCGTTCAAGGATCTGCGCGTGCGGCGCGCCGTCTATCAGGCGATCGACATCGACGCGATCGTCTCCAAGGTGCTCCGCGGACAGGCCACCGCAACAGGCTCGTATTTCTCGCGGCTCGTCGACGGTTCGCTGGCCGAGCTCGATCGTCGCTTGCCGTACGATCCCAAAGCGGCACGGGCGCTGCTGAAGGAAGCCGGTTATCCCGACGGTTTCGCCGTAACGCTCGACTGCGTCAACGCCAGCTTCCGGGCCGCGGTGTGCCAGGCCATCGCCGGCATGTTGGCGCAGGTCGGGATCCGCACTACGTTCCAGCCATGGCCGACGGCGACGTTCTTTCCCAAGCTCACGCAGGCGACGTCGAGCTTCTTCGAGTTCGGTTGGTCGCCGCTCACCGACGCCTGGCCAAGCCTCAACGCGATGGTGCACAGCTATGGCGCGGACGGCGCCGGCACCTTCAACGGCGGACGTTACTCCAATCCGAAGCTCGATCAGATCCTCGACGCGATCCGCGTCGAGCCCGACATCGCCCGCCGCCGCCAGCTCGTCGGCGATGCGCTGCGCATCATGCACTCGGACCTGCCGCTGATCCCGCTCTACCGGCGCACGCTGACCTGGGTGACGCGTCCCGATATCAGCGTCGCACAGTGGCCCAACGACATCCTCGAGCTGCGCTTCGTCCAGATCGGCGACGGGCAGCCGTAAGCACGCAACGTCGATGAATATTTCGCGGTTTGCGTTTCCGACGACGATCCACTTCGGTCCCGGCGCGCGCAAGCTCGTCGCGGAGCACGTCCGCGTACAGGGCGTCGGGCGACCGCTCATCGTCACCGATCGCGGCATCGCGCCCTTGCCGCTGCTCGCCAAATTCGTCGACGGCATGAAGGGTCTCGACGTTGCCATTTACTCGGACATCGGGGGCAACCCGGTCAAGAGCCAGGTCGACAAAGGCGTGGCCGCTTATCGCGCGCACCGCGCCGATGCCGTCATCGGTCTTGGCGGCGGCGCGGCACTCGATGTCGCCAAGGCGATCGCGCTGATGGCAGTACACTCGGGCGACGTGCTCGAGTACGCCTGGGATCACCCCAACGTACGGCCCATCGAGCGCGACCTGCCCTACTTCGTGGCATTGCCGACGACCGCAGGCACCGGCTCGGAAGTCGGGCGCTCGAGCGTGATCTCAGACGACGTGACGCATGTCAAGAAGATCATCTTCTCGCCCCGGCTCCTCGCCAAGGCGGTGTTCGCCGATCCCGAGCTGACACTGGACCTGCCGCCGCATATCACCGCGGCGACCGGCATGGACGCGCTTACCCACAACGTCGAGTCCTACCTTTCTCCGGCGTATCACCCTCTCTGCGACGGCATCGCGCTCGAAGGCGTCCGGATCGCCGCCAAAGCGCTGCGCCGAGCCGTTCGCGAGCCGCACAATCTTCAGGCGCGCGCGGACATGCTGATGAGCTCGATGATGGGCGCGATCGCGTTCCAGAAGGACCTGGGGGCGGTGCACTCCTGCGCGCATGCTCTCTCCACTGTGGCCGACCTGCATCACGGACTGGCCAACGGCATCATGATCGACCACGTGATGCGCTTCAACCTGCCGGCCGCCGTCGGGAAGATGGCGGAGCTCGCGCACGTGGTTGGCGTCGCCAGGCACACCGCCGAAGCGAGCGGGCAGGCTTTCATCGACTGGCTCACCGCGCTCAAGCGCGATCTGGAGATCCCACCGATGCTGTCCGCGTACCGGGCGAAGCGCCCGGTGACGCGGGCGGACATTCCCGCGCTGGTCGAGGTGGCGATCAATGACATCTGCCATCAGACCAACCCTCGCCCGTGCGCGCGCGAGGACTTCGAGCGCATTTTCGCCGAAGCGATTTAATTCGCTTTCCTATGTTGAAAATCGGCATCTCCGCCTGTTTCTTCCACGCCGACCCCGAGCGGCTCGTCTTCAAGGGCAAGACGCTGCAGTACGTCGAGCAGGAGATGGCGCACTGGGTAATGCAGAAGGATGCGATGGCGTTGATGATCCCGTCGCCCGACGGCGACTCCCGCCGCTCCGGCAGCCGCGTCACCGTCAGCGATTACGCTCGCGAGCTGGACGGCCTGGTGCTGATGGGCGGCTCCGACGTCAGCCCCGAGAGCTATGGCGAAAAGCCGC
>WNGA01006725.1_pt1 | contig 16269 bp, 12 predicted proteins | sample 5400061 | NCBI WGS metagenome assembly WNGA01 (sample SAMN13153366, study PRJNA577476) | soil metagenome | isolation source: 100 cm soil or saprolite under grassland replicate 2 | place: USA:California | collected 2016-06-15 | reverse complement strand
TGACTGTCGAGCGCCATGGGCCGCGCGCGCGCCGCAAGTTACTGGGAGGACTGCGCGCGGCGGCCAAGCAGGTGTTGAGCAAGCTCGGGTTGCGACGCCATCCGGCGCAGACGAAGAAACGCCGGCCGTTTGTGGCTTCAGACGATTATTGGGAACAGCGCTACCGCGAAGGCGGGAATTCCGGCTGCGGCTCTTACGGGCACTTGGCGGAATACAAAGCGAAAGTCGTTAACGAGTTCATCAGCTCGAACCAGATACAGAGCGTGATCGAATTCGGCTCAGGCGACGGCAATCAGCTCTCGCTGCTTCGCCCACCACGCTACATCGGCCTGGACGTCGCCCCTTCCGCATTGGAGCGACTTCGCAAGCGCTTCGCGGAGGACAACACCAAATCATTTCACCTCTACGGGCCGCAGGTCGATCCGGCCTCGACCGGTCTGCGGGCTGAACTGGGCCTGTCGCTGGACGTGATATACCATCTGGTCGAGGACGCTGTGTTCGAGAAATACATGCGCGACCTGTTTGGCGCCTCGGAGCGCTTCGTGATGATTTATTCCTCCAACGTCCCCAGCAGTGGCACGGCGCCCCACGTTAGGCGCCGTCAGTTCAGCGATTTCATCGAGGGCCAGCTCCCGCAATGGCGGCTCGTCGAACACCTGGAGAACCCGCACCGCACGGAGAGCCGGTCGGACTTTTTCATATACGAGAAACGCCGGTAGCGGCAGGGTGCTCGCGAGGCGCAGCGGTGCCTTGGACGAGCGAAAGCTGGACGGAAATGGGCGAAGCAGGCCGGCGGCGCGTGGAGAGCGAGTTCGACATTAACCGGCTGAACGACGCGCTGGTGGAGCGGATTCGCCCCACGCTGGCCGGGCGCAAAGTGGAGCGTACTCGCCTGGCGTCAGGGGCACATCGTGACAAATCCACCTGAGCGCTGGTGCGTCTGAATAACCGACTGTGGCACGTGGTAGTTTCAGCACGCGTCGAATCGCCCTTGGCCAATGTAGCGCAGGCTGCCCAGCCTGCTGTTTCGCGGGTTGCCAACCCGCGAATCACCCAACCGAATCGACCGTTGGTTGGCAAACACGGCGTTCGCCGACTGGCAGTCGGCGAAACAGCAGACAGGGCTGTCTGCGCTACTCGCAAAGCGTGGCTTGGACGCGGCTGGAACGATCCCATGCGCTGCGGCTGAGCTTCGTTGCAGCCGCGCTCCTTCCAAAAGAGGTTGCTGCGGGTTTAAGGATGGACCTGGCGTAAAGCCCAACTCGACGCAGCGCGTGCCACGTGGAACGCTTTGCCCGCTTCGGTGTCTAATCCATCGGATAGCGCCGGCGCGGGGAGGATTCCCATTGCCTCGCCCGCGGGCCGCGCCTATAACTCGACCCGCTTGTTCAATATGGATGCCGCCGCGAATCGCACGCCGGGGCGAGACTCAATTGCCATCGAGTCGTCCGTTGTGGCGCCTTGCCCGTCCTCCCGCTTTCCCGCTTTCCGGCTTTCGCGTGTTCACGCCCTCTGGCTGGTGTTGTGGCTGGCCCTGCTTGCGGCCGCGCCGGCGCGCGCGAACATCCGCTTCGATATGTTCGTCGGGTACGACGGGATCGTGCCGCAGGGGAGTTGGTTCCCGATCGCGTTCGAGATATTCAATGACGGCGATCCATTTGTCGCGGAACTCGAGGTGACGCCGTACAACTTCAGTTCCGGCCAGACCCGCTCAATGATCATCGAGTTGCCACAGGGCACCACCAAGCGGTTCATCCTCCCGGTCCATAACTCGGCCAGCTACAACCCATCCTGGACCGCCCGCCTTCGCAACGAACGCGGGCGGACGCTCCATGAAGTCCAAAGCCAGCAAATCCGGCGGCTGGGCGAACCCGGCGTGCCCTTGGCGGGCGCCATCACGCGCACTGCGCCGACGCTCCCGGAACTCAAGAACCGCGCAGGCCAGCAGCCGGTCATCGCCCGGCTGCTGCCGGATATTCTACCCGATAATCCCATCGCGCTTGAAGGACTCGACACAATCTATCTCTCCTCGGAACGGCTCGAACTGCTCAAAGCGCCCCAGGTCACCGCCCTCCAGGCCTGGCTGCACACCGGCGGCCATCTGGTCGTCGGCGTCGAACAGGTCAATCATTTCGCCGGCCCGGGCGAGTGGTTGCGCCGGCTGCTGCCCGCCGAAATCACCGGCATCAGCACCAACGTCCCGCACGCCGGCCTCCAGAATTGGCTGACGAACCGTCAGCGCTTCGACGGCCGCGACTTGGCATCCCCTGGGGCGACGCCGCCCGCCGGCCAAAATCGCTCCGCCGGGCGGGTCACGAATCCAGTCGTCGCCGCCACCTCGAATTTCCAGAATCCGTACGCCAATCTGAGGATCGACGGGAAGTTCGAGGACGCCTCGCTCCAGGCCGCCACCGTGAAATTGCGGGACGGCCAGGTGCTCGCCGGCACGGAGACCGAGCCGCTCATCATCATGGCCCGCCGCGGGCGCGGGCAAGTCACTCTGTTGACCTTCGCTCCCGAGCTGGAGCCCTTCCGCTCCTGGAAGAACGGGCCCCACTTCTGGGCGAAATTGACCGACTACCCGCCCGAGTTTCTCGTCGAGAACGCCAACATCCAACCGCACTACGGCGGGCGCAGCCTCGACGGGGTATTCGGGGCGATGGTCGACAGTGATCAAGTCCGTAAGCTGCCGGTTCACTGGCTCTTGTTGCTCCTGGTGCTCTACCTGGCTGTGATCGGGCCGGTGGATCAGTACTGGCTCAAGAAGATCAACAAACAGATGCTGACGTGGATCACTTTCCCGATCTACGTCGCCTTCTTCTCGGCGCTGATTTATTTCATCGGCTACAAACTGCGCGCGGGCGAAAGCGAGTGGAACGAACTTCACGTCATCGACGTCATTCCGCAGGGCGAGGCGGCCGACCTGCGCGGCTGGACCTTCGGCTCCATTTACTCGCCGGTAAACGCCAAATACAACGTCGCCAGCGATCAGCCCTTCGCCACGCTGCGCGGCGAAAGCGCCGGCAACATGGCCGGCCAGGATACCAGCAAGGCCAACGTCGAACAGCGCGGCAATAGCTTTCGTGGCGTCCTGCACGTCCCGGTCTGGACCTCGCAGCTCTTCATCAGCGACTGGTGGGGCCGCAGCGCCACGCCCTTCGCCGTGTCGGTGACCGCCGCCGAAGTCACCATCGACAACCATCTCGACACCCGGCTCGTGAACACCCGCCTGGTCGTGAACGGGGAGATTTACACCCTCGGCGACGTGCCGGCGCGCAAATCGCAGACCTTCCGCCGCAGCGCCGCGCCGAAGGCCAGCCTCAGCTCGTTCGTCAGCCGCTACGGCGACAGTTTCAACTCCGCCCTCGATTCCCGCAGCCATGCGTTCGGCGGCAACACCGAATCGCGCCTTCCCGACAAACCCAACTGCACCGTGGCCGCCTCGTTCGTCACGCAGCTCAACACGCCGAACAACCAATATCAAAATTTCTCCACGCCGCCGGGTTTCGACCTCAACCCGGTCGTCCAGCGCGGAGACGCTGTCGTGCTGGCCTTCGCGTCCGACTATGCGCCCGTGAAGCCCCTCAACCAATTCACCCCCCGCCGGAACAATCGCAGCACGCTTTTTCGAGTCACAGTGCCGGGGGAGGACCGTTAAAGCGTTGAAGCGTTGAAGCGTTGAAGCGTTGAAGCGTTAAACCGTTAAAAAGTTAAACCGTTAAAAAGTTAAAAGGTTACATGTTCCACCATCCTCAGCCTCCCGCGAACACCTCAACGTTTCAACGCATGAACGCTTCAACGCTTCAACGATTTAACGATTTAACGATTTAACGATTTAACGACTTAGCGTTTCAACGCTTCAACGATTTAACGATTTAACTGCACCCGCCATGTCCACCGCCGCCCCACCCATCCCCGCCGTCCAGACGCTCGGCCTCACACGGCTCTACGGCGCGATGACCGCCCTGAGCGCGCTCGACCTCACCGTCAATCAGGGCGACCTCTTCGGGTTCATTGGCTCCAACGGCGCCGGCAAAACCACCACGCTGCGCATTCTCGCCACGTTCCTGGCCCCGAGCTCCGGGCAGGCCATCGTCCTCGGTCACGACGTCGTGCGGGACGCCGACGCCGTCCGCCACGTGATCGGCTATATGCCCGATTTTTTCGGAGTCTACAAAGACATGGAAGTGACCGAGTATCTCGATTTCTTCGGCGCCTGTTACAAAATCCCGACCGCGCAACGGGAAAAGACCGTGAACGACGTCCTCGAACTCGTCGGCCTGTCGGAGAAGAAAGGCGCGCTCATCGGCGCCCTGTCGCGCGGCATGCAACAGCGCCTGGGCCTGGCCCGCGTGCTGATCCACGACCCGAGGGTGTTGCTCCTGGACGAACCGGCCTCCGGTCTCGACCCGCGCGCGCGCATCGAGATGATGGCTATTCTTCAGGAACTTCAGAGGATGGGAAAGACCATCATCATCTCCTCCCACATCCTGAGCGAGCTCCAGACCCTCTGTAATCGCGTCGCCATCATCGAGAAAGGCAAGCTGATCTATGCCGGCCCCGTGCAGGGCGTGCGCGACCAGATGGCCACCGGTCGCGTCGTCTGGGTGCGGGTCTCCAGCGACCAGGACCAGGCCATTGGCCTCCTCAAGGCGCGCTCCGAAGTCACCGACGCCACCGCCGAGGACGGCGCGGTGAAGGTGACCCTCGCCAGCCACGACACCGACCACAGCATCGTGGCCGATGCTCTGGTGCGCGGCGGCGCCCGGCTCGTCGAGTTGCGCGAAGACGAGCTCGGCCTCGAAGAAGTGTTCCTACGCGTCACCCGCGGGGAGACACAGTGAGGCGTTGCGAAAAGCCTTTACCGCCGCCCCGTTTCCGAGGAAAACCGAGCCGCTATGTTGAAGCATGGAAACCTGGTGTTGTGGCTCGTCCTGCTGGGCGTGGCGTTAGCGTTGTTCAAAGTCCTGGCCTCATTGATTGGTTCCGTGTCCGAGAAGCGGATCCATCGCAAGTGCCGCCGCAACCACGGTCGCGTCGTCTCTCGCCGCTCGCACCGGCCTGCTGTTCGGCTCAGCGCAAATGCCCCCAAGGCCAGTGCCCCCTGAAACGGGCCTTGGCTTGAGGAGCAGCGAATTCGAGTTTCAGCCTCGAATTTCGGGCTTCCTTCGGAATTCGGATTTCGGAATTCGGATTTCCCTCCCCACTCCACGGAATTCCTCCATGAACCATATTTTCACCCTTCCCCGCCAGGCGGAGACCGTCCAACATGGGCCGCAAATCGCACCCGATCCATGATCTTCCCCATCGTCGAACGGGAAATACGCACGGCCACGCGGCGGCGGCGCACGCATTGGTCGCGCGTGATCGTGGCGGTGATCGCGTGCGGGACCGCGGCGTGGCTCCTGCTCGACACCGGCATGCGCCTGCCGCCGACACTCGTCGGCGTCACGTTGTTTCGTGCCCTGGCGCAGCTTGGGTTTTATGCCTGCCTGCTGCCGGGCGTGCTGTTGACGGCGGATTCCATCAGCCAGGAGAAAAGGGACGGCACGCTTGGCCTGCTGTTCCTCACGGACTTGAAAGGGAGCGACATCGTCTTCGGGAAGCTGGTGGCCACGTCCGCGCACGCCTTCTACGGGTTGCTGGCGATCCTGCCGGTAATGGCGATTCCGCTCATGGCGGGCGGCGTGACCCCGGGCGAGGTGGCGCGCATGGTGTGGGTGCTAATCAACACGCTCTTCTTTTCGCTGGCGGCCGGGATGCTTGTCTCCGCCTTCAGTCGGTGGGAAAAGAGGGCAATGATCGCGACGGCCATCGTGATTTTTATGGGCACGTTCGGCGTGGAAATTCCCGGTCCGCCGTTCAGCTTCCTGAGTCTCCGGGCCGGGCTGCACGGCGCGTTCGCAGCGCCGTTCGCGGCGAATCCCGCGCTCTTCTACGGCTCGTCCATCTGGATTTTCGTCGTATCCTGGATCTTTCTGGGTTGGGCCTGCTGGCTGGTGCCGCGGCGGGTCGAGGAAAAGATCGAACCGCCCATCGCCAGCGACGAAGCGACCCATCTGTGGCCGAAAGCGGAGGAAATTACGGGTGAAGTCCCCCAGTCCATCGGCATGGAAAAGCTCGGCGAAGGCAATCCCGTCGAGTGGCTGGCAAACCGCGACGGGCAGACCTCGGTCTGGATGTGGCTGGCGATCATCCTCAGCGGTCTGGCGTGGATGATGACGCACCCGTTCCTGAACCCGGGCAAGGGTTCGCCGGTGTTCGCGGTGTTCGCCGGCTTGCTGTTCCACGCGTTCCTGAAGTTCTGGCTGGCTTACGATGCCGCGAGCCGGTTCACGACGGACCGGCAGTGCGGCGCGCTGGAGATGCTGTTGAGCACGCCACTGACGGTCGGCGACATGCTTGGAGGCCAGTTCCGCTCGATGCTCAAGCGGTTCTTCAAGCCGTTGCTCTGCGTGCTGGCGCTGGACCTGGCGCTCTTCATGACGGGCTTCGGCGGTTCCGGGGCGACGCCTTCCGCCGGGGCGCTGTTGATGATCCAGTTTGTGGTGGCGGCGACTTTTCTGATCGACGTCGTGGCGGTGGCAGCGTTCGGGATGTGGCAGGGGTTGAAAACCCGCCGGAGTGGCCGGGCCGCGTTGTGGACGGCCGGCCGGGTGATGGGCCTGCCGACGGCGGTGTTTAGCGTGTTCGCATTCGCCTTGTGGCCGGCCATGAGCCGGACGGGCAACGCGACGCCGTTGGTCGCGCTCTGGTTTTTCCTCAGCGCCACGAACGCCGCGCTGTGCATCTCGGGCGCGCTGAAGCGGCTCCGCGAGGACTTCCGGGAACTCGCGGCGCAGCACGCGTCGGGCGCGCCGTTGGTGCCCGCGGCGGCGGGAGCGCAATGAGTTTCCTGCCGATCGTTCAGCGAGAATTGCGCGTCGGGGCGCGGCGCAAGGCGACCTATCGATTCCGGCTCTTTTCAGCACTGGGGGCCATTCTGTTCGTCGGCGCGCTGCTGCTCTGGGCGGAAGTGACCTCTTCCCGCGCGTCCATTGGCACGGGGATGTTTTACACACTGGCCGGGGCGACCTTCCTGTACTGCCTCTTCGCGGGCCTCCGCAATACGGCGGATTGCCTGAGCGAAGAGAAGCGAGCCGGAACGCTCGGACTGTTGTTCCTGACCGATCTCAAGGGCTACGACGTGGTGTTCGGAAAATTCGCAGCGACGTCGCTAAGCTCCTTTTACGGGCTGCTGGCGGTGTTTCCGCCGCTGGGAATTCCGCTGGTGCTCGGCGGCGTCACCGTGGGGGAGTTTTGGCGGTTGACGCTCGTTCTGCTGGTCACGCTGTTCTTCTCGCTGACGACCGGCTTGCTGGTGTCGTCGTTCACCCGCGATGCGCGGCACGCCTGGGGCGGCACGGCGTTGGTCACCGCCATTTTCTCGATCGTGCCTTGGGCCGCGAACTTTCTGCCGATTCCCGGCATCCTGAAACTGCCCGTTAGCCCGGTCTGCGCGTTCTTAGGCATGATGGACGGCAGTTACTCGGCGTCGCCGGGCTACTTCTGGGGCGCGGTTTCCAGTTTGATCGTTTTGGGGATGGGCTTCCTCGTGGCCGCGAGTGTCATCTTGCCGAAGACCTGGCACGAGGGCGCGGAAAGCGCCGCGGACGCCTGGATGTCCCGCTGGTCGAAGCGAATCGTCCGTGAGTCGTCCCCGCGGGAACGCGCGGCCCGCAAGGGGTTGCTCGATGTCAACCCGGTGGTTTGGCTGACCGCCCGGGGCGAAGGCCAGCGAGTGCTGGTATGGGTTGCCGTGCTGGCGGGCAGCCTCCTAGGCGCCGGGCTGTCGGTGATAGTGATGGTATCGAAGTCCAGCCCGATCAGCATCCTGGTTGTGTTCATGCTGCTGCACCTGTCGCTGTCGCTCTGGCTCGCGACGGAAGCGTGCTCGATCTTTGCGACTGCGCGCGACTCCGGCGCGCTTGAGCTGCTCCTTTGCACACCGCTGTCGATGCGGGAAATCCTCCACGGCCATCTGCTCGGGCTGACGCGCGCCTTCCAGCGGCCGCTCATCGTGCTGTTGGCCGTCGAGGCCGTGCTGCTCGTCGCCTATCTTGTAGTGGAGGGGACGTCGGGCACAGCGCTAAAGAATCTTTTTTTTCCAGTGATTGCTGCGGGGATGTTCGCGGCCATCGCGGTGATGGACTTGTTCGCCGTGGCCCGCTACGGGATGTGGACGGGCCTGGTCTCAAAGAAGCCCGGCCGCGCGCTCGCCAAGACGGTGCTGGTCGTGCTCGGCCCAATTGTGATTGCGCCCTGTTGTCAGGCCATGTGGCCCGTGGCCGGCCTCCTCAAGAACGTTCTCATCATAAGCTACGCTCAGGAACAATTGCGCCGGCATTTCCGTGCCGTGATCACCGAGCGCTACGGCACCGCTGACGACGGCAACGTGATCGTCAAGCCGTCGCGGCGGCAAATCGAATCGCACCTGCCGCCGGTGCTGCCGAGGTGAATTTACCGCTTCACGCAGTAAAGCCGCGCGTCCGTGCGGATGAAAAGCTGGCCGTCGCTGATCGCGGGCGTGGCCAGCGTCGATTCGCCCAGTTCGTTCTTCGCGAGCAATTCAAACTTCGTCGACGCGCGCACGACATGGCAATTGCCCTGGCCGCTCGTGAAGTAAACCTTTCTGTCGCCGGCCACGGGCGACACCTTCACGTTCTCGCTGAAGAGCCGTTCCTGCCAGTGAACTTCACCGGTGTTCACGTCGAGGCAGGAAGCGTTGCCGTCGTCGCGGATGCAATAGACCTTGCCTTCATAAATCAATGGCGTCGGGCAGTCCGACGAGTACTTGCTGAGCGTCCAGAGCCGATCCTTCACCTCGCCCGAGCCGGCGGCGACCGCCACGGTGTAGCCGCGATTCTGGAATCCCGACGCCACAACGACCACTGTTTCCCCCGCGGCCGTCGGCCCCGCAATCGTGCGGCCGAAGGCGTGGGCCACCTTGAGCCCGCCGTGGCTCCAGAGAACCGCCCCCGTCGCTGGCTCATAAGCGTTGACCGCCTCCGCGCCTGCGAGAACGACCTGGTTGCCGCCGCGCGCGTGGATGAAAATCGGGCTGGAATAGGAATCCTGCGCTTCGTCCGTCGGTCCGAGGTTGCGGTCCTTCTTCCACGCGTCCTTGCCCGTCTTCGCGTCGAGCGCCAGCAGGAAGGATTGTCCCTGGTGCATGACGGCGACGAACAGCCGTCCGTCCAGCAGCATCGGCGAGGTGCCCATGCCGTGATTGGCGTTGTAGTTGCCGAATTCCTTTCCCAGATTCCGGTGCCAGACGATTTTGCCATCCGCCGCGTCGAGGCACGCAAGGTCGCCGGTGCCGAAGCGTGCCCAGACGTGCTGGCCGTCGGACACGGCGGTCGGCGTGGCCATGTTGTGGATGTCGTTGGCCCGCTGCTTGCCCTGGGCGACTTCCCGTTCCCACGCGACCGTTCCGAACCGGCGATCGACCGCGAGCACGCGCATCGCCGTTTCCTTCGTCTGAGTGGTGACGTAGACGCGGTCTCCGACGACGATGGGCGACGAGGCGCCTTTGCCCGGCAACTCGAGTTTCCAGGCGATGTTTTGTTCCTTCGACCATACGGTCGGCAGGTTCTTCTCCGCGCTGACGCCGAGTCCGTCCGGCCCGCGCCAGCAAGGCCATTCGGCGGCGTGAAGGGGCGAAAGCAGAACCGTCAGCACAGCGAGGAACGCGAGAAAGGGGCGCATGATACAGGAGAATTTGCAACCGAGGCTGTCGAACAAGCGGCGGGGTGTCAAGGAACTCGCGAGCACCTGTAGTGTACTTATGTTCGCGCATCGAACCCCTGAACCGGCACGCCGCCAACGTAGGGCGGGCGTCTCGCCTGCCCAGCGCCGAAGGTGCGTCCCCGATTGGCTGCTGCGCGGCCAGGGCAGGCGAGACGACTGCCCTACGTTGGTGTCCCGGTTCACTGCGCGCTCGACACCGCTCGCTCCATGCGCTACGAACACCTCATGCGTCACTACCTGTTCACTCTCGGATTGTGTCTTGCTTCGGCCCAGTTGTTCGCAGCGGAGGTGCCGGCCACTTTCAAGGTCAGCGAATTCACTTTCACGCGACCCGCCGCGTGGGAATGGGTCGAGAGCACTTCATCCATGCGCAAGGCCCAGCTCAAAGTGAACAGCGACGACAAGAAATCCAGCGCCGAGGTCGCGTTCTTCCACTTCGGCCAGGGCCAGGGCGGTGACACCAAGGCGAACATCGATCGCTGGTTCGGCCAGTTCGAAGGCCCGCGCGAAAAGCTGAATCCCAAAACCGAGGAAAAAACCGTCTCCGGCCGCAAGGTCACCTACGTCCAGGCCGAAGGCACCTACCTGGAAGGCCCGCCGTTCGGGGCGAAGACGCCCCGCTCCGGCTACACGCTCCTGGGCGCGATCCTCGAAAGCGAGCAAGGCAATGTCTTCGTGAAGTTCACCGGCCCGTCCGCCCTGGCGAAATCCTCCCAACCCGCCTTCCAAAAAATGGTCGAAAGCGCCCTGGCGAAGAAATGAGTGCCCTTCCCTCTCGCCTGTGCCTTTGTAACTTTGTAACCTTGTAACCTTGTAACCTAGTAGCAGCTGCACGATTTAACGCTTCAACGCTTCAACGCTTCAACGCTTCAACGAGTCACGCACCACGCACCACGCATCACGCACCACGCCTCCCCGCCCCTCCTCTCCCACTGAGCACCCCATGCATCCCCTCGCCGGCCAGCCTGCCCCTCGCGATCTCCTCATCGATCCCGCTGCCCTTGAGCGCGCCTACTACGAGAAGCGCCCGGATCCCTCGGACCCGCACCAACTCGTCGCCTTCGGCACCAGCGGCCATCGCGGCACGCCGCTGGAGGGAACCTTCACCGACTCCCACATCGCCGCGATCACGCACGCCGTCGTCGATTACCGCAGCGCGCAAGGCCACGCCGGCCCGCTCTTTCTCGGACGCGACACGCACGCCGCTTCCATCCCCGCTGAGCGCACCGCGCTCGAAGTCCTCGCCGCCAACGCCGTCGAGACGTTGATCGCCGGCGGTGAACCGGCCACGCCCACGCCCGCCGTCTCGCTGGCTATCCTGAACCACAATCGCAGCCACCCGGCGGCGCGCGCCGACGGCCTCATTCTGACGCCCTCGCACAATCCGCCCCAGGACGGCGGGATGAAATACAACCCGCCCAATGGCGGCCCCGCCGGCACCGACGCCACCTCCTGGATTGAACGGCGCGCCAACGAACTGCTCCGCGCCGGCAACAAGGGAGTGAAGCGCACTCCCATCGCCGCCGCACTCCGCGCCCCGAGCACGCGCGAGTACGATTACGTCACGACCTACGTCGACTCGCTCCCCGCCGTGCTCGACCTCGACGCCATCCGCGACGCGCGCGTGAAGATCGGTGTCGACCCTCTGGGCGGCGCAAGCCTCGGCTATTGGGAGCCTATTCGCGCCCGCTTCGGCCTCGACATCACCGTCGTCAATAAGTCCCTCGATCCGACGTTCTCCTTCATGCGCGTGGATCACGACGGCAAGATTCGCATGGATTGTTCCAGCCCCTTCGCGATGGCCGGCCTCGTGCAGCTCAAAGACAAGTTCGACATCGCGTTCGGCAGCGACCCGGACGCCGATCGCCACGGCATCGTCACCCGCAGTGCGGGACTTCTGAATCCGAACCACTATCTCGCGGCAGCCATCCACTACCTGCTCGCGCACCGGCCCGCGTGGCCCGCCAGCGCAGCCGTCGGCAAGACGGTGGTCAGCTCCGGCCTCATTGACCGCGTCGTCGCCGCCGCCGGCCGCCGGCTGAACGAAGTGCCTGTCGGTTTCAAATGGTTCGCGCCCGGCCTTTACGACGGCATCTGCTGCTTCGGCGGCGAGGAGAGCGCGGGCGCCAGCTTTTTGCGCAAGGATGGTAGCGTCTGGACCACCGACAAGGACGGCATCCTCTTGGGCCTGCTCGCCGCGGAGATGACCGCGCGCACCGGCAAAGATCCCGGCCAGCTTTACCAGGAGTTGGCTGCCAAACACGGCACGGGGTATTACACCCGCATCGACGCTCCCGCCACGCCCGGGCAGAAGAGCGCCTTCAAGAATCTCAGTCCCGAGGCCGTCACCGCGACCACCCTCGCCGGCGATCCCATCACCGCGAAGCTCACGAAAGCGCCGGGCAACGGCGCCCCGATCGGCGGCTTGAAAGTGACCACCGCCTACGGCTGGTTTGCCGCGCGCCCCAGCGGCACCGAGAACATCTACAAGCTCTACGCCGAGAGCTTCCGCAGCCCGTCGCACCTCGAGGCCATCGTCTCCGAAGCCCGGGAACTGCTGGCGCGCACGCTGGCGAAGTAGAAGTGGTTCATCACGGATTTCCGTGGAACACCAAGGGTGTTCCATCCTTCAGCCCAGGGTTGCGGCGCGGCCGCTACCCTGGGTTGACCCCGCGCAGCTTGCCCAACCCTGCAAGGGTTGCAGCGGCGGCTGTCTGGGATGCAACCCTTTCAGGGTTGGGTCCATCCACTGCCTGCACCCAGGATAGGCGCTCACGCGCCAACCCTGGGCTGACAGATGGAACGCCGTTGGCGTTCAGCTTACCGAAGTTGCCCGCTATTGCGTGATGAACCGAGGAATTGAAGTCGGATTTAGAGGCGTGGGACTCGCGCTTCTGATTCCGCACGATGCGTGAAGTTCACGAGCGTTTTGCGTGAGGAACGCTCGTTTGCGCCGTGGGTTAGCCTCAATCGTGCGAAAAAAACGGCGCGGCATCGCGTGTGCTTCGGAAAGGAGTGGCAGCCAAACCCGATATGAAACGACGGCTCTCAAACCAGCGAACCGGGGGACTCACGCTCGTGGAGGTGCTGGTTTCAATCGTGGTGGTCGCGCTGCTCGCGGCGGTGTTCATTCCGGCCTTCACGAAAGCCAGGCCCAGAGCCGCCCGGAGCAATTGTGTCAGCAATTTGAAACAGGTGGCTCTCGCTTTCCGCATGTGGTCGAACGACCACGGCGAAACATTCCCGTGGAGTGTCTCGACAACGAATGGCGGCACTCTGGAATTCGCAGGCAGGCCCGAAGTTTTCCGCCACTACCTCGCGATTTCGAACGAATTGCTTTCCCCCAGAGTGCTCAAGTGCGAGGGCGACGAGAAGAGGACCAAGGCCTCATTGTGGGACCAACTCACCAACGATGCGCAGCACATCAGTTATTTCGTCGGTTTGGACGCGAATGAAACAAAGCCGCAATCCATCCTGAGCGGCGACCGGAACCTCACGACGAACGGCACTTCGGCGCGGGGCGCCGTCAGCATCACGCGATCAATGATTGTGGGCTGGAGCCGCGAACTTCACGGCGGGTTCGGCAATTTGGCGCTGGGCGACGGAAGTGCATATCAATCGAGCAGCGCCGCGGCCCAGAACCAGTTTGGCCATTCCTGGACCAACTTCGGTGCGAGTTCTCTCCGGCTGGTCATTCCTTGAAGCGTCATGAAAACAAATCCCCGAGCCTGTCGAACGAGAGGGCTGACCTTCCTCGAGGCGGTGGCGCTTGCGGCGGCGTTGTTCATGGGTCTGGTCGTCCTATGGCCCATGCTCTCACGACGCGGATGCGGGGGTTCAGCCCCACGAATCAATTGCGTCTCGAACCTCAAGCAAATAGGCCTTGGAATGAGGATGTGGGCCAATGACAACGGTGACAAATTCCCCTGGCAAGTTTCGTCCGAGACCAACGGCACGCTAGAGTTTGCCGAATCCACCGAGGTCTTTCGCCATTTCGTCGTGCTCTCGAACGAACTCGCTTCACCGAAAGTCCTCGCTTGCAAAAGCGACGAGAAGATTTCCCGTGTGACGGACTGGACCAACCTGAACAATGCTCACCTCAGCTACTTTATCGGCCTCGATTCCAACGAAGCGTTTCCGCAGACCATCCTCTCCGGCGACCGCAACATCACTGGCGGTGTGCTCGCGAGCAATGGAGTAGTGCGATTAAGTTCCACCAACGAGGCCGGCTGGAATCAGGAGATGCACAAAGCGGCAGGCAACATCGGCCTTGCTGACGGCAGCGCCATGCAGGTTACAGTCAATTCCCTCCGCAAACAGATTCAGGCCGCTTTGCTCTCGACCAACGTGGACGCGCTTCGCTTCTCGATCCCCAAACCAAACTAAAACCTATGCCACTCAAATCAATCCTCAGACCGGCCCTGTACCCGTTCCTGCGGGTGCGGGTGTCCCCCGCGCAACATTCCCGCCGCGGCGCCCTCGCGCAAACCCGGCTGGCCCGCGGCCGCTCCGTCGACCGCCGTCGCTCCAACGCCTGAGCGGGAATGTTGCGCCCTCACGCCGCGCGCCACTCGTCCGGCGCGCCGACCACGTAGGGCAGGCGTCCCGCCTGCCCAGCGCCGAAGGCGCGTCCTCGTTTGGCCGCGACGCGGCCAGGGCAGGCGAGACGCCTGCCCTACGTTGGCGGTTCGTGGGGGAAGCGGCGCAAGAGCAACATTATGGATTGCAGTGCCAATAACTTTTGCGGTCGGGCGAACTGTTTGCGGCCTGGACCGCGGCCAGGGAGGGGCTCCTCTGCCCCCGCCGGTCGGGGGCAGAGGATGAGCTTTTCTTTAGGCGAATGACGGCGTTCAATCCTCACCGGATGCAGTCGGCCCTGACATTCTTCGGGCTTGGCCCGCTTTCCTTTTGGGAATGGCTGCCCGTGCTCGGCGGCTGCGTGCTCGTCGCGTTGGTGGTGGCCGCCTGCCTGCCGGGGCGGCGACGGCCGGTCAACCCGAGGCTATTCTCGCGACTTCTCCATCGCGTGCACGATCGGCGGGAGCAACTGTTCCTCCAGCATCCTCCGCGGACCTGGCAAAGCGCGGCCCGCGAGCGTTTCCTGGAATCGGTCCGCGAACGGGTGCGCGCCTGCGACATTTTCCACCGCGATTCCGATTAGCTTGAATGCCACCGTTGGATTTGATGCAAAGAATGGAAACCACAGATGGACACAGATGGACACAGATTCGGTTGGAGCAACTCGTTCACGCGGCGGTGGAACAGGCCGGCTTGCGCACCTCCGTTTTATCCGTGTGCATCCGTGTCCATCCGTGGTTTCAACTTCTTCTTTCAACCTGATTGAAGACCTCCTCCAATCCCAGCGCCCACATCCGCGGCTTCACGCTGTTGGAGCTGCTCTTCGTCGTGCTCATCATCTCGATCCTGGCGCTGCTGATCCTGCCGGTGCTCGGTAAGGCGCAGGCTCGCGCCAAACGCGCTGAGTGCGTCAACCACCTGCGCCAGATCGGGATCGCGAACCACGAGTTCGCCCACGATCATCAGGACCAGTTTCCATTCCAGGTGGCGACGAACGACGGCGGCACCCTCGAATTCGCGCGCGCCGGCTTTGCCATGATCGGCGAGTTCTATTTCGCCTTCCGGCACTTCCAGGCGCTGTCGAACACGCTGGGCACGCCGCGCCTGCTGCGCTGCCCGACCGACACGCGGACCAACGCGGACCACTTCGGGATACTGCGCAATCTGAACATCAGTTATTTCGTCGGTGTGAACGCGGAATATTCCAAGCCCGGATCAATCCTCGCCGGAGACCGCAATATTACGAGCGACAGCTACGCGTCCGGTTCGATCCTGCGCCTGAATCCGAACGCGCCCGCCCAATGGACCAGCGGTTGCCACGAGTTCAGGGGCAATCTGCTTTTCGCCGATGCGCACGTCGAGCAGTCGAACAATGAGGGGCTTGCCTCGGCCATTCACAGCGCCGGCTCGCAGCCCGGCAACCTGCTCCCGCCGATCACGCCGCCGGGCGGCGGCGACGGCTCCATTGTCGCGCAGCCAACCGTCGTTGCGACATTGCAACGATTCTTCGACACAGCGCCCGCGACGCAGGGGAGCAGCGCGGCGAATCCCGACGCGAATCCGAACGCAACGCCAACGCCGGCCGTGCCCGCCAACCCGCCGGCGACGCGCCCTGCCGACGTTCCGACACCCGCCGCTGCGGCGCCTGGGATGGCTGCGCCTCGACCTGCCTCCAAGGCCGATGCCAACATCGCAACGAACCCGGCGCCAGCCGTCGCCGCCCGGGATGCCGCCGGGAAAGCCGGCGAGGCGGGAGCGCCCGGGGCAGTTCCGTCCGGCACGCCTGGCGCAGGCGCTTCGCCGGGCTACGAGTTCAACTTTTACTTTTTGCTGTTTCAACCCGGACGCCACTTTTGGAGTTGGCTGTTGCTCCTCCTGCTGGCGGTCGTCGCGGCGTTCTGC
>WNGA01010809.1_pt1 | contig 16275 bp, 14 predicted proteins | sample 5400061 | NCBI WGS metagenome assembly WNGA01 (sample SAMN13153366, study PRJNA577476) | soil metagenome | isolation source: 100 cm soil or saprolite under grassland replicate 2 | place: USA:California | collected 2016-06-15 | reverse complement strand
GCGCGATCTTCCGATAAACAATAAAATGCGTGCGCTGTCTGCGGCGGGGAATCTCCGAATGCGCGCTGAAATTCGAAATGGCGAAACGGCAACTCAAACGCAACACTTACGGGATAATTCCGCACGCCATCGTCCGCCACCTGGCTCCAGCCGCTTGCCGGCAAACAAACATCGGGCCGGTGCAAGTTTGCCAGCAGCGCGCTATTTCGGCCAGTGTTCCAGCGGAAAACGTACAGCAAGCAGGAGATCGTGTTTTCCCCCGACCCATTCACTTGTGTGCCGGAAGCTCTCGGCTTGGCAACATTTTCGGAACTGATAGGCGACGTTAGCGTCCAGGCTGCCGCCTCGCCGTTGTCGAACCGGAGGACACCCCGAATTTCTGAGTCCATTTTGAGCTTGCGAAAATTTGGCGACTGTTCGGGCCATTGCACACTCCAACGTGCCGTGCTGACAAGATTGTGCTCATGAATGCGGTACCATGCCGCGGTCCCGATCTCGACAAGCAGAAGCCAGCAAAGAGCTGCAGCCAGATATGAACTACGGACAACAGACCACCGACCAGGGACTTCTGATCTCTGATGTCTGATTTCGGATCTCCCGAGCAAGTACGCGAGACCCATCGTGCCGACGAAGACAAGAGCAATGATGGTGTAGCCGGCGATGTCGTGCCAGCGACTGACCTCTGAGATATTTTCCGTTGCTGCGACGGTCACCAAAAAAACTGCGCGGAAAAAATTGGCGAAAAGCGCGATCGCAACCGCGCCAGCGACGAGCGCGACGCGGCGCAAAATCGAAAGCCGCTTCAGTTCGCCGAAGAGCAAGCCGATCATCAGCGCCGTCTGCAATGAACGGATGCCGCTGCATGCTTCATTCACGCCCACGAGTCCGTTGCTCACGCGAATGAGGTTGCCATCGACGTGGGCCGGAATTCCAAGGAGCATCGCTGTTTCCGCGGCGACACGGGCGACGATGCGCATCAAGCCCTGTATCACCGGGGTTTCCAGTGATGTAGGCCAGGGCACCGCAACGAAGATGAACGCGACAGGAAACGCAAAATGACGAAGCCACGCCTCACCACCTGCCCACCATATCAAAAGCAGCGTCAGTGTAACGACGGCCGCGGCGTGAATCCAGGCGAGCAGTCGCCACTCCGGATTCGCAATTTCAAAGAGACGGATCGGCAGCAATAAGAGAAGCGCCAGAATCCCTAATAGAAGTGCTGCTGAATTTGGGATTCGGGATTTGGGATTTGGGGGCCGGTCTTGCCAGCGAAGCCAAAAAAGATAGAGGGAGAAAAATGGAACGAACCACCCATAATTATATTGTTCGTTGACCGACCATTCGACGCTAAGCTGCCTGCATAGGATGAACCAGAGCGCACCAAAAAAGAGAAAAGGTAAGACGAGACACGCCGAAGAATATCTGATGGACAACGGCGAAGTTTCCGCGCGCGCGCGGATGGCTGTCAGGTTTTGCACGAGGCGAAATCATAACACTTTTCCACGCGACGCGAATTCGGAATGTTCCGGGAACGGGCTTGTAGGGCTTTGACTCGTTCGCTCCCGCTCACTCGGCCTCCGGACTGTTTGTCTATGTCGCTCGGCACCTGCCGGCTCCATTCTGTGAAAATGCCAGCGGACACGTGAACGGAAATAGATGTTCGATATTCGCCGTTCGATGGCGGATGTTAGTGGCTTACCGCGTCGCAGGTCGCTGCGGCGACCGCAGACGTTTTTGATGCTCGACTTAATGATCCCAACTCAACAGATTCTCGGTCTCCGGTTCTTCAACGGGAATGTCGATGAAGCCGTCGCGTTCATGCACCGGCATGCTCTCAGCCGACCTCGCAATCGCAGACAGCGGGTTAATGGTTCTCACGTGGCGATTGTTGCGACACGAAAAAATTCAGCGCATTTCTGGCTTGAAATATTTGAAACAACTTCTCGCAAAGCTGGAACGTGAGGGGAGCGCACGCGTTTTCTGGATCTTATCCGGAACGCGCGCACGGCAAAAACTGTTCGATTGTTTCCGCAGCGAAGCTTTTGCTGTCAAGATTGAAGACTGTTATGTCGCGCCCCGATACGGATTGGAAGTTGACGATCGGCACCTTTTGGCGCGGATTGAGAAAGACAGACCGGCCCACGTCGTGATTGCGATCGGCAGTGGCCCACAGGAAAAGCTCGGACATTACCTGTGCGAAAATTTGTCTTATCGGCCGGCAATCCACTGCACCGGGGCCGCGCTTGGTTTTATCACAGGCGAGCAGGTTGCGATTCCCGATTGGGCCGACCGTTTTTTTCTGGGCTGGCTGCTGCGATTGATGGCTCAGCCGCACCGTTTCGTTCCGCGCCTGATACGCGGATTTGAATTGCCGTGGCTGATCGCTCGCTATGGAAATGCCCTTCCACCGCTTCGCTGGAGAAATCAGAAATCAGAATTCCCGCCTTCGCCCAAACTACGGCGCGACAGGCGGTAGTCAGGCAGTTTCGGGGGACGGAGGGACTTCTGATCTGTATCTGGTATGTTCTGACTCCTCGCTTTCGGTGATGCCCTTTGACGCGCTGAAATTTTTTCTCCTCGATTTGTTCGTGCTTCTTGCTTTGGCCATTTTCACCCCCACGTGCACGGCGAACGCACAATCCCAAAGCGATCGGGACAAGACACCGCCCCGTCAATCTCCTGCCGCGAAACGAGGGTTGGATTTCTCGGTTGGACCCCGGGGACTGGATTCCCTCTCGTATAATGGACAGTCCCTCTTCCATTTCTCCCAAAATGGACAGCTGCAGCCTTGGAAGTCAGTTTTTCGCGCTGCGCTTGACATGCTTCTGTCGCGTTCTCCATCACCAGTCGCGACCGCGAAGAAACAGGCCGATACAATCGACCTTGGTTACCCCTGGGGACGCATCTCCTGCGCCTACGCCAAGCAGGGCGATAAAATCACAATGAGAATTGAGATTTCGAATTCCAGTGCAGAACCACTTAATGAATTCTCTCTTCGTTTGATGGAACTAAATTTTCCCAGCGTTCCCAGAGGGGGCACTCTTGAGGCGGGCATGTTCGGCTTCGGTTTTAAGGGCCCCGAGTGGCCCTTATATCGATATCCTCCTTCGATTCCTTCTGTTGCCGATCCGCAGTTCGTTGTGCCGATTGTCCGGGTGGATTACGGAACCGCTGCACTCAATTTCTGTAGTGATGACCTGGAATGTTCTGTAGATGTGCCGTATTCGACCAATCTCCTGGCCGGAACCAGCTATCCGTTTATTGTCACTTGCCGCGACATTAAGCCGGGTATCAGCAAGGCATTCAATATTTCGCTGCGCTTCGGCCCGGCATCTGCGCGCGTCCAGGATCTCTCGGCTGACGTTCTGGAACGGTACGCGAAGAAGTATCCCTTCCAAATAGACTGGAAAGATCGTCGCCCCATCGGCGCGATTTTCCTGGCTAGCTCCGGAATCAATGTCGCAACCAATCCGCGCCGCTGGGTTCTGAACGAAGGCAAGATTGACATCACAACCGACCAGGGCAAAGCCGCTTTTCGCGAAGCGCTGCTCAAACTGGCGGATAACAGCATCAAAGTATTGAAGGACGTGAACGCTCAGGGAATGATTACATGGGACCCTGAAGGGCAGGAGTTCCTGGGATCGTGCTATTACGGCGACCCGCGCCTTACGCCAACCCTGGCGCCGGAAACTGATTTCAAGGCAGATCGGGGAATGAGCGCCATCGACGAATATTTCGATAAGTTTCGTCGAGCAGGACTTAAAGTGGGAGTGTGCCTTCGGCCCCAGCAGATCACGATGATGGATGGCAAGCCGGTGCAGGGCGCGGCCAACAATCAACAGGCCGCGCAGGTTCTGAAAGACAAGCTCGCTTACGCCAAAAAGCGATGGGGCTGCACGCTCTTTTACATCGATTCAACTGTCGCGGTTACAGCAAATTCTCTCGACGCTGATGTTTTCAAAGCAGTCACCGACGCATATCCCGATGTTCTTCTGATTCCCGAAAACGAGTCAATGCGTTACTTCGCATACTCGGCACCGCTTAATTCCTATGTGCATCACAAGGTGACCTCGACGCCAGCTGGCACGCGGATGGTTTACCCAAGAGCGTTTAGTGTGCTGATGGCGCCTGACGGCGATCGGCCCGAGGATCATGATGCCTTGGTAACCGCCGTTCGGCATGGCGACATCCTGCTTTTCAACGGCTGGTATAACAACGAAGGAGTAGCAAAAATCAAAAAACTCTACGTCAGAGGTCAAAATTAAGCTAATCGACTCTTCTCTCGGAACAGAATTGACTTCGCATCCCTCGGCCTTGGACGTCTCTTCTCTGACTACTGATTTCTGGCGTCCGACCTCCGATCTCTGACTTCTGATCGTTGATCTCCGAATTCTGACATGTTCCTTCTCATTTCAGAAACCGCGGTGGCGGGGTTTCCCCGCACAAATGCTTTCGGCGCGACACTCTCAAACACGACACTACCTGCTGAAACAATGGCGCCAGAGCCAATCTCGACGCCCGGTGCGATGAAACATGCGGCGGCGATCCAACTGCCTTCGCGGACAGTAATCGGTGCGACTCGCAGCTTGAAATCTTCCCGTCGAAAATCGTGGCTGCCTGTGCAAAGATATGTGCGCTGGCTGATGCAAACATTCGATTCAATCGTTACTGGTGCGAGCGTGAGGATGCCGACGTCTTCACCAATCCAAACGTAGTCGCCGATTGCCAGCCGCCACGGAAATGAGATGTTTACGTTTGCGCGGATCACCGCGGCGCGACCGATCTCGGCGCCAAAAGCGCGCAGCAGTGCGCAGCGTAGGGATGACGGCCATGGAAACGCGTTTTGAAAAAAAAGAAAACGCACCAAGAGCCAAAAGGCCTCCTTCCATCGCGGCGCGCCACGATCAAAATCGCTGTTATCGTAAATGCTCAGGTCCATACCGCCAATGACCTATCATCGTTACACCGTACCTTTTCTGGTTCAATTTAGTCTTTACGTTCGCCCGTTGGTTTTACGAGGTTGCCATTATTCCAAAAAAATGGCGCATGCTATATTCGCTCAATCCAATGCTGAGGGTAATTGATGGCTTTTGCTGGTTGATCGGTAGCGGGGTGTTCAGCGATCTTCATTCCCGGTTTGATGATCGGTTGACGGCATTGATCTATTGGCATGCGGGAACAAATGGGCTAATTGCGATTCTTGGCACAATGGCAAACAACACGAAGTATCGAAGTGGACACATTCTTGTCATGCTGTCGGTGTCGCAGACTTTCAGAATTTAGCTTTTTAATGCGTGGCATGGCCGCCGATCAAGCACGCTTGCCCCTGTGGTCATGCCGCACTTCCATTCGCGCACTGGGACACAGAACTCGATGTTAGCTGGCAAGAGAACTGGGCGTGATCAGTATTCCGCGATCTACGGTGCGCAACTGGAAGCGGAGGCGAAGTGGCTGGCGATTGGAGCAGTTGAAAAGGCGAACAGTATCGAGCACCTTGTCTTGCCACGGATTAGTCACCCAAAGCGAATAGTCGAACTTGGTGCGGGCACGGGCGCCATCATCGCCGAGTTACAGCGCCGGAGTTTCGCGGACGTGTACGTTGCTGTAGATTATTCAACTGACGCAACTGAGTACATGAAACGGCATCTCACGAACGTCGAGGTGCTGCGGGCGGATATCGTGGAAGAGCCAATCTACGGCGCATTCGACGTTGTCGTTGTAAGTCACGTTCTTGAACACCTTGAAAGCCCAGACAATTTCCTTGCTGCGCTAGTTCGGAATCTTGATTTTCGGTTTGCGGTGATTGAATGCCCGCTGGAGGACTTAGCCGCATCGCGGCTGAAGAACCTTTTTCGCAACCGAGACGAGAACCGCGCCGGACATGTGCAATTTTTCAATCGGAGATCACTTTCGGCCGTACTGCGCAGGCATTTGAAGATCGTAGACTCCCGGCATTACTGTTCTTGGGCATCTTCCGAGACCCTGCGCTTTCTCGCCAACAAAGATGCTCTCCCGCTGCACAAACACTGGATCAAACACCTCACATTAGGGGTTTTACCGCGGGTAGCGGGGCCTCTTTGGAAGCGGTACTGGATCGGCAATTACGCGTTGCTATGTCAGAAATAACGAGTGAGGTCTCCGAGACGGCTTCGTTACTGCAGAAAGTCTGCTGACGCTATCCAAGGAAAACAGGAACCGAAGAAAGACAGAGGGATATGCAAGATCGCGTCGCCAGAAGAATTTGGACCGCGAGTGGAAAATTGTCCGCCTACATACAGATCGCTAGTCTAAAGCGCTTGTTTTCGCAGAACTGGATAGCAATCAGTACCGCAACAGCCTGTCTCGCCCTGTTAGTCACGATGATTGCCACTAGTCCATCGCGGCTCTGCTACGATGAAGTCGTATATCAGCTTGAACAAGTCCAGACGGTAAGGAAGGTCGGGTGGCGCACGACGCTAACATCTCCTAACGAGATTTCTGTCGGACCTCTTTACGCCGCAATCCAATTATCGCTCTCGCCGCTAACTGGTTTGCAGGCACCCGCCATCCGCTGGGTAAATCTCGTCTGTTTCGTTGCAGTGCTTCTGATCATTGCAAGAGAGGACCAGGCACCACTGTTTAAAGCGGCAGTCTCGGCCACTACACTGTTGGCGGTGCCATTTCTATGGCCTGCTGTCGGTATGGCTCTCACCGAAATACCCGCCCTGCTTTTTTTCACGATTTTTATTTTCTTCTTTCTGAAGCTGATTAATTCCGGCGTTACCTTGTCAGTCGAAACATTTGCATGGTCTATTGCGGCTGGATTATGCCTCGGCGTTGCCATTCTGGGTCGTCAGACATATCTGGTGGCTATACCCGTTGTGGTCGCAATGGTCTTCTGGCTTCCTGGGAAGTGGCCTGTAGTGTTGATATGTTTTGTCACTGCGCTAGCCGTGTGTGGGTGGTTGTTCTTGTTATGGGGTGGCCTCGCTCCACCATCGTGGTATTATCGGAACTCTCCCTCACCATTTAGTCTGACGAACGGTATGCTTTCCCTCAGCTACGCCGCAGCTGCGACCCTGTTCTTGAATCCGCAATGGATGAAGCCCAGGAGACTTACAGCATGGATTGGCTGCTGCATCGTGGGAATTGCCTTTGCCTGTTTCGGGCGGGACTATGCCAATCCCCCTGCGAGGTCCCTGCTTATTCGGGCGCTGGGTGACCGAACTGGACTACTAATTGGATTCGTGATTGGTTGCGCACTTGCAATCTTTGGCGCGATTTGGGCGTGGAATACATTCGCAACGGCTTGGCAGGCTCGGCAAAATCCACGGCAAGTCTTTCTTCTGTTGACACTTGTTGCGCTAGTGCTGACGCCGGTGAAAATAACGCACCAATTTTCGAGTCGATACGTTGTCGGGCTGCTGGGAGTCCTCTTTCTCGCTGTCGGAGCACCTCGTGAGTTGCGAGGAGCGTGGGCGGCGCGGATGCTTGCTGGCAGCTTAGTCGGAGCGGCGATCCTCTGGACCTATTTCGCCGACACTACATTGCGTTAGTTCATCGTGCCTCCGTTCCTCCATAACGCTCTTAATCTAATCAGGCGCGTTCTTTTCCTCGCCCGTCCGTACGGGCGAAAGAAGCTGGCATTAGTGTTTTTCCTCTCGCTGGCGCAGGGAATCTTTCAAGTCGTCGGCGTAACCTCGATCTTCCCTTTCCTAGCCATTGCGGCTGATCCGGATCGCATCCGTCATTCGCAATTCGGCCTCCGTTTCCTTGCTCTACTGCCACCAATGAGCAATCGGGAACTGCTCATAACAGCCGGCATCGTCGCCATCGTTGGGCTCGTGCTTTCGAATGCTGTTAACCTGCTGGCTGAATATGCGCGTACTCGCTACGCCCATAGCTTCGGTCACTGGTTGCGCGTCCGGCTCTTGCAGAGAATAGCGTCTCAGCCCTACGGCTATTTTCTCCAGCGCAACTCCGGCGACCTGCTCAAGAAAGTCGTTGGCGACGTGATGAACTATATCGACGGCGTGCTCCTTCCGTTGCTGGATAGCATCGCTCGTGGCCTAACCGCAGCACTGCTGCTGGCCACCCTTTTTCTCGTCCAGCCCATCATTGCCCTCTCCGCTGCACTCGGGCTTGGCGCGTTTTATCTCATTATCTTTCGTCTCCTTGCGCGGAAACGCCGGGAGGCGAATGAGGGTTTGAGAACTTCTTTTGCCGGGTCATACCGGGAAGCGCAGCAGATGCTCGGCGGGATCAAACCGATCAAAGTGCATCGTGCAGAAGAACATTTTCTCAGCCGGTTCGCCGGGTACTCCGCGATCGTCGCGCAGATGTTTGCTCGCGTGCCAATTGTCGCTAATAGCGCTCGTTATCTTGTCGAACCGCTCGCATTCGGCGGCCTCGTCCTTGCGGTCGTGGTGCTGGCGGCCCGGGGACGCGATTTCTCCGATATCCTTCCGAACCTTGGCGTCATGGCCGTGGCCGGTTACCGGCTGATTCCAACTTTGCAGCTCCTTTATGGGCAGGTGACGCAGTTTACTTCCATGCGGTATTCACTGGACGAGGTTTTCGAGGAATTTGCTGCCGCGGAACGAGAAGAAAAATCGGACAACGTCGAAATTTCACTCAGAAAAACGCGCCCGATTGAGTGGCAAGACGCAATAATGCTGGACGCTGTTTCTTTCATTTACCCGGGAACCGACCGGCCAGTGCTGGATCGCTTCTCGGTCACTATTCAAAAGAACACAGCCATCGGCTTCATTGGCCCCACCGGTTCCGGCAAGTCAACTTTGATCGACCTCCTGCTTGGATTGCACCGGCCGACCAGCGGACGGGTGCTTATTGACGGCCAGCCGCTTACTCCCGAACTGATCCCGTCGTGGCAGGCTACGATCGGTTATGTCCCGCAGGAAATTTTTCTTATCGACGACACGATCGCTCGCAATATCGCGCTTGGGGTGCCTGACAACGAGATCGACGATGCGCGCCTGCAAGAAGTCTGCGCCATCGCTCAGATCCTCAACTTTATCGAAACGGAACTGCGGGATGGATTTCAGACTACTGCGGGGGAACGGGGTGTCCGTCTGTCCGGGGGGCAACGCCAGCGCCTTGGCCTGGCGCGGGCTCTTTACCACCGGCCTTCCCTCCTTCTCCTGGACGAAGCGACCAGCGCGCTGGATACCGCTACCGAAGCGAAGCTGATCGAAGCGTTGCACAGTCTCACCGGCAAACTCACTATTATCATGGCGACTCACCGCCTCAGCTCCGTCGGCAGCTACGATGAGTTGATTGACCTGGGGAAGAAAACTGCCGCGATTTTGATGTGACGATTCGCAAGCTTGCGTTCAGCATAAAGGCAGCTGAGCGCTATTCGGGCCAATGTTTTGATACTCGTGCGGAATTCATTCAACGTTGAGCAAATTCCATGACTACAGTTTTAACCATATGCTCAGCAAACTACCTGGCTCATGCTCGATCCCTAGGTGATTCCGTCCGCGAGCACAACCCTGGCTTTCATTTCGTGATCGGATTAGTGGATCGGATGCCCGAAGGATTAGACGCCGGATATTTGGAGCCTTTCGAAGTAATCCCAGTGGAACATCTCAATCTGCGGCAGTTAGACCAGATGGTGAGGAAGTATAACATCGTCGAATTGAGCACGGCGCTGAAGCCGTTCTATATGGACTTTCTGTACGAAAGAGATCAAATGGTAGACGTCGTTATCTATTTAGATCCCGACATTCTAGTCTGTGGATCATTTGCCAGTTTACTAGATAAGTTAAAAAATTATAACATTGTGGTTACACCACATAGCTGCACCTACGACGACACCGCCGTGAATATCCATTACGAGAAAATAATGCTTTGGGCCGGCGTCTATAACCTCGGTTTTCTCGCTACGTCACGTTCGGACGAAACAGCGGCGTTCCTCAAATGGTGGCAAATCAGATTGCAAGACCACTGCTTTTATCGGCCCGGGGTGGCCGGATCATTTCTCGATCAACTCTGGATGGGGCTGGTACCACTCTACTTCCGCAGAGTCTACGTCGAGACTGATCCCGGTTACAACATGTGCTATTGGAATCACTTCGAGCGGCGTCTCAGTTTGCGCAACGGGAACTATCTCGTCAATGATCACCATGATCTGATTTTCTTCCATTTTAGCGGATACAAGCCAGAAATGCCCGATCTCAGTGTCAGTCGAGCAACCGAACCCATATCTTCATTTATTGAGCGCCCGGACCTACGTCCGATTTATGACGATTACCGCAAGCGGTTGCTTGCTAGGAACTATGCCTTGGTCACGTCGATCCCATGGCACTTTGCGCCTCCAACCGAGTCAGCGAAGAAGCACTATGCCAAGAAGCTTGTTAAGGGTGCCCTGAAATGCCTGGTTGGCTTGCTGCCCTTGGGAGCCAAAACACGGCTCAAGCGTTTAGCTCAATTTGTGGTTCGAAACAGTTAATGCCATTGTTACCCAAAGGAATAGCTGAGAAGAACAATGAAGATTGGTATTATTTCCACCGTCGGCGGCTACTCTTGGGCTGGTAGCGAAGAGATGTGGAAACTATTTGCTCTGGAAGCATTGCGAGCCGGGCACTCCGTGGCAGTTTGTGTCCAAGCATCTATCGCTCAATCTGAAGAACTCGCTGAGTATAGCCGTCTTGGTGGTGTAACCTTCTCATATCAACCCCTCAATTGGTTAATGCGCCGCGTAACCTCCCGCGGGTGGTATTCGCGTTTCAATAGAATGACGCGTTGGAAGCCGGATTTGTTATGTATTTCCGGGGGATCTTACGATTTATACAAGGAAAATGATCTCATGCTTTTCTTGGAAGCAAACAAATCTCCGCAAGTTTTCATCATCCAAGGCAATGCGGAAGAGTTTATCAGTGGCCAGACGCAGCGAGATTCACTGCGCCGACTTTATTTGGCCGCTTCACGGATTGTTTGTGTGTCTCGCGGGAATGCGACTCTGCTAGAGAGGCAACTAGCTTCGGCTTTGCCTACTACTATTCTTCCAAACCCGATACGCTCGCGATTAGAGAGGCCATTGCCTTGGCCAACTGATCTGAATAACGGGGTGCGCTTTGCAACTGTGGGAAGGTATGAAGTGGGGAGTAAATGTCAAGATCGCACACTTCAAGCGCTCGCGACTTCCGAGTGGAAAAATCGCAATTGGCGTCTCAGCCTTTTCGGGAGTGGCCCAGATCAGGCTTATCTACAAGATTTAATCCGCTATTATGGACTCGAGGATCGTGTAGTGCTCCAAGGCCTGGAACGTGATTTCAAAAAAATCTGGGCCAACCATCACCTACACATCTTAAACTCGCGCGCTGAAGGATTGGCGTTGGCTTTAATAGAGTCAATGTTTTGCGGTCGTCCTGCGGTTGTTACCCGAACTGGTGGAAACCATGAATTATTGCGCGATGAATTAGACGGCTTTGTAAGTCCCGGCGACGATCCTGAAATTATACGGGAAACGCTAGAGCGCGCTTGGGTAAATCGTGGGAGATGGCAGTCTATGGGAGAAGGAGCTTTCAAACGGGTCGCTGAATGGGTTCCCGCAGATCTGGGTACCCGTTTGCTTACGACAATTACAGAGGCTGCAAGTGTTAGACCTTGAGTTCAACGCCTTTCCGCAAGATGCCGGCAACATTCGCATTTCACAGCTTGCAGCTCAAGCCTGTCGAAGGTTTATAGCCACGGGTGATTTTTCAGCAAACGGCCTATGAAAGCCGTTGTCCTCGCCTTTGCCAGCAACGAGCGCTATTTCCCAGGACTTTTTTGTGCAGTGGCGAGCGCGTTGGGATATATGGCAATGGGAAGGGCGGTGGATTTGCGTGTGCTCGACGGGGGCATCTCGCAAAGGTCCAAGAGTATTCTTTCACGACTGGTTGAGAGATTCGGCAAATCAGTCCGATTGGAGTTTGTGCCGGTAAGTGACTCGATCTTTCGTGGTGCTACGCTGGGACCAGGCAGGTCACACCTTGCTTATTGCCGGATTCTACTGCCACGTGTGCTCGACGTGCCCCGCTCGATTTACCTTGACTGCGACGTGTTGGTATTCCGGGATCTGTCTGAGCTTTTTGATCTTGACTTGTCGTCTGGCAAAATTCTCGCTGCTGTCCGCGATTCCGAGACGCTGTCACTTGGCGACGACTCCCAAATCGTGACGGATGCGATGAAACTTCCTGCTCAAGGCGCTTACTTCAACTCCGGTGTAATGCTAATGAATCTCGATGAACTCAGGAGAGAGAACTTCATAGAGCGCTCTCTCGAATTTTTAAAAGCTTGGAGCGGAAACTATCGATTTTGGGACCAGTCAGCCATCAATTTTCTCCTCCACAGGCAGATTCATGTGCTGCCGGACGATTGGAATCGTCCAGCGTGGAAGTTCGACGAGCAGTTGGAAAACAAGCTGGATTGCGTTTTGCACTACACGAATTCAGCGCCGTGGCTTGGGGAGACGCCCGGTCCAGCCCAAGTGTTATTCGAACGATTCGCGACAGAAGCAGGTCTGAGTGTGAATCGGGACGCGCCCGCCTTCAAAAGATCGCGGCGGCAACGGTTATTGCAAAATGGGCTGGCACCCTTGCGCACCCTCGCCTTTCCAGCGGCATCCTTGGCCTACAGAATTGTTGGAAGAAAAGACAAGGCGGCTGCTTATCGGAAAGCGGCGCGTTATTGGTTCGACTACATTCGCAATGCGCCAAGCCGACGGCGAGTTCATCGCCAGCGGAGCCAGCAAATTGACAGTATTAAATTCAACCTTGCCGCTCCGTGACCACCCCATGAGGGTTTTGCACTTCAACACCCACGCATCAGGCGGCAGCTATGAGTACGCGACAGTTCTCTGCGATGGCCTAGCAAAGGAGGGAATTGAGAGCCGACTGCTTTGCAAAGCCTTGCCGCCGGCCAGAGGCTCCAGACTTCTCTTCGATCGGTTGATTCGTCGTTCCTTTGTTTCCTTGTCCCGCGAACCCTGGCACGGAACCCGGCGCCTTTTGCTGCCGCCTGACTCTAAGGAACTGGAAGGGATAGATGTAATACATCTGCATACTGTCGCCGACTGGTTCAATGTTCCTCGTTGGCTGCAGGCGCTGCCAAAGAGGATAGGAGTGGTGATCACCCTGCATGATCTGTGGCATATCTCTGGTGGATGCTTTCTATACAACGGATTGAATAACTATCTCAACGGCTGCCGTTCGTGTCCGATTCTCCGATGGCCCGCGAGCGGATTCCTGGCAAGGGATGAGTATTCGCGAAAGCTGCAAGCGTATCGGGATTGTGGCGCCCAAATGGTCGCAAGCAGCCGTTGGTTGGCGGGCATCGCCGAGCAGAGCCCAATTGCCAAGGCCTGCGGCGGGGTGCGGGTGATTCCTCCGGGGATTGACACGGCGGTCTTTAGACCGCAACACAAGAGACAATGCCGGGAAGAGCTGGCGTTACCCCGAGAGGCTTTCGTGATCGCCACCGGTTGCACGTCGTTAACGGATACGAACAAGAACGTGCCTTGGTTGCTGGAACAGCTTTCACGGTTGCCGGACCTTAAAAACGTCAGGGTCCTGGTGTTTGGCGAAGGCAGTGTGCCGGTCCCAGATGGACTGGATGTTCAATTTACGGGCGGACTCGTGGATCGTCGCAATTTGGCAAGAGTTTTCGCCGCGGCGGACGTTTTCGTCACCGCATCACTAATGGAAACTTACGGCTTAACGCTGGTTGAAGCGATGGGTTGCGGGACGCCAGTCGTTGCGTTTCGGATCGGCGGAATTCCCGAAGCGGCACCGGACAAGCAAGTCGGACTTCTCTGCGAACCGCTCAATGGGCCAGACTTACTGGCTGTCGTTGGGGAACTAAGAAGCTCGCCGGAACTTCGCCAGGGCCTTGGAAGTGCGGCTAGCGAATTGGCGTTCACTCGCAACGCCAAAATTCAGTTCGCCGCGGCATTCGCGCAAATTTATCGAGACTGTCTCAAAGCAGCAAAGGCCGACCTGGATAATCAGCTTGTAAGACCGGTCTAGTCAATGGACGTGGAGAAAACCTTTGGGGTGATCGACATGACTATCTTTAAATTGCAAAATCAGAAACAAAGCGATGCCTGCGTTTTTTGCCCTTCTACCCGTCCGCGACGAAGCCGACATCATCGGTCAGTGTCTTGACCACGCGTTAAGATGGGCAGATGAGATTTATGTTTTCGATACGGGCAGTGTCGATAACGCGTGGGAAATCGTGCAAGAGTTCGCTTCACGCGACAAGCGCGTTGTGCCGATGCGAAAAGAACCGGTGTTTTTCTCAGAGGCGCGTCTGCGGGGATACATGTTTCATGTCGCACGACAAAAGATGCGCGAGGGCGATTGGTTTTTGCGCATTGACGCCGATGAGTTTCATCATATCACACCACCCCAGTTCGTGAAGAATTGCATGCGCAAACACGAGACGGTCGCGTATCATCAATACTATGACTTCCGTCTGCTCCAGTCGGAGCTGGATCAATGGAATCGCGGCGAGGAAACTTTAAAAGATCGACAGCGTCCGATTGAAGACCGGCGTCGGCATTACACGGTGAGTCACTACAGCGAACCGCGCCTCTGCCGTTACCGCAGCACCATGCAATGGCCGGCAACCGTTTCGTTTCCGTTTAATGCGGGCTACGTCGCGCGTGAGAGAATGCCGATCCGCCATTATCCGCATCGCGATCCGGTCCAGCTAGATCGTCGTTGTCGTTTGCGCGCGATCATGATGAGCGATGAAGAAAACCGTGCGAACTGGTCACGACCAGAATTACATCAATGGACGGAACGCAATTGGGAAAAGTTCATTACACCGGACGATTTGCCCGGGCTGAAATTTTGGAAGTCTGCGACCAAATTACCACTCGTGCCTTGGACAAATCATCTCAAGCCGCCGCACATTCGTGCCGTGCAACGCTTTATACATGCATTTTGTCTCCCGATGCTTGATCGACAACGTCCAAAATTTCCTCCGAATGGTAAACCGCAACCGATTCCCAAAGAGATCGTCGAAAAACTCGAACAGGAGCTTTCGGAATTGTGAGCGCCTGTTGCAGAATGGGCTTACTCCCCGGTTAAAACCGCTATTGATTTTGAGGAGTTCATCGAATCAAGCACAAAATCCGGGATGGACTTCCGTGGGATTAGAAGTTTTCGGTTTTTGGCGGAAAATATGCCATGATCCAAGCAGATGTTGCCAGATTCTTCGGACACTCCAGAACTTTGTTTACTCGGACATGGGAGTTGATTCCGGCTGAATTCGGGTATCCCAGGTACGAAAGAACCGATGCGTACGGATAAACTGGACGAGATGCTTAAAGGTCGCGGAAATTGGCAGGGAAAGAAATCGAATCTGTGCGGGTTGACATCCATAATTCCAATCATCGGCCGATCAGCGAAATTACCTATTTTCCAAAAGCCGCCACGGAAAGTTTTCACCTTCGCGTTACGGATTGTTGGTTGGGCAGCTTTTGGAAGCTCAATACGAAAGCCTAGCCCCGTGCGCGTAAGCATCATGATCACTAGCCGGAACCGTCTGGACGACCTCCAGCGAACCAGTCAGGCATTAAAAAATCTCCGTCCCGCTCCCGACCAGATATTGATCACTGCAGACGGTTACGCCGACGACACTATTGAGTTCGTTAACTCAGCATTGCCGAAGGCAAAGCTAATTGTGAATGAATCAGCGAGAGGTTCCGTTGCTTCCCGTGATCGGATGATGCATGAGGCGAGCGGAGATCTGGTGCTGGCTTTGGATGACGACAGTTATCCGGAGCAGTTCGATTGTATTGCCCGATTTGTCCCAATCTTTAAAGACCATCCGCAACTTGCGGTCCTGCATTTTCCTCAGCGAACAGACGAATATCCCGAAACGCTGACGCAAACAGATTTCGGCCCGGAACATTTGACAGGTTCGTTTGCCAATTCCGGAGCGGTCCTGCGCCGATCGGCTTATCTTCAACTGCCGGGCTTTGAATCCCGTTTTTTTCACATGTATGAAGAGCCGGACTACGCGCTTCAGTGTGTGGCGGCGGGTTACGACGTGCTTTTTTCTCCCATCGTCACCATCCGTCACCACTACTCCGGCCAAGTTCGGAACGAAATACGGAACCACCATCGTCATGCTCGCAACGAATTCTGGAGCGTGTTTCTGCGGTGCCCGTTTCCTTACGCGCCAGGCGTGGCTCTTTACCGCGCGTTGTCGCAATTTCGGTATGCCTGCCGAAGGGGGGTTGGCTGGGTGATTCGAGAGCCAGCCTGGTGGTGGCAAGCC
>WNGA01010299.1_pt1 | contig 16277 bp, 10 predicted proteins | sample 5400061 | NCBI WGS metagenome assembly WNGA01 (sample SAMN13153366, study PRJNA577476) | soil metagenome | isolation source: 100 cm soil or saprolite under grassland replicate 2 | place: USA:California | collected 2016-06-15 | reverse complement strand
CGCCGCTGCATCCTCCCAGTGCATCCCGCGATCCATGGCTTCGACTAGGCGCGCTTTGGCCGCGCGGAGATAGGCGCGATCGTCCATTGCTCGCTCCTGAAAGCTGCGACCACCATCCATACGACCTGACACCGCACGAGAAAGAGTATAGCATGCCAGAGCGTCTTAGTCTACATGGCTTCACAGCGTACTGGCGCGAAACCCTGTCATGCCCCACCAGTGTATGCTGTTGCAGAGGATATCGGGGATAATGAGGTAGTCACGGGCATAAAAAACGACGTGGTCAGACCACGCCATATACAGGTTATAACACCGCTCAATGCCAAATTACTTCCGCGATAGGACAAGAGGCTGCTTATTCTGCCCGCAAGCGGATGAGGAGTGACCAGAAGTATTGCGCCTGCGCAAGCGGCAAGTCGTTGCAGAGATGATGCACGAAGGGGCCGCAAATAGCGGCGGCGGCGGGATTCGCGTCGATCAGTTGGCGTAGCAGAGCGCTGTATGCCGGAACGACCGGCTGATCAGGATGGGCCGCGATAATAAGGTGGATGCTCGCCTCAAGAACCTGCACCATGCGATCACGCGCCAGTTCAGCATAACCATTCTGCTGCTCGAGAGCCTCCGATGCATCGATCTCAGACAGAACCCGCGCAACCAGCACGAGCTGATCACAAAGGTGCTGGCCCGTAGCTGCATTGCCTAACGCAGCAGCCTGACGGGCAATGGTCTGCAGCGTCAGGGTGCCAAGAGTGGTATCTACTCGGTAAAGTGCGACGAGGTCAAGTTGCTGGAGTAGGGTTGCGAGCGGCTCCCGTAACCTGGGGGCGGGCAGGAGGTGCCCTAATCCAAAGCTGAGGCGAAGCCATGCGTGTCTATCAGCCCCCGGCGGCCGCAACGTCTCAATGGTTTCCTCGACGAACGCCGTGAGCCTATCAGGCGTGAACGGTGCGGCCGCCTCAGACCCAAGAAGTTGCTCAATTCGTGTGCCGTAATCCCCGCAAAGAAATGAGCCGAGCACATCAGGTGCCTGCGTCGGATCCATGCAGAGCACTACTGCTGGGATCTGAACATCACCAATAGTCGGGAAGATCCGCGCCTCCAATTTCACACGAATCTGGTCGTCGAGAATAATTGGCGCCGATTCAGCCAACCCATAGGCCAGGCCGGCAATTAGGAAGGTAAGTGGGTGCTGTTGGCGAGGATGCGCGACATCATACCAGACCTGCGGATCTCGCTGGAACAGCTCCTGTACCAGCCTGCGCTGTACAGCTGCGAATGTCTGGGCCATCCATGTCGGATCGACGCCCACACTATAAAGCACGCGGAAGATCTTATCCGTGTGGGCCCAGGCCATTGCGATACGCGTTGCGGGTGACCACGCCCGCGCCTCCTCCCATTCATCAAACATCTCATGCACCCAACTGAGAAGCGCGAAATAGGCTGCGAACGTGCTTTCCTTTAATACAGCGATGAGCCGGGAGACGATACGGCGAGCAAGACGCCGGAAGGCCGGTGCTTCTGCCCCAAGTCGCACCAATATCCGCAGTAGATGGAGCATCGAAAGCGGCGAATCGCTAAGCGGCAGCAACTGCTTGACGAGTAAGTGTTGGTCTTCCCCTGAATATGCAGCCGCAGCATCAAGCACAGCAGCTGGGAGTGGGACAGGCAGGCGCGTCAGACGATCGAGCGTCTCCTCCAGGCCCAGCTCACGAAGCAGTATTGGCGCGGTACCATCGGTCAGATCTCGGATGGAAGATGCCGTAGGCGAATCAAGGCGGAAGTGGCGCAGCAACCCACTAGCACTCGGCACGCGCAACTCATCCAGGCGGAACGTTTGTCTTTCCTGGATGCGCTGCTCCAGCAGTGCATAGTGGGCCGCCAAATGCTCCTTGCGCCAGGTAACCACCGTCTCAACCCGTTGCTGGGGGTCTGGCTGGGTAACGATCGCTACGAGCACCTGCTCAAAGGTGTCGTTGGAGCAGTCGAACCAGTGGCGATTCTGCCGGAGGATTACCTCGCGAGTAAGCGCAGCGGATGTGAGCAAGAGCAGCGCCGCATCCTTGTTGAGGCGAGGCGTATGCGTTGACGGGTGCTTGTATGCCAGGATTGAACTACCTATATCTTCGACAAGTTCAAATCGCACCGGAGTCTCACTATTGATGGGCACGATCGAGGCTGGCTGGCCATTGACGACTGTCTCAAGCACCGACCAGAAGGTCACCGGCTCGAATGTGAGGTCATCAAACTGTACCACATCGTGAAAGACGACACCCAGGCGTTCCATGAAGGCATGATCGCTCTGAATCGCAGCGCGTATCACGGTTGGGAGCGACTCCATGTAGTCGTGGAGTGATATCGCAAGCAGCTGCGCTGGTATCTCAGCAGGTGGATCGTCCAGCATATGGCTCAGTCTAAGTTTGAGCATATCGGCAATAGCGCTTGCCAGGGAGGGTTCCGCCGTGAGACGTGGCACGATGAGCCGGCGCTCCATCCACTCGTGGAAGGCGTGTCGTGCCGCCTCAGCCTCATCCAATGTGCTACGCTGGATGTTCCAGGTGCGCAGGAGGAGACCGGCAAGGTGAGTGGCGATAAGTGACAGTTGCTGATCTTCGTCAGTTCGCAGGCCAAGCACCGTTCGCGCCATTAACGCATCGAATAAGAGGGTGTCGGCAATCCAGGTCGATCGGGTACGACAGAGATCGAGGTCCGTCTCGGCCGACCAGATCGTGAGCATTGCGTCTTCAAGCGCATGGTGCAGACCAAGTACAAAGGCCACTTCGCCCTCTTCTGAGGGATAGGGAGGCGTTCGCGCCGGCAAGGGCGGCCACTGCAGGATCTCGCCTCCTAATAAACAGCGTGCGACATAGCGCCGGAGGTGGATCAGATGCTCGGTCTCGATGACCCGGCCCTGCCCATCGACACGCGCGCGGCTCAGCGCGTATACAATCTCATCACTCTCGATTGGGATGAAGCGCACATCGGCCGCGCGCATCCGACTCAGCACCACATAGTATTGGTCAACCGTTAGCGCGGAGGTGCTCACTGCGGCCTTGAGCACCTCGCTGATGCCCACGATCGATACGGTATTGCGATAGAGATATGCATTGATAAATCGATCATCGATCCAGATGACGTCGTCCGGCTGGACGGGATATGCGAAGAGCGATGTGACGCAGCGTGAGAATACACCGTGAGGGTCCTCTTCTCGATCGGCCCGCTCCGCCGAAGACTCAGGAATTGTTTGATAGATATCCGTCTCCAGCCCTCGTGTAATACGACGGATCAGGTCATCCAGCCAGGCTTTATCCTCCTGGCGCTGCTCCTCGTATCTGAGCGTACCCATGACTCGCTCATGCTCATCTTGCTCAATAAAGACGCGGTATCGCGCGGTGATCATATCGAGTACATCAGCATCGGCGAGCACTTCGGGGATATTCGCGTGGCAGAACAGGATCGCTTCGGGCGCAGGAATTGGTGCGTCCGTTACCTGATGCCCGATTTCGCCAAGAGCATCAATCGTGGCGGCGTAAGCTACTTCGGTCAGTGGCCCATGCTGGCGCAGCGAATCGACGATCGCCCGGCAATTCGTGACATGCCGCGCAGCCTCATGGGGAATGGCTGCCGGTTCAGCAGATAGATCCGGCCGCCTGAGTGGGAGGAAATCGACGACATACCCGTCACGACCACGCGCCTGGGCAAAGAGTGCAGCCCAGGCACCGCCGCATTCCCGCACAAGAGCCTCGTCAAGCGTGCTATCTGACGGATCTCTGTTCAGCACATGCAGTCGTCCTCGATTGATCAGTGTGGCAATGTGCCGGCACGCCGCGAGCTGTGATGGCTGATGGTGGGTTAGGTGGTCACGCATCGTCAGGAGCGCCTGTATCACCGCAGCGGGAATATGCAGTGGCTTAAAGGTTTGCTCGATGATGTCAAGTATCTCGACATGCGCGGCTAATAGGAGCGCCGTAATATCGACATGCAGGCGCCAGGTTGGTGGCGAATCTGGAAAGCCAGGTAGCAATGATCGGCTCCCATGGCGCGCGAGCAGTGGTTGATGGCTCCAGGCAGATATTGCCATTTCCTTGGCGGTTAGCCAGCGGTGATACAGATCGATGAGCGGTATGTTAAAGATCTCGGCTACCACGTGGATGGGCGCGTTACCCTTGCGGTAAAGTTCACCAACCTCGGCATGCTGCTCGTGGCGCTTTTGTGCGAACGCGAGCAGGTCGGGAATACTGAATGCCTGGATGCCACCACGTCCGCTAGCCCCCAACTCAACGAGACGGACTGTAAGTGTGCGCAGCTCTGCGTCGAGGCCCAGCTGAGCCCCTATCGTATGCGCCAGGCCAACCAGATCATCAGGCAGGGGCATCTGCACTGCCCGACGCCACAAAGCCTGTGCCAACCGGAGATCTTCATGATGGGTCAAAGCGGACAAACGGAACGCTTGCTCTGCAGGCAGGTCCGAGTTATCTCTCAATCTGCGTGCGACAAGCGTCACCTGTAGCATATCGCCACGACTGACGTGGACATCGACGAGCAACAGTTCGTTCTCGATAGTCGGGGATATCTGTACGAGCTGTTCCGCGTAGCGTACTGCTTTCGAAAGCTGACCAAGCTGGAGCAGACTCAGCACACGCATCCGATTCAGCGGCGGCGTCAGTTCGCGCTGGCGGAATGCATCCTGATGATTATCGAGTAATGTCAAGCAGGCCTGATAGTGCCCGACGTTGAAAAGACCGAATGCAGCGAGGCGAATCGCTGCCGCAGTGCCAACAGTTGCGGTAAGTTGCTCTGCCCGTTCGGCGAGCTCAGGCCATTGGGATTGGCTTGCAAGCAGATCGCACAGTTCCATGAGATACTCGGCCGCACCGGTGACTGCAACACAGTGAACGAGGTGATCGTGCAGCGGCTGCCAGGCTCTGGTGCGCTGGGCGTTGGCACGTAGTGCAAAAGCCTTGAGATCCAGGCTTGCTTCAGTCTCCTCAACTGGTGCGAGTGCTGCGGCGATCGCTTTCCGATCTCCCTTCGTGATACGCAGTTGAAGGTGTTTTATCTCCCAGAGCGCCTGATGCTGGTCAAACAGCCAACGATTGCGCTTAAGTAGATTGATTGCTCGCTGCGTCTGATTACGCACCATGTGGCATTGCAGGAGCACAAGGACGTCCTGGGGCGATGCTTCTCCGACACGGAGCCGACGTTCGATAGGTTTTTCGATGGCTTCCAGGTTGAGAGGATACTCTCGCATCAACGCCCAGATAATTAGCGCTCCATCACCGGGCGTGTCCTTCAAGAGCGACTGGCATAATGTCGCTCCCGCATCCTGAGTATCCGGATGACAAGCTAGCGCTGCCATACGCCAGATCAGGTGGCGACGCCGCGCAGTGCTATCATAGGCGAGCTCAGCCAGATCGCCGAAGGTTGCTGCTGCTGCTTGCAAGCGGGCAAGGCTTGCATCATCCTGTTTCACAAAGGCCCAATTGACCGGCTCTGGTGCTGGAAGTATCCTATCAGGCAGCACCGCTGGCGACAGGGCGCTATAGTAATGAATCAGGGCATCAGCCAACCGTACAGCTTCCCAACGCGGGGCAAGTTCCAGCGCGCGCTGAGCGTCCAGCTGGGCCTGATCGAGATCTCCTATGACGAGAGCAAGGAGCGCGCTGAGTCGAAACGTTTCATCATTCGGGCCGAGGGCTGCTTCAGCGCGCTGAAGCATGGCCCTAGCCTCATCGATACGGCCTAGCTCAAGTAGGAACGACGCGCGCAGATTCGCGTGCTTGGCATCATCGCTGTCTGCAATACATGCAAGCGCGCGCTCTATGTCATGTTCATAGAAGGCAATGAATGCCTGAGTTATATAGTCAGGATCGTTTGGAGCAAGCCGGTCTGCTTCATCGGCCAATTGGGTTGCATGATATGTATCATGGGTCAGATCGAGCTTAACGCGAGCTTCAAAGCGAAGAATTCTTGCGCGTATTGATGGCGGCAGTCGTTCCCAGACAATCTGATCACTCCTGACCTGGTAAAGCCACAAGCGAACAGCTTCTTTTCGCCCTTCACGCCAGACCGATTTCATCTCATCGAGTTGGCGCTCGGTTTCTGAAGACAGTCGCGTTGCGAGGGCCTCAATTTGCTCGCGATAAAATGCGACCGAACCGGCAGCAATACCCGGAGCACGGGGAAGGAGATCCGGCCAAGGGTTTGGTCCTATCGCGCCGCAAATCTTTCTGACCCAGTATTCCGGCGCATCCACATAGGCTGCAACGATAGTAGGATGATCGCGCAGCTTATTCTGGAGCATGTCAGGCGGCCAGGGCACATATTCGATACCGAGCGACTGAAAGCGAGCTCGTTGCTCGTCGATGGCCGCAAGATGCTGCCGCGAGCTAATATCGGCGGTGACAAACAGAACGAATCGCCTGACCCGCTGGGTCTGCCAGTATGCCCAATAAGCGAAGAACTCGTCGGATGCCGCGCGGATCTGCGCTGGCGAGAACTCTTTGTACCGCTTGCACTGGCCAACTTCAATACTGTCATCGAGCCGTCGCCGAGCAAGTACATCAATACCCTGCTGGGTTTCACCGCGCACACCGTAAACCGTCGCCCAGGTGATATCGGGCTCTTTGACGAAGAGATCGCGACAGAGCTTCTGGAAGCGATACTCATCGAGTTCGTGAAACGGCGGCTCATCGCCGGCACTAATACGTGGTTGCATAGTAGGATTATCAAACATATGTTCCAGGAACCCGTCGTTATTATACGCTTCGACTTAGAGCGCCGCAAACACGCACATTTAACGGGCCAGAGCATATAAAAAGCGGGTGGCGGATACGGTTGTATCCGCCACCCGCCCCTCGTGTATGACTATTCCAAATTGATAGTCTGACCGCACGTGCATGCGACTTCTGCGCGGTTGGCGAGGATCTGCGCCCCACACTGTGGGCAAAACGCCGGCGCGAGGATGCCGCCCATCAGTTCCAGCGGGCGCACGCGCTCGACGAAGCCATCCGGCTCGTATTCATTCGGCTGCCAGCGGACCTCGTAATCCAGTGCGCCGCCGACGCGCTCGGCAAGCAGCTCGTAGACCTCGCTGCGCATGGTCAGGCGTTGGGTGGTGTGCTCGGCCGTGCAGGCGGTGAAGTCCAGCCCGGCCAGAAAGGGCTGAAGCTGGGCGAACAGCGCGTTGGTAAGCTGCAGAACAATGATGCGGGTCTGTGTCTCGGTGATCATCGGATGCTCCTTGCTGCCGTTGGTGCGGCGTTGTGTTGTTGGCGATGACCGGCAGTGACCACGGCAGGGCGACGAGGGTGACGGGCGCTGTAAGCGTCGCGCCTGCGCGATCAATGACCCTTCACGCCGCTGGCCGCCGGTGGTACGGTCATGGGCAAGCCAGCATAGATGCCGCTCACGTGGAGTTGAAGGAGGACGAGCACCGGGCGAGGCCCGATGGGTTCTGGAACCGACGAGCGCAGCAGCGTGAGCATGCGGCTGGACGCGCCGCCTACCAGCTCAGGAGGGGTTGGAGCGATGAGAGCGCATTGTTCAGAAGGGATACGCATTACTGACGATGCAGCAGCTGTATGGCATAGCAATGGGCCATGGCACCAGCAGTGTGCGGGAGAACGGGGAGACTCGGAGCAATTTTGAACGGCGCAAGAGGCGCTTGGATGAGGCCGCGTGGACTATGCTGGGTTGCTACAGTCGCTCTTCCGGGCCTCGATTTGCGCGGAAAGCGCGGCTTTGCGCAGGGCGAGATCAAGGTTCAGTCCGCGAAGATGCCAGCGTAGGACAACGGCCTGCAACGCGGGTGCGTCGGGAAACGCCGCTTGGGCCTGCGCGACGATCGGCGGCTGAACGAGCGGCAATAGCTCTGGTAGACGGATGCGCGAGTAGGTATCGGTGCCGCGAATTTGAAGTCGATTGAGATCCTCGTCCGTGACTGCGCTGGGGTTGGCATTCAACTGCGTGACGAACGCGATCACACGCGGCGGCAAGGGCTTGGCGGCGCGTCGCGCCAGCTCTGTCGCCTCGACAAACAGTGGCGGAACAACCACCTGCTCGTGCAGCGTCAGCGCACTGCGGACCTGGTTGAGCAATTGGATCGCCTGCTGTCGCAGCCGCTGGAGATCATGATCTTCAGCATGGTTGCCTGGTCGTAGGAGCGCGATGAACGCCGGCGCGGCCGCGATAATCAGCGCACCCGCATAGTCTTCGGCCAGTAGTGCCTGGAGGCCGGCGAGCAGCGCGTGATAGGTCAGCCGCTCGACGACCAAGGGAGTGGTGGTTCCGCTGCCAGTGATCGTTCCACGGCCGGCGGCCAGCAACTGGCCTTTTGCACCAGCGATGCCCCATTCAAACGTGCCGATGTTGTCAGCGGCGGGATAGCTGACGATGGTGAGAACATAGGATGCCATTGGCCTGTCTCCTCATCGAAGCGACGGTCATCATCAGCCGCTGATGTTCGTTTTGCCTACTTTACGCCATCCCATGCGGTGGCTGATGGTGCGGCGCAAGATATGGACAGAGCTTCCGAAAGGAGCAGTCACGCGGCAGCATCTTCCGTATGATGAGCGGTGCTGGGTCGAGGGAGTCGGCAACCCGAACGAAAGGTAATCAGGCGGAGTTCGCTGTTTGCGGCTCAATGGAAAGAGACAGCTGTGATTTGGCTGCTCAAGTGTCGATATGTTCTTTCAAGGCTTCATGCACGCTGATCAGAACGGTCGGCAGGATGGTGGGCTGTTGCACGATCGCCGCTAGCAGCGCATCAATACGTGGATCGCTGTGTGCTTCTGGGAGCAGCTTGAGGAGCAGCATGACCGGCGGATACTCGAGCCGTTCGGCCATGGCGATAATGTCGTTGAGCGATAAGGTGCGCTCGCCGCGTTCATACTTCGCGATGGTCGAGCGCTCTTTCCCAATCCGTGCGGCAAAATCGGCTTGGCGGTCGCCCATCGACTGCCGAAAATCACGCAGCCGCCGTCCAATCTGCTGATCGATCGTCAACACCGACATGTTCGTCATAGCAGCCGCCCCTGTTGCGGAGGAATAGCCTCGTCGTCATCCGGGAGATACTCCCGCGCCCGATCTTCAATCCAGGCCAGCGCCTGCTCGTAAGCGGTCGCTGGCAGCGCATCATAGCGTTGGGTGCCAAGCTCGGCCTTGAAGCGCGCCATGAGCATGTCGTAGATTTTCCTGCCAGTCCGTTTCTCGTAGCGTGCGCCAAGACGCTTGAGCGAGCGGAGGAGGAACTCAGCCTGCGCCGGTGTAACCGGGATGTATTGGCGCAGGTCGTCCACGACCGCTTCGATCAGGGTGAGCCGCTCCTCCTGGTCGCGCTGACTCGCCAGGAGGTGCCGAATGTCCTCGGCAAGTTGCGTAATCTGGCGTTGCTCAGCGGTGGCAGACTGCCCGGTCTGGCGAAGATAGATGGCAGCCAAGACATCCACCAGCTCGGTTTGGTAGAGGATGAGCTGCTCCTGGATCTCGGCAGCAACCTGATCGGGAGAGATGCTGGCGAGCCAGAACGGGATGTATTTGTGGAGAATGACCACAATATCGATCATGCGGTCGCCAATCGGAACACGATCTTTCCGTAATCCTTTGCTCAAGACCGCATGTTTCCGCAGCCGCCGGCTCTGGGCGTTGAGATCCAGCCCCAAGATTTCACAGACCAGCCGGACTGGTATCGCCATTCCCTCGTCGGGCCGAAACACGGCGATCAATTCGCTGCCAGCGAACGCGAAGCGGGTGTAGCGTTGCGGAACGGGCAGGTTGCTATCGTTCATGATCGGCTCCCTATGGGACAGATTGGCCCCGAGCAGGTGGTAAACGGACAGCGGCATGTGACAGATTGGCCCATAGTAGCACGCATGATCTGGTCTGTCAATGGGGGCCAAAACGGCCCCTGGCACAGGCTGATCGCACCGTGCCGGGGGCCATTTTGGCCCATAAGCATAGTGGAGCGCCGAGCGGAAATGACCGTTTCCGTTCGGCGAGCAGAGATAGAATGAACGTCATGGCTGAGCCTGCAATCTGGATTTGTCAGGACACGCGGCGTAAGCAGCCACGTGTCCTGACATTTAAGTATGCGCGATCAGTCCTGCTCCCACGCGGCCAGCACGGTCGCGAGGTCGATTTCCAGCCCGTGGTAGGCCAGCCAGGCGGCGTAGGCCAGCGCCTGGCGCACGCGCTGCGGTTCGGTCATGGCTGCGACCAGCGCGAGGGCGCGATCCTTGTCGGCATGATACAGCGCAGCAAACTCTTCAGGGTCGTAGAGCGTGGGCACGATCGCGTCCACATCAAGTGGCGCGGCCAGCACATGGGGTGGAACGAGGCGCACCGGGGCATCCTCCGGCCGGAGGGCGCGCGGCGCGCACGGGGCATGAGCCGTTGACATGACGGCGACCTCCGGCGCAGATCCCGCGAGAAATAACAAGCGCGGAACGCGAAAACGGCACCCCACTGCCAATGCAGAGTGCCGCCGGGGTCGCCGCATGAGTATGGTATCATGCGCCCAGCCTCACGCCTGCTTACCCAGGTGTGGGGTTAGCAGCCGCTTGGTGTTACCAGCACCTTGCGGCTGTGTCATTTCTGTTGCTATAGTAAGCTAGGTTTAGCTTACTGTCAAGCCTGGTTGCGGTATTTTTTGGGAATGTTTTCTAGATGGCGAGAGTGAAGATACTCGTCAACGGCAGCTTGGGTGGTAACCCAGTACAAGCCAACCTTTTTTGCCCGAAGCCGACCCTGCTTAGCATAATTATGCAGCGAACTCTTTGATAGACCACAGTACTCAGCAGCCTGTTGAAGTGTTATGAGTTCACCGATCGTCAGTGGGTCGGGCTGTGGGGTGTCGTCGTTCGTCATAGCGCTATGGTATGCCAAGAAAGAGCGTTCGTCAACTCGAAACCTGTCGCCAACCACCGTAGCTCGTGCAATGCTGCTGAGGCCGCGATGAGGTAGGCACTTGATGGATCGTCGTGTGCATCGATCGGGAAGTCTTGCGGTTGTGCGGGAGCGTGAGTTCGCACGACGAACGACACGGTGCTGCGGTGCTGGTGTAGCGGGCTCATCGTCGGCAAGGACGCTAGCTGGAGTGATCGCGCGAATCGCTCGGTGTCCCAGTACATCGGACACGCACAGCATATCATGGGCGCTGGCCAACGGAATGACAGACCGATCATTCAGGTCGCTCCAGTGGTGACCGTTTTGCTATTTGGGAACGACCATCGATGATAGTACGCCGCGGATTTTGCTCGAAAACGATGGGCGTGATCGCTCAACGGTTTTCTGTTATGCGCTGAGGCGTTCCTTCAACCTTAACGCCCAATCACCTTTGTGAATGAGCCTGCTTACCTGACTAGGATAGCGCTCAAGGAGATCTGTTCGATTTAGCTTTGAGAGCTTTTCCCACTTGCCAGTGATCAGGTACATCGCATTGCCTACTTCAGGACACTCTAAAACAGCTAGCTGCTTTGACTGAAAGTGGAAGACGATATAGCCTTCAAATTCATCAAGGCCGACATAGATGGCATCAGGCTTGAGATCATAGACCTGGCGCAGTCGGTCAAGATCATATACAACGTCTACCTGCTTCTTCCGTAACCTGTCATAATACTCGATGATCTTTGTAAATCGCTGCGTCGGGTCCTCCCTCTATCGATGGTGGATAATTCCGTGCAGCGTTTTCTGACGACTTGACGACCCCAGCTCGCCTCGCTATCCTTCCTCTATGCTCCCGTCTTCTCTCGCTCCCGTGTGACGAGGAACGCTATGTTGGTCGATTGGTTCTGGTCTAGCCTGGTGCTGAGCATCCTCCTGCTTTGGCTACTCTGGCACTGGCCGCAGCTGTGGCCGCACCTCCAAACGACCACCCTCGCCGCCGCTGGCGAGCGACTCCTCAAGCCCCGCACACCTGCGGATTGCCCAAGATGTCGCCAGGCGCGAGCGACTGCCGCCAACCATCCTCCGGCCTGCATCCCCCTGACACCCTGGCGCGAACGCAAAAGCCGGCGCGGCGCGATGGGCCGCATTCTGACCCAGGGGTTTGCCTGTCCCAATCGCACCTGTCTCTACTATCAGATCACTGATGCACAGATCCATGCCCTCCTCGGTGACGGCACGCATGGGCAACACGAACGAAGAGAGACCTTGCGTTGCCAGGCTTGCGGCACGATGGCGCACGCGCCGCAATACGCCGCTCTATCGGCTCAAAACCGCTTCCCTGCCGTGCGGGTGTTCGGCCATCGCCACGCGACGATCACCACCTGGCTGACGCGGGCTGGAGCTCACAGCGCGACGTTGCACGACCGCTTCTTTCAGAATCTCACCCTCCCGCACCTGCAACTCGACGAGCTACGCACCCACCTCCGCAGCCACGTGCATGCGCTCTGGCTCTGGGTGGTGGTCGAGGAGCTCACCAAGATTATCCCGGTGCTGCAGCTGGGCGCGCGCACCCAGGCCGCTGCCCATGCTGTGGTCCACGAGCTGCATGGGCGGCTGGCCCCCGACTGCCTCCCGCTCTTTACGAGCGATGGGTTGAACCACTACTTCTACGCCCTGACCGCACATTTTGGCCAGTGGGTAGCCAGTGTTGGGCGGCGGACGCGGCAGTGGCAGGTGACAGCGGGGCTGATCTACGGGCAAGTCAAGAAACGCTATCGGCGGCGGCGGCTGGTCGGGGTCACGTACATGCTGCGCTGTGGGACGCGCGAAGCGCTCCAGTCGGCCCTGCGCGGGCTGGGCTTGAGTGGAAAGCTGAATACGGCCTTCGTGGAGCGGGTCAATCTGACGCTGCGACAAAGCGTGGCAGCCCTCATCCGCCGGACCTGGTCGACAGTGCAGGCAGCGCCGCAGCTGCTGGTGCATCTGGAGTGGTGGCGGGCCTACTATCACTTCGTGCGGCCACATGAGTCGCTCCAGCAAGCGTTGGCCCACCCGATCGACCGTGGTGGAAAGCGTCAGCCGCAGCGCTACCGCCAGCGAACCCCGGCGATGGTCGCCGGCGTGACGAGCCGTCGGTGGACGGTCGGTGATCTGCTGGCATGGCCCCTCCCGCCTCAGCCGATGGGCGCTGCCTGAGCGTGAGAAATGGGAGGCCAGCGGGCGCTCATTGGCGCCTGGGAGGGGCGAGTATCGGTCGTATGGCCCGGCATAGGGATGTCACCGGTGCTGAACCCATCCGAAAACGGGTATAATTCGCGCGCGAAGGGAAGATCGGAATTATCCACCATATCCGATAGGAGTACCCTGGAAATCAGCCTACCTGGCGGCGCTACATGGAACCCTATCATGCCGTTGAATGGCCCAATTCCACCCAAGCGGGATTCTGATATCCGCCGCGCCAAAGCCGACGACACTTTGAATTTCCTAATCCCAGGTGCTTTCTCGTCGGGCAATCTCGATTATCGTATCCGCGTGTTTGATTCCGCTCATCCAGATCACCCTGGCTATACCAGCGGACGAGTTCAAGACACGCTCGGGTTCACGGCTGTCGAGCCGCTGCGCGTGCGGGGCGTTGGCGTTCGCTACACGGGAAAAGATAGTAGCGGGAATCCTACCGACATCGCTGCACCCGACGTTGCCGCACTGAGGGGTACGTTAAGTTTTGTCCAGAAAAATTATCCGGTTGGCCAAATCTTCATTACTGGCTTTGATGTGATTGATTACGACGGTGATTTTACGGACGAGTCTGGGGATGGTTGCGGCTCAGGTGGAAGCACGAATAAGCTCCGGGTTAACTTGCGACGAGCGGCAGCACTTGTCGCTGCTGCCAGTAGCGCTCCCATCCACCATTCAGCACAAGTGTACGTAGGGTCGCCAGCGCAGCACTGGTCTCTTGGCTCCACTGCATCCCGCGCCCCTTCTGCCGCCGGGCGACGATCAGATCATTCGCTTTCTCCGCATGTCCGCTGCCCACATACTGCTGGTCGATCCGCCGCTGGCGGTAGTGTGGTATCCACTCCTGCCGAGCTTGGAGATAGGCGATGAACGTCTCAAGGGCGTCCATATGCTTGGTGTGAGGTCGGTATGCTTCCAGCACCGCAATGGCGGCAGCCACGTCGCCTCGCCACAACCGCCGCTCGAGCCGCAGCAGCAGTTGCGCTTTGACCGCCTTGCCCTGGCAGATTCGGCTGCACTGCTCCAGGCATTTCTGGTACAAGTGATACCAATCGAGGATCATGGTTTTGTCGGGGATGCGGGCCAGCGTCTCGGTAAAGAAGGTCCGTATCCAGCGGGCGCCATCAGCAATCAGCAGGAGGGAGCGGGATACTCCCAGCGCCAGCAGCACGACAAGCAGGAGCTGCTGGATGAAGGTCTCGCCCACGCCGCTCAGGTAGCGGGACCCTTCTGCCGTAACGATGCGTGCTGTGCGCAGTTCCCAAAAATGGTGGGCCTCAGGCTTCCGCGTGAGAACCTCGTCGACCGTCAGTAGCACCTGGTCTGCCCCCAGCGCTGGCCCCAGCTGCCGGAGCTCCTCGACTGGGCGGGTCGTATCAGCACGGCGTGCCGCCAGCACGCGCTCCCAATCGGCCCACGACACCCCCACGGGTGGTCGTACATGCGCGTCTGCCAGGGCGGCATCTACCGCCGCGTTCAGTTCCTCTGGCCAGCCCGCCGGCCGGCGGGGCTGGCCGTGTGGGACCACCAGCAACTCCAGCGTCGCCAGATCGTGGCGTTGGAGCAGCGCCGCGACCTCGGTCTGCTCAGCCTGGCGGATGATCTGTCCGTGGGTGCGCACGAGGATGCGGATGCTGGTATCAGATAGCACCTGCGGCTCGTGAGTCTGCCAGCCGAGCAGCCGCGCCACCGCGGCAAACGACAGCTCCTGGGGTAACAAGCAGGCCCATTCTTGCAGGCCGCGGGTGATGATCATGCCGTTGTGGGGCGGCAGCACCGCATTGCCAGGCATGACGTGGGACTGCGTATCCGCGTGCTGGCAGACCTGCCGCGACAGCTTCAACGTCCCGAAGCGACTCGCGACCGTGACACTCTCATGACCATCGGCGTGGACCACGCCGGGGGGAAAAAGACCGGCGATGCTGCTCGGTCAGTTGGGTGTCAATGATGTCCCACTGGGCTTGGAGGAGACGCCGAAGTATGGCGTTGCCGGTCGTGTGGGTGATGGTTTCTAGATCGTCGAGCGTAGTCTCCGGTTGGAGCACGCTGACATCGGCCCCTGGGAGATCGAAGGCGGCGAGTTCGGTCATCGTATCACGCGTAGGATCGTCTACCCGGCAGATCAGCACGCGAATGTGGCTCATGGGCTGCTCCTTCCTCAGTGCGGCTGCCCGATAGTACCACATGTGGGGGTGAGACCAGGTTGTAACTTGTCCCAGCGCTTATTCGTGCTTCCCTTTTACGCCTGGAGCAACGACGATGGACATGAGTGTTGGTAACTATTCGGTCACGCTAGATACTGTGCGTTTCTATTCACGAAAGGGGCGGCTCACCTGCCGCACTTTGCTCCACCACCCCCAATGCCTTCAGCGCTGTACGCTGCGCCTCGATTACCCCACGCAAGCCAGTGATATCCATTCTGCGTCAAGTGCGGATACAGGGGTGCAGGTTGTGTGGGCGCGATTGCACGAGTAAATGGTTTACTTCCGCCGGGATTTTCTAGACGGCCTGCTCAGCATCGACATAGGTGGGTACGCCCTCCTCGGCAAAAATTCGGTCGATTTCCGCGCGGTCATCGGGCGTCAATGTCCAGTTGCCGGCAGCGACATTCTCTTGCAACTCTTTCTCGTTGCGCATGCCTACCAACGCCACCGTAACGGCCGGATTTCCCAAAACCCACGCAATGGCGAGTTGGGCGACCGATTTCTCATAGCGAGCAGCCAGCTCTTTCAGCCGAGCTGTGACCCGCAATTCCTTTCGGAAAGAATCCCGTTGAAACAGCGGCAGACCAAACGCATCGCCCTTGCTGCGCCAATCCCGATCGACAAAGGTTGTCTCTTCGGTAAAGGCCCCGGTGAGCAGACCGAAGCCGAGCGATCCATAGGCCATGTAGCCAATCCCGTTGGCCTGGCAGTAGGGCAGCATTTCCCGCTCCATGCGCCGGTCATACAGATGATACCCTACTTGATTTGCAGTTACGTTACCGTGTTTTTGGCACTCTTTCATCATCGGCACGGTGAAGTTAGAAACGCCATAATAGCGGATCTTCCCATCGACCTTAAGTTTTTCCATGGCGCGCATTGGTTCGGAGAAAGCGGTGTGGTGATCCGGCCAGTGGATGAGCATGAGATCGATGACATCCGTGTTGAGCCGTTTGAGAC
>WNGA01006715.1_pt1 | contig 16279 bp, 18 predicted proteins | sample 5400061 | NCBI WGS metagenome assembly WNGA01 (sample SAMN13153366, study PRJNA577476) | soil metagenome | isolation source: 100 cm soil or saprolite under grassland replicate 2 | place: USA:California | collected 2016-06-15 | reverse complement strand
GCGTTCCCCTCCCGCAGCCGCGCGTTCCCCTCCCGAAGCGCACCAGCCATCTCCGCCAGCCGCCGGTTAACCCCGAGCGCGGCAGCCAGCACATCCCGCAGCGGCGCCTCAGCACCCTCCGCATCCAGGACCACGCCCGCCGCAACCGTCACCCACCACAGCAAACACCCTCAACAACCGCAACCCACACATCCCCCGTCAGCGTGCCGCAGCCCGCAGCGTCCACGTCCACGAACGCCAGCGCTCCGTCACATGATTTCCGAATACTTACATCGCGATGGCGTGCGGCCGTGGAGTCCGGTGAGTTGAGGTCACCGCGAACCTGCATGCGCTTGGCTTCTATGAAAAGACCGGCTTCGTCGTTGGCCACAAGGTTGAGACCAGGTTCGGCCCGGCACCTCGGATGCATCTCGCCCTAATCGTCTGAAACTGCGGGTCCTCCGCAGTTCGGAAAACGCGCATTCTTTTGACCGCTAACAGCGATCGGCGCCTGCGTCGGCCACAATCTCCGACGCCCTCCAGTGCGCCCGCACATGCCGCGATTACGGTACGCGGCTGGCCGATGGGCGTAGTCACGCTGTTCACGTGTCGGTGACGGCGGGTCGCAAAGCTCGCTGGACGCCCCGGGGCTCGCCAGGCGGCTAGCACCGATTCGCCCAGCGCGCTAGATACTCTGTGCGTTGTGTCCACCTCGAAGTCGTAGGGCCGAAGGTGTGGATCAGATCGGTTTCCACTTGCGTTCGGCCCTCGCCGATGCGGCGATCTCCCCGATCGCGTTCGCGGCAGCCCTATTTCCGCCAGGCTGCAATGCACTGCGACGAGGAACACGTCGAATCTTCTAGCAACCGTGCCAGCTCCTCACGCCACGCACGAAACTCGATCACGTGCTCGATGATCAGGTGTTACCAACCGCAGCCAGCGCGGGCAGGCACCGGTGGGAGCCTGCATAGAACCGCGGGCGCATCTGCTCCCACCTCGCGAACGGGCCCTGTGGATCCCGCCCCCGTCGCGCACCCGCCCAGTCTGCCGCCGAACCTGCCCAAACCACCCAAAACGCCGGGAGATCAACGCGCCTACCCGGGAACACCACCCCAGAAACACCCCATAACCGCAGGTCAGCAGAGTTTGTCGTTGGCCCCACCGCGCCAAGGACCAGTTGTGATCTCCGGGTTGGATAGTCTCGCCGCTGCACTGCAGCGAGCGTGCAGCAACCGCGTCCGGTCATCTGTCCGCGGATGTCCAGCGACGCTTATTCGCCGGGTGTTTGCCGGTCAAGGCCGGGCGTAATGGCCGACCGTCAGCCGCGGCATTTCGGCTGACGCGGGTGCGCTGGTTCACGACGAGAGTGGGGCCGCCATGCGCAGATGGCTCGCCGTACTGGTGTTCAGTGTCGCGCTGGTGGCGGTTAGCCCACGGGCGGCCTTAGCCGCAACGCCGCCCCTGCCGAGCAGCATGGCGGCACTCGGGGACTCGATCATCCAGGCCGCCGATGTGTGCTGCTGGTACGGCGATCATCCTGCCGATTCCTGGAGCACTGGGCACGCCAGCTGGGACCCGGTGGTGAGCCACTACGAGCGCATCCTCGCGGTCAAGCACGCCATTTACGGCCACAACTACAACGACTCGGCGTCCGGAGCGAAGATAAGCTACGCACCCGGCCAGGCCGCCAAGGCGGTCGGGCAGCAGGCCAGGTATGTGACCATCCTGATGGGCGCCAACGACCTGTGCACGTCCTCGACCGCAACCATGACGCCGGTGGACACCTTCCGCGCGCAGTTCCGGCAGACGCTGGCAGCACTCGAAGCCGGGCTGCCCGGCTCGGCGCACATCTTCGTGTCCAGCATCCCGAACGTGTACCACCTGTGGGAGATCTACCACACCTACTGGCTCGCCCGGTTCACCTGGAGCACGGCGCACATCTGCCAGTCGCTGCTGTCTTCGTCGGACACCGACGCCGACCGGCAGGCAGTGCGGGACCGGGAGGCGGCGTTCAACCTCGTGCTGGCGCAAGAGTGCGCTAAGTACGCGAACTGCCGCTTCGACGAGTACGCGGTCTACAACTACGCCTTCACCAAGCGCCAGGTCAGCACGCTCGATTACTTCCACCCCAGCCTGTCCGGCCAGGCGGCATTGGCCACCGTGACCTGGAGCACGTCCTGGTGGGCCGACGGTTGACCCCGACGTGGATCTCGCCGCCTCACCAAGCCCATCCTCATCTGCGCCCGCGGCCGCCGTGGATAGACCAGCCGCTACAACCATCCCGATCTGCGAAGCCGATCAGGTAGGCCAGCCCCCAGGCTTTGTGCATGATCACCCGCCCTGGCGGCAGGCAAACGTGCTGATGGCCACCCCCGGTTATGATCATTAGGCTGGAGCTATGCCTGGACTGGCGTGCTGGAGGGGAAGAGCGCAGGTGACACCGACTGCTATCCCGGCGCTGCTGCGCCGTGGCGCCTGGGCCGTGGCCGCCGGGCGCGTGGCGCTGGGCCTGACCGCCCTGGCCTGGCCCTCGGTACCGGCCCGCGCATGGGTCGGCGCAGCGGCAGATGACCTCGCCGCACGAGTCTTCGGGCGCGCTTTGGGAGCGCGTGACATCGCGCTGGGGCTCGGCGCGCTGGAGGCACTGCAGCGCCCGGCCGCCGAACCCGGATCAGCCAGCGCATGGCTCGCCGCAGGCGCCCTGTCCGATACCCTCGACGTGGTCGCCAGCCTTTCATCGTGGCGCGAGCTACCGCGGACGGGCCGGTGGCTGGTCGCTATATCCGCCGGCGGCGCGGCCCTGACCGGCGCCGCCGGGGCACTGGCCGTGCGGTGGGACCGAAACAGCGCAGGTCCCTGAGGCAACCTTCGCCGGGTCCCGTCGCCACGGCACCGCAAGGCGGCAGACAATCGTGAACCGGCAGGTGCGCTCGCCGGTCATGGCGACACGGCGAGCTGCAGCCAATCCCATACGGCCAGATCATGTCCTCGCTCGCCACCCGCGACTCAGGCACCGAGGACATCCGCCCAGACGGTTCCCAGCCAATCCCCGCCGCGCAGTGCGATCACAGGCGATGACGCAATCACAGAGCGTGAGCTACCCCGAGTAAATAAGCGCTTGCCGAGCCGCCGATATGCGCGCCGAGCTGCTGGTCGGTGTTGACGCGCGGTGCCGCCCCGATCAGGTCATTCTGCGCGCCGCCGAGTCGCTGCCGGGGTGTTGGAGCCGACCGCATGCCGAATTGAGGGCGGTTCGTGTAGACGCCTGCGACGGCCGCACCGGCCGCTTGGTCCCGCTGGCGGCTGTAGTTCTCGCCGATTCTGCGACCACGGGCGGGGCAAACCGCCGTTGCCAACCTTTTTTCGGCGCCGGAAAGAAACGAATTTGCCGCTGGCCACCCCGAAGCCGGTCGAACGCGAAGTGGGCGACCGGCGCCTAAACAGCGGGCGGACGCCAGCGTGAGCCGGACGTGGACGTGAGAATCCGCCCTGCCGACGGCTGCACTTGGCTGCCTGAAGCGAACGGTGCTGGGACGAGGAGTTCGACGTTGCGGTCTTGAAGTCCGCCGCGCCGTGCGTCGGTCCGGTCCTGCCAGTCGTTTGCGGCCAGTTCGCGTGACAGCGCGCCACAGCCGGAACCAGGAATAGTCCGATCGATGGCAGCGCGACTAAGGCGGCCGGCGCCCGCCGGCGCCCAGGCGGCCGCGACGACCTCGCTGAAACCGTGGCCGCCGGCTGGCGTGCGGTCCTGCCGCGTCACGCCCTGGCCTTGAGCGGTTCCGGCCGGCCGTAGGCCGCGGTGAAGCCCTGGCGCCAGCTTGGGTAGCGGAGTGTCCAGCCGAATTCTCGCTTGGCCTTGGCGTTGGAGGCGCCGCGGGACTCGGTCATCATGGCCAAGCCTTCGCCCATGAACGGCCGCGCGAGCCAGCGGGGGACGTGGCGGGGTGGCTTGGCGCCGAGCGCGTTCGCGAGCACGGGCAGCCATTCGCGCGTTGGGGCGGGCTCGTCGTCAATGATGTTGCAGATGCCGGCTCGGTCGTGGTCGAGCGCGAGCACGGTCGCGGCGGCGGCGTCGAGGTGGATGAACGAGGAGACGCCGCCGCCGTCGCCCACGATCGGGAATCGCCGCTTGCGCACGGGCCCGAGCAGCCCGTCGGGACGCCGTAAAAGCCGCCGAAGCGCAGCGCGCCCCGCCGGCGCCGGTGACCGCCTGGTCGAGGTGGCGCATCGCGGCGTTGGTCTCCCGCGCCGTTGCCGGCGGGGTGGGGTCGAGCGGATCGTCTTCGGTCTTGACCGGTCCGCCCTCGCGTGGGTAGCGGTAGCTGGCGAAGCTCTGGGCGACGAAGCGGCGCACGCCTGCCTCCCGCGCGGCGGCCAGCAGCGCATCGGTGGCCTCGGTCCGGAGCCGGTTGGCCGGCGCGAAGCTGCGGTCGAGGTTCTTGGACAAGCGCACATCCGCCAAAGAGGTCGCCTGGTGGACGATCGCCTCGGGCTCGGTTTCGAGGACGGCCTTGCGCACAGCACGCGCGTCGAGCAGATCGAGCGCGATCGGCTCCGCGCCGAGCGCCCGTACCCGCTCGGCGTTCCCAGGCGACCTGAAGGTCCCGATCACCTCGTGACCTCGATCGATCAACTGAGGAACGAGCCGGGTGCCGATAGCACCGCTCGCACCCACGACCAGGACTCGCATCGGGTGCTCCTTTTCTGTATTCCCGGTCACATCCGCCGTGTGTGGGGGGTCACTTCTGATGACACCTGGCAGCGGGAGGATGTGACCGATGGACCAAAACGAGTGGCTGGCGGATCGCTTCGAGGAGCACCGGGCCCGTCTGCGGGCGGTGGCCTACCGGATGCTGGGCTCGCTCACCGACGCCGACGACGCCGTGCAGGACGCCTGGCTGCGGCTGAGCCGGTCGGGGGCGGGCGAGGTGGAGAACATGGGCGGGTGGCTGACCACGATCGTCGCCCGGGTGTGCCTGAACATGCTGCGCTCGCGCAGCCTCCGGCGCGAGGAGTCTCTCGGGGGGCGCCTGCCCGACCCCGTCGTCAGCCCGGACGCGGAGCTGCAGCCGGAGGAGGAGGCGCTGCTGGCCGACTCAGTCGGCCTTGCCCTGCTGGTCGTGCTCGATGCCCTGGCCCCCGCCGAGCGGCTGGCGTTCGTGCTGCATGACATGTTCGAGCTGCCGTTCGAGGAGATCGCGCCCATGGTCGGCCGGACCCCCGCGGCGGCCAGGCAGCTGGCCAGCCGGGCGCGGCGCCGCGTGAAGGGCGCCGCGGTACCGGCTCCCGACCCCGATCTGGCTCGCCAGCGAAAGGTGGTCGACGCCTTCTTCCTGGCGGCGCGCGGGGGTGATTTCGACGCCCTCGTCGCCGTGCTCGACCCCGGCGTCGTGATGCGGATCGACGCGGGCGCCAGGCGCCTCGCAGCCTCCATGGCGATCCGTGGCGCAGCCGCCGTAGCCAGCCAGGCACTCAGCGGGCTCACGACCGCCCTGCCGGCTGTCCGCCTGCGTCCCGCGCTGGTGAACGGAGCAGCCGGGGTGGTCGTCACTCGGCGCGGACAGCCCGTCACTGTGATGGGCTTCACCGTCGCCGACGGCAAGATCGTCGAGATCGACGCGATCGCCGACCCGGAACGCGTCCACAGGATCGCGGCGGCTGTCCTCACCGGCGAGTAGCCGCACGGCCAGCCCCAAGGCGCCCGGCCGCGCCGCGGCGAGTTCAGAGCGTCGTCACCCGCGCGCGGCACAGGGGCCAAAAAGCAAGGCGGCCCAGCCGATCTGTTTCCTCGGGAACGGCGACGGGCCGACGGCTGCGGCCCCGCAGAAGTGGACGATCTGCACGCGACAACAACAGCTTGCCCCTGATCCGAGTGGCCCCACCCGGTCTTGTCCGCAACCCCAGCCTGATCACCATTCCAGTTCAGAATCCCAGAAATGAGGCCAAGAAAATGTCACACGAACCCCTTGACAAGCATGGGAGCATCGCTATGCGGCGTTTGCGAGCGATCGCCGGCTTCCACCGGGCCCACGCAGAGTAGCCGGATTACCCCTGCTGCAGTGACGGGGGAGGGTTCGATAACGGCTCCCGAAGTAAGTCCATCGCCGCGGGGGCCGAAAACCGCTGCCGCATATTCGGCAGTACGGCGGGTGATGATCACCGCATCAGCGGCCGTCATTTCCTTATTCAGGGTGGACAGGACTTTAGGGCGTGCAGATGCTGGAAGCTCGTCCAGTCCGTCAAGGATTGGCAAGACATAACGTTGATCGACAAGCGCTTTCGCTGCGTCCGAGCCGAAGTCTGCCGCACGTAACGAGGGGTAATCTTCACTAATTCGCCGCGCGAGCCAGCGACGCAGAGTCTCCCTTGACGGATCCCAACCCGAAATTGACACCATGACCGGCACGGGATCGCCGGCCTGTGGATGTTCGAGAAGTTCACGTAACAGCAGCACCGCCAGCGTCGTCTTGCCCATCCCAGGCTCGCCAAGAATCACCAACCTGCGCCGCACCAGCCGCCGGAATTGTCTGGCCATGTCGGCCATGCGGTCAGTGCTGCTACTGAATTGTGGTCGTTCCAGGCCGAGACGAAAGGACCGGACACCCGCACTGAGGATATGCTCGGTATGATCCACAACATTGAGTTCGGTAAATCGCCAATGCACCGCAAGCGGGGCTGGATCATCCAGATCCCGAATAAGGATTTCCTGCCGCCACTGTGCCAATACTAGCGCGGCAAGAGCCTGCTGGCATGATTCACCTGGGCTGGAGTGCAAATTCCCGAAGCTGGCACCGATGTACGCCGCCACGCGACCACCGGCGCGACGATCGGGAAGATGGCCATCGCGACCGACGCCAACTGCGCCCAGTTTGCGGCTGGTTGCAGACCCTGAGACCGAAGGACATAAGCCAGTCCCCCACCGATCCCGAGCACAAGCCCAGCTGTCGCCAGTGCGCCTAGCGCGTGCGGGAATCTTGGGTTGCTATGCACAAATGAACATTGTGTCAGCGCCTGGCCGCATTGTTAACCACTTGAGCCCTGGCCTCTGTTGGCAGAGGGTGTGCGCTGAATTAGCTCTCTCCTCACTGAGGATAGAGCGTCCCACAGATAGCCAAAAACCCCGGCAGCTACCAGCGTTGCTGCGCTTTAAGGAATCGCTTGGCACATAGTTTGACGCCCGTTTCGGCGTTGGCAATGCTGTTGCAGCGGCAGTCCACCAGTGCCGCGCGGGCGACCGGGCCCACGCCGATCAGGAAGATCCGCAATGCCGAAGCGATCGGGGCGGTCGGGCGAAACGAGTTCCGCGACCTCGCAGACGTCACCCCGTGTCGTGCTTAGGGGTTGCCAGGGCCGGGTGCTGCGCTGGTCGCGGGTGGAGGCGGTTTCCCGCCGCGCTGACACCACGGCCACCGCCTACGTCCCCCGGAATCTTTGGCAGGAACCCGAGGATGGATCAGGCGGTGGCCGTGTCAGTGACGGCGAGACGCGTGTCACGATTGGCGATGTCGGCATGCCTCGCGGTGGAAGTTAGCTGGTGAGCTAAGGCCGGAAGCTGTCATTGGTCCGGACGGAGGTGCCGAACGCTGGCAGTGCCCCGCCCACGGTGAACACTCGTCCGCCGTGGGAGGTCACGCCCATTTCGCCCCGAGGATGGCGCATCGGGGTGGCCTTGCTCCAGGAGTTGTGGGCGATGCTGTAGACCTCGTTGGCGCGGGTCGGCCTGCCGACTGCGTTGAGGCCACCCATGACGTAGATGTTGCCGCCTACGATTCCGACCCCGTAGAAACCGCCCGCGCGGTGGGCATTGGTGCACCTTTGGTCCAGGTGTTGGTGACCGGGTTGTAGATGTCGACCTGGTGGGAGACGGTGGACACTCCGCGCGTGCAGCCACCGAAGACGTAGATCTTCCCCCGTGGGCGATGGCGCCGATGTCCGAACGCCGCGCCGGGAGGGCCGCAACCCTGCTCCAAGTGTTGGTGGCAATGTTGTAGCGCTCGACTCTAGCGCGCGGCTGGCCGCTGCAGGGGCCGCCTATTTGCCTGCGACCCCCGATGGCGAAGATCGCATCGCCGACTACTGCTGCGGCAAGCCCGGTGCGCCCGGTCGGCATGGGAGCGAGCGCGGTCCAGGTGTTGGTGGCCGGCGTGTAGCGGTGGTTCATGCGGTTCTGGGTTGAACCCCCGCCCCCAGGGCGTAGATGCTGTTGCCGTGCCCGACGGCGGTGCCCTCGGAACTTGGCCCCGCGGGGGCGGGCGCTCCGCGGCTCCAGGTGTTGGTGGCGATGTTGTACAAACGGGTGACGTTGGTGTCCCCGGATGTCGTGCTGAAGCCGTAGGCAGCGACGATCACGTGGCCCACGTGCGCCACGGACATCCCTTCGGTTGGCGCCGGTACCGGCGCGAGCGCTTTCCAGCTGCCACCGCCGTTGCCGGCAAAGGCGGGTGCCGCCTCTGGCGCGGATTTGGTGATCGGGTTACAGAAGGTGATGGCCTGGCGGAGTAGGACTAGCTAATCGGGGTCTCTCGTATTACAGGGCACGCAAGTTCCTCTTGCGGCACCCTTGACACTTCAGCCTCCATAGGCAATCAAATCCTCTCGCCCCGACCAGTCCTTTGCGGGATTTGCGCGGCGACGTCGACCGGCACAGCGGCGACGTCGACCGGCACATACGGATACTTCTGCTGGATCAAGGCGTTCAGGCGGTCCCGGTCCGGGGCGAGCAGGGCCGTGACGCCCTCCGGGCTCACATCCGCGACGATGACGTCGCCAACCTCGTCGTGGACGTCACTGAAGAGGCCGTGCGTCTTCATCTTCTGGGCTTGGTAACGATTGTCGTCGGTCGGGCTAACGTAGTGGACCGACAAGATCTTGTAGCGGTGGACCAGGAACAGGTGGGTCAGCGTCATCAGGCGCTTCTTTCGCAGGGCGATGTCGAAGGTCTTCTGGTCGCGAACCGAGAGGATGTTGCGCCCCCGGCGATCCACGATCACGTCGAAGACGATGTTGGCGACCTTTTCCCCGCTTGTCTTGGACAGGGTGAGCTCCAGCAACTCCGAGCCGGCCGTGTGCGGCCGCAGTCCGACACGCAGCGAGCCCGGGACCTGGTGGTGCTTCGTCCACATCGCGAGCCATTCCTCGAGCAGCTTGTTCGGCACCTCGGTCTGCACCAGGTGCTGGTGCTGCGTCGAGCCCTTGCCCATCGCTTTGGTGGCCGCCGTGCCGCCCGAAGAAGCCATGAGCGCCGCATCCAACCGCGGCCCGCCCACGAGCGTCTGGGGCGTGCGGTAGGGCGATTCGACCAGGCGGAACTTTCGCTGCAGCCGGGCCAGGGAGAGCATGCCGTCCTGCTTGAGCGCGGTGGCGAACTCCTCCGCCGCCAGGCCGTCGATCTGATGTCCGCCGTAGGTAATGAAGTTGAAGACGAACCCCAGCTTGCCGAGTTCATCTGGGAATCGCCTCATTTCCTCGTCGCTCATCCCGGTCGTGTCCCAGTTGAACGATGGTGACAGGTTGTACGCGAGCATCTTGGAGGGGAGCTCGGCGTGGATGGCCTCGGCGAAGCGCCGGGCGTCCGCCAGGTTCGCGGTCTTGGTTTCCATCCACAGGAGGTCGGCGAACGGGGCGACAGCCAGCGACCTGGCGACCGCGTACTCGATTCCGCCCTGTACCTGGTAGTAGCCCTCGGCAGTCTTGGAGACCTCGCAATCCCAGATGATGTCGATGCCCATCGATTTGGCCCTGGCCCGGGCGGCGTGGAACGACGTTCGGTTTGCGAAGGCCAGCCACTCGTCAGCGCTCACGTCGAAGCGCTCACCCTCGCTGGCGCGGAACTCGATCACGTCCGCGACCGCCTGCGGATAGCTCTTCAGGTTGGCCTCGGACTGCCACGCCTCCAGGTACCGCGTCTCGACCCTCTCCAGCAGTGCCTCGCCCGACGACCCGTCGGCCTGCTGGAACGCCTTCGCGCTCTCTTCGAGCATGCGCATCACGCCCGTCCGCGCGAGCCAGGCGCTGGCCTCGTCGTACTCCGCAGCGGAGATCTTGAACAGCAGATGACCGCGCGCGTCGTCGACGCCCAGCTCGCGGAGCTTCCTCAAGATGGCGAGGTAGCCGACCTTGTAGGTCGGCAGCTCAATGTTGGTGGCGCCCAGCATGAATGGATGATCGCGCTCGTCCCCGCGCCCCTCCAGGAACGTGGCCGCTTCGGCGTCGGTTCGGGCCACGATGACACCAGGCACCTTCATGACGTCGAGCTGGAAGCGCGCGGCGCTCAGCCGCTTGATCTGCTCGTCCACGCCGACGAGCACCTTCCCCCCCTGGTGCCCGCACTTCTTGGCGCCCGGCTTCTGGTCCTCGATGTGGTAGCCCGGAACCCCGACCTCGACGAAACGGCGGAGCAGATTTCGGACGTGCGCGTCGCCGCCGTGTCCCGTGTCGGCGTCCGCAATGATGAATGGCCGATAGTCGATCTCGGGGGAGGCAGCACGCTGCGCCTCGCTCAGGCGCGAGCGGGCGAAGCGCTGGTTCCGGTCCGCCGTGAGCAGGGCGCGCACGATCGGCGCGGCCTCGTCGGGCACCCGGGAGAGCGGATAGCTGGCCAGGTCGGGCCCCGGGTCCTCCGTGACGGATCCCCTGGCCGACGTGGCCCAGCCGCCCAGGTAGATGCCCTCAATGCCCATCCGCTTCAGAGCCACCGCCTGACCGGGTGAATAGGGACCGAAGGTGGTGATCTGCTTGCGCTCGGCGAAGAGCTGCCGGAGCCGATCGTAGAACTGCTCGGCCGCCATTCTCGCCACGGTGTAGTCGGTGGGGATGGTGCCCCGTTGCTCGACCACCTGACGCGCAGAATACAAACGCGTGATGCCCTCGAATCGAGGACTGGCAAACCATCTTGCGGTCTCGCCGATTTCCGACTCGAACGAACTCATGGCTGGCTTCTCGGCGACTTCCGAATCGAATGACCTCATGACTGGCTCCTGCCGCTCCTACACTGCGGCGCTTCTCGCGACCTCGAAATCCAGGTTCTGTGTGATGCGGGTGGCGGCCATGACTCCTTCGCGGTGCAGCCGTGATCACGAACTCCCCGATCGCGCCGGGCGGCGACCGCATCGATCTCCCCGACAGCAGCACCCTGCGTGCACGCAGAGCAGACCCACCCGGGCTCGCACGATGCCGTCATGGCCACCGCCTCCAGACGCGCGCGGAAAACCAGCCGCCACAGCCATTGGCCCACCGCGACGGGGCAGCCGTCAGAGGCGAAGGTCCTCCCCTGGCCCGGCCACCATCACCGAGGACGCCCCCAGTTCCAGGGAGCTTCACTAACACAGCCAGGCGCGCACGCCGCTACGGGCCGCCGCGTCGTGGTCCCGCGCCCCCCGGCCGAGCGCGACGATCACGTCGGCGTCCAGATCCACATCCTCAGCCAGGTACGGCCCGACACGCACAGCGACGCCAGCCAGCGATAGGAAGAACAGCCGTCCCTGCCGCCCGCAGTCACGCCGTCCCTCACCCCCGCCGGGCGTGCTCACTCCCGGCGGCCGCCCGCGTCGACGTCCAATGGCCGCCCGAAAACGCGGCAACCCGAAGCCACGCCCAGAAACTGAGCGATCTGTGCGCGGCCCAGCCGCGCGACACAGGTCTGCAAACACCGATTCGGCGGCGGTATCCCAGCCAAGGTGGGTGGCTCGTCGGCCAGGTCGCGCTTCGCGATCGGCCGTCGGTGTCCGGGCGCGATCGATATCCGCCGTTCGGCGCGGCTGCAGCGGCGCCGTCGGAGCCTATGAAGGCCACCCAGATGGGGGCGATCTGCGCGCGGTCATGTACGAGGCGGACACTGCTGGACCACGCCCGATTCTGCCTGTTAACTGATTGCCTATCGGGGCTGATGTGTCAAGGCGGCCGCCGGTGGTGGAAGTCGTCGATCTTGTAGCGATCTTCGGCGGCGGCCTTGTCCCGGTCGGGCGGGGATTTGATGGTGGCTGGTTTTGGCTGGTCATCGCCGGTCGGTGGCCGTGCGGAGCCGACCGGCGATGGCGGCGAGGTCTTCGGTGAGCCAGTGCACGTAGCTGCGCGGGTGGAAGGTGTCGGGGTAGGCGAAGCCGGCCAGGTCGTCGAGGATGTCGGCGGCGGTGCACTCCAGCCATTCCTGGAAGATGCCGGTGAGGGCGATCAGCTCGCGGAGGTCTTCGGCTTGGTCCTGGTCAAGGACGGTCGCGGGCTCGGGCATGTTCGTAGTCCTTGTGGTATGCCGGCATGCCGCCATGGCCGTATGGCGGGCCGGGACATGCGGGCTGGGGTGGGCGGTGGCTCAGGAGTTGTGCTTGACGCGGCGGGGAGGGCTAGAGGATCGGGACCGGGGAAGGTCGCCTCGTGTGCCAGGCCGTAGGGCCTGTTGAGGAGCCTTTCCCTTCTGCTTGCTGCTGCGGCGGCGTTTGCGGACCTCCTCGGGGACGGTCCAGCGCTCGGCGATGATCTTTCTGGCGTCCTCGGGGGTGACGGGTTTCCGTCGTTGTCGCAGATCACATAGGGCGTGCCGCGGTCCATCACGGCCCAGGCGCGTTCGGCCAGGTGGGCGGCGACCACGCAGGTGGCTTTCAGGTGGCCTGCGCCGCGTTCGGTCATCTGGATGTAGTAGATTCTGGCCAGCTGGGGGTCGTGTCTGCGGGCGTGGTCGGCGGCGCGGATCGGTGTGGTGAGCAGCCGCGAGGGTCCGGCCTTGCTCATCGGCTCGCGTTTGCGGTCGGTGTCGCCGGTCTCTGAGGCCCTGGGCGCCAGGCCGGTGTAGGACTTGAAGGCGGCGCCGCCGGCGAACCGGCCGGGCCGGCCTATGTCGGCGACCAGCGCGGGAGCGCCGATCTGGCCGAAGCCGGGCAGGGAACGAGCCAGCTGGCCGGTGTCGGTACGCAGATAGGCTTCCTCCCGGTGCGCCGCACGCCTCCAGCCACTGCGCGGCGGGCGGCAGGGCCGGCAGCGCCGACACTACCCGGGCGGCCGAGTGGAAGGGCCCGGCGGGCAAGGGTATCGGGATGAAGCCGAGCTCGCGGGCGACGTCGACGGCGGTGACCACACCGTCGCCGGTGATGTTGTAGGCGCCGGGGGGACCGGTGGCGACGGTGCAGAGCACGAACGCCTGCCCGACGTCCTCCTCGTGGATGAACTGCATCGGCAACGCCGGCGAGAAGCTCAGCTCTTCGGAGCGCCGGCCGCGCTCGGGCGTGCGGAACACCTGCGCCGGAATGGTAAGCGTCGCGACCGTCTGGAACGGCGAGACGGTCTCGTCCCAACGGGGGGCGGCGTCGTGGACGGGCATGCCGTCGGCTCGGACCTGTACGGCGAGGGCGAAGCTGACCCCCTCCCGGGAGAGTCGTGTCTCCATTGCCGCGCTCAGATAGTCGTCGGCCAGCGGCGGCGGGAGCGCGCTCGTGGCGTCTGAGGTCGGCAGGAGCGAGTACTTGACCACCCGGTTGGCGCCGAACCGGTACGGTGTCGTGCTCCAGTACCGGATCTCAAGGGGGACGTGGGCCGGATCCGGGCCGCGTCCAGCTCCTTGAGTACGCGTGACCTGCCGGTGAGGATCATCTTGGCGGCGAACAGAAGCGGCGTGTACTGGGTGCTGTAGACGATGGCGTCGTGGAACAGCCGGACAGTTCCCAGCGGCATGTTGGGCGTGCTGAGCAGCACGAAGTCCTGGGTGTTCGCCTCGTCGCTTTCCGGTATCTTCTCGCCGGGCAAGTCGAGCAGCTTGATGGCCAGACCCCGAACGTCCCGGATGGCGTCGGACTACGGCTTGGCGCTCGCGTTCGACGTGCGTACCCACACCTGGTGCGATCGGGCTTCGGCGAAGACCCCCACGCGCAGCTCGGCGGGCAGGTCCGGGGGGACTTCGAAAGTACCCTCGAACAGCCCGGTGTGTTGGGTGTGCGCGTCCCGTTTCGTCGCCGCCGACGGGTAATCGTCGGTCTGGTAGCCGACCACCCCGATGCCCACCTGGCCACGGCGATATCGGCGATACCCATGACAGCCTCCTATGGACCTCCCAGCCCACGATGACACCCTATACCCCTAGGGGGTAATGACGTTCGGCGGGCAGCGCCGGGACGTTCGGCACCAGACAGCACAATGGCGGCCCGGCCACGCTCGGTGCCATGAGAAACAGGCAAACCATCCATGCGACGCACGGCGCCGCGACACAGGGCGCCGCAGCACAGCAGACATCACCGCAGCCCACCCTCGCCCCGGCCCCCGGACCGGCGCTTTGAGCGGCGCACCGGCGCACCGCGCTGGCGGACGCGGCCAGGTCCCCGGCCGCTGCTCAGCGCTCTGGAATGTGGTCTGGCGCGAGGGCTGCTGCGGGCCTGGGCCGATGGCGGGCGTGATGATCAGCCTCGCTCAGCTACCTACCGGCTCTCATGTCAGCAGTGCACCCCCATCCCGGAGCCAGAGGTCCCGAAAGCTTTCCGCCTGGCGGTTTCAAGATCGCTAGTCGTTCCGCGCACACGTCGGTTCTGACATGCGCTGCTGGTTGTCTTGCATGCCAGGAGCCAGAAGATCATCCCGCGCATACCCCGCGAGACCAAAGAATCTGCCGTCTGGGCGCGTTCGAGTCTCCGGACTCGCCTGGCATAGGGAGCTACGCATTATCGCGGCAAGGCTTGGATATGCCAGGCCGGAATCTCGCTCATGCCGACACCACGGTAATGACGGTGTGCCCAATCCTGATCTTGTCGCCTTTCTTCAGCCGCTGCGGCGCGTTGAAGCGACGCCCGTTGAGCCGGGTGCCATTGGTTGAGCCGAGGTCTTCGACGAACCACAGGCCGTGGGCGATCTGGAAGCGGGCGTGGTGGCTGGAGGCAAAGTCGTCGCGGATGGCGAGATCGCCTTGGCGGCCGACGGTGAAGCCGGTGTGGAAGGTGTGGCGCTCGTCTCCGGCCTGGATGACCAGGGACCGGGTGGAGGGTGCCTCCTCGATGAGGGTGCTGCCGGTCTGCACGGCGACGGCGGACACGGCGGCTCTCCAGGCTTGCTGCTCCTGCTCGGTGGTGTCTTCCCACGGCGGGAGAGATGCGGGGGAGGCGCCACGGTGGGCTTCGTAGGCGGTTCGTGCGAGGTATTCGAGGCCGGAGCTAGTCATGCATTGATGATGCCAAAGCAGTGGCTGGTGGCTGACCGTCTGATCCGTAGATACTGGACACCAGTGCATCTCCCCCGCTCCCGGCAAGGTCACGGACATAGGCGCCGTCCCTGGACGTGCCCGTTCGGTCCCTGTTGTACAGTCCGGTTGCTGTACTTTCGCGCTGTACTGGTCTAGACCTCTTATGCCGAATGATCAGCTCCGGTCATTCGGCCCACGCTCGCGGCGCAACAGCTTGGCAACCAGATCACGGCCGCCAATCTTGACCTGCTAGTCCAGACCCGGGGATATGAACGGCTGCTGTCCAGGTTTGAAAGCATGACCGGACTGGACGCAGGCACCCAGCGAGTCCTCAACGGTCTGGTATCGCTTGAACTGACCCAACGAGTAGACGCATTCGAGGACGCGATCAAGACCCTGGGCGCACAGGTCAAGCGCTGGTCCAGACCCCGGCGCATTCGTGGTAGCCGACACCAGCGTCTACATCGAGCATGAGGACAAGCTGGAGGCTCTGGACTTCGCGCCACTGCTCAAGATCAGGGGAGACCCGGTTCACGTGCTCGTACCGATTGTCGTCGTTGATGAGCTAGACGGACTGAAGAAGTCCAAGAACAACCATGAGCGCTGGCGCGCCAGCCACACGCTCGCCGTACTTGATCGGGTATTCGCCAGCTCAACCGAACCAGCTCGGCTCAGGGCCGAAAACTTCTCCGCCTTGGGCTCGGGCGGTATCCCCCGCGGTGAAGTCACCATCGAACTCGTCTTCGACCCGCCCGGTCGTGTCCGCTTGCCCATCAATGATGACGAGACTATCGACAGGGCTCTGATGATCCAGCCGCTCGCTGGGTGTGGAGTCGCGCTCCTGACCTACGACACCGGTCAGTCAACCCGTGCCCGGTCTGCCGGGCTGCGTGTCCACAAGCTGACCCGTCCGATCGGGGACGAGCCGAAGAAAACGGCATAATCGGGGCAGGAAAGTAGCTCGTAAGGTACGACCAAGCTCGTCCGATACCGTCGCTGACCTGGGCATCGGTCGACCCGTGTGTATGGCCAGACAGCCGTCGGCCGTATGTCGTTGTGGTCAGACTTGGTGGTCCACCTGATCATGCTGCTGATCGGTGATCTCCTCGGTGTGAACTCGTCCCGCGATGGCCGGTAGGGGTCGTTGTC
>WNGA01025598.1_pt1 | contig 16280 bp, 16 predicted proteins | sample 5400061 | NCBI WGS metagenome assembly WNGA01 (sample SAMN13153366, study PRJNA577476) | soil metagenome | isolation source: 100 cm soil or saprolite under grassland replicate 2 | place: USA:California | collected 2016-06-15 | reverse complement strand
GCGGGTAGAGCCTGAGCGAGCGCAGCGTGGTGTGAAGCGCCACGAGAAACTCACGACCGGCATGCCGCAGGTAACCCTCGACGGCCTGCTCGGTTTCCGGTGGCGGAGGCGACGGGGACTGCTCGCTCACGGCATAGCACCCAGGTAGAGCCGCTGGGCCCATCGGCACTCCGATCGTGCGTCCATCCGCCGAGGGAAAGGTTGCGAGTTGACCCCGGGGCCCGCCAGTGGCGCGGTGGCGCAACAGGTCGCATGAGCGGGGGGGGGCGGAACAGCGACATCGCGGTTGGTGTCGAATCGCGCTCGGCGTCGGTGACGTCACGGGCGAACTGGGCCCGGCTTCTGGGTGTCTGAATCTTCATGCCCGGGCAGGATGGCATTCTGACAGTGCGCCGGATGCGCAAAGAGTTTCCGCGCGTACAGGTGATCGTGGTGTCCGGCGGCGATTCGAGCGGGCGGCTCGACCTGCGCAAAGACGCCGAGTTCTTGGGAGCCGCCGCGAGTCTCAAAAAGCCGTTCCCGCCTTCCGCCTTGCTCGAGACGATCCGCTAGGTATTACAACTCGACTCCGACGTCCCCCCCTCGCCCTGAAGCAGTCTCTGGACCGTCCAAGACTTCGCGCACTCGCGAGGCAAGCTTGCCTGGGGTAAACGGCTTTTGGAGGTAGGCGACACCGGGCGGCAGCACCTGCTGATGGGACACCGCTCCGTGGGTGTACCCCGACATGTACAGCACTTTGAGGTTTGCTCGGATCCGCCTGATGCGTTCCGCGAGCTCGACGCCACCCATCCCCGGCATGACAACATCGGTGAGCAGCAAGTCGATCTGCGCGCCGTCGCGCTCGCACAGGGTGATGGCGTCCGCTGGACTGTTCGCTTCCACCACCGTGTATCCGGACGCGCTCAGCACCCGGCGCGCGAGCGCGCGCAGCGTCAGGTCGTCCTCCACAAGCAGGATAGTCTCCGTCCCTTTGGGTCGCGGCGCGGCGGCGCGCGGGGCTAGATGCTCACGCGGCTCAGCGAAGACCCGCGGGAGATAGACTTTGAAGCTCGTCCCTTTCCCGACCTCGCTGTACACCCAAATGCTCCCGCCGCTTTGCTTCACAATGCCGTAGACGGTGGCGAGCCCCAGCCCCGTGCCCTTCCCGGCCTCCTTGGTGGTGAAGAACGGCTCGAAGAGGCGTGCTTTGGTAGCCTCGTCCATCCCGACTCCAGTGTCGGTGACGGCGAGCATCACGTGCGGACCAGGTGTTGCACCAAGGCGCCGGCGGGCATACTCCTCGTCGAGCTCCACATTCGCTGTCTCGATGGTGAGGCGTCCCCCTCGGGGCATGGCATCGCGCGCGTTGACGACGAGGTTCATGAGCACCTGCTCGATCTGCCCGGGATCCGCCTCTACGGCACCCAGGTCGGGCGCCGTCGCGCTGATCAGCTCGATATCTTCGCCGATCAGCCGTCCCAACATCTTCGCTGCGTTGCGGACCAGATCGTTGAGCGAGAAGACGCGCGGCTCCAGAATCTGTTTGCGACTGAACGCCAGCAGTTGGTGCGTGAGTGCAGCGCCCCGTTGCGCCGCCTCCATGATGTCGTCGAGCTCGGCGCCACGAGGATCGTCCTTCGGCAGATCATCACGCAACAGCTCGGCACCGCCGAGGATGGCGGTCAGGAGATTGTTGAAGTCGTGGGCCACGCCGCCCGCCAGCCGACCGATCGCCTCGATCTTCTGCGCCTGGCGGAGTTGATCTTCGAGTTGCTTCCGCTCGGTGGTTTCATAGATGAATCCTTGGAATCCCACCTTACGACCGGAAGTATCCCTGATCACTCGCGCATACATCTCGACCCAGATGGGCGTGCCATCCTTCTTCTTCCAGCGCACCTCGAGCCCTCGCGCCTCATCCGTCGTCTCGAAACGCGCGAGTAGTGCCGGTCGGTCTTCCGGCCGGGCATACACGTCAGTGGCGAGATTGCGGCCGATCAGTTCGTGCGGCGATTCGCGTCCAAGAATGTGCGCCAGTGTCGGATTGGCGAAGAGGATCATTCCATCCCACGACGCCCGATAGATGCCGACCGGCGCGAACTGCAGCACCTCAGCGGCTTCTCCCTGCTCTTGGCGCAGCGCCGCTTCGGCCGCCGTCCGCTCCCACATGACCGCAGCAACGACGAGGGCGGTCAGCGCCAACAGTCCCATGAAGGTCTGGAGCTGAAACAGGTTGTTCACGGCTGACGAACGCGTAAATGGACCAACGCCCCGTACGGTATACGACACCGCGAGCACGCTCACCAGCGCGCTCGCGGTGGCCGCCCCCCGCGGGCCGAAACGGAGCGCCGTCCACAGCACAGCCGGGAAAATCGCGTACACGTAGGCGAAGCGGGCTTCGAACAAACCGACCGTCAGTGCGACAGTCACCGCGGCGAGGAGGAGGGCTTCAGCGGCTTCGCGCACCGTCGGCATGCGGCGCGCCGCGGTCGCCCAAGTCAGCATCAAGGGCGCGACGAGCAGATCTCCGATCGCGTCGCCCGACCACCAGGAGAGCCAAAGCGTGGCGAAACGGTCGGACGCCCCGGCGCCACTGGCCGCCAGGGACGCCACGCCGATCGTCGCGCTCACGGTGGTGCTGACGATCGCCGCCAGCCCGGCGAGGGCGAGGACGTCCCGCACGCGATCGAGCGCGGGGCGAAACCCCGCCACGTGCGCGAGCAGCCAGGTCCCGGCTACCGCTTCCAGCGTGTTTCCCGCAGCAATAGCGGCGGCGCCGGCGACCGGCACGCCGCTCGTCGCGTTCGCAAGAAACGCCCCGAGAGCGACGGCGGGCCAGAAGCGCACGCCAAGGAGAACGAGGGCGGCGAGCGCGATCCCCGAGGGCGGCCATGCCGAGGAGACGACGCCGTGCGCCGCTGCGGCGAAGAAGCCAAGCTTGGCCGACGCGAAGTACAACGCGGCGAGCAGCGCGACGACGGCAGCGTACGGCACTCGTCCGTAACCTCTCGTGAGTCCCTCCCAGCAATGGGGCGCCGCAATATCGCCCCCCGGTGCCGCAAAATCACCCTAGTTTGTTGGCCGAACACGACCATGTTCACGAGTTAGGATTCAGCTCTGAGGCGACTCTTCGGCCAAGGCCCATATGCGAAAGCGCCGCGCCGGGCGACAGACGACGCTTACTGATGAGCGGCTGGACGCCTTCTTCACGTCTGCGCCAGCCGCGTTGGGACTCTTGGACAGCGATCTCCGACTGGTCAAGGCGAACGAAACGGCCGCGCAGATGTTGGGCTTTCCGCTCGCCGAGCTGGGGGGACGCCACGTCCGCGAGGTCGTCCCCGCGATGGCGTCGTTTCTGGAGCCGCTCCTCGAGCGTATTCTCGCCACCGGCGAACCAGCCCTGAATCAAGAGATCAGTGGGGAGACGCCCGCGCAGCCGGGCGTCAAGCGTCATTGGGTCGTGTCGTTCGTTCCCGTCCCTGGCCTTCGCAACGAGCTCGAGGGGATCGGCGTCATCGCGGTCGAAGACACCGATCGCCTCCGCGCCGAACAGGCCCACCGGCGCTCCGGGGCAGAGTTTCGCGCCATTGTCGAGCAAGCGACCTACGGCATTTATCGCTCCACCGTGGACGGGAAGCTCAAGCGCGTGAATCGCGCACTCGTCCAGATGCTCGGCTATGACTCGGAAGCCGAGGTCCTAGCGCTGGATCTCAGCAACGACGTGTACGTCGATCCAGCCGAACGCGCGCGGCTCATCGAGCAGTATCCGCGACCGAGTCAATCAGCGGTGTCCAAGTGACATGGAAACGCAAAGACGGGCATCATATCCTCGTGCGAATGAGCGGCCGACCGCTTCGCGACGATCAAGGAGAGCTGATCGGCTTCTCCATGCTCGCCGAGGATGTGACCGAGCAACGCGCGCTGGAGCGAGCGTTCCAGCAGGCGCAAAAGATGGAAACGATCGGGCACCTCACCGGCGGGATCGCACACGATTTCAATAACCTGCTGACCGTCATCATGGGGCACGGTCGACTGATCGCCGATGCCCTCCCTGCCGATCGCCCGGATCTCCGACGCGATCTCGACGAATTGCAGGGCGCGGCGCTCCGGGGCGCGGAACTGGTCCGCAAGCTGCTCGGGTTCAGCCGCCACGAGAAGCTCGCGGTTCAGAGGATCGACCTGCCGGACTGGGCCCGCGATGTGCTGGAGGTGATGCGTCGCTTGCTGCCAACGAGTATCGAGATCGGTCTCGACGTCGCCGACCCGCACAGCCTCGTCATGGCAGATCCGGTCGCGTTGGAGCAAATCCTGCTGAATCTCGTCACAAACGCGCGCGACGCGATGCCAGAGGGTGGGACGCTGCATGCCGAAGTCGGGCTGACCACGTTGCGCGAGGAAGACCGACCGCTGCATGCGTGGATCGAGCCAGGACATTTTGGCTATCTCACGATCAGCGATACTGGGACTGGCATGGATAAGGCGACGCAGGCGCGGGTGTTTGAGCCATTCTTCACCACCAAGCCAGCCGGTGTGGGCACCGGTCTCGGGTTGCCGATGGTGTATGGTCTGGTGAAACAACACAGGGGCTTCGTCCATCTATACAGCGAGGTCGGCCAGGGGACGACGGTCAAGGTCTACCTGCCGAGCGTGACGGATCTGTCGCACGTCGATCAGCCAGCCTCACGCGAGGAGGAGGAGCTTCCCCGGGGGACGGAGTCGATCTTGCTGATCGAGGACGACGAGCGTTTACGCAACGTGGCGGAGCGGCTGCTCCAGAAGGTTGGCTATCGGGTATTCGTCGCCTCGGATGGACAAGAGGGTCTAGCGCTGCATCGTGAGCATCGCAACGAGCTCCGCCTCATCATCAGCGATCTCGTCATGCCCCGTTTGAGCGGGACGCGCCTCTATGAAATGCTGCGGCTCGAGGGTGACCCCATCAAGGTGCTGTTTATCAGTGGCTACCCTGAACAGCAGGTCCGGGAACGATTGAGTCATGATCCCGCCGTCGCCTTCGTAACGAAACCGTGGACGGCGAGCGAGCTGCTGACGCACGTCCGAACGATCCTCGACCGGCCGCCAGCATGAGTGGAGTGATTTATCGAGAGGCGCCGGTCGGAATCGAACCGACGAATCGAGGTTTTGCAGTAGCCCAGGAGCGCCTGCGGTATACTCTATCGCGCTCCGTTCCGCTTCACCAGCCTGGCTGTCACTTCGGTGTAACTGCGGCTCGCTGCGCGTTATTGGTGCGCGTTGTGCCCCATTTGTGCCCCCGGGAGAGGGCGTGGAGGCAGCGCCAGGCGTGGCTCATCAGATGATCAATCGTAGTTCGGAGGATGTGGAGTTTCTCGTTGTGTCACAACCGCCGAGCCATGGCCGTGAAGCTGGGCAGGATGTCCAGGCGCGGCGTGCTTGAGGAACGGCCGGAGAGCCACCCGAACGTCATGCGTTCTCCGGAATCGGGCTGCTCGTGCCCATCATGTTGATCGCGGTCTTGCGGCTCACCAGGCGGTGCAGCCGTACCATCAGGCGGGTGGCGAAGCCGGAAATGACGCGCGGTGCGGTGCGCTTGCGCAACGCGGCCACCAGCTCTCGCGCGGCACCTTCGGGCGACTGCACTAGGACGCGCGGAAAGGCGGCCACGGAGCTGCCGGCGGTCGCGTGGAACCGCGTGGCGATGACGCCCGGGCTGAATCCCAGGACGTAGACACCCCTCTTCTTGTATTCCCACCACAGCGTCTCACTCAGCGTCGCGACGAATGCCTTCGTCGCCGAATACACGGCAGCGCCGGGCAGTGGTGCGTAGGCCAGGAACGACGCCGTGTTCACGAGCACGTCGCCCCGCTTCGCCTGACGGAGGTAGGCGTAGGACAGGACGACCACGCTCTCCATGTTCAGCCGCATCATCCGGAGTTGGTCGTCGAGTGCTAGCTCCGCGAAGCGACCGTAGAGTCCGGCGCCCGCGTTGTTGATGAGGACGTCGTAGCTCTTCGAGGCGAGCTGTCGCGCGAGCGTCTCCACGTCCCCGGACTGCGACAGATCTGCGACGACCAAGTCGTGTCCCTGCCTCGGGAGCGTGGCGAATGCCTCACGCAGCTTCGCTTCATTGCGGGCGACTAACGTAACGCGCGTGTCGCCCTCCGCGGCGAGGAGTCGCGCGGCTGCCAGGCCGATCCCGTCACTCCCGCCCGTAATTAGCACGTTTCTCATGAGTCCGTTCCCACGACTTGAGGTGCGAGCGGCCGCTACATCACTTGGCGTCACGATTCGGGTGCAGGGTGGAAGACACCAGCCCGCCGATGATCACCCAGGCGAACGGCGCGTAGAGGCCACTCCCCTGGAGGGATTGGCAGCAGGCCGCCGATGGCGGTGAGACTGGTCAGGACGATCGGCAGGAACCGCACTTCACCGGCTGCACAAGAACGTCCAGATCCGAGGCCGCGGTGAGCCGCACGGAAAATCGTCGCGGTGAAGTGGGGATGAATGGAAGTGAGTCAACGCTGAGGCGCAGGAGTTGCGCCGCGTACGCGCGCCACGGCCGCCAACGTTCCGACATGGCCAAGAGCTCCCTCGCACTCTGCGCGCCCGCTGCGCGCTGAAGGCTGCGCCTATTCGCGTTGAACGCGTCGGGCTGCGCACCCTCGAGTGTTTCGAGCTTCCCCGGCAGGCGCACACCCGGCCACCGCGCGACGAGCGACTCCAGCCCTCCCGCGCTGAGATGCGCGTCGATTACCGCGGGCTCGGCATCGAGATCGAACACGCGCCGCAGTCCCGCGATGAGCGGCATCAACACTGGTAAGAGTGATTCGCCGATGTGGACGACTACATGTTCGTCGGCGGGCGAGTTGTCGACCGACAAAATCCCGCTGTGTCCTTCGATCGCGACCGTCCCCTCCTGCGGCAGCGAATTGATCAGTGCTTCCCACGCCAGCGGCCGGCGATACGACAGCGTCAGGCGTAATGACCCGTCGGGGGCACTCGGTCGAGCGGGACGGTTGCGCCGCAACGCGCTCGGTTGCATGCGATACTGGTCGCGAAACACCGCGTTGAACCGGCGCAGACTCTGAAAGCCACTGGCGTACGCCACGCGCGTCACCGGCAGGTCAGTATCGACGAGCAATCGCTTCGCGAGCAACAGCCGATGCGTCCGCGCCAGATCGAGCGGCGACACCCTCACCTCCCGCACGAGTGAGCGTCGCAGGTGCCGCTCGCTCACGCCGAGCTGGGCTGCGAGATCGGCTACGCTGTGGCCGTTTAACGCTCCCGCCGCAATGCGCTGCGTCGCTAGCTGCGCGAGGCGCGGAACCGCCGCGAGCGCCGTCGCGCCCCGACCCGGCGCGAGCTCCGGGCGGCAGCGCAGGCACGGCCGGAAGCCCGCTCGCTCGGCGGCCGCGGCCGAGTCGAAGAAGCGGCGATGCTGATGGTACGCCATGCGCGACGGGCAGCACGGCCGGCAGTAGACGCGCGTTGTCGTGATCCCGACATAGAATACGCCGTCGAATCGTGCATCCCGCGCGTCCACCGCGAGCTGATAGGCCTCGCGGTGGAGCGCGGGTGCGGACTTTGGTGCTACTGCCGATACCATGCCCCTGACCTATTGCGGCGTGATCGGCGTGGCCACGAACGGCACCTGGGTATTCGTGCCGTGCAGCAGCGCGCGCCCTACGATCACGCCGGCGTCGTTGATGTGCTGCGCCACGATGAGCTGGTCGGGGAACGCCGGGTCAACCAGCTCTTTCAGGTCCCTCATGACGCCATTCTCCCACAGGAATGCCCGGTTCACGGCGCCGCTCGAGATGCCCACCACCTGCCGGTACTTATTGATACCAAGCGCCTGACTGCTCTCGTCACCGGGAAGCGTGTGAAGGTCCTCGATTCCGGCGCTGCGGGTCCACAGAAACGCGTGCGGGTTGAAGTCAATCCCGATAACGCCGCGCGGGTTCGAGAAGCCGACGACGTCAGCCGCATCATTCATATCCATTGGGGTGTGCCAGGCATCGCCCCCCAGGTCGCCGATGTTGATCACGGTGCCGTTCTCCCACAGCACCGCGTGCTTGGCGCTGAGCTGCCCGACTGCGATGTCGCAGTCGCCCGAAATGCCGACCGCCTGCCCCGCGTTGTTGATGGCGGTTGCGGCGGATGTCGAATCGCCCGGCAACGGCTTGAGCTCACGCATCGTGCCCTTCCTGGCTTCCCACATCACGGCGCGGAACTGGAGCTTTTGGGGCGCCTTGCACGTCGGATCGAGCACCGGCGTCTCTGCCCAACCGACGACTTTGCCGGAGCTGTTGACGCCAGTCGCAAACCCTTGATTGCCGCCGAGTGTCGGCAGCGCTTTCATCATGCCATCCTCCCACACGAACCCGACGCAGATGTGTCCGGTGACGCTGGGCAGGAACGCGGTGCAGCTCCACTCTTCGTGCAGCGGATCGAGCTTGGCTGTCTCGCTGATGCCGACGACGTAGCCGTTGTTGCTGACGCCAGGCCACTGCACGATGCTGTTCGGCCCGCCCAGGGTACCGAGCGTGTCGAGCGCGGAGTTGCGCCAAAACGCGGCGACGCGCGTGGCGTTGTCGGGACGGTTCACGAAGCCCGCGACCAATCCACTGTTGCTGATCCCGGCCGGCCGGTTGCGCGAGCCGTCGAGGGTCGGGAGATAGCTGATCGAGTAACGGACGTTGGACCTGAGCGTCTCGCGCGACAGCCGGGGATCAAATGACGCGCCTTCATCGTGATTACATCCGATGAGCGCGGCGGCGAGTAGTGCATACGGAGCCTGACGCATGGAATCCTCGGGTATGGGAGTTGGCTGTGGACCATACCGAGGAAGGCAGTACGATGCGCGCCAAAATCGGACAGGGATTTTTGGGGGGATTGGAGGACCGATAGTGACCAGCTCGCGGCAAGCACCCCAACTTCGCTAAGCCAGATCACTCGCGCCAGTTAGCACAATGTCACCGTTAGTTGACAAAGTCAACTAACGGCCCGTAGCTTGAAACTGCACTCGGCAGCTGACCAGGTTTTTGTCCAAAGGAGGACCCGATGCGGATCCAGACCGCCCAAGCGGGATGGGGCGCGCTCGCAGCAGCAGCGACCGGTCGGACGCTCGAATTCATCGCGGTGATTGCCAAGGGAAGGCAAGGACGGTAAGAGAGGACGGGCGGATGGCCGACGCCGAGTTCCAGCAGCGCGTCGCCGCGGTGCGGCGATTCAACCGCTTCTACACCAGGCAGATCGGGCTCCTGCAAGAGCATCTGCTGCACAGCCCGTTCTCGCTGGCCGAAGCGCGCGTCATCTACGAGCTCGCCCATCACGAGGAGACCACCGCCACGGCCCTCTGCGCCGAGCTGGGCCTCGACGCTGGCTACCTAAGTCGCATCCTCCGCGCGTTCCAGAAGCGAGGTCTCGTTCAGAAGCAACAGAGCAAGATCGATGGCCGGCAGACCATGTTGCGGCTCTCGGCCGGCGGGCAGCGTGCCTTCGCCAAACTCAACGCCGACTCGCACCACGAGATCGCGGAGCTGCTCCACGCGCTCCCCAGCGACTCGCAAACCCGCCTGGTCGATGAGATGCAGGCGATTGAAGACCGGCTCGGTGCCCAAGCAGAGCGCGCCGCGCCATACACCCTGCGCGGTCATGGGCCCGGAGACATGGGCTGGGTCGTCGAGCACCACGGGACGCTCTACGCCCAGGAGTACGGTTGGGACGAGACCTTCGAGGCGCTGGTCGCGGAGATCGTCGCCCGATTCATTCGCCGGTTCGACCCGCAGCGGGAGCGGTGCTGGATCGCGGACAAGAACGGGGCGAACGTCGGCTCGGTGTTCCTCGTGAAGAAGTCGCTCACCGTGGGCCAACTGCGCCTGCTGCTCGTTGAGCCCTCGGCGCGCGGCCTGGGGATCGGGCGTCACTTGGTGGACGAGTGCACGCGCTTCGCCCGCCAGGTGGGATACCGCAAGATTGTGCTCTGGACCAACAGCGTGCTGCACGCCGCGCGGCGGATCTACGAGCACGCGGGCTATCAACTCACCGCTGAGGAGCCCCACCACAGTTTCGGCCAGGATTTGATCGGCCAAACATGGGAGTTGAAGCTGTGAGCGGCGCGGATCTCGACGTGGACGGGTTCGCCCGTCTCGTCGTCGGCGCACACCAGTCGAGCTGGCAAGCGCGGATCGTTCGCGTGTCGCCGGGCGACTACAACCGCTTCACAGCCTGCTGTCGCGAGCATCGCATCGTGCAGAGCGACACGATCGAGGGGCAGCTCGCGGATCTCGCGCGGGTGCGGCTGCCCGCGGGGAGCGGCGTTGAGCGGGACCACTTCGTGAGCGATGCCGTGGCTGCCGCCGGGCATCGCGTTGCTGTCGGCGCCTGGGCGTACTTCCCCTGGCAAGCGTCCGTCGTCCATCTGCTCGATCGGGACGGATTCTTCGAAGTGATCACCAACCGCAATCGCGAGAAGATCACTCGGGCCGAGCAAGAGTTCCTGCGTACCAAGCGCGTCGGTGTGCTGGGCCTCTCCGTCGGCGGGGAGTCCGCCGTGACGGTGGCGCAGGAGCACCTGTGCGGTGAAATCGTCCTGGCCGACTTCGACCGTCTCGACCTCTCGAACTTGAACCGCCTGCAGGCAGGGGTCGACGAGCTGGGCCTCAGGAAGACGGCCATCGTCGCGCGTCGCATCGCGCGGATCGACCCGTACCTCAAGGTGACCGTCTTCGAGGACGGCGTCACACCCGCCAATCTCGCCGCGTTCCTGGACGGCCTGGACCTGGTCGTTGAGGAGTGCGACACGCCGCCGATCAAGCACGAGGTGCGCGTCCAGGCGAAAGCACGCGGCGTCGACGTGGTCTACGCGGGCGACGAGCGCGGATTCCTGAGCGTCGAGCCCTACGCGCAGTGGCCGACGTTGCGCCCGTTTCACGGCGTGGTCGAGACGCCTCCGTTGCCGCGCGATGGCTACCCTACACAGCGCGCGTTCCTGAAGGCGCTCACGGCGTGGCTGGGAGGATGGAGTAACAGGGCGAAACGCTGTGTGGTTATCCGCAGCTCGCGAGCGAAGCCCGCTACGCCGCGGGGCAGATCGGCCACGTCGCTCGGCGCCTGCTACTCGGCGAGCGGCTCCATCCGTTCGTAGGAAACCTGGATCTGGCGCAGTACTTGCCGGCCGAGGGCCCGTGCTGAGTTTGGAGCGACAGGGCGGTCGGAGGAGCACCGTGTGGAGCTGGGGCGCTACGTCGCGCGTGTGAGACGGCGAACTTGAGCTCCGGTTTCCTGCCGAGCGATTCTCCACCGTTTGGACTCTACCAGGAGGGCCTTTCGTGATTCTGCGGGCGTGGCGTGGGTTTGCGGCACTCGAGAACGCGACAGCCTACCAGGCGCATCTTCTGGACTCGGTGCGACCGAAACTGGAACGTCTCGCCGGGTACCTCGGACTGTATCTCGTGCGGCGAACGGTTGCCGATGAGATGGAGTACCAGGTGTTGACGCTCTGGGAATCGATGGACGCGATCCGCGCATTCGCCGGCGATCATCCAGAACGCGCCGTTGTCGAGCCTCAGGCGGTGGCCGTCTTGCGGCGGTTTGATGCCGAGGTTCGCCACTACGAGGTCCTTGCCGCCGTGGGCAACCCTGCCATTCTCACCTACCCACGCACATAGGCTCACGCGCCGCTGCGATGGACGACGCCATACGGGTCGTTGCCGAGATGAATGAAAGCATCTGGGACCGCCTTGAGAGCGCGCTCGAGGATCTCACCGAAGAGGAGATTCACTGGCGGCTACTCCCGCGAGCGAACACGATCGGGGTCATCGTGAGACACCTGCGCATCGAGGCGCAGTGGCACCTGGACTGTTTGGAACATGGGGTGCCGATGCCCAGGATAGCGGCGCCCGTGCACCAGAAGTCCATCGATGCCGTACCCTCGGATTTTGCAGAGAACTTCAGGAAGCTGAAGGAGCTGTGTGCCCGATTTCGGGAAATCCTTCGAACAGCGACGCTGAATACGCTACAGCAGCGAACCGCCGCCGCCTACGGAGAAGCGGGTGAGCGCGAAGGTGGCATCTATCGGCTGGGGTATCAGCAGGCGCTGCATCTGGCCATTCATTGCGGCCAGATTCGGACGATTCGCAACCTGTACCGCACGACGCGCGGGCAACCGGCGCGGTTTTCCCCCGAGAACCCGACCTATCCAAAATAGCGGTCAGCGTCGACGCCAGTCCGCTCAGATGCGCAGCAGCGTAGGTTAGAGTGAGCCTCGCTCGGAGGGAAGTTTGTGGTTGAGTGGATCCTGGCGCGTGAATTCCATCACCCAATTGGTCTCCCACGTTGCCCCACCGTCGGCCGAAAACCCTTGTTCCCAGCTGCAGGAATCGGCTCCATTGACTCGCCAAATGAACCGGTTGAAGATGTGTCCTCCCTCGAATACCTCCTGGGAGAAGAACTCGCCGCGCCGGCCATTGAACCTGCCGACCATTGGCACGTCCAGTCTGCCGTTGCCAGAGCTGACCGCCCAGTAGACGCTCCACTCATCCGCGGTGGGATTGTAAAGGCGTACCGCACCGCTTCTAGCCGGCCGGAGGCGCGCTCCATCGTGAACTCGTCCAAGTTGCCGAGACCGCCCAGAATGTGTCGACACCGGCATGTGCTCTTGAACACTTCCCAATCCGTGCAGCCTTTCAGTCGATCCTTCAATCGCCGGTTATGCACCGTCCAATTGCCGATCAAGAAATCAAAATCCGTTCGGCCATCCGGCTTATGACGCTCGTCAGACATGGTCACCTCGTGTCCGCTGGCCGCTTATCCGTCTTGCGCCTTACTTGCGCTCTACCGATCAACAACGGCCGACCTCCCGGATCACATCTAGCAATAGGTCCACGTCCTCACGGCCCAAACGGTGATTCACGCTGCACGCCCGCAGCACCGTCTTCCCATGGATCTTCGTCCCCGACAGAAACACCCGTCCGTCCTTCTCCAGCGCCTCCGTCAGCCGGTGGTTCAGCCGGTTCAGGTATTTCTGATCCCGATGGACGGCAACGTCAGGGGTGCGGTACTGGAAACACACCACCGAGAGCGGAACCGGGGCGAGCCGGATAAAATCCGGCAACTCGTCGATCCGCTCCGCCAGATACCGCATGATCTCGATATTGCTCTCAATGGCCGCGCGCAGTTTCCTTGCGCCGTACGCCTTGAACGTCATCCACACCTTCAGAGCGCGGAAACTCCGGTGAAGCTGGGGACCGTAATCCTTGAAATCGAGCGGCCCGTCGTGTGCGTCGCTCTCCTCCCGCAGATAGTCTGCCACGACCTGAAACGTGTCCCTGAGGGCTCTTGAGTCCCGGACCAGAATGCACGCAGCCTCCGCCTGCACGTACAGCCACTTGTGCGGATTCACCAGAACCGAATCGGCCCGGTCCAATCCCCGGAAGATTCTCCCGGCGGTTTTCGTCCCCGCCGCAGGTCCTCCGTAGGCCGCGTCCACGTGGAACCACAAGTCTTGCTTCCGGCAGAACTCCGCCAGTGCATCCAGCGGATCCACGGCCCCAGTATTGGTCGTGCCGGCGTTGCCGACCACACAAATGGGGTGACATCCGTTGTTCCGGTCTTCGGCGACCTGCTGCTCCAAGGCCTCCAGATTGATGGTGAAATCGTCGCGGACTGCGATTTTGCGCAACTGGTTGCGTCCCATTCCCAGGAGCGCCATGCCTTTCTCCAACGACGCGTGCCCCTCCTGCGACACGTACACGGTGACCGGTGGCCCTCCCCGCATCCCCAGCGCGGCTGCATCAAACGGCGCCTTCTGCTTGCGGGCCACCGCCAGCCCCACGAGGTTGCCAGCGGACCCGCCGCTCAAGAGACACCCTGCCGCTTCGGGAGCATACCCGATGAACTGCGCGATCCACCGGATCACGCGACGCTCCACCTCGGAAGCCGCTGGCGCAAAATGCCACTTCGCGGGGACTTGGTTGACCGCGGCCGCCAACAGCTCCGCCAAGACCGTCGCCTGGTTTCCGCCGGTGTTGATGTATCCGAGGAAACGGGGAGTCAGATACAGCGTGGAATTTGCAAAAATGTTCTTCTCCACCTCCCCCAAGATCCCTTCCATCGGCTGGGGATCTTCGGGGAGCGGTTCGTCAAACAACGACGCGATCTCCATCCGACTTTTCGAGGGGGTGACGCGAGCCCGGTCCAGCCCTCCATACAGCCGGATCACAAGTTCCGCTGCCTTCCCCAAGTCATCACGAAACGTTTCCAAATCCGAATCCAGACTCGTTACTTCAGGGGACCTCTGTTTGGCCATCTCACACGTTCCTTTTTCGAACTCAGTCGTCCTGATATGGTTCAGCATCATGGTTGCATGCGGACGGAAAGGAATACCGGAGCCTGGTCTCAATTCGCGGCGGCCCGGACCGTCAAGTCTGGGTTGCGGCGTCGGCCGCGCGCAAAAAATCGCGGTCGTCAATACTCTCCTTGACTTTCAGCAATACCAATTCGATCACCATACCGGCCGTTCAGCTCCTCTCGTTGTGGAAATCACGCACGCGCTACCGCAGAACCTCGAGCGCCGCGGGGTCAATGCGCCATCGTTACCGACCGATCGGCACACTTGCGGGAGATGCTTCTCGGTTGGAGGCGGGTCGCCAGAGGTAGATCCCGAGGGCTATGATCAGCACGAACGGGACGTCCGTGAGGAATCTGTGCCACTGGGTGTCCATGTGCGTGAGCGCTTCTACAGCCATCAGCAGACCGTGAAGCAAGTTCGCCCACATCGTGAAGCTGAGAAAGGACAGATACGCCAACGGCTTGCGCGCGGCCAGGAAAAAGAACACGGCCCACACGAGGTAGATGATGAACAACATGGGCGGGACGTAACACGGCTCGCTGCCACACTTGATCCCGTTCCAGATCACCCAGTTGAGCGCTCCCTTGGGCTCGTCCGCCAACAAGGGCGTTTGGACAGCGAACCCGACGATGAGCGGGACGAAGATGATGAGCGTTAGGACGCCGTAGACGCGCAGGAAGATCGCGAGGCTGGCGAGCTTCCTCGTTTCATCGTTGGTCATCGATGACATCCGAGCTCCTTGCGCGCTGTCAGCGCGGCGTCAATTGTTGGACGACTCATTCAGCGAATTCCCGTGCCCGCGTGACGGCTGGACGCACCACGGGCGAGATGGTACGGGATCCCAGGGGGTCGCGCCGGCTGGATTCGGATCCGGAATCTCGGGACTCGCACTGCGGAGCTGCGATGGAGCTGCAGAATGCGATTGTTCGCTGCATAGACGCGTGGCAGGCGGGCAGTCCTCCTCACTGAAAGAGGGAATGGCGAGCGGGTGTGACAAGCCAGACGTTGCTGTAATCTTCGATCATAGCGAACGCCTCCTCCTCCAGCCGCTTCAACCAAAGTTCGCCCTCATAAAAGGCGGCCTTCCGGAGATCCCGCGTTTCGAGGTCGGGGAAGCCTCTCAGCCAGACGAAGCAGTCGTCATCCTCGAGATCCTTGAACTGACCTAACACTCGCATTCCGCCGGCTTCCTGCGCCGCGACCGTTTTGGTGTTGAAGAACTCGGCGAACGCATCGCGCTTGCCCTGACGGATACGATAGATACGAATCTCGAGGACGCGATTGGCCGCCCCATGTGGCGGCGCGAGCGGTATGTCGCCGATCTCCCGGATTCGTGATCCGCGCATGGGTGCCAGCACATGGACACGAGTTTCTACCAGTAGGTCCTTCACGGTTGGAGCAAGGTCCCTGCGCCAGCGCTCACCTCCCCAAAGGAGAGTGCGGGCCTGCTCGCGCTCGCCGAGCGTCCCGAAACCATGGAGCCAAGCGAAACCTTCGTCATCGCGATAGGAGAGAAAATGGCCGAGCACCTTGCCGAGCCCCACGCTGGAATGGTATGGCACGAACTGCTGTTCAAAGAAATCGAGCCATTGTGCGCGTTTACCCGGCTTGATCCGATAGAGGCGAAGTTCTGCGAGCACTAGACGGCTCCTCCTTGCTCCCCGACACCACAGCGTCATTGTTGGACGACGCACTTAAGGAATTCCTACGCCCGCGCAGCAGACTGTGCCTTGTCGTGATCAGGTGATACTCTTCGGATCACGAGCTGGGCAAGCCCCACCGCGCGTCTTGCTTCACAGATGTGACTAATTGAAAGGCCGCCGGATGGGAGCCAGCGGCCGATCTCGCCGAGGTATTGAGGACGCGCCTTAGTGCGCCTTGGGCAACCAAGTGATCTGTGCCGATATCACCTGCCAGCGGCAGGCGATCCACGCATACGTGTCGATGTAGCGCGACACTCCCGTGGAACCGTCAC
>WNGA01021487.1_pt1 | contig 16284 bp, 19 predicted proteins | sample 5400061 | NCBI WGS metagenome assembly WNGA01 (sample SAMN13153366, study PRJNA577476) | soil metagenome | isolation source: 100 cm soil or saprolite under grassland replicate 2 | place: USA:California | collected 2016-06-15 | reverse complement strand
CGTATCGCGAGCATCAGCACGCGGCGCTGTCGCGGCTGGCCCCGCAGCTTCGCGCGGCCATGGTCTAAGGCGTGGATCCGCAGCTCGAGGCGGCCCTCCGCGAGACGGAGGAGATCGTGCTGGTGACGCGTGGCCGGAAGACCGGTCGTCCGCACGAGGCGAAGGTGTGGTGCGCGTACGAGAACGGAGGGTTCTGGCTACGCACCGACCAAAGCAGCGATTGGTACCTGAACCTCGTGCGCGACCCGCAATGCCGGATCCGGGTCGGCAAGACCGAGCTCGCGGCGGTGAAGGAGCCGATCGACGACGAGGCCGCCGCGCTCCGCCACGTCGTCGATCTGTTCCGCGCGAAGTACGGCGTGGAATGGGTCTCGGACTGGTACGTCGAGCGCGGACGAGCGCCGGTGCGGCTGCGGCTGGAGCGCTGACAGCGCGGGTCTATCCTCGATCCGTGCGCATCGCGTTACGGCTGGTATCGATCGTCGCGATGGCGCTCGGCGTCTCCGGCCTCGCGTTCGCCGCCGACGACGCACACACGGTGATCGTCGGACACGTTGAGGGGGTCATCAATCCCATCACCGCCCGCTATGTCGATCGGATGGTGGACGAGGGTGAGGAACGAAAGGTCGCCGCGGTCGTCTTCGTCATCGACACCCCGGGCGGTCTCATCGACTCGACCTACAAGATCACCGGCCGATTGCTGAACGCCGGCGTACCGATCGTCACCTACGTCGCGCCGTCAGGCGCGCACGCGGCGTCGGCGGGCACCTTCATCACGCTGGCGGGCCATGTGGCCGCGATGGCGCCCTCGACCAATATCGGCGCGGCGCACCCCGTCGACTCATCCGGCGGCGACATCGAGGGCGATCTCCGCACGAAGGCGGAGAACGATGCCGCGGCGCAGATCGTCAACATCGCCCGCGCGCGCGGACACAACGCACAGTGGGCTGAGGACGCGGTCCGCAAGAGCGTGAGCATCGGCGCGGACGAGGCCGTCAGCCTCAAGGTCGTCGACCTCATGGCGAGCGACGTACGCGACCTCGTGGACCGCATCGATGGCCGCCAGGTGACGACGTCGCGCGGCGCCGTGACGCTCGCGACGAAGGGCGCGGCGCTCGAGGACAGCGGCCCGAACCCGCTCGAGGCGATCCTGCACCTCATCGTCGATCCGCAGATCGCAGTGCTCATGTTCACCATCGGCACATACGGGATCATCTTCGAGCTCTCGAACCCGAGCCTCATTTTCCCTGGCGTGATCGGCGTGATCGCGATCGTCCTCGCCCTGTTCGCGTTCGGCACGCTCGACGCGAACGCCGCCGGCATCGCGCTCATGATCTTCGCGGTCGCTCTATTTGTCGCCGAGATCAAGATCGCGAGCCACGGCATCCTCACCGCGGGCGGGATCGCGGCCCTGCTGATCGGGACGATCATCGTCTTCCCGCCACTGCGGCCGACGTTCCCCGGCGTTCGCGCGAGCGTCGATCCCGCGGTCATCGCGGTCGTCGTCGGCCTCACCGGAGCGTTCTTCTTCGGCATCGCTCGCCTCGCGCTGCGCTCGCGCACGGTCTTCGTACCGACAGGATCAGCGCTCCTGCTCGGCGCGACCGGCGTCGCGCGCAGCGACATCGACGCGAGCGGGATCGCGTACGTCGGAGGCGAGGACTGGACCGCGGTGAGTGAGGCCGGGCCGATCGCGAAAGGCAGTCCCGTACGCGTGAAGCGCGTGGACTCGTTGCGTCTTATCGTCGAACCAGCGAAAGAGTTGCCCGAGAGAAGAGGAGCGTCCTGATGGACCTGAGCTTGGTGATCGCGATCTTTCTCGCTGTCGCGGCGGTCATGATCCTGCGCGCGGTCATACACATCGTGCCGCAGTACCAGCGGCTCGTCGTGCTGACCTTCGGACAGTTCAATCCAGCGTCTGGCATCGCTGGCCCCGGGCTGGTGCTGCTGTTCCCGCCGCCGGTGCAGACGTCGCAGACGGTCGATCTGCGCGAGTTCGTGGTCGAGATCCCGCAGCAGACGTGCATCACGAAGGACAACGCGCCGATATCGATCGACTTCCTGATCTTCCAGCGGGTCGACCAGGCCGCGGACTCCGTTCTCAAGGTGCAGAACTTCCGGACGGCGGTGCAGGGCATCGCGACGACCACCCTGCGGGCCGTCATCGGTGACATCCCCCTCGACGATGTCCTGGCCAAGCGCGAGCAGATCAACGAAGTGCTTCGCGTCAAGCTCGACGAAGTCACGCAGCGTTGGGGCGTCAAGGTCACGACCGTCGAGATCCGCGAGATCATCCCGCCGCGGGACATCCAGGAGGCTATGAACCGCCAGATGGCCGCCGAGCGTGGCCGGCGAGCGGCGATCCTCGATGCCGAGGGCAAGAAGCAGGCGGCGATCCTCGTGGCCGAGGGTGACAAGCAGTCGAACATCCTCCAGGCCGAGGGCGCCCGCCAAGCCGCGATCCTGCGGGCCGAAGGCTTCGGGCTCGCGCTCGATCAGATCAACAACGCTGCGAATCACGCGGACCCGCGCACGATGACCCTGCAGTACCTCGAAGCGTTGAAGCAGATCGGTGCCTCGCCGTCGACGAAGTGGATCATCCCGACCGAGTTCGCCTCCCTCGCCGCGCCGCTCGCGGCATTCGCGCGCGGCGGCGGCGAAGACGGCGAGAAGAAGGCACCGCGCTAGCCGCCTCTCACTGACGCGCTTCGCGCCCACGGCCCGCCGAAACCCTCTACTCGCGCGAAACCCCGTCCCTCTGGGACGGGGCCCCTCGCGCGCGGGGGCCCTCGGCGGGCCGCGTGCGCTCAGCGTGGCGGCGGAGGGGCCGCTCTAAGCGGCGATTGCCCTCAGCTCGAGCGCGACTCCTCTATCTCTTCAGAAATGACAGTGGCGATCCCCGACGGGAGCTCGAGCCGACGCTCCCGCCCTCGCCTCGTGTCGCTGGAACGGCCATGGGATGGGTCAGACGGCGCGGTGCGAGTGGTGAGTACACGCGCGGCGGCATCCGCCAGGCGGACACCGCCGACGCGTGGCGTGGCGGAAGGTCAGCTCGAAGGGCGAACGCGCTCACTACGGCCATTTGTGCTCCCCTAGAAGACAATATCGAACGTGCGTTCGCATTTTAGAACGTCTGTTCTGGCTGTCAAGAGGGTGGGATACTCGGGAAAAGTTGAAGACCGTTTTGGGCGCGGATCTCGTGCCGCAGCGTCCCCGCTATGCCCGCGAACGCGCGGAGCTGGCGAGCCACATCCTTGAGCCGGACTGGGTGGGAACGCGGGCGCTGGCGCGCGTCGGCCACGGCGGACCGCATTTCGTCGGATATGACGGTGAGGTCGAGGGACCGCGCGAGCTGTACGACGCGATCGTGGCCGAGGCGCACTGCAGTACGGCGATCATCGACGGCGTTCTCGTGGCGGACTGGCGGGATGAGTCGGAGCTCGAGCTCGATCCTGAGGGCAACGCGTTCGTGCGCAACGCGAGCGCGCGTCAGATCTTCGCGGCCTTCGACCTGATCGAGGTCGACGGCGAGTCGCTGCTGGAGATCCCGCTCCTCGAGCGCAAACGACATCTGGAGGGCCTGCTCGTGCCCAGCCTGAATGTCCGCCTGACGCCGTATGTCACTCGCGGTCTCCGCTCCTGGCGCGAGACACTGGTCGCGCAGGGCTTTCGCCGCGTTGTACTCAAGAACTGGAACAGCGGATACGCTCCGGGCCGCACCACCGACGACTGGCTCGTCGTGGAAAAGATCACCGGCTCGAGATACTGAGGAGGAGATCGTGGCCTCGAAGTCAGCCGTCATCGATCACACCCAGCGCGATCCATGGTCGGTCGCGCTGGAGCAGTTCGGGATCGCCGCGGACAAGCTGCACCTCGACCCGAACATGCGCGCCATCCTCGCCGAGTGCCAACGTGAGCTGACCGTCCATTTCCCCGTCCGCATGGCCGACGGCGTCGTGAAGGTCTTCACCGGCTACCGCATCCAGCACAACACCACGCGCGGACCCGGCAAGGGTGGTATCCGGTACCACCCGTCCGTCTCGCTCGGCGAGGTCAAGGCGCTTGCGATGTGGATGACGTGGAAGTGCGCGGTGGTCGGCATCCCGTACGGCGGTGCCAAGGGCGGTGTCGTCTGCGATCCGAAGACGATGAGCTCACAGCAGCTCGAAACGCTCACGCGCCGGTATACGACCGAGATCGAGCTCCTCATCGGTCCGGATCGCGATATCCCCGCGCCCGACGTGAACACGAACGCGCAGACGATGGCCTGGATCATGGACACGTACTCGATGCACCACGGCTACACCGCGCTGGCCGTTGTCACCGGCAAGCCGCTGTCGATCGGCGGCAGCGAGGGGCGGAACGAGGCAACCGCGCGCGGAGCGGTCTACACGATCATCGAGGCCGCGAAGCATCTCGGCATCGACCTCGAGGGCGCTCGGGTGGTGGTGCAGGGCTACGGCAACGCCGGCTCGTTCTCCGCGAAGCTCATGGCGGAGCTGGGCGCAAAGGTCGTCGGGGTGTCCGACACGAGTGGCGGCATCTACAACCCGAAGGGCATCGATCCACTGAAGGTGGACGCGTACAAGCGCGAAACGGGTTCGGTCACCGGATTCGCCGGGACCGACAAGGTCTCGAACGCGGAGCTGCTCGAGCTCGACTGCGACATTCTCATCCCGGCCGCGATCGAGAACCAGATCGGCGAGCAGAACGCTCCGCGCATCACCGCGAAGATCGTCGCCGAGGCGGCGAACGGACCGACGAGTCCCGAGGCCGACCGCATCCTTTTCAACAAAGGCGTCTTCCTGATCCCGGACATCCTGTGCAATGCCGGCGGCGTGACGGTCTCGTATTTCGAATGGGTGCAGGATCTGCAGAACCTGTTCTGGCGCGAGGCCACCATCAACGCGCGTCTCAAAGAGGTCATGGTGAAGTCGTTCAACGACGTGCTCGAGATGCAGAAGAAGAACAAGGTCGACATGCGTACCGCGGCGTACATGGTGGCGGTCGCGCGCGTCGCCGAGGCCACGCTCACCCGCGGCATCTATCCATAGCACCTCCGCGGCAGGGCCGCGGCTAGACGATCCCGGCGTCGACGTCGGCCGGGCGATCACTCGCCTCACCGGCATCAGTGATGGCGACCTCCTCGGCGCGCCCGCGCTCGCGTCGGTCATCGACCGCATCGCCTCGCTGATCGCGGGGGCGCCGGTCGCAGGCCACAACGTCGGGTTCGATCTCGCCTTCCTCGAGCGCGCCGCGCTGGGACCCTTCGAACGGCTCGACACCGCCGAGCTCGCGTCGATCCTGATGCCGTCGGCACCGACCTACGCGCTCCAGTCGCTCGCCGCCGACGCGGGCATCCACCCTGAGTCGGCCCACCGCGCGCTCGACGACGCGTTGACCTGCGCCGCGGTCCTCGCCGATCTCGGTCGACGCGCGCGCGAGCTGCCGCTCGCGGTGCTCGAGGAGGTGCAGGCGTACGCGCCGCTTCTCGGGTCGGCGTACGCGGCGTTCTTCGCCGGCGCGCTGCGCGGTACGGTTCGCGGCGCGTGGGATGACCATGCGGGGGCTCTACCCCCGCATCCCCCCGTGCGCCGGGCGCTTACGCGCCTGGGCGCCGCGATCACCGTAGACGCCGTGTTCTCGGCCGACGGGCCGCTCGCGCGCGGCCTCGTGGGCTATGAGGACCGCCCACAGCAGCGCGCGCTCGCGTCGGCTATCGAGGGTGCGTTCCGCGACGGCGGCGCGCTGCTCGCGGAGGCAGGCACCGGAGTGGGGAAGTCGCTCGCGTATCTCGTGCCCGCGATCGGCCGTGCGCTCGGCGGCGAGCGCGTGATCGTGAGCACCCACACGCTGCCGCTCCAAGACCAGCTCGTGCGCAAGGATCTGCCAGCGCTGCAGGCGGCGCTCGGCTCGACCGTCGAGATCGCGGTGCTGAAGGGCAGGTCCAATTACCTGTGCCCGCGACGCTGGCAATCGTTCCGCGGACTTGTCGCGACGCGCGACGAGGCGCGGCTGCTGCTGAAGACACTCGTATGGCGGACCGCAACTCTGACCGGTGATCGCGCCGAACTGAACCTTCTCGGAACCGAGAGCGATCTGTGGGGCCGCGTCTCCGCGGACGACGAGACGTGCGACGCGCGCCGCTGCGCTCGCGTCGCGGGGGGCTGCTATCTGCAGCGCGCACGCGAGGCGGCCGCTCGCGCCGGCATCGTCGTGACCAACCACGCGCTGCTGCTGCAAGACGCGCGCATGGGCGGCGCTCTGTTGCCGGAGACGGATCACCTCGTCGTCGACGAGGCGCATCGACTCGAGGACGTCGCGACCGATGCCTTCGGCCTTGCGCTCGAGGACCGCGGGATGCGGCGTGCGCTCGAGCGCGTGTCGCACTCGCCCGCGGTCACGTCGGCTTTGCGCGATGACAGGGCTATCACGGCCGAGGAGCTGCGGCGCGAGATCGCGTCGGCGCATGAGCGCGGCGGTGAGGTCTTCGCCGCGCTCGCCGCGGTGCTCGAGCCGCTCGGTCCGACCGAGGACAAGCTGCGCATCACGGCCGGCGTGCGCGCGAGCGACGAGCGGTGGCTCCCGGTCGAGCTCGCATCCGAGCGCCTCGCGGACGCGCTCGCCGGGATCGCCGTCGCCGCGGAGCGCCTCAGGTCGGTGACGACCGATGAGGACGAGCAAGCCGACCTCGCGTCGGCGCTCGCCGAGCTCGGAGGGGTACAGCTCGCGCTCTCGCGCGGCGTGCACAAACCGCGCGGCGGGGACATCGTCTGGATCGAGCGCTCCTCCAGCGGCGCGGTCGCGCTGCGCGTCGCGCCGTCCTATCTCGGTGACGCGCTGCGGCGGGGTCTCGTCGCGCCGCGCCGGTCCGCGGTGTTCACCTCGGCGACGCTGGCGGTCGCCGGCTCGTTCGGCTTCGCGCTGGAACGCTTCGGCCTCACCGACATCGGCGACGCGCGCGCGTTCGGATCACCGTTCCGGTATGACGAGCAGGCGATCCTCGTGGTGCCCGACGACGGCGCGTTGCCGTCGGAGCCGGGCTTCGCGGAAGAGACCGCGCAGACGATCACCGAGATCGGCCGCGCCCTCGATGGCCGCACGCTGGCGCTCTTCACAGCGCACGGCTCGATGCGCGACGTCGCCGCGCGCCTCGGACAGCTCGAGGAATCCGGCATCGCGGTGCTGACGCAGGGCATCGATGGCTCGCGTCGTGCGCTCCTCGAGCGCTTCGCCGCCGGACGCGCCGTACTCCTTGGCACGCAGTCGTTCTGGGAGGGCGTCGACCTGCCGGGCGATCTCCTCCGCTGCGTCGTCATCGCGCGCCTGCCGTTCGCCGTCCCCGACGATCCGCTCGTCCAGGGTCGTGCCGAGCGCTACGAGGATCCGTTCGCGGAGTTCCAGGTCCCGCAGGCCGCGCTCCGGCTGCGCCAGGGATTCGGCCGACTCATCCGCACACGGACCGATCGCGGCGCGGTCGTGCTTCTCGATCGGCGCGCGATCATGCGCGAGTACGGTGGGCGCATGCTCGCCTCCCTCCCCGACGCGCGCCTGCACCGCGTTTCGCGCGACGACGTCGCGGCGACGGTGGCCGCCTTCTGTAGGAGCTAGCGCGGCTGGAACAGCTCGATGACGTTCCCCGATGGGTCCTCGACCAGGACCTGCTGGCCGCCGGGTCCCTTGATGATCTCATTGCGGAACTTCACGCCGGCAGCGCGAAGACGAGCGACCTCGCTCGCGATGTCGTCCACGATGATCTGGAAGCGATTCCAGCCACCCGAGGCGGGGAGGCGTCCGTCGGGCATCGCACGTCCGGCCGAGCTCGTCGCGCCGCTGAGGAGCAGACGAAGGTCACCGCGCGTCACGTCCGCGAACGCGGGAGCGGTGTTCGAATTGAGCGTGAATCCGAGATGGGTCGTGTAGAAGGCGACCGCCGCATCGACGTCGTCGACCATGTAGCGCACGTTGACGGAGGTCATCGGGCGCTCACCATAATCGCCCTCTTGGACGAACGCGCTTCGGTTCTCGTGTCGGCCTGGCTCAGCGGACTGTCGCTGGATGGCCGGCGGACGCTCTACTCGCTCCTGGACGAGCTCTGCAGCGGGATGGACGTGTCGCGCCACAACCCCTTCGGGTTCCTCCGGCTGCGGGCGGAGTTCGAGACCAGCGGGGAGCTGTTCGGTTGCACGCTGCCGGAACTGCGCGACGCCGTCGCCGCCTCGCTTGGGGACGACCTGCCGCCGCCGGATCGCCCGCGCAGCGCGCTGGAATCGCTGCGGGACGAGATCGCGTCCCGGGGCCACCCCGACTTCCGCGAGGCGGAAGGCTAGTACTGCCCGTCCGGGTGGCCTGGCCGTATCAGTCGCCTGGGGCGACCTGTCCCAGGGCTTGTCCGGCGGCGCGGTCAACCTATTCTTTACACGGTGGGTGGGCTTGTGTGCCCGCTCCGCATGCAAGGAAAGGAGGTTCCCAGTGATCGCTTTCTTCCGTGACGAAGAGGGTCAGGGCCTTGTCGAATATGCACTCATCATCGCCGTCATCGCAATCGCCGTCATCGTTGCCATGATCTTCCTTCGTGGCCAGCTCCAGAACATCTTCAGCAACATCGGCAACAACCTGACCTAGGCGCCTGCGACATCGCAGCGAGCGAGCGGCCCGGGAAACCGGGCCGCTCGTTTCATGAGGGGGGTTGCAGGGGGTTGGGGGTTGCAGGGGGTTCTCCCCCTGCGATGGACCGGGCCGCTCGTCTATTTCCCGTACAATGATGTTGGATCGAGCGTCTCGCTCGATATCACGCACGCCTTCCCGATCGCCTCGGCCCTCGCCCTCCGCGCCCGCGGCGCCGCGGCGACCTGAAGCGAGTTGACGGAGGCGGAGGAAAAAAGGGAGACCCACGTGGCCGTTGTCACCATGAAGCAGCTCCTGGAGTCCGGGGTCCACTTTGGGCACCAGGCGCGTCGCTGGAACCCGAAGATGAAGCGCTTCATCTTCATGGAGCGGAACGGGATCCACATCATCGACCTGCAGCAGACGCTCACGCGCGTCGAAGAGGCGTACGCGTTCGTCCGCGATCTCGCCGGCGACGGAGGGCAGGTCCTCTTCGTCGGGACGAAGAAGCAGGCTCAGGAATCGATCTCCGAGGAAGCCAAGCGCGCCGGGATGCATTTCGTCAACCAGCGCTGGCTGGGCGGCTTCCTGACCAACTTCGTCACGATCCAGAAGCGCATCAACCGGCTGAACGAGCTTCACGAGCGCAAGGAGCGCGGCGACTTCGCGACCATGCCGAAGAAGGACGCGCTTCGCCTCGACGATGAGCTCCTGCACCTCGACCGCTACTTCTCAGGCGTACGCGAGCTCAAGCGTCACCCGTCCGCGCTCTTCATCGTCGATCCGCACCGCGAGCACATCGCCGTCGAGGAAGCGCGTCGCCTCGAGATCCCGGTCGTGGCGATGGTCGACACGAACTGCGACCCCGACCTGATCGACGTGATCATCCCCGCGAACGACGACGCGATCCGCGCGGTGAAGCTCATCTGCCAGAAAATGGCCGACGCGATCATCGAGGGCCGCGCGATGTTCGACGCGAGCCGCAAAGAGGCGACCCCCGAGGACATGGGTTACGCGCCTTCGACGACCGCGGCCGAGCTCGAGGGCATCGGTGTGCCGCGCGCGAAGCGGACGCCGCGCGTGTACGAGCCCGAGCCGGAAGAGGAAGACGAGGACGTCACGGCGGACGTCGAACCCGAAGCGACTGCCGACATCAAGACCACCCAGGAGAGCTAGTGATGATGACAAAGATCGATCCAAAGGACGTTCAGCGCCTGCGCAGCGAGAGCGGCGCGGGTGTGATGGACTGCAAACGCGCGCTCGAAGAGACGGGCGGCGACTACGCGAAGGCGCTTGCACTCATCAAAGAGCGCGGCATCCAGTCCGTTGCGAAGAAGTCGGAGCGCGAGGCCAAGGAAGGCCTGATCGCCTCGTACATCCACGGCAACGGACGCATCGGCGCGCTGGTCGAGCTCGCCAGCGAGACGGACTTCGTCTCGCGTGGAGACGAGTTCCGCCAGCTGGCGCAAGAGATCGCCATGCAGGTCGCCGCAATGAGTCCCGCGACGGTCGAGGAGCTGCTCGAGCAGCCTTATGTCCGCGACGGCTCGAAGACGATCAAGGATCTCGTCACGGCGGTCGCGGCGACGACCAAAGAGAACGTGCATGTGCGCCGCATCCAACGCTTCGCGCTCGGCGAGTCCTAGACTCCTCGCGATGACGCAGGGCCGCGCGGCGAAGTACAGCCGGGTGCTCCTCAAGCTTTCCGGCGAAGCCCTACTCGGCGAGCGCAAGTTCGGCATCTCGCCGCAGTACGTGCAGTACCTCGCGGCAGAGATCCGCAAGGTGCAGGAGCTTCCCGCCGAGGTAGCGATCGTCATCGGGGGCGGCAACTTCATGCGCGGCGCGGAGGCCGCCGAGCACGGCATCGAGCGCGCGACCGCCGACTACATGGGCATGCTCGCGATGGTGATCAACGCGCTCGCGCTGCAGTCCGCGCTCGAGCAGATGGATGTCCCGACGCGCGTGCAGTCGGCGATCACGATCCAGGACGTCGCCGAGCCGTACATCCGCCGCAAGGCGATCCGGCACCTCGAGAAGGGGCGCGTGGTCATCTTCGCGGCCGGAACCGGAAATCCGTTCTTCACGAGCGACACGGCCGCGACGCTCCGTGCGGCCGAGATCGGCGCTGACGTGATCCTCATGGGCAAGAACCGGGTCGACGGCGTATACGACGCCGATCCGCGGACGACGAAGGACGCGAAGAAGATCGACGAGCTCACGCACCGCGACCTGCTCGACAAGCGCCTGGGCGTGATGGACGCGACCGCCGCGGCCCTCGCGGAGGACCGCGATATCCCGATCATCATCTTCGACATCTCGCAGAAGGACGCGATGGTGCGGGCGGCGAAGGGCGAGTACGTCGGCACCCTCGTCCACAGTTGATGGCGCTCGAAGATCTCCTCACGCAGACCGAGGCGCGTTTCAAGAAGGCGATCGACGCGCTCAAGCACGACGTCGCGACCGTGCGGACCGGACGTGCGGCGCCCTCGCTCGTCGAGCAGCTAGAGGTCGAGGCTTATGGCGTCCCGACGCCGCTCATCCAGCTTGCGCAGATCAACGTGCCCGAGCCACGGCAGATCCTCATCCAGCCGTACGACCGCGGCCTCATCAAGGCGATCGAGAAGGCGATCCAGTCGTCTGACCTCGGCCTGGCACCGAACACCGACGGTGCGGTCATCCGCCTCAACATCCCGGCGCTCAACGAGGAGCGGCGCCGCGACCTCGTGAAGGTGCTGCACAAGAAGGTCGAGGACGGCAGGGTCGAGATCCGCACGCTGCGCCGGCACACACACGAGGAGATGCGCGCGAAAGAGAAGAGCTCCGGCGTGTCGACCGACGACGTCAAGCGCCTCGAGGCGCAGCTGCAGAAGCTCACCGACCGCTACATCCTCATGGCCGACGAGATCGGCACCGCCAAAGAGAAAGAGATCCTCGCCGTTTAGCCAGTCCATGAGCGCCGTCCCGCGGCACCTCGCCATCGTCATGGACGGCAACCGCCGCTGGGCGCGTAAACGGCGCCTGCCAGCGATCGCGGGACACCGCGCCGGGGTCGAGACGATCCGCAAGACGCTGCGCGCCGCGCGGGAGCGCGGGGTCGAGTACCTCACGCTGTACTCGTTCTCGACCGAGAACTGGTCGCGCGACCCTGAAGAGGTCACGGGACTCATGGCGCTCCTCGAGGAGACGATCCGGCGCGAGACCGATTCGCTCGTGCGCGATGACGTGCGCCTCGAGGTCATCGGCCGCCTGCACGAGCTCTCGCCTGGCCTGCAGCGTTCGATCGCCGGTGCGGTCGAAGCCACCTCGAAGTGCGCGCGCGGCGTGATGACGCTGGCCTTCAACTACGGCGGACGTGCCGAGATCGTCGACGCTGTGCGGCGCATCGTCGGCGACGGGGTCGCTCCGGACGCCGTCGACGAGGCGGCCATCGCGTCGCGCCTGTACGCGCCGAACCATCCCGACCCGGACCTCCTGATCCGCACCGGCGGCGAGCTCCGCGTGTCGAACTTCCTGCTGTGGGAGGTCGCGTACGCCGAGATGTGGGCGACGCCGGTGCTGTGGCCCGACTTCTCGGTGAAGGATCTCGACGACGCGCTCGGCTCATACGCGAAACGTGAACGCCGCTTCGGGCGCTAGCGTTCCCGTGATGGGCATCGCCGACCTCGAGCGCCGCACGGTCACCGCGCTCGTGTATGGCGTCGTCGTTCTCGCGGCTCTCTTCGCGCCCTGGCCGACGTTCGCCGTTCTTGTTGGCATCCTCGCTGTGCTCGGCTATCTGGAGCTCCGCGCGCTCTTTCGCCATCGCCCGTACCAGCCGTGGCTGGTCGGTTTCGTGTTCGTGACGCTTTTCACCGTCGCGCACCTGTACGGCGCCGGATCACCGAGCGAGCTGATGGTCTGGACACTGCTCGTGATCGCTCTCTTCGGCGCGGTCGCGATCCTCGTCTTCGTCGAACGGGCGATGCGCGGCCGTCCGCTACCCGCTGTCCTGGGTGCGGTCTTCACCCTTAGTGGCGCGCTCTATCTCGGCTACCTCTTCGGCTTCCTGATCGAGCTATGGAGCGCGGGGGATGCGGCGACACGGGGATGGCTCAGGCCGCTGCCGGTGTGGCTTGTTCTCGCGCTCGTGCCCACGTGGGCCGCCGACATCGCCGCGTACCTCGTCGGTGCGCGCGTCGGCCGCCGCAAGATCGCGCCGCGCATCAGCCCGGGCAAGACGTGGGAGGGGACCCTTGCGGGCTTCGGCGCTGCGGCTGTCGTCGTGTTGCTCATCGCGACATCGGCCGGCATCGAGACCGGACCGACGCTGTTGCTCGCACTGCTCGTCGGCCCCGTCGGCTTCGTCAGCGATCTGCTCGAATCCGCGATCAAGCGCGCGGCTGGGGCGAAGGACTCAGGAACGCTGCTGCCGGGGCACGGAGGAGTGCTCGACCGGATCGACAGCCTCATCCTCGTCGCGCCTGCAGTGGCTTTCGTGCTCTGGCTGGCGCGCGGCGCGTACACCTGATCGCCACCGGCGGTGGGTGGGATGATGGACAGGTGCTGACACGACTCGCGATCCTGGGCGCGACCGGGTCCATCGGCCGTCAAGCGCTTGACGTCGTCAGCTCGCACCCCGACCGCCTTCGCGTCACCGCACTTGCGTCGGCGCGCAATGCGTCAGAGCTCGCGGCGATCGCGACCCGGACCGGCGCGAGCGCGACGGTGCTGCAGGAGCGCGACGGGGACGACGCGCTCTGCGATCTCGCGACGCGCGCCGATGTGGACCTCGTGCTCGTCGCGACGCCGGGCATCGCCGGGCTCGCGCCGACACTCGCAGCCCTGAGCGCGGGCAAGCGCGTCGCTCTCGCGAACAAAGAGGTACTCGTCACCGGCGGTCACCTCGTCGCGCCGCTCGCCGGTGGGGCGGGGGACCGGCTACGGCCGGTGGACAGCGAGCACTGCGCCCTCTGGCAGTGCCTCATCGGCGAACGGATGGAGAACGTGGCGCGGGTCGCGGTGACCGCATCGGGCGGGCCGTTCCGCGAGCGCGCACTCGAGGAGCTCGCGTCGGTCACCCCGGATGAGGCGCTGCGCCACCCCACATGGAAGATGGGGCCGAAGGTGACGATCGACTCGGCCACGCTCGCGAACAAGGGCCACGAGGTCGTCGAGACGCACTGGCTGTACGGCATCCCTTACGAGCGCATCGACATCGTCGTTCACCCGGACAGCGTCCTACACGCTATGGTCGAGTTCACCGACGGCAGCGTGAAGGCGCAGCTCGCGGAGCCCGACATGCGCCTGCCGATCCAGTACGCGCTCCTCTGGGACCGCGCGCCCTCGCGGGCAGCGCGGCTCGATTGGTCGCGGACGCGCACGCTGCGATTCGAGGGCGCGCCTGACGATCGCCGCTACCCGTGCCTTGCGGCCGTGCTCGACACAGCGCGCTCGGGCGACATCGCGGCGATGATCGGATTGTCCGCCGCCGATGAGGTGGCCGTCGCGCGCTTCCTGCGCGGCGAGATCCGCTTCGATGAGATCGCGTCGTATCTGCGCCGCGGCGCGTCGCTCGGCGCAGCGCAGCGCGCGCCCGCGTCGCCCGACCTTGGCGAGATCCTCGGCGTCGACCGCGCGGTGCGCACCGCGCTTGAAGCGGCACCGGCGCTGGCGTAACCGGAGGTGGACTTCGTCCCGACGCTGATCCTGTTCCTGCTGACGTTCACCGTGATCATCGCGGTGCACGAGTTCGGTCACTACCTGACCGCGCGGCTGCTCGGCATGAAGGTGCTCGAGTTCGCGTTCGGCTTTCCCCCGCGGATCGCCGCGATCCGCCACGCGGGGATCGACTACAGCCTCAACGCGATCCCGTTCGGCGGATTCGTGCGCATCCTCGGACAGGACGACTTCAGGGTCCATCAAGCGGGCGAGGGAGATCCCGGATCGTTCACGTCGAAGCCATGGTGGGCACAGGCGATCGTGCTCGCCGCGGGTGTAACGATGAACATGGTGCTCGCGCTCGTCGTGCTCACGATCGCGTTCACCACCGGCACGACGGCCTCGACGGGCGACGTGCGCGTCGACCAGGTCGCGCCGGGCTCGCCGGCGGAGAAAGCCGGCGTCCATGTCGGTGACATCGTCCGCGCCATCGACGGGCGCGAGATCAAGCGCTCGGGCGATCTCGTGAGCTATGTGACGAGCCAGGCGCGGCTCCATCCCGATCAAGAGGTGACGCTTCAGCTCGAGCGCAGCGGCCGAGCGCTTCCGCCGATCAAGGCCGTCCCGCGAGCCGAGCCGCCGGAAGGCGAGGGTCCGCTCGGCATCCGGCTCGAGGAGGTGCAGGGCGCCGTCGCCGTCGCGCTGCCCGAAGCGTTCCAGCAAGCGCTGTCGCTCTCGGGCCAGGTGATCGGTCAGATCGCGGAGCTGCCCGGTCAGCTCCTCGCGCCGCGTACCTCGACCGGCGGACCCACCGTCGGCGGGCCTATCGAGATCTTCCGCGTCACCGGGCAGGTCGCCCAGTTCGGGATCCCGACGTTCCTCAAGCTCGTCGGCGTTCTTTCGGTGAACCTCGCGGTACTCAACATCATCCCGTTCCCGGGCCTCGACGGCGGACGCCTCTTCTTCGTGCTACTCGGCGGCATCTTCCGCGTGCGCTTCTCGCCGCAGGTCGAGGCGGCTGTCCACGCGGTCGGCTTCCTGTTGCTGCTGCTCCTCCTCGTCGTCGTCAGCATCGCAGACATCCGCCGCGTGGTTGGGGGCTAACGCGCGCCGGGCCAGCCGCGTGCTCGCATGGGACGCATGCCTCAACGTCCGGGATCTCGGCGGCCTGACGACAGGTGATGGCCGGCGCGTGCGGCGCGGCGCCCTCGTTCGCTCCGATCAGCTCTCCGCCTGAACGATGGCAGCCGCGACGCGCTCCTCGCGCACGGCGTGCGCACAGTGATCGACCTGCGGACGCCGGCGGAGGCGGAGAAGGATCCCGATCCGATCTGGCACGAGCGGGGCGTCGACTACGTGCTCGTCCCGCAGCAGGACGAGCAGTTCTGGGGTTCGATCGGCCCAGGGCGCACGCGGGCGGAACGCGACGCCCTGGTGCTCGACCATCGCGCCGAGCACATCGCCACCATGGCGCGTGCGGTCGCGAGCGCGGCGCCGGGTGGCGTGCTCATCCACTGCCTTGCCGGCAAGGACCGCACAGGCATCGCCGTCGCGCTGCTGTTGGGGCTCGTCGGCGTGTCCGAGTCTGACATCGCGGCCGACTACGCGCTGTCCGAGGCGTCGCTCGCGGCCGAACGCGCAGCGGCGCTCGCGGCCGCGCCGGACGATGAAGCGCGCGCACGCATCGAGCGCAGCTACGACTCGCGGGCCGAGACGATGCTCGCGACGCTCGCGCACCTTCGTGCGCGCCACGGCGGCGCGGTCGAGTACCTCACGCGCGCCGGACTTACCAGCACGGAGATCCATCGGATCCGAGAGCGGCTGCTCGAATAGCCGAACTGTCGCGCAGTCGTCATTCGCGCGCGGCATCGGCGTGTAGGCTGTGACCCCCATGGATGCGCCGGTCGTCGACGTGCGCGCCCTCCGCAAGGTCTACCGCGTGACCGAGCGCGAGACCGGACTGGCGGCCACCTTCCGCTCCTTCGTGAAGCGCCGCTACCGGGAGGTGCTCGCGGTGGATGGCATCACGTTCCGCAT
>WNGA01012686.1_pt1 | contig 16284 bp, 9 predicted proteins | sample 5400061 | NCBI WGS metagenome assembly WNGA01 (sample SAMN13153366, study PRJNA577476) | soil metagenome | isolation source: 100 cm soil or saprolite under grassland replicate 2 | place: USA:California | collected 2016-06-15 | reverse complement strand
CGAAATCGCCGGTGTAGCGGCGATCCTGGTAGACCGTGACGATGCGTTGTTGCTGTTTGGCGAGCTGGACCAGCTCCTGTGCCTCTGCCATTGTCGTCGTGAAGGGCTTGTCTACGACGACGTGATGGCCGGCGAGCAGACACTGCTTCGCGATCGGGTGATGGGAGGTGTTCGGCGTGGCGACGACGACGAGATCGATCTTGCGCTGCAGCAGGTCGTCGACGCTCTGGACGAATTCGACATCGGGATAGCGCGGATCGGGCGGTCCATGGCGCTGCACGATGGTCGTGAGCAGCAAACCTTCGACCGCACGGATGACCGGCGCGTGAAACACCTTCCCTGCGAAGCCGAACCCGATCAGACCGACGGTAAGCATGCCACAGATTGTACATCGAGAATTCGGCGCCCGTCAGCGACTGAGCCAGTAACTCACCTTGAGCAGCAACACGTTGGTGGGCCGGTCGCGGAACAGCTCCCGACTGAAGTCCCGCTGCAGGTCGAATTCCGCATCATACGGCACGTAGCCCGAGCGGCTTTGCGTCCACACGACGAAGAGTGTCAGTCGCTCGTCATGATGAACAGCGGCGCGCCGTCGAACTGATAGATCGGCCGGAGCCGCTCGGTGTTGTAGTACTTCGAGACATCCACCACCTTTTTCTCCGACGCCACACTGGCGAGCGGCACGCTGTCGTAGAACCCCCGGTGGATGCTGACCAGCCGGCCGTACTCTTTCTTGCGGATCAGATCGAGCGCGAGGTTGCCGAACGCCATCGGGACGATCGAATCGAGCGCGTCGGGATCGCCGGAGCGCACGAGATAGCCGAGCCGCTGATTCACGACGTCGACGCGCCGCCCGTTGTTGTACTTCGCTGAGATGTCCTTGAGAGCCGTACCGATCTGGTCGCCGATGCCGCCGAGCTTGCGGTGCCCGAACATGTCGGTCTCTTCGCCCTCGAAGCTCATCCCCTCGTGCGACGTGAGCCGCGCGCCTTCCGAGATGAGGACAACCGAATAGCGGCTCGGGTTCTTGTTGCGGTCCTGCACAAGCAGCTCGGCCAAGTGCTCCACTTCCACGGGGTACTCCGGGATCACGCAGCGGTCCGCGGCCCCCGCCATCGTCGGCAGCAGTGCCGTGAATCCGGCATAGCGGCCGAACACTTCGATCACCAGGAACCGCTCGTGTGAGCCCGCCGAGGTGCGCAGGCGATGCGTCAGTTCGATGGTACGCGTCACACAGGTGCTGAAGCCGATGCAGTAGTCGGTGCCGTAGACGTCGTTGTCCATCGTCTTGGGGATCGCGACGACCTGCAGCCCCTCATCGTGCAGCCGCTTGGCGTAGCTGAGCGTGTCATCGCCACCGATCGGGATCAGGACATCGACGCCCAGGTGCTCGAGGTTCTTGATCACGTCTTTGGTGATGTCGTTCGTCTTGTCCGTGTAGCCGCTGAGATGCGCCGGCACGCGCTCTTTGGGCAGATGACTCGGCCGCACGCGCGACGTGTGGAGGAACGTGCCGCCGGTGCGGCCGGCGCGATTCACGATCGCTTCGGTGAGCGGCAGGATCTGTTCAGCGTTATCGGCGTTCTTCTCTCGCGAGTAGTCCACCAGGGATCTGTTCAGCGTTATCGGCGTTCTTCTCTCGCGAGTAGTCCACCAGGCCACCCCAGCCGTGGCGAATGCCGATGACTCTGTAGCCGTCGCGCAGGGCGCGAATCGTGATGGCGCGGATGGCGGGATTGAGGCCGGGGACGTCGCCGCCGCCGGTGAGGATGCCGATCGTGCCTTTTGCCATAGTGGCAAGAAGATAGACAGAAGAAGAAGCCCCGCAACGGAAGTGCGTTGCGGGGCCGTTGTGCGCGGAATGTGTGGCCCAAATTTGGTCAGGGGTGGTACACCTCGAGAGAATCCGAGTTGCCACCCATGCCGCCGACGACGTACAGCAGGTTCTGCAGCACCGCGGTGCCCATGTATACCCGCGGCTCCAGCATCGCCGGCTTCGTCATCCAGGTATTGGTCGCCGGATCGTAGGCTTCGAGGACTGGCGTGAGGTTCGCGTAGTTCTCCACCGGCGTGTATCCACCCAGGGCGTACACGCGCCCATCGATGGCGGCAACGCCCAAACCAAATCGTGCCGTCGGCAGCGACGACTTCGTGGTCCAAGTCTCGCCTACGGGGTCATAGGCCTCGACTGTCGCCATCCAGAAGCTCGCGTCGCTCGACCCGCCGACCGCGTAGATGATGCCGCCGACCTCCGCGGCGCCGAGCGACAACCGGGGGGTAGGCATCGCGGCCTTGGTCGTCCAGGTATCGGTCGCCGGATCGTACGCCTCGACCGTACCGACCGACGATGAAGTGGCACTCGCTCCGCCGATCGTGTAGATGATCCCGTTCACCACGGCCACACCGAAGTCCGAGCGTGGGGTGGGCATCGGGGCTCTCGGCGTCCACGAGTCCGTGACCGGATCGTACGCCTCCACGGTGCCGACGACCGCGCGGTCGCGGATGCCGCCGATGGCGTACAGCACATTGTTCACCGTGGCAACGCTGAGCTCACTCCGCGGGCTGGGCAACGGTGCGCGTGCGCCCCAGCTGTTCGTCATGGGGTCGTAGGCTTCGACCGTGGCCATGTCCTCGAAGTTCATCCCAGCGACAGCGTAGACGAGACCGTTCACGGCAGCGGCGCCGAGGACAAAGCGGAACGTGGGGAGCGCCGCGTGGCTGGTCCAGAACGACGGATCGCCGGTCGCGCCGAACGTCACGGCCAGGGGCGTTCCCTGCACTGTCGCCTGCAGCGTGTTGAGACCTGGGGTCGTGCCGAGGATCCAAATCCCGCCAGTCGACACGCCGCCGGCCGTCGTCCCGGCATTGAAGGAGCCCATGCTCCCGCCGCCGCTGGTGACCTGCCACGTGACGACGGTGCCGTACGAGCCGTTGCCGAACTGGTCACGCAGCAGTACCTGCGGCACCAACGCCAACGCTGTGCCCACCGTCGCGACTTGATTGTCACCGGCATACGCGACCATCGTGACCGGCGGTCCGCCCGTCACTTCGACAGTCGCGGGAAACGTGGTCTTGCCGGTGATCGTCGCCCACACGTGCTTGTACTCGGCGACGGTAGAGCTAACCGCGCCGGTCGTGACACCATTCGCGTCCGTGACGGTAGTGGGTTGCGTGATCGTGTTGCCGGTCCCCGCCACCGTAAACGTGACGCTGGCGCCCACGACCGGATTGTTGTTCGTGTCGCGCGCGCTGACCGTGATCATGCTCGTGATGGAGCCCGTGCTGGCGACGATGCTGAGCGGCGAGACGGTGACCCTGCTCCTCGTCACGGCGATGACCGGTGCGACTCCGGTCGCCGTGAACGTGACGCTGCCCACGCCCGAGGCGGTGGCCGTCAGCGTGTTGGTCCCCGGCGTGGCTCCCAGGACCCAGGTCGCCGGGGCGGCGATGCCCGCTTGATTGGTGGTCGCCGGATTGGCGCCGCTGATGCTGCCACCACCGCCGGTCACCGCGAAGTCGACGCTGACGCTGGCAATCGGGTTACCGAAGGTATCCCTGACCGCCACCGCGGGCGCGATCGGGACCGCGGTGCTGGCACTGGCGCTCTGATTATTGCCGGCCTGCACGACGATCGTCGTCGCCGGGCCCGCCAGCGCAATCGCGGTGAAGAAGACGGTGTCGGGGACGCCTTGGACCGTGGCGCGGACGATGACCCTCCCCGCCGTGGTGCCGAGCTTCCAGAAGGTGGCCGCCGCGACACCGTCCTGGCCGGATGACGCGATGGCGCCACCGATCGAGCCGCCGCCCTGCATCACGACGAAGATCGCGATCGCATCTGGCACCGGGTTGCCGTTGGCGTCGCGAATCACCACCGCCGGAGCAATCGGCACAGTCGCGTTGACCTGCGCCGTCTGATTGTCGCCGGCGACCAGACTCAGGTGCGCCGGAGGCCCGCCCTGTACGGTCACGGTCCACGTCGGCGTGATCCGGACGCCGTTGATCGTGGAGCTCACGATCTTCTGTCCCAGGACCGTCGAGCTGAGTTGACCTTCCGCGTATCCGGCAGCATCCGTTGGAGCGGACGGCTGCACGATGGTGTTTCCTGCACCGGTCGCTTCGAAGACGACCGTGGCACCAGGGACCGGATTGAGGATGGCCGATCGCGCAATCACGTAAATGCGACTCGTGCTGCCCGTGGTGATCTTGTCCGGCATCGCGGCGATGCCGCTATGGTCGGCGTCGACGGGCCCCGACGTAGCGGTCGCGTGAAATACGACGGTATCAGCGATCCCGACCGCAGTCGCCCGCATGGTGTTCGCGCCGGTATTCGTTCCTAACAGCCAGAAGCTCGGTGCCGCGACACCATCCGCTCCTGACGACACAGTGTCCGGATATACAAAGTTGCCGCCCAGGATAGGAACGAACGACACAGGGATGCCTGCCACCGCGTTGCCCGCGGCGTCTGTAACACGCACGGCGGGCCGAATCGCAACCTGCGTGTTCGCCTCGGCTGTCTGATTGTCGCCGGCGTCCAGCGCCAATCTCACCGCTGCGCCTGGGGTTGCCGTGGCGGTGAACGTCGCCGCGCTCGCGCCCGCGATGCTGGCCTGGAGCGTGTTCGTCCCTACCGGAGAACCGAGCGTCCAGCTGCCGAGCGTCGCAAGACCGTCGGCGCCGGATGTCGCCGGTGAGCCTGTCACGCTGCCGCCACCCGCCGTGACTGTGAACGTCACAGAAGCACCGGGCACGACGTTGCCGTACTGGTCCCGCACCGCCACCGTCGGAGCAACAGAGACTGGCGTGTCGTGTACAGCGGACTGACCATCACCCGCTTGAACCGCAAGCTGCGCCGGTGGACCAGCCAAGGGCGTCGCGGTGAACGTACCCAGCAACGCACTGCCCGCGCGCGCCTCGAGACCTTGCGCCTGAGCGACGGAGGTGCCAAGCGTCCAGGACGTTTTCGCGAGGCCATTCTGGTCGGTGCGGGCCGATGCAGGCGACGCCGAGCCGCCACCGGAGGTCACCACGAAACTCACCTGCAGATTCTTCTGAGGATGACCCTTGGCGTCGGTCGCCCTGATGACAACTGGGCTGGCGAGTGCCTGGCCGACGATGCCGGATTGCCCATCGCCCGACACCACCGACAGCGAGAGGCCAAACGTCGGCGTCGTCACGTCGTTATCGCACGCGCTTGGCAGCAACACGCTCAGCATCAGCACGGTCGTGGCGGACAATAGGAACCGGCGCATACATTCCCCTGGCGGTGGCGAGACCGACACAATGAGGAACGGGGTTGCCGAACGCAACGGCGAGCGCGCCACAGGTCACACTTCCATCAGCACGTGCAACTGGGCCGAGAAGGCCCGTACTGTCAATTCATCAACGCGTCATGGGGCCGTGCCGGTGGACGGTGTCGAGGGGATCCCTTGCCCACTGCGCTCTGGACGTTGAGCTCTCCGCCCAGCGCCTGCGCAATCCGCTGCGCGATGGTGAGCCCCAGCCCCGCGCCGCCGTGCTCGCGCGTTGTGGAGCTGTCGAGCTGTTTGAAGGGATCGAACACGAGCTTCAGCTGATCGGGCGGGATGCCGGGCCCGCGATCACGGACCTCGGTGACGACGAATCCGTCCTCAGGCCACCACCGCACGTCCACGCGGCCGCCCTGGGGCGAGAACTTGATTGCGTTCGACAACAGATTCACGATTACCTGCACGACTCGGTCGCGCTCCGCCCGCACGACCTGCGGCTCCGCGGGCGGCTCTGTCCGGAGCGTCACGCCCCGAGACTCGGCGAATGCCGCGACCATTTCGACGCTGGCGCCAACCGCGTCCTCCAACGCGACCGGCTCAAGCCGGAGTTCCATGCGGCCGGCTTCCAGCCGCGAGAGATCGAGCAGGTCATTCACGAGACGGATCAGCCGGTCCGCGTTCCGGAGGGCGACCTCGAGCAACTCGTGCGCCGCGGGCTCGAGCGCCCCGCCCGCGCCCTCGAGGAGGAGCGCCAGCGACGTTTTGACGGACGTCATCGGCGTGCGCAGTTCGTGGCTGACCATGGACACGAGCTCCGTTTTCGCTTTCTCCACTTCCACCTCATGGGTCACATCGCGGTAGAGCACGATGTGTCCGAGCAGTGCGCCGCTGCTGTCGCGCGCGGGTGCGACGACGCGCTGGTAGGTGGCTTGCCGCGGGAAAGTGAGCTCGACCCGGTCTCGCAGCGACGCGTCGAGCGACAGCACCTTTTCCTGGCTGACCAGCGCGGCGGCATCCACGAACGAGCCGCGCAGAAACCGGTGGATGGTTTGCACACTCGCCCCCACCATCGCTTCTTGCGGAATTCCGACGAGCCGGGCCATTTCGGCGTTGGCGTACGCGATCCCGCTATCGGATCCGACGAGCATGATCGCCGCGTCGCTGGCGTCGATCAGCGCTTCGAGCTGGTTGCGCTGGCTCTGCACGGTCGCGTGCTCGCGCGCCAAGGCCTCCCGCTGCTGGGCGATCGTGTTGAGCAGTGTGGAGTAATAGAGCGAGGTCTCGATCTGCCGGCCCAGCACGACGGCCCAGTCGAGATCGTCCTCGGTATAGTGGCCCTCGTCCTCATGCCCGAAATTCAGCGCCCCGATCACGCGGTCGCCCACGTGCAGCGGCACGATCATCGCGGAGATGCGCCGGCCCTCCTGCAGCAAAATGCCTTCGGTTCCCGGCAGCGCGTCCACCCGCAGCGGCCGCCCGGTGCGGATCGCTTCGCCCGTCAATCCCTGCGCGATGGGAAACGCCGCGTCGCCGACCACGAATCCCCCGCGGGCCTTGTCGAACAATGTTTGGATGTAGTAGTGCGTCGCCGGCTCGTCGACCAGCACGACGCTCGCGCGCCGGAAGTCGAGCACCCGTTGCACTTTCTGGATGGCGCCGCGGAAGAGCTCGCGCATGTCGACGGCGGCGCTGATCAGCGAGGTGAGCTCTCCCACCACCGCGAGCCGCGCCGCCGGCGAGCGCGCGCTCCCTGCCGTCGCCGTCGCCCGGTACGCCCGCGCCGCACCGTCCAACTCCTTGAGCGCGGCCGCCGCGGCACGCCGCTCATCCGCCAGCGCGGTGCCGCGCTCCAGCCAGCCACGCGCCAGCTCCTCCAGATCGCCGGCGGCATCAGCGAGGTCATCGGCCCCGAAGCTCGCGGCAGTACCGCTGAGCGAATGCGCCGTCCGGTACAGCGTCTCTGCCTGGTCGACTTGGAACCGGCTCTCCAATCCGGCGAGCGCACCCTGCATCGTCTCGACGCGGCGCGCGAGCCCCGTGACGAACTCGGCGCGCACCTCGGCGAACGGATCGGGGCCGGTCATCGGCAGAACCCGCGAACCTGCTGTGCGAGCTCGGCAGGCTGGAAGGGTTTCAGGACGACACCGGCCGCTCCCGATTCGGCGAGCTTGCGTGGGTCGAGATCGCGACGCGCGGTGAGCAGCACGAGGGGCACGGCGGCAGTTTCGGGATCGGCCTTGAGACGCCGGCAGACTTCGTAGCCGTCCATCTCGGGCATCATGACATCCACCAGAATCACCTGCAGGGGCGGCCGCGTGGTGCGCGCGCGGTCGATCCCGGCCACACCCGAGGACGCCGTCGCTACCTCCCAGCCGGCGGTGAACTCGAGCGTGCGCCGCACGAGCATGAGGAGGTCCGGGTCGTCGTCAATGATCAGCGCCCGAAAGGGTTCGGCCATGGGCCTGTCTTTGTCCGGCACCGTCGCCAATATTGACTCCGGCGCGGGACAACGACAGGCCCATGGTTCCCACGATCTACGTTCTCGACGACGACGTGGTGTACGCCAAGCTGCTCGCCGCCAATCTGGGATCCCCTGGCCGCGTGCGCACCCGCGTCTTCGAGCGGCCGGACGCCTTGCTGGCGCATCACGCGGACGAGCCCGCCGACGCCATCATCACCGATCTCGTCATGCCCGACCTGAACGGCGTCGAAGTCACGCGCCGGCTCCGCCGGACCGACCCCCACATCCCGATTTTCGTGCTCACGGGGCACAGCGACATCGCGACGGCGATCGAGGCGCTCAAGGCCGGCGCCACGGAATACCTGACCAAGCCCGTCAACATCGACGAGCTCATGACGCTCATGACGCGCGCGCTGGCAGCCCGGCCGCTCGTCGAAGCGGGCGCCTCACTCGAACAGGCGCACAATGAGCAATTCTCCGTCAAGGCGATCCTCGGCGACCACGCCAAGGTGGAAGCCGTGCGCGCGTTCGTGCGCACGATGGCGGCGATCCCCCGCCCCACGGTGCTGCTGCTCGGCGAGAGCGGCACCGGCAAGAATCTCGTCGCGCGCGCCATCCACTACTCGAGCCCGCACTCGGCGGGGCGCTTCGTGGAGATCAATTGCTCCGCCCTCCCCGCCACTCTGCTCGAGGCCGAGCTGTTCGGATACAAAAAGGGCGCGTTCACGGATGCCCGTGAAGCGAAGCGCGGCCTGATCGAGGTCGCCGACGGAGGCACGCTGTTTCTGGACGAAATCGCCGAGCTCAGTCCAGAGCTGCAGGCGAAACTGCTCAACGTCCTCGAGAGCCGCCGGTTCCGCCGGCTCGGCGGAACCGAGGAGCTGGAAGTGGCGCTGCGGCTCGTGACGGCCACGAACCGCAACCTGGAAGAGCTGGTGCAAACCGGCCGGTTCCGCTCAGACTTGTACTATCGCGTGAGTGTCGCCGCGATGACGCTGCCGCCGCTGCGCCAAATCATGAGCGACATCCCGCTCCTCGCGGATCACTTCCGCCAGTTATTCGCTCAGGAGTTCAAGAAGAAGGTCGATCGCATCGACGGCCCGGCGCTCGCGGCGCTCACCGCGTGGGATTGGCCCGGCAACGTCCGGGAGCTGCGCAATGTGATCGAACGGGCCATGATCTTCACCGACGGACCGGTCCTCAAGCGATCCGATTTGCCGCGGTTGGGTCCGCTCGACTCTGTCCCCGGGCGCGCGCCCGACACGAAGACGTTCGGCTTGCCGAAGGGTCTCACGTTGGTCGATGCCGAGCGCGAGTACATCCGACTGACACTCGAGGCGACCGACGGCGACATCCAGCGCACCGCCGAGCTGCTGGGCATCTCCCGCAAGAACCTGTGGGAGAAGCGCAAGAAACACGGTCTACTCACTCCGTGATACCTGATCGGTTACCGTTCGGTAACATCGGCCACAGATCCGCTGTTGCGACCTGACTGTTAAGTCCCCATTGCCAAACGACATGGCGTCGTCCCAGCAGAGGTACGTGCCTTGCGAGGATTGCAGCCGCGATGCCTAGACGCTTGGAGTTCCGACATTCTCGCGCGGTCGCGCTGCTCATTGGACTCGCCCTGGGCGTCGTCGTCTCGCCGGGTCTCGCCCAGACGTTCACCTGGACCGGCGCGCAGAATGCGAATTGGGGCGTCGGTGGCAACTGGGCGGGCGGGGTCGCGCCGTCAGGTGCGGGCGGGGAGAACCTCGTGTTCCCCAGCGGCGCGGCGAACCTGGCCACAAATAACATCCTCAACAACGCCACGTTCAATTCGATCACCATCAAGGGCAGCGGCTACACGCTGAGCAACAAAACGATCACGCTCGGCGCCGGCGGTCTCGCTGACAGCAGTGTCGCCGGTACGAACACGATCAGCCTGGCGGTGACGTTCGCCGCGACGCGCACCGTGACGGTGAGCAACGCGGGGACCACGCTGACGATAAGTGGAGTGGTGGGCGGCGCGGGTGGGTTGACCAAAAGCGGCGCCGGCACGCTGGTCCTGAGTGCCGCCAATACCTTCACCGGCGTGACGACCATCAATGCGGGCACGATTGCGATCGCGGCCGATGCGGGTTTGGGCGCCGCGCCGGGCGCGGCTACTCCGGGCAAGCTCGTATTTGGCGGAGGTACGCTCCGCACCACCGCGACGTTCACACTCGCGGCCAATCGCGGTATTGCGTTACCCGGGCCAGGGACGATCTCGACCGACGCCGCCACCACATTGACCTATGGCGGCATCATCGCCGGCGCCGGTTCGCTCACCAAGGCAGGCACGGGAACGCTGATCGTGTCGGGCGTCAATACCTACACCGGTGCGACCGCGGTCAGCGCCGGCACGTTGCGGCTCGGCACGACTAACGCAATCGGCGCGGTCACCGCCGTGACTGTAGCCGCCGGAGCGACGTTCGATCTCAGCGGTTTCAGCGACGTCATCGGCTCACTCGCCGGCGCCGGCACGGTAACAAGCGGCGCCGCGGGTCTAGTCACGCTCACGGCCGGCGGCAACAACAGCACGACGACGTTCTCCGGCCTCATCCAAAACGGCAGCGGCACCGTCGCCCTGACGAAGGTCGGAACAGGCACGCTGATCTTGTCAGGAGCCAACACGTATTCCGGCAACACGACCGCGAGCGCCGGCACACTGATCGTGAACGGCTCACAGGCCTCGAGCGCGGTGAGCGTGAACGGGGGCACGCTGGGAGGGACCGGCACTGTGGGGGCCATCACCTCGACGGCCGCGGGTGGCTCTGTGGCGCCCGGACAAGCCGGTCCCGGGATTCTGAGTAGCGGCAACGTGAGCTGGAACAGCGGCAGCCCAACCTTTGTCGTCCAGTTGAACGGCACGACGGCGGGCTCCGGTTACGATCAACTCAGCGTGACGGGTACGGTGAACCTGAGCGGCGCGGCGTTGAGCGGCACGATGGGCTTCTCGCCACCCACCGGCACGACATTCACGATCATCAACAACGACGGCGCCGACGCGATTGTCGGAACGTTCGCCGGATTACCCGAGGGATCCACCGTCGTGCTGAGCGGGCAAAGCTTCACGATCAGCTACGCCGGTGGCACGGGGAACGACGTCGTCCTCGGTGCGGCGCGCCCGAATCTGACGCTCAGCAATACCGTCGCGCCCGCCGGCACCTCACCGCCGGGCACCGATCTCACCTACACGGTGACGGTCACCAACAACGGAAGCGACAACGCGACGAGCATAGTCGTCGTGGACACACTCGCACCGACGGTTCAGTTCAAGATGGGAAGCGTGGCGAACACACTGCCCCCTGGCGTTTCCGTCATCGTCGCGTATTCAAATAACGGCGGTTCGACCTGGACATACGTACCGGCGAGCGGCGCTTGCAGTGCGCCCGCGGGCTACGATCGCTGCGTGAACCGCGTCCGCTGGACGTTTCAGAATCCGGTCGGTGCCACCGCCCCCAACAACACCGCCACATTCCAGTTGATCGCGCAGATCCGCTGAGGAAGCTGAGTCCCTCCCAGGTTACCGGCGGCGTTACCAAACGGTAACCGCTGTCCGCTCGCGGATTGCTCGGGTGAGCACTCGAGAAACCAGTAAACAGCATTCATCACAATGACTTACGGTGTTGGCACCGCAGGGCATAGGACGTGCCTTCCAGCCACGCCAAAGGAGCATGAACCCATGGTTTTACGATGCCCTGGCTGTTCGGCGCTGAAGTTCTTCGGCCGAACGCAGGTCCTAGGCGAGCTGGTTGTGTGTCCGACGTGCGGCGCGGTGTTCGCGTGGCGCGAAGCGGACGGAGCCAAGACCGGAAAGCGCGCCTCGACGAAGAGCCGAGACGAGAAGTCGTCCTCATCGAAACGAGCGAAACGATGACTCAAAAATTCTTGGTGTTGGTGGCAAGCGCCGTCCTGCTGTGGACGCCGCGCGGAGCGGCACAGGAGCGGACGCCGGCATCACTGGTCGTGACCGCGCAGAACGTGACGGCCGAGACCGCCGGACGGATGAACAAGACCGTGGCGCAGCCCGGCGATGAGATCCGCTATCGGCTCGTCTTTACGAACGTCACGGCGGGCCCGGTCAAGAACGTCCAGTTCGTCGATCCAATTCCGAGCGGAATGGTCTACACGCTCGGCTCGGCGACATCGGACCAGCGGGTCCGCGTCGAGTACTCGATTGACAGCGGCCGGATGTACGGCGCCCGGCCGACGATCAGCGTGGTGGAAGGCGGGATCACCGTGCAGAAGCCCGCTCCGCCGGAGCGCTACACGCACGTCCGCTGGACGGTCGTGGGGTCTCTGGCGCGCGGGGCGCAAGTGTCGGTGGAATTTCACGCCCGGGTGAGTAAGGCGCCCGGTCAATGAATCGCACCATTGGAAGGGAGCTCGAGATGCTCAGGCACCTGAAGTGGGGAGGGACCATCAGCCTCGCCCTGATTGCGATGGCGCTGCTTGCCGTTGCGACAGAGGCGCGGGCCCAGACGCCGGAAGGCACGGTCATCACGAATACGGCGACCGCGACCTACACCGACGCGAACGGCAACGCCTACGCCCCGGTCAGTGGGTCGGTGTCGGTGACCGTCGGGTTCCAGGCGGGCGTAACCGTGACCGCCAACACGCCGAGTCCGGCCAGCGCATCACCGAGTACGGCCGACACGATGACGTTCACGGTCACGAACGTCGGGAACGGCATCGACAGCATGACGATCTCCGAGGGCATCTCCGTTGCGGGGGTGATCACGGTGACCGGTTATCGCTACGGCGCCACGACGTACGGCACCCTCGCCGCCCTGAACGGGGCGCTGGCGACTGTCGGCATCGCGCAGGGCGGCTCGATCGTCATCAAGGTCGTGTTCGACGTGGCGAGCGGGCAAGGCGGCGTGACCACCGTCTACACCCTCACTTCGACCTCGCGGCGCACGCCGGCGACTTCGGCCAACGCCTCCAGCACCATCACGCCGATTACCGTGTACGGCGTAGCCGTCAGCCCCGATGGCGGGCAAAACGTGCAGCGTCTGCCGGGCAACGGCTATTCGTTTACCTTCGCCGTCCAGAACAACGGCAACGGCAACGACAACCTCGACGTGATTGCGGCAAGCCCCGGCTCTCCGGTGATCACGATCGTGTCGGTGAATGGTGTGGCGGGAGACAGCGCCCGCATCTCGCTGGCCCCGGCCGTCTCGCAGAACATCGTGGTCGTGTATAACGTCGCCAACGTGGCGGGCGGGTCGACGGATACGCTGGCGCTGCTCGGCCGCTCCGTGGGCCAGCCGGCGACGACCGACCAGGGCTTCATGGACCTGACCGTCATCAAGCCGAACCTAACGCTCACCAAGGCGGCGTATCTGGACGACGGTGTCACACCCGTCGCGAGCGGCGTCGCCCCGGGACAGGTCATCCGGTACCGGTTCACCATCACGAACGGTGGGGCTACCTCCGCTTCCAACGTGCAAGTGACTGACGCGCTGCCGGCGCAGGTAACCTACGTCTCGACCAGTTCGAGCACCGGCTGGACCGTTGCGGTGGTCGGGCAAAACGTGACCGCGAACTACACGGGCACGGGCGGCGTCCTGGCGGCAAGCGCGAGCGCGACGTTCGAGCTGCGCGTCAGCATCAACTAAGGGCCGTAGCCCATGTGGCTCGGCACTCGAGCGGGTGAGGCGAGGCGGTTCGCGATTTGGGCGACCGCCTCCCTCGGTGCTTTCCTGCTCGTGGGGCCGCAGCTCTCGGCCCAGGGTACTCCCGCCGGATCCCAGATCCGCAACTGGGCCACACTCGCCTACACGTCGAGCGGCTTCGGATACGTCATGCCGTCCGACACCGTCGACCTCGTCGTTGCACAGCTCGCGGGGGTAGGTCTCCAGGCTCCGCAATCGAGCGGCGCCAGCCCGGGGACCGCTGTCGTCTTCGCCCACACACTGTCGAACCTCGGGAACGGACCGGACTCGTTCAGCGTCGCGGCGACATCCGCCCACGCATGGCCCCTGACGCTCTACCGCGACGTAAACAGCAACGGGATTCTGGACGGTGGTGATTCCGCGCTCACCGGCCCGGTGGCATTGGCTTCGGGGAGCACCGCCGCACTGCTGGTGCAGATTGCAATTCCCGCCTCGGGCAGCGCCGGGGTGACCGATACGATCACCGTGATCGCGACCAGCGGGTTTGACGGCGCCGTGAGCGGCTCGGTGCGCGACCTCCTCAGCGTGTCCTCCGCGCCGATCGCCTTCAGTGTCACCAAACAGGTGGATCGTGCCACTGCCGCGGTCGGGGATGTTCTCACCTACACGCTCGACTACGTCGCCGCAGGAACGGACAGCGCGTCCGCGGTGCAGCTTGCGGACACGATTCCGGTCGGCGCGTCCTACGTGGCCGGAACGATCCGTTTCAACGGCATCCTCCAGACCGATGCCGCCGACGGCGACGCAGGGCGCCTGGTTGCCTCAGGAAACGGCGTCGTCGCGGTGAGCCTGGGCACCGTTGCGGCAGGCTCGGCGGGTTCCGTCACGTTCCAGGCGCGCGTCAACTCCGGTGCGCCTGCGACGGTCCTCAATCGCGGCAATCTCGCGTTCACCTGGAGCGGCGGCTCCGATACGACCGTCTCGAACGCCGTGCAGACGACGATCCTGGCGCCGGCGCTGTCGCTCTCGAAGCAACTCACGAGCCCGGCGGTGGCACTCGTTGGCCAGCAGGTGCAGTACCGGTTGCGCTACGGCAACGCGGCCGGGGCCGGCACCGCGCAGAGCGTCGTGCTGACGGATACGCTGCCGCAAGGCTTGCAATACGTCAGCGCGACAGCGGCCCCGGCGATTGCCGGTCAGGTGCTGACGTGGTCGCTCGGAACGCTCGCGCCGGCCGACAGCGGCGTGATCGATCTTGTGCTGGTTGTCGCGGCCACCGTGCGCGACACGGTAGTGGCGCTCAACGTGGCGTACATCCAGGGACAAGGGACGACCGCCGTGGCGGCGACGGCGCCGCAGGTGGCATTGGTCGGGCCGCCGACCGCAGCGCTCGGACTGGACCTGGCGGCGGATGCCCTCGAGGTCGGCGTCGGCGAAGCGATTCCCTACACGACCACGGTGCGCAATCCGGGCACGCTAACGGTGACGGACCTCCAGATCGCGGTGCAACTCCCGGTGGGTGCGCGCTACGTGGCCGGCAGCGTGATCGGCGCCGACTCGGGCGTCGTGGCGGGCGGGCGTCTGGTTCTGTACAGTGCGGCTCCGCTCGCGCCAGGCACGAGCCGGACACTGCGCTACGTGGCCGCTCTGATCTCCGCGCCGGGCACCGTTGCCGAGGCGCGCGCTGTGGCGACGGGCCAAGTCACCGGTGGGTTGGCCGGCTCACCAGAAGCGATCGCGTGGGTTCAAATCCGCCGCGCCTGGCCGATGGAGACGCGCGCCGCGATCGGCAAAGTCTGGGTGGATGCGAACGGGGACGGGAGGCAGGGAGCCGGCGAGGGCGGCCTTGCCAACGTCGACATCTGGACGGAAGACGGGATGGTCGCGACGACCGACTCCACGGGGAAATTCTCCTTCACCAACGTGCGGCCGGGCCGCCATGCGTTCCGGCTCGACCCGCGCTCGATTCCCGATGGTTACCGGCTCGCCACGGAAGACATCCAGCTCGTGGACGCCAGTGGCTGGACGACGCCTCGGGTGGACTTCCGACTCGTGGCGACGAGCGCGCGCGCCGGCGTGGCGACGCAACCGGCGCCCGGCGCCAACGCCCGCGACCGCCACACCCTGGCCGATGCTGCGCCGAACGCGCGGATCGGAGCGAGCCGGCAGACTGTGGAATTCTCCTTCGCGGCGGTGCGCCTCCCCGATACGGCGGCGAGTAAGGGGCTCGCCTTCCAGCACGAGCTGCCCACGCCATACCGGCCGATGGTGCGCTACGACGTGAGCATCCGGCAGTCGCATGGGGTCGCGCTCGACGCGGTGGTGGTGTTCAGCCCGCGGGCGGACTCGGCCGTCGTGTATGTGGATGGCGTGCAGTTCACGAAGTACAGCTGGCTGGAGCGTGCGATCCCCATCCCGTTTGCGCGCCCCGGCGCGGAGATCCGCATCGCCGCGTGGTCGTCCGAACGGCGCGATTCCGCCGCGGTCCACGTCGTGGCGTGGCCGCCGCACGCCGGTGAAAATGCCACGCAACGCCGATATGCGGGCCGGACCGAGTCGAGCGTCCGCGCGCCGGTGCGGAGCGCGCCGACTCCCGTGTACGCCGCCGTTCCGGTCCCGGAGTTCACCGAGCAGACGACGCCCCCGGTCAGCGCCGCCGCTCCCGCTCCCGCGTCGGTCCCCGCGGATTCGAGCAGGCCCTCGATCCCTCCGTTCGAAGACACGGTGGTCGTGGCGCATGCCCGGGGTGGCCCCAAGGGTCAAGCCGCCGAGCAGCTCGTCGCGGCCGTGCGCGGCCCCGGAGTCGAAATCTTCACGCCGAGCGACGGCGCCGTGCTCTCGGCTGACCGGGTCTACGTCGGCGTGAAGGGCGAGCCCAGCGTCCGGGTCGTGCTGTACGACGGCGCGACTCCGCTCGATACGGCCCGCACCCGGA
>WNGA01006714.1_pt1 | contig 16287 bp, 14 predicted proteins | sample 5400061 | NCBI WGS metagenome assembly WNGA01 (sample SAMN13153366, study PRJNA577476) | soil metagenome | isolation source: 100 cm soil or saprolite under grassland replicate 2 | place: USA:California | collected 2016-06-15 | reverse complement strand
CTGTGTGGTCGATGCCCTGGAGGTCGCCGGTGCTGACGCGCACCGGCGCCGCGGCGGGCGCGGGCCCGGGCGCGGCGGGCGTCACCTCCGAGGCGTCCTGCACCTGGCCCCTGACGAGCTTCGTGTTGTCGACGGTGTCGACGTAGTACGGGCGCACGAGAAGGACGGCGATCGCCACGGCGAGGACGGACAGCACGCCCGAGCGAATCCACACCGACGCGACGAATCGCCGGATCAGCCACGCCAGCAGCACCCAGCCGCCGACGATGGCCGCGATGACCAGGATCGCTCGCGCGCTCTTCGTAGCGCTCCACGCCTCGGACGTCTTCGTGGCGAAGAAGAACCCGAACACCACGGCCAGGAACGCGCCCGGGAGCGCAGCCGCGATGCGCTCGGGCCAGGTGCGTTCCGGTCGGGGCTTTGACCCGGCGGACCCGGTCCGCGGGGTCCGGACATCGGTCGTCATGCAGTCATTCTCTTTCAGGCCGGTGACCCGTGACGCTCGCGAAGCCTCATTTCCGGGAATCGTAAGAAGAAGGGGTCCCCGATTGCATCCGTTCCGTTCCGTACCATGCTCGCGGCGTCCAGAAAGAGAGACGGGAGGACGCGATATGCAGCGGGACCAGGTAGGGATTCCCCGAATCGTGTATGGCCTCTTGGTCGTCGCGCTCGTGCCGTTGCTGCTCTTGGCCGCATCTTGCGGCAGCAGCGACAGCAAGAAGACCCCGACCACCACGACCCGGCACCGCGGTGGCAGCGCGACCACCGGTGGCGGCGTTACGACGACCATCAAGAACGCAACTACCACGACGAAGAAGTAGTCGGGCGAGCCCGACGCGCTCGACCGCGCGTGCATCACGGCGCTAGGAAGGGGGCCGTGACCCCCATCACGCAGACGCCCGAGTGGAAGGCGCTGCGCGACCACTACGAGCAGATCGAACGCGTGCACCTACGCCAGCTGTTCGCCGACGACGCGACGCGCGGCGAGACCATGACTCTCGAGGTCGACGGCGTCTATCTCGACTACTCCAAGAACCGCGTCACAGGCGAGACCATCCGGCTCCTCGTCGCGCTCGCCGAGCGGGCGGGCCTGCGGACCCGGATCGATGCCATGTTCGCGGGCGAGAAGATCAACGTGACGGAAGATCGCGCCGTCCTGCACGTCGCACTGCGGGCCTCAGAGGGCGAGCAGATCGTCGTCGACGGAGCCGACGTCGTCCCCGAGGTGCACGCCGTCCTCGCGAAGATGTCGGCCTTCTCCGACAAGGTGCGCTCGGGCGAGCACACCGGCTACACGGGCCGCCGGATCCGAAACGTCGTCAACATCGGAATCGGTGGCTCGGACCTCGGGCCCGCCATGGCCTACGAGGCACTCAAGGGATTCAGCGACCGCGACCTCACCGTGCGGTTCGTTTCGAATGTGGACGGCATCGACATCCACGAGTCGCTGCGCGACCTCGACCCGGAGGACACGCTCTTCGTCGTCTGTTCCAAGACGTTCACGACGCTCGAGACGCTGACGAACGCGCGCACCGCCCGGGACTGGCTGCTCGAGTCCCTCAAGGACGAGAAGGCGATCGCCAAGCACTTCGTCGCCGTGTCGACCAACACGGAGAAGGTCGCCGAGTTCGGGATCGACACGGCCAACATGTTCGAGTTCTGGGACTGGGTCGGCGGACGCTACTCGTACGACTCGGCCATCGGGCTGTCCCTGATGATCGCCATCGGCCCCGACCAGTTCCGGGAGATGCTGGCGGGGTTCCATGCGATCGACGAGCACTTCCGCACCGCGCCGTTCGAGCGCAACCTGCCCGTTCTGCTCGGCCTGATCGGGCTCTGGTACAACGACTTCTTCGGCGCCGAGACCCAGGCGATCCTCCCGTACAGCCAGTACCTGTCGCGCTTTCCGGCGTACCTCCAGCAGCTCGACATGGAGAGCGACGGCAAGTCGGTGACGCTCGACGGCGAGCCGGTCTCGTGCATGACCGGCCCGATCGTGTGGGGACAGCCGGGCACGAACGGCCAGCACGCGTACTACCAGCTCATCCACCAGGGCACTCGGTTGATCCCGTGCGACTTCATCGGCTTCGTGAACGCCGACACCGAGGTCGGCGACCACCAGAACCTCCTCATGGCGAACTTCTTCGCCCAGACCGAAGCACTCGCGTTCGGGAAGACCAGACCCGAGCTCGAAGCCGAAGGCGTGCCGGCGTTCCAGGTCCCGCACCGGGTCTTCCGGGGCAATCACCCGACGAACACGATCCTGGCCGAGAAGCTCACGCCCTACGTGCTCGGTCAGCTCGTCGCGATGTACGAGCACAAGGTGTTCACGCAAGGGACGATCTGGCACATCAACTCGTTCGACCAGTGGGGCGTCGAGCTCGGCAAGGTGCTGGCGAACCGGATCGTTCCGCAGCTCGAGGGCCCCGAGCCGAAGCTCGACCACGACAGCAGCACGAACGCGCTCATCCGTCGGTTCCGCACGCTTCGCAGCTGACCGATCCCATCACGTTCCGCGCGTTACGGTCTTGCTCGTATGCGGCGAGTCGCGAGCATGGTGTTGCTCGTGGTGGCGGGTTTCCTGTTTCCTCTGGTCGTCATCGCGAACTGGGCGGGTTCGACGCTCTACGACAGCGACGCGTTCAGCGCGCGGGCGGTGGAGCCGCTCAACTCCGAGGCGGTGCGCCGCGAGCTCGCCCGCCGGCTGACCGAGCAGCTCGTGCAGGCCGGCAACCAGCAGGCGACCAGCTTCCGTCCTGCCTTCGAGCTCGCGCTCGAAGGCGTGATCGACACCGACACCTTCAAGTCGATCTTCCGCAACGCGGTCCGGCGGACGCACGAGGCGATCATCTCCGGGCAGGGGGGCGGACGGGGTCTCGACCTCGGCGCTTCGTTCTCCCTGATCACCAGCAGTCTCCAGTCGACCAGCGGCGGAGGGGGAGGGGGCCAGCAGGGCGCGAGCGGGCTCGACAACAGCCTCAGCGACGTCACGAGCAAGATCGACGACCTCGGCCTCTGGGACGCGGAGGGAACCGCGAGCCAGGTCGCCGCTGCGTGTTTCGTCATCGGGCTGGCTGCCGCCGCGGGCAGCATCCTCGTCGCCGAAGATCGCCGGCGCGCCGTCCGCCGCCTTGGCATCGCCGCCGTGATCGGCGGCTTGTTCATCGTGGTGCTCCTGATCGTCGCGACCTGGCTCGTCGGCCGACAGATCGAAGACGCCCGGCTCGCCGACGCGATCAAGGGCGCGCTCGGCGCGACGACCGACGACCTGCGCCTCACGGGCCTGTGGATCGCGGCCTACGGGCTGGTGATTGCAGCGGCAGCCGCGAGCTCAGAGCGCCGGTACACGCCGGTCGAGGTCTGGAACCGGACGCGCGCCTGGGTCGAGCGGCGCCGCCAGACCACGATGGGAACGGTCCTGCTCGGTGTGTTGGGCCTGTTCATCAGCATCGTGTTCATCCAGGAGCCGCTGGGCAACTTCGAGCTGCTGATACGAGCGGCCGCGCTGTGGGTCGGCTACCTCGCGGTCCTCGAGATCCTTGGCCTCGTGCGCGCCATCACGGAGAAGCAAGCGAAGCGCCGCGCCGTCTGGCCCCGCGTCGCGACCATCGGCGCGACGATCGTGGTGATCGCGGGCGTGGTGACCGCCGGCTTCGTGTTGACGACGCGCGGCGCCGCCAAGGCCGCCCAGCCCAGCGGTGAGCAGCGCTGCAACGGGAAGAAGTCACTGTGCGATTTGCGGATCGACCAGGTCACGTTCCCAGGGGCGCACAACGCCATGTCGTCGGCGAACTACCCGGGCTACCTGTTCGCCGAACAGATCGGCACCATCAAGGAGCAGATGGACTCCGGTGTCCGCGCCCTCCTCATCGACACGTATTACGGCGTGCCGTCGTCTGCGCGCATCCCCGGCCAGGACACCCCGATCATCCTGAGCGACAAGGTGGCGCAGGCCGTCGGGCGGGCGGAGGTCAACGAGGACCCGGTGGCGGCGAAGCGGGCGGCGCAGCTCGCCGCCGGAGCACCGAAGGCGGCCGACGCGCAGCGCGGGATCTACCTCTGCCACAGCAACTGCGAGACGGGCGCCGTGGCGATCAGTGGGCCGTTGAGGGACATCAAGAACTTCCTCATCACGCACCCGGACGACGTGCTGATGGTCGTCATCCAGGACGCCACCACGCCCGCCGACACCGCCGCGGCCATCGAGGCGGCCGGGCTGTCCGATCGGGTCGCCACCTTGCAACCCGGCCAGCCCCTGCCGACGCTTCGGACATTGATCGACAGCGGACGAACGCTGCTGGTGTTCGGCGAGCGTGGCGATCCGGGTGGGCCTCCCTGGTACCACAGCATGTACGACTGGTTCCAGGAGACCACCTACTCGTTCAACGACAAGAAGCAGTTCAGCTGCAAGCCGAACCGAGGGAATCCCGACGCGCCGATGTTCCTCCTCAACCACTGGGTCACGTCGTCGCCTCCGAGTCCGGCGATCGGCGAGGACGTGAACTCGAAGGCGGTTCTCGACAAGCGCATTCAGCAGTGCCTCACCGAGCGAGGCCTCGTTCCCAACATCATCGCCGTGGACTTCGCCGAACGAGGAGGTCTCCTCTCCACGACGCGTGCGCTCAACGAGCAGCGATTGAAGGAAGAGCGCGCCAAGGCCAACGAGGCGCAGATCCCGGCCGAGCCTCCACCCGAGGCGACCGCGACACCGGATGCCGGGGCGGTGACCCCGCTGCCCGAGTCCACGGTCATCACGACGTTGACCGGCGGTAACCCCGTCGCGTTCTGTCGCGTCCTGCCGTCCGCGAAGCTGAGCATCACCGCCTGGGCGGTGTCGGTCCTCCAGGCCGATCCCGCCGACGCGGGTCTCAGCGACCTCGCGTATGCACCGCTGCTGGCGAAGGACCTGCAGAACTACGACAAGTTCGGGCCGGAGGAGCTCCGGTCACGTACCGCGCCGATCCTCGCGCGAGAGCGCGATGCGATCGCGAGTCTCCGGGCACTCGGGCTGAAGAAGGCGGACATCAAGCGACTCGCCAACTCGGCATCCGACGCGCTCCTCGGTCCGGACTCGCCCGACGGAACCACGGTCCGGGCCAAGCTCGTCAAGCAGCTCGAGAAGAAGGTTGACCCGCAGCTCTTGCAGCAGGCGGCCGCGGACTTCGGCGCCGCGCACGGCGACCCCACTCCGCTGCTCGACCTCGGCTTCGTGCCGCCGGAAGTCGGCGTCGCCGCCGGCTACCCGTGCGCGGCGGAGAGACGGACCGGCTGAGCCCGGCGCCCTTCATAAGCTGGACTTGATGAGGGTCGCGATCGCCGCCGATCCCGCCGGGCTGCCGTTGCGGCCGATCATCGCCGAGGCCGTCCGGGCCGCGGGGCACGACCCGCTGCTCTACGGCCCGGACACCGCGCCGCCCGGCGGCATCGACTATCCCCTGGTCGCCAGGGCGGTCGCGGACGCGCTCGACGCGACCGACGCCGAGCGCGGCATCCTCGTGTGCGGCAGCGGCGCGGGCGTCACGATCGCTGCCAACAAGCTGCCCGGGATCCGGGCCGCGTACGCGGCCGACCACTACACCGGCCATCAGATGGTCGAGCACGACCACGTGAACGTCCTCACACTCGGCGCACGCGTCATGGGCCCCGAGGTCGCGGCCGAGATCGTCGAGGCATTCGTGAACGCCGTGCCCAGCACCGAGGAGCGCCACCTACGCCGCCTCGGTGAGGTCCTCGCCTTCGAGCGGGAGCGCAGCATGAACGCGGCAACACGACTGCACGACGCCGGCCAGAGCCTGTGGCTCGACAACATCACCCGCGCCCTGCTCACGAGCGGGACGCTCGCTCGGTATATCGCCGACCTCGCTGTCACGGGCCTCACGTCGAACCCGACGATCTTCGACAAGGCGCTGACCGGCAGCGCCGACTACGACGAGCAGATTCAGTCACTGCTGGCGGCGGGGACCGAGGGCGAGGACTTGTTCTTCGAGCTCGCGCTGGTCGACCTCACCAAGGCCGCCAGCCTGTTCCGCCCGATCTGGGACGCGAGCCGAGGCGTCGACGGTTGGGTGTCGCTCGAAGTGTCGCCGAGGCTGGCGCACGACACGAAGAGCACCGTCGACGAGGCCACGGCCCTCCACGAGAAGGCGCTGACGCCGAACCTGTTCATCAAGGTGCCGGGAACGCCCGAGGGGATTCCGGCGATCGAGGAGCTCATCGCCGCCGGTGTGTCGGTGAACGTGACGCTGCTGTTCTCGCCCGAGCACTACCAGGCGGCGGCCGAAGCGTACGTACGCGGGCTCGAGCGCCGGAAGGAGGGCGGGCTCGATCTCGACGTGTCGTCGGTGGCGTCGGTGTTCATCTCCCGCTGGGACGCGGCCGTCACCGACAAGCTGCCCGACGAGCTGAGCGGCCAGCTCGGCGTGGCCGTTGCCAAGCGGACCTACAAGGCGTACCGGGACCTGCTCACCTCGGATCGCTGGCAGAAGCTGGCGGCGGCGGGGGCCAAGCCGCAGCGGCTCTTGTGGGCAAGCACCGGCACGAAGGATCCGAATCTGCCCGACACCTTTTACATCCACGCGCTGGCGTCGCTGCAGACCATCAACACGATGCCGGAGAAGACGCTGCTGGCGTTCGGCGAGCACGGCGCCGTCGGCGATCTGCTGCCGGCGGACGGCGGCGATGCCGAGGACGTGCTCGCCCGCATCGGCCAGGCCGGCATCGACGTCGACGCGCTGGGCGGGACGCTCCAGACCGAGGGCGCGGACGCCTTCGTCAAGTCGTGGGACGACCTGCTCGCCCGCATCGGCTCGAAGTCCGAGCAGGTGCGCAAGGCGAGCTGACCATGATGCGTGCACGGCGTTCGCTGAGCGGACTCCCTGCACGCATCGAGAGATCGAGAGAGGGAGAGGGGCAGCGATGCAACTCGGAATGATCGGACTGGGACGCATGGGCAACGGGCTCGTGCGCCGCCTCATGAAGGACGGCCACGAGTGCGTGGTGTACGACCACAACGAGCCGAAGGTGAAGGAGCTCGCGGACGTTGGCGCGACCGGCTCGTCGTCGTTGGCCGACTTCGCATCGAAGCTCACCAAGCCGCGCGCGGCATGGATCATGGTCCCCGCGTCCGTCACCGGCCAGACCGTCATGCAGCTCGCGGACGAGTTCGAGGCCGACGACATCATCATCGACGGCGGCAACTCGTACTACCGAGACGACATCGCGCGGGCCAAGGAGCTCGCCGCGAAGAAGATCCACTACGTGGACGTGGGCACCAGCGGCGGCGTGTTCGGGCTCGAGCGCGGCTTCTGCCTCATGATCGGCGGTGAGGAGAAGGTCGTGCAGCACCTCGACTCGGTCTTCGCAACGATCGCACCCGGAGTCGACGAGGCACCGCGTACGCCCGGCCGCACCGGCACGCCCAGCCCGTCGGAGCAGGGCTACCTGCACTGTGGGCCGAACGGGGCCGGCCACTTCGTGAAGATGGTGCACAACGGGATCGAGTACGGGATCATGGCCGCGTACGCCGAAGGCCTCGCCGTCCTCGAGAAGGCCGATATCGGCAAGCAGCCGCAGACGAGCGACGCCGAGACGGCCCCGCTCGAGCACCCGGAGTTCTACCAGTACGACCTCGACATCCCCGAGGTCGCCGAGGTGTGGCGACGGGGCAGCGTGGTCGCGTCGTGGCTGCTGGATCTCACGGCGCTCGCGCTGCACGAGTCACCGCAGCTCGCTGACTTCGCGGGTCGGGTCTCGGACTCGGGTGAGGGACGCTGGACGGTGATGGCGGCGATCGACGAGAGCGTTCCCGCCCACGTCATCACGACCGCGTTGTACGAGCGGTTCAGCTCCCGCGGCGAGGCCGACTTTGCCGACAAGCTGCTCTCGGCCATGCGCAGCGAGTTCGGCGGTCACGCCGAGAAAGGGCAGTCATGAGCACCGCATCACAGCACTCCGACGCGCTGGTGTTCTTCGGCGCGACGGGCGACCTCGCGTACAAGAAGATCTTCCCGGCGCTGTACGCGATGACCAAGCGCGGCCACCTCGGGATCCCGGTGATCGGCGTGGCGTCGTCGAGCTGGAGCGTCGACGACCTGCGCAAGCGGGCCCACGACAGCATCGAGGAGCACGGCGGCGGCATCGACGACAAAGACGCGTTCGAGACGCTCAGCAAGTCGATGAACTACGTCGACGGTGACTACCGCGACGCCAACACGTTCAACTCCATCGGCTCGGCCCTGCAAGCCGTGAAGTCGAAACGGTCCGCGCACTACCTGGCGATCCCGCCGAGCCTGTTCCCCACGGTGGTCGAAGGTCTCGGACAGTCGGGCTGCGCCAAGGACGCGCGTGTGATCGTCGAGAAGCCGTTCGGGCGCGACCTGGCGTCGGCCCAGGAGCTCAACCGGGTGCTGCATTCGGTGTTCCCCGAGCCGGCGATCTTCCGCATCGACCACTACCTCGGCAAGGAGCCGATCGAGAACCTGCTCTACTTCCGGTTCGCCAACTCGTTCCTCGAGCCGATCTGGAACCGCAACTACGTCGAGAGCATCCAGATCACGATGGCTGAAAACTTCGGCGTCCAGGGCCGCGGCCGCTTCTACGAGGAGGTCGGCGCGCTGCGCGACGTGGTCCAGAACCACCTTCTCCAGACGGCGAGCATCCTGGCGATGGAGCCGCCTGTCGGCGGCGCAGTCGAGTCGCTGCGCGACGAGAAGGAGAAGGTGTTCAGTGCCATGCGGACATTGAAGCCGCGCGACCTCGTGCGGGGTCAGTTCAATGGCTACCGCGACGAGGACGGCGTCGCCGCCGACTCCGACGTCGAGACGTTCGCGGCCGTGCGCGTGTTCGTGGACTCGTGGCGGTGGAACGGTGTGCCGTTCTTCATCCGGGCGGGCAAGAACCTGCCCATCACCGCGACCGAGGTGATCGCCAAGCTCCACAAGCCGCCGCAGCAGGTGTTCGACGAGGAGGAGATCGACCCCGACGACCAGAACTACCTGCGGTTCCGACTCGGCCCCGACAAGGTGGCGATCGCGCTCGGCTGCCGGGCGAAGGTGCCGGGCGAGTCGTTCACCGGCGCGCCCGTCGAGCTGTACTTGTGCAACCAGGCCGCCGACGAGATGTCGGCGTACGAACGGCTGATCGGCGACGCGCTGGCCGGCGAGGCCCTGCTCTTCGCGCGTGAGGACGGCGTCGAGGCGGCGTGGCGGGTCGTCGACCCGGTTCTGGCCAATCACGGTGTCGCGCACCCCTACGAGCCCAAGACGTGGGGGCCCGGCGAGGCCGACGCGCTCCTCCCGAAGGGCGAGTTCTGGCACGACCCCGCCGCGTGAGCGCGACCCCGCCGCGATGACGGAGCCGGGCCAGCTGTGGCTCATCCGCCACGGCGACACCGAGTGGACGGCGACGGGCCAGCACACGAGCCACACCGACGTGCCGCTGACCGCCGAGGGCCGCGAGCAGGCGACGATGCTCGGCGGGCTCCTCGGCGGCCGCCCGTTCACGACCGTGCTGTCGTCGCCGATGACCCGGTCGATCGACACGTGCCGCCTGGCTGGCTACGGCGACGTGGCCGCCGTCGACGACGGGCTCAAGGAGTGGGACTACGGCGACTACGAGGGGCGCGCCACGGCCGACATCCGCGAGGAGCACCCGGGGTGGACCGTGTGGGCCGGCTCACCCAACGGCGAATCTCTCGAGGACGTCGGGGCGCGCGCCCGGGCTGTCATCGAGCGGGCGGTGGCCGCCGGTGGCGACGCCGCGCTCTTCTCGCACGGCCATTTCCTCCGCATCCTCGGCGCAACCTGGCTGGGCCTGCCGCCCGAAGGCGGACGGTTCCTCTCGCTCGGCACCGCCGCGCTCAGCATCCTCGGCTACGAACGCGAGACGCGCGTGATCCGGCAGTGGAACCGTGTGTCCGAGCTCGGCTAGGCAACGAGGGATGCCCGCCGAGCCCGTCCCCACCCCGAACGCACCCCCCGTCGCCGGGCCGTACTCGCCCGCCGTGCGCGCCGGCGACTGGCTCGTGCTCGCGGGACAGGTCGGGTTCGATCCCGGCTCCGGCACGATGCCCGACTCCGTCGAGGACCAGGCCCGTCAGGCCCTGGCGAACGTCGCTACCGTGCTGGCGGACTGCGGCGCGTCGCTCGCCGACGTCGCCAAGGTCACGGTCTTCACCACCGCGCTCGGGAACATATCGGCGATCAACGACATCTACGGTGAGGCGTTCGGTGACCACCGCCCGGCTCGGAGCACGGTCGGGGTCGCCGGCCTCCCGGCCCGGGCATCGATCGAAATCGAGGTCTGGGCGTACAAACCCGTCTGAGAGAGGGGTCGTCATGGCCGACGACGATGTGCTGGGCAACATCCAGAAGCTCGCCGACGAGGAGCACGAGCTCTACGAGCGCCATCGGGCGGGGACGCCCCTCAGCGACGAGGAGCACCGACGGCTGCACGACCTCGAGGTCCGGCTCGACCGGTGCTGGGACCTGCTGCGCCAACGACGCGCCCGGCGCGAGTTCGGCGACGACCCGACCACGGCACAGGCGCGCGACGAGTCGACGGTCGAGCGCTACCGGCAGTAGACGCCGGGAACACGTCCGGGCCGACCCGGTGTTGGCGGGTGAGCACCGAATCCCGGGGTAAGGAGAAGGCGATGAGTCCCGAAGTGACCAAGACGGACGAGGAGTGGCAAGAGGAGCTGACCCCGGCGCAGTACCAGGTGCTCCGGGAGGCCGGCACCGAGCGGGCGTTCACGGGTGAGTACTGGGACTGCCACGACGACGGCGTGTATCGGTGCGCGGCGTGCGGCGCCGAGCTGTTCAGCTCAGACACCAAGTTCGAGTCGGGCACAGGCTGGCCGAGCTTCACCGAGCCGGCGGTGGCGGACGCGGTCGAGCTGCGCTCCGACACCAGCCTCGGGATGACGCGCACCGAGGTCGTGTGCCGCCGGTGCGGCGGGCACCTCGGTCACGTGTTCGACGACGGTCCCGGGCCGACCGGCCAGCGGTACTGCATCAACTCTCTGTCGCTCGACCTCGATCGAGCCGCCTCCTCGTGACACAGGCGGCCGGCTCGCCCGCTGCGCCCCAGCTCGTCGAGTTCGGGACGGCACGTGGCAGGTGGGTGATCCTCGCCGCCATCCTCGGGTCCGGCATCGCGTTCCTCGACTCGACGGTCGTCAACGTGGCGCTGCCGCACATCGGCGACGACCTCGGCGGCGGGCTCTCGGGGCTGCAATGGACGCTGGACGGCTACCTGCTGACGCTGAGCGCGCTGCTCCTGCTGGGGGGCGCGCTCGGCGACGAGTACGGCCGCAGGCGCTTGTTCGTGTTCGGGCTGATCTGGTTCACCGCCGCGTCCGTCCTGTGCGGCATCGCGCCGAGCATCGGCACACTGATCGCGGCGCGAGCCCTCCAGGGTGTGGGCGGGGCGATGCTCGTTCCGGGCAGCCTCTCGCTCATCACCGCCAGCTTCCGCACGGAAGATCACGGTGCTGCCATCGGCGCGTGGTCCGGTTTGACCGGCGCGGCCACCGCGATCGGCCCGTTCCTCGGGGGCTGGCTCGTCGACGCGGTCTCGTGGCGGCTCGTGTTCCTCATCAACGTCCCCCTCGCCGCACTGGCGCTGTTCGTGACGCTCCGTCACGTGCCCGAGAGCCACGACCCCCATGCCGGCAAGCGACCCGACTATGCCGGCGCCGCGACCGCGACCGTCGGCCTGGGCGGACTCGTGTTCGCGCTGATCCAAGGGCCCGCACGCGGCTGGTCGCCGTTCGTCGTGGTCTTGGGGGTCATCGGCGCGGCGGCGCTGGTCGCGTTCCCGTTCGTCGAGATGCGCGTGCGGTCGCCCCTCGTCCCGCTCGACATCTTCAAGTCGCGGCAGTTCAGCGGGGCGAACGGCACGACGTTCGTCGTGTACGCCGCACTGGGCGTGGCGCTCTTCCTCGTTGTCGTCGAGCTGCAGACGGTGCTCGACTACTCGGCCCTGGCCGCCGGGACCGCGACGCTGCCGATCACGGTGCTCATGCTGCTGCTCTCGCCTCGAGCGGGACGGTTGTCGCAGCGCATCGGGCCGCGCATCCCGATGACCGTCGGGCCGCTCGTCGTGGCGGTGGGGCTGATCCTCCTCGCCGGCATCGGGCCGGGCACCACGTACTTCACCGGCATTCTCCCGGGGCTCGTGGTGTTCGGGCTCGGACTGTCGCTCACCGTCGCGCCGCTCACGGCCGCGGTGATGGGCTCGGTCGAGGAGAACCACGTCGGTGTGGGCTCGGGGGTGAACAACGCCGTCGCCCGGGTCGCCGGCCTGCTGTCGGTGGCGGTGCTGCCGGCGCTGGCCGGCCTCGAGACGGCGTCGGCCGGCGTCGAGTTCAGCGACGGTGTGGCGCGCGCGCTGTACATCTCGGCCGCCCTCGCCGCGGTCGGGGCGCTCAACTCGTGGATCACGATCCGCACGGCCGCGCGCGTCGAGACACCAACGCAGCCGATGGCAGTGTCGTGCCAGGACCCGTGCGTGCGGGAGCCCCAAGGCGAGGTAGACGAGGCCGCCTGAGCGGCGCATGCTGACGGGAGGATGACCTTCCGAGGCTTGCTCGGTGGTGTCAGCGTGGCGCTGGTTCTGGTGCTCGCCGCCCCGGCGGCCGCCGCCGGGATGCGTCCCGTGCCCCGACCCGAGGCGTATCGCGACCAGCCGCCGCTGGCCTACGTGTCCGCCGGGCGCGTCGTCGTGCTCGACGGGAAGGGCAGCGCGCCGCTCCGGGTGCGCGGCAGCACCGGGGCGTGCTGCCTGGCGTGGTCCCCCGACAGCTCCTACCTCGCGTTTCAGCGGCGCGGCGACCTGTGGGTCGTCGAGCACGACGGCCGCGAGCTCCACCGCGTGGCCCGCTCGGTGGCCCGGTGGGAGTGGGCGCCGGACGGCCAGGCTCTGGCCGTGATCCGGGAGGGCGCCAGTGGCGGCATCGACTTCTACGGCGCCGACGACTCAAGCATTCGCGAGACGCTGCTGCCCGAGTACCGCGTGCGCGACCTCGCGTGGGCCGGGCTCGGACGGCGCATCGTCGTGTCCGCCGCCCCGCCCGACGTCCGAAGCGACGCCGGCGCACGCGCCCGGGTTTTCATGCTCGAGGTTCCCGGCCCGTACGGCGACGATTGCCCGGCGCTCTGTCCCGAGGCGCCGGTGTCGATCCCGGTCGACCATCCCGACGCCGCGTCTGGACCGCTGTTCGCCGGGTGGTCGCCGAGCGTCGACTCGATCGCGCTGTGGACCGCCCCCGACAACGGCGCCACCCTCGGCTTGCTCTCGCCACGCGGCGGCAGCGTCGTCCCGATCGCCTCCACCGTCGTGCAGCGGTCGTGGGTGCAGTGGTCGCGGACCGGCGACCGGCTGCTCGTCGTCGACGGCCAGTCCCGCGACGCGAGCGCTCCCCGCTCGCTGCTCCTCTGCACCCGCACCACGGAGTGCCGCCCGATCACCGGCGACGACGAGGCGGTCGCCGACCCGGCATGGTCGGGCACCGGCGCGATGGCGTACGTGCAAACCGAGCGCCGCCAGCTGTGGATCGCCGACCGGGACGGAGGCGGCGCGCACCAGCTCACCGCGGCCGGCGACGGCGTGGCTGCACCACAGTGGCTGCCCGACGCGCACCATCTGGTGTTCGTGCGGGACAGCACGGTGTGGCTGGTCGACGCGAACGGTGGGGACGCGAGCCCGATCGGCGGCCCGCTCGGCGACGGCGCCGCCGGGGAGCATCTGTATTCGGTCGCTCCCTAACATCGCGTCAGCATGCCGACGCAACCGGACAGCCTCGGTCCCCCGCCACGCGATCCCGACCAGCCGTACTGGGATCCCGAGATGCAGACGATGGATCGCGAGCGGCGCCGCGCGCTCCAGGACGACCGCGTGCGCGCGCTCGTCCACAAGGTGTTCGACCGTCCCGTCCCGCTGTTCCAACGCAAGCTCGAGGAAGCCGGCATTACACGCGCCGACGACGTCGCCGGCGTCGACGACCTCGCGCGCGTGCCGCTGACCACCAAGCAGGACCTGCGCGACTCCGAGGCCGCGGTGCCGCCGTGGGGCGACTACCGGTTCACGCCCCCGAGCGAGTGCGTCCGGCTCGGGCAGTCGACCGGCACCACCGGCACGCCGACGGTCACGCTGTGGACGCGGCACGACATCTGGGTGGAGTACGAGTCGGCTGCGCGCAACTGGTGGCGGCTCGGCTTTCGGCCCGGCATGAGCGCGACGCACGCGCACCCTGCGTACCTGTACGGCGGCGGCGTGATGCTCTCCGGCAGCTACGAGTACTTCGGTCTGCTCAACATCTGGGTGCCGCCGCCCGACACCGACGAGCTCGCCGAGCAGGGCATGCGAGCGTGGATGCGGTTCGAGCCCGACATCCCGTTCGTGGGTTTCTCGCTCGGGCGTTATTTCGAGGTCGCGGCCAAGCTCGGCCTCGACCCCCGCGACGACCTCGGTCTGCGCATCCCGTCGATGGGCCCGCCCGGGAAGGGCTCACCCCTGATGACCGCGGGCCTCGAGTGCTATGCGTACATCGGCGGCACCTGCGGGCGGGGCCCGGGCGCGCACCTCGCCGAGGACTGGGCGGTCGTCCAGGCCGTCGACCCCGCGACCGGCCGGGAGGTGCCCGACGGCGAATGGGGCCACCTCGTCGTCACGACCCTCGACCGTGACAACGGGCTGCTGCGCTACGACCTCGAGGAGGCCGCCGCCATCACCCGCGAGCCGTGCCCGTGCGGGGAGACCACCATCCGGGGGTTCTGGGGGGGCCGGTTCAAGGACCTGCTCGCCGCCCAGGGCCTGCGGTTCCAGGCCGCCGAGATCGAGCGGGCCCTGCGGGCGGGGGCCCCGGAGGCGGCCGACCCGTCGCTCGAGTACGTGATCGTGCGGCCGGACCCGGCCGCCGACGGCCCCGTGGCGCTGCGGGTCGAGGCGGGAGCGGCGACGACCGACGCCGAGGCCCTCGCGGCCCGTTGCCGGACGGCGATCCGGGACCACCTCGGCCTCGACACCCGGATCGAGATCCTCGAGCGCGAGTCCCTCCCCCGCTCCGGCTACAAGGCGAGTCGGGTTGTCGAGAACTAATCAACTGGCGGAACACGGCGGAACACGAGATGGTTGTACGGGTGCTCGTCGGTGATCCGCCCGGTGATCGGCCCCCCGCCGCTGATCCCGGCGATCCCGATCTGCGAATCGCCGGCGAAACCACCCGAACAGCGATATCTCCGAGACAACCGAAGGACCGGTGAGAGTGACTCAGGTCACACGGCGCACCGAGCGCCACGACGAGGACCTCGTTCGCGTCTATCTCGACGAGATCGGCCGGCACGAGCTGCTCACCAAGGACGGCGAGGCCCGCCTGGCCCAGGACATCGACGCGGGCCGGGACGCGCGCGCCGAGCTCGAGCAGCCCGGCCGCATCAAGCGCACCGAGCGCCGCAAGCTCGAGGAGCTGGTGCTGCGGGGCGAGGCCGCCCGGCGAGAGTTCATCCAGTCGAACCTCCGGCTGGTGGTGTCGATTGCCAAGAAGTACCAGTCGTCCGGGCTTCCCCTGCTCGACCTCGTCCAGGAGGGCAACCTCGGCCTCATGCACGCGGTCGAGAAGTTCGACTGGCGGAAGGGGTTCAAGTTCTCGACCTACGCCACGTGGTGGATCCGCCAGGCGATCCAGCGCGGCATCGCCAACACCGGGCGCACGATCCGGCTGCCGGCCCACGCCGGCGACAACCTGCTGCGCCTCCACCGCGTCCGGGCGCAGCTCGAGGCCGAGCTCGAGCGCGAGCCGACGGTCGCGGAACTGGCGCGGGAGCTCGACGTCGCCGAGGAGAAGGTGACCGAGCTGCTGCTCGTCGCGCCCGACCCGGTCTCGCTGTCGGAGCCGGTCAGCGAGGACGGCGAGACCGAGCTCGGCGACCTCGTCCAAGACCGCAGCGCCGAATCGCCCTTCGACGCCGCTGCCCGCGCGCTGCTCCCGGCCGAGATCGAGAAGCTGCTCTCGATCCTCGACGAGCGCGAGCGCCACATCCTGAGCCTGCGCTTCGGTCTGGATCGGGGCGAGCCCCGCACGCCCGACGAGGTGGGCGAGCTGGTGCATCTGAGCCGAGAGCGCGTCCGCCAGATCGAGGCCCGCGCCCTGTCGCGCCTGCGGCACCCGTCGGCCGACACCGGCATCCGCTGGCTGCTCGCGAGCTGACGGTCGCCGTCGCAAGCTCCGGCTCCTGCTCCGGCGGTCGGCACAGCCGCCGCCTCCGCGAGCTGACGGTCGCCGTCGCA
>WNGA01006712.1_pt1 | contig 16288 bp, 13 predicted proteins | sample 5400061 | NCBI WGS metagenome assembly WNGA01 (sample SAMN13153366, study PRJNA577476) | soil metagenome | isolation source: 100 cm soil or saprolite under grassland replicate 2 | place: USA:California | collected 2016-06-15 | reverse complement strand
GGATCCGCGACGCCGCGAACCACACCGATCGCGTCTACAACTTCGGCACGTTTCGGTTCGATTCGCCGCGGCTGATCTTCGACTTCCTGGGCGGGCGCCTGTCGTACTGGCTGTCGGTGTCGTCGCTGCGCTCGGTGCTGATCGAATACCAGCACGAGAACCGCGACATCTCGGCGCAGGAGCTACGCCTCGCGCCCGAGGCCAAGCGGCTGTTGCGAGACCGCCTCGACGAGAACGCGCGGCCCGAGAACCGGGCCTACAAGTACGACTATTTCCTCGACAACTGCTCGACGCGTGTCCGCGACGCGCTCGAGGGCGTCATTCCCGGGACGCCATTTCACGCCGCCGCGCGCGCGCCCGCGCGGATGAGCCTACGCCAGCACGCGCTTCGGATGACCGCCGAGCCCCTGTGGTTCTACCTGGCCCTAGATCTCGTGCTGGGCCCCGAGGTGGATCGCCCCATCGGCCGTTGGACGGAAATGTTCCTCCCCGCCGAGCTCGCGACGGGTCTGACCGCGACGCCGGGTCTGGTCGCAGGTGAAACCGTGCTGTTCAAGGCTCGGCGGCCGCCGCCGCGCGAGACCCCGCCGGAGTGGGGCGGGTGGTTCCTGCTCGGCGGCGTCGGGTTCGGCCTTGCTGTCGCGGTGTTGGGCTGGGCGGCGACCAGAAGCGCGTGGGCGCGGGTAGCGCTCGGGACGGTGCTGGCCGTGTGGGGCGTGATGGTCGGGTTCATCGGGTGCTTTCTCGTCTACGCTTGGGCGTTCACCGATCATGTCGTTGCCCACCGCAATCAGAACATCCTGCTGTGCGCGCCGTGGGCGATCGCGTTCACCGTGCTCGGCATCGGCGCCGCGCTCGGCCGGCCCGGCGCCACCCGCAAGGCATTCGCGCTGGGCGCTGCCGGGGTGGCGGCCGTGTTGCTGGCTTGCGTGCTGAAGCTCGGAATCGTCCGGCATCAGGAAAACGGCTCCCTGATCGCCTTCTTTCTGCCGGTTTGGGTGGGGGTTGCCGCTGCGCTCGCGCTGCTACGGCGGGGGCAAGCGGCTAAAGCAGGCGAAACATCCAGACCTTGAGGTGGCCGGTCTCGGGCACGCCCGCGAGCTCCGGGTGGTCACGCCCGGCGCCCGCCCGTGCCAACACGTGGGCGTTCCGTCCCGCGTCGGCGAGCGCCTCCCCGCAAATCCCCTCCCAGTGATCGCGCGTCATCCGACCCGAGCAGGAGCACGCGACCAGCAGCCCGCCGGCCCGGGTCAGACGGGCGCCGCGGAGCACGAGCTCCTTGTACGCGCGCGCCGCCGTCGCGAGGCCGCTTGCGCCGCCGCCGCGCTTGGCGAGCGCGGGTGGGTCGAGTACGACGACCTCGAAGCGCTCGCCGCGGGACTCGAGCCCCCGTAGCAAGTCGAACGCGTTGGCGCGCTCGACGCGGACGTTGCCCAGCCCGTTGCGGCGGGCGTTTTCGGCCGCGCGGCGGGCCGCCGTCTCGTTGTCGTCGACGGCCAGCACCTCGCCTCCGCGCCGCGCGAGCGCGAGCGCGAATCCGCCGTGGTGCGTGAACGCGTCGAGCGCCCGCGCGCCGGCGGGCGCGAGCGCCGCCACCGCCGCGTGGTTGTCGGCCTGATCAAGGAACCCGCCGGTTTTTCCGTCGCCGAGCAAATCGGCCTCGAAGCGGTTCACGCCTAGCCGGTAGACGACACGGGTGTCACCACCGCCGGCGAGGACGCCCGCGAATCGCGGCAGCTCCTCGAAGTCCCGCGCGGACCCGTCGTCGCGCGCGATCACCACGCGGGCATCGAGGCGCGCGCGCACCAGCTCGGCGATCTCGCCGCGCGCGGCGTTCATCGCCACCGACGTCGTCTGCAGCACCGCTGCGTCGGCATAGCGATCGACGACCAGCCCTGGCAGGCGGTCGGATTCGGCGTGCACGACCCGGTACGCGTCGCGATCGAGAGCGAGCGCGGCTCGCCGCGCGAGCGCGCCGTCCAGGCGCTCGCGCACGAGCGCCAGCAGATCGGCGAGCTCGGGCTCGTCGGCGCGCGCCACCATCCGCAGCGCGAGCCGGGCGCGGGCCGCCCACGTCGCTATGCCGAGGCGCTTGCCGCGAGCGTCTTCGAGTGCCACGAGCGCAGGGCCGCCGTCGCCGGCATCGCGTTCCGGCCCGCGGACGACGTCGTCGCGGAACACCCAGGGGTGGCCGGCGCGCACACGCGCCGCGCCCCGGCCGCTCACCACGACCTTGGTCGGGTGCAGGTTCTGTGTCGTGCCTGCCATCGCGGGCGCGCATCATAGTTTATTCGGGAGGGGCAGGGTGGGGCCCGGACCCTCTCCCCTCCGCGCCTCCCGCGAAGAGCTTCGCGCGGCGAGGCCGCGCTGTGCTCACGCGATAAGTTAGAATCGAGGACATGGCCGTCGCTCCGATTGTCCCTGTCGTCACGCCGCCTCGGGCGTCTCCGTACGCGGAGCGCCGCGAGCGCGTCATGGAGCGGATCGGCCCGGGCGGCGCGCTGTTATTGGCGTCCCCACCCGAGCGCCTGCGCAACGGCGACGTGCACTACAAGTTCCGCCAGGACAGCGACGTTCTCTACCTGACCGGGTTCGAGGAGCCAGGCACGCTGGTGCTGCTGCGGCCCGGACACGCGACGCCGTTCGTGATGTTCGTGCGCCCGCGCAACCCGGCCGAAGAGACGTGGACCGGGCGGCGCGCCGGGGTTGAGGGCGCGGTGCGCGAGCACGGCGCGGACGCCGCGTTCCCGGCCCAGGATCTCGACGACAAGCTGGCGGAGATCGTCGCCGGCGCCGAGGAGATCCATTACCCATTCGGCCGCGACCCCGGGCTGGACGGCGCGGTCGCCCGGCTGCTGGGGCGACTGCGCTCTTCCGAACGGCGCGGCGCGCGCGCGCCGGTCCGGCTATCCGACGCGCGGCTGACGCTGCACGAGATGCGGCTCCTGAAGTCGGCCGACGAGATCGCGGTGCTCAGGCGCGCCGCCGCTATTACCGCCGAGGCCCACGTGGCGGCGATGCGCGCCGCGCGCGACGGCGCCGGCGAGCACGAGATCGAGGCGCTCATCGACTACACATTCCGGCGCCGGGGCGGCTCGGGCCCCGGCTATTCGACGATCGTGGGGGCGGGCGCCAACGCCACCATCCTCCATTACATCGAGAACCGTGACCCCCTGCGGCGCGGTCAGCTGCTGCTGGTTGACGCGGGCTGCGAGGTGGACGGTTACACCGCCGACGTCACCCGCACGTTCCCGATTGGTGCGCCCTTCTCGCCGGCGCAGCGGCGGTTCTACGAGGCGGTGCTCGGGGTTCAAAAGGCGGCTATCGAGGCGGTGCGACCGGGCGCCACGCTGGACGGGATCCACCAGCAAGTGGTGGAACAGCTGACCGCCAAGATGGTGGAGCTCGGGATGCTGACCGGTGAGGTCGCTGCCCTCATCGAGGCGGGCGAGCACAAGAAGCTCTACATGCATCGCACCAGCCACTGGCTTGGCATGGACGTTCATGACGTCGGGTTCTACAGCGTCGACGGCGCCTCGCGGCCGCTCGAGCCCGGCATGGTGCTCACCGTCGAGCCCGGCCTCTACGCCGCCCTCGACGCCGTCGTGCCGCCCGAGTACCGCGGCCTCGGCGTCCGCATCGAAGACGACATCCTGGTCACCGACACCGGCCACGAAAACCTGACCGCCGCCGTCCCCAAAACCGTAGCGGACATCGAAGCGCTGGTCTGCGACTAGAACTGTAGTTCTAGACCGCCGCCGAGATCGAAGATGGCGTACGTGTGGCTACCGATGAAGCTCGCGTCGTAATTGATGATGCCGAGCGACATCCCCACCTGCGCGCCGAGACCCAACCAGTCGAAGAAGAAGTAGTTCGCGCCGCCGACGCCGCGGCCGGTGATGCCCCAGCCCGCGTCGGCGCTGTTCGGGAACGAGAACACGAACCCGGTCTGTACCGCCGCGAACGGAACCAGCGGAATCGGCGTAGCGAAGCTCCAGCGCACACCCGCCAGCGTCTCGAACACAGACCCGGTGTCCTGTCCGCAAACGGTGGCGGTGCTGCCTTGGGTGCAGGCGCCGTGCTGCAGGTTGAACGCCAGGTCGACCCCGAGCGGAAACGGACCGCTGGTCAGTTTGTAGCCGTAGTCGAGGCCGATCTTGGTGCCGCTCATCGAATCGCCGAGGCCGTTCGCGACCAGCACGTGCAAGGCCAGCTGGTTGTCCTTCCGGAACGGGTGTGGACCGTGCAGCAGGTTGTCGTCGGCTCGCACGGCGCCCGCCGCGAGCGCCGCCAACGCCGCCGACGCGGCGGCCGCGAGCAACACCCGCTCGATTCCGGATGGAAATCCCCACCGCGACGACATAGCCTCGGCCGAGGATATGGAAGAAAGATCCTCCCGTACAGTTTCGCGCTCCCACCTGCGTCGCTCGGCGCTGGCGCTGGCGGTCGCGCTGGTGACCGCCGGCGGGTCGGTGGGCTGCACAGGCCTGCATCCCTGGCCGCGCATGTTCGCCGGGATCGGGGCGGTCGCGGTCGCGGCGGGCAGCGGCGCCTGGGCGGCGGGGGAGGTCAAGGACTCGAGTGGGCGCGACGCGACCGCACGCGGACTGGTCGACGTGGGTTTCGTCTCGGTGGTCGCGGGGCTGGTGGTGATCGCGGCCGCCGGAGGCTGGATGGCCGCCGTCGTCTCCTGCCAGGCCGATCCCGACTGCGCCGACGAGGAACAATGCCGCGAGGTCCCCGCACCCCCGGGCGGCATCCCCTACAAGCAGTGCATCCCGCGTTAGTGCGCGTGGGGGAGCACGAGCTTTGATCGTGCGAGCCCGTCGCGGGAGGGTCGGAACCCTCCCAGGGTTCCGAAGTTAATCGTGCGCGTGGGGCGCACGAGCTTTGATCGTGCGAGCCCGTCGCGGGAGGGTCGGAACCCTCCCAGGGTTCCGAAGTTAATCGTGCGCGTGGGGGAGCACGAGCTTTGATCGTGCGAGCCCGTCGCGGGAGGGTCTCCGAGGCTAATCGTTCACGTCGACGTCGAGCTCCAGCCAGCGTTCGTCGTTCGAGTTGACGGACGGCTCGGACCACTCGTCGTGGTCATTGGAAATCGGTTCCGGGGTGGCCGCCACGGCGATCGGCGTGTTCGCTTCGGGCGGGGTCGGGTTCACGGGCTCCATGGGGAGCGTCTTCCTCCGCTCCTTGCGGCGCGTGAGCAGGATGGGGGCGCCGCCGGCATCCATGCGATCGGCGCGCACCTCCATCGATCCCGGGGGCGTGACGCGGGCGATCGGCTCCGAGAAGGGCCCCGACCCCGGCCGCTTGACCTTCTGCAACGCAATCGGACCCGACGCCCGTTCGAGCGATCGCCGATAGCGGACCGACCCGTAGCAGCGCTGCAGCTCCTCGTACAGCTCCTCCATCGACTGGTGGCGCTGGCGCGGATCCTTGTGAAGCGCCTTCATGATCAGGTGCTCGGCCTCGGGCGTGATCTCGATGTTGGGCGCGCGGGTCCGCGGCGGGATCACGGGCTCGGACACCACCTTCAGCATGACGTCCACGGCGGTCTCGCCCGTGAACGGCACGGTGCCGGTCAGCATCTCGTAGAAGATCACGCCCAGCGCGTAGATGTCCGTGCGGGGATCCGAAACGCCGATGCGCGCGGTCTCGGGCGACATGTATTCGGGGGTGCCGAACACGACACCCTGCTGTGTGACGCGGCCTTCGGTAGCGTCCGGATCACGGACCTTGGCCACGCCGAAGTCCAGAATCTTGACGAAGTCGAACGCCTTCTCGCGTTCCATGACGGTGTGCAGTCCCGACTCGTCGGTGAACTGGCGCACGAGCTCGCGCCGTCCCTCGCGTCGGGTCAGCATCACGTTCTCGGGTTTGAGGTCGCGGTGGACGATGCCCTTCGAGTGTGCGGCGCCAAGCGCCCCCGCCATCTGGTTGATGATCGTGATCGCCCGCATCAGGTCGAGCCGGCGATCGCGCGCGAGCAGCGCGTCCAGCGGCTCGCCGTTGAGCAGCTCCATCACGAAGAACACGGTGCCGTCGTTCGACTTCCCGAAGTCCGTGACGTCCACGATGTTGGGGTGGGCGATGAGGCTGGCGGCGCGCGCCTCGCGAAGGAAGCGCTTGATCGACTCCTCGCGGCCACCGTAGCCGTCGTGGAGAATCTTCACCGCCACTTCCTTGCCGATGTAGACGTGCTCGCCGCGGTATACGACGCCCATGCCGCCGCGGCCGATGATCTCGCGCAGCTTGTATTTCCCGACGGTGGTTCCCGCGCGGGCGTCAGCCGGGATCATTTTGGGCAAGATCGAAACGCGCCTCGACAATCGGTGGAATCCCTCGCTAAGCATGCCCGTGCGACACGCTACTTCCTAGCTTTTTTGCGTGCGGTGGACGACTCGCGCACGTGCACACATGTGCGCTTTCGTGCGCGCAGAGGGCATGTATAACTTCGCCCCATGCGACCCGACGGAAGGAAACCGGACGAGCTGCGCGCCGTCCTCATCACACCCGATTTCAACCGCTATGCGGAGGGCTCCGCGCTGATCGCGTGCGGCGAGACGCAGGTGATCTGCACCGCTTCCGTCGAGGAGAAGGTCCCCGCGTTCATCGAGGGACAGGGCCGCGGCTGGATCACCGCGGAGTACGCGATGCTCCCGCGCGCAACGCACACGCGATCTGGTCGCGCAGGTGGTGGGCGCGGTCAGGAGATCCAGCGCCTCATCGGACGCTCGCTGCGCGCCGCGATCGATCTGCGCGCGCTCGGCCCGCGCCAGATCACCATCGATTGCGACGTCATCCAGGCCGACGGCGGCACGCGAACCGCCTCGATCACGGGCGGCTTCGTCGCGCTCGCGCTCGCTACCCGACGGCTGCTTCGCGCCGGCAAGCTCGCCAAGGATCCGCTGCGCCAGCCGGTCGCCGCGGTGTCGGCCGGCATCGTCGACGGCGAAGCGCGAGTGGATCTGCCCTACGCCGAGGACTCGCGCGCTGACGTCGACTGCAACTTCGTGATGACGGGCGACGGCCGGTTCGTCGAGATCCAGGCCACCGCGGAGAAGGACGCGTTCTCCGCCGATCAGTACAAAGCGCTGGTCGCGCTGGCGAGCCATGGAATCCAGACGTTATTCGCGCGCCAGCGCGAGGCGCTCGAACGGGCGCAGCCGTGAGGGTGGTGGTCGCGACGCGCAACCGCGGCAAGCTGGTCGAGATCGCCGCGCTGCTCGCGCGTGCCGACCTCGAGCTGGTGACGATCGACGACATCGCGCCCGGGGCCGAGCTGCGCGAAGAGGGTCAGACGTTCGAGGACAACGCGCTCGCGAAGGCGCGGCAAGCGGCGGCGGCGTGTAGACTGCCCGCGATAGCCGACGACTCCGGGTTGGAGGTGGATGCGCTCGGCGGTGCGCCGGGCGTGTATTCCGCGCGCTACGCGGGCATGCCATCGGACGACGCGCGCAACAATGGCAAGTTGCTGGCGGCGCTGGCGGCGGTTGTGGCTGATCGCCGAAGCGCCCGCTTCCGCTGCGCGGCCTCGTTCGTCGATCGCGCGCGCGGAATCGAGCTCGTGCGAATGGGCCACGTCGACGGGCGGATCCTGACCGCCGCGCGCGGCACCGGCGGGTTCGGCTACGACCCATTGTTCCTCGTCCCCGCGCTCGGCCGCACCATGGCGGAGCTAACCCTGGTCGAGAAGAACCAGCTTTCTCACCGCGCCCGCGCGTTTCACGCGCTCGCCGACGCGCTCGCGTCGGGTTCCGCTAATGATTGAAGAAGAGGTAGAACGAGAAAATCATCAGGCCCATGAACGCCGCCGCCCCGATGAACACGAACCGTTCGCGAACCCGCCGACGGCGGGTTTCGCGCCGCATGCTGTTCATGCCCCCACGCACGCGCCGCCGTCGCGACGCTTCCCGGTAGTACGCTTCCCAGGCGCTCCAGCTCGCGACCCGATCCTTGGAACCGCCGACGTTCCCGCTACCACCCGCCGACTCCGGTTGCGCTTGGTCCATCCGACGCGAACGATAATGCAATTCGACCCCAGCGGACAGGGGCCTTGAGCCGATTTGACGCGCGGCGCCCAGCTGGCGCGTGGCGCTCCTAGCTAGCCGCCGTCCGCAGCCGGATGGCCGGCGCGACGGACCAGGAGCCAGGACGCGACGACCGGGATCCCGAGCAGCAACGCGGAGATGAGCGCGGTGGTGAGCACGTCCGCGGCATCGACGGAATCCTGACGCGGCTTGAGCCCGGCGGGGCAGCTTGACAGCCGGGCCGCTCACGACGGAGAACGCAGGGGCCACCATGACGATGAAAGACCGTTTGCCGCTGGTGGCCGACCTCCTGATGGAGGCGGCCTATGCCGACGAGAAGCTCGAGGGCGACGAGAAGGAGGCGGTCAAGCGCCTGCTGCGCGAGGTGCTGGACGTGCCGACGTTGCCCATGGACGTCGACTTTCGCATCGACGAGTTCGACCCCAAGCGCTACGACCGCACCGCGACGTTGGCCGCCTTCGCGGGGGATGCGACCCACCTCAAGCGCCGGCTGCTGGAGCTGGTGGCCGCCGTGCACATCTCGGACGGCGAAATCGACTTTGCCGAGGACGCTCACCTGCGTGCCATCGGCGACGGGCTCGGGCTCAAGCCCGAGGACTTCAAGGAGCTGGTGGTCGACGTCGTCGAGGAGATCGACGTCGGCGAGGACCTCGAGCACCTCCGCTTCGGCTGAGCCGGGCGTTACTTCAGGCCGGCGAGCGCGGGCGCGCTGTAGGTCGACGTGCCGAACGAAGTGCGCGTGTCTCCGAACAGGTTCAAGAGGCCGACGAGCAGCGCGTTGTGCGATGTCCCGGTCGCCGCGCGCAGCAAGCGTCCGGTCCGCAGGCCTCCGCCGTTGCCTGCCAGCATGAACGGCATGTTGGTCTTGGTGTGGGTCGGCGGGTCCTGAATCTCGGTCCCGAAGAAGATCACGCTCTCGTCGAGCAACGAGTGACCGCCCATGTCGACCGCCTGCATCTGCTGGATGAGGTGGAGGTGCATCTGCGAGTACCAGTTCGCGATCTTCTCGCACTCGACCGGCTTGAAACCGCCGTCGTGCTGGTAGTAGTGGTGGTGCTCCGACAGCATCAGCCACGGGAACGTGTGCTTGGCCTCGGTGTCCGACCACTGGAACGACGCCACGCCCGTGAGCTCGCAGGCCAGTGCCATCACCAGCATGTCCATCATGAACGTGCCGACTTTGGGGATCGCGGCGTCGGTGGATACGTCCTTGAGCGACCCGTCGTTGGCGGAGTTGAGGCCGCTCTTCGGGTTGTAGTCGGAGGTGTCCACCTTCATCGGCTGCTTGCAGTTGGCGGTCACGACCGGCGGGGGAATCGAGATGCTGGTTTCGATCTCGCGAATCTTGGTGAGGTGCTGATCGAGCTTGGCCTTGTCGCCCGCCCCCAGCTTGAGCGACAGCGTGTTGTATTTCTTGTCGACGAAGTCGAGGATCGATTTCCGGCGCATGAGCGCGATCGCGTTGGGGTCGGCCATGCCGGCGGGCATGAGATTTCCGAACATATCGGTCCAGATCTTCTGCGGATCGAGGCTGGGTGGGATCGGGGCGTAGCCGTTGTTCGAGCCCGCGGAAGGCGGCGTCGCGTCGAAGTTCGCCGCGTTGATCGGCGACACCAGGCCGTGCGACTTCCCCGTCGCCCAGCGGACCGCCATCTGCATGCTCGGCAGCTTCTTGCCCGTCGACAGCTTGGGCGCCAGCACCTGGTCAATCGACGGTCCGTCCTTCGAATACTGCGTGCCGCTCCCGGCCTGAACGCTGCCGGTCAGCCATGCGATGATGCCCGCCTGGTGCTGTTCGCCCTGCGCGCTCTTCATGTCGAGCCCGTCGATGACGAGCAGCTTGCTCTTGACCGGCTCGAGCGGCGACAGAATGGGGCTCAGCGTGAGCGAGGTGTCGGACCCGGTCGGCGTGTACTTCCCGCGGACGGTGCCGCCGGGCTGGTATACGGTGACGAAGCGCTTGGCCGGGTTGGTCGCGGTCTGCGCGTGCGCCTTGCGCCCGTGGCCCATGATTTCGAGCCACGGCAACCCGATCGCGATGGTCCCTGCGCCCTTGAGGACGGCTCGGCGATGTAGGCGGAACTTGGTCATGCGCGTGTCGTCCTCATTGGGCGGGCCGATACAGGAAGCCATCGGTCTGCGTCATCGACAGCAGCATCTGCTTGATGTTGTACCCGGACGCCTTGAACTTCGTCTGGATCGACTGCTTGTTGCAGGCGTCCGCGGTGTCGAGTGTCCGGCCGTATGCGAACTCCAACCAGTGTGTGGTGAAGCAATTGTTCGTCTCTTCCGACGAGGCGACCGTCTTCACCAGATCGAACGGTCCAGTCCAGCTGCCGATGCCGGGTATCATGCCCGCGGTCTCGATCGCCGTGTCGTAAGCGGTGCCGTCGATGACGGCGTGTTCGGTGGTGCGGAAGAGGCCGACGGCGTCGAAGTTCTCGAGCGCGAGGCCGACCGGATCCATGAACTGGTGGCAGGTCTTGCACACGGCCTGCGCGCTGTGAATGGTGTAGCGCTCGCGCGCCGTCTTGCCGGTGTACGGCTCGGGCGGCTTGACCATCGCCAGGATCGCCGGGTCAGTCGGCAGCGAGAGCGGGCGGCACATCAGCTTGATCACGATGAAGCCGCCACGCAGAACGGGGTTCGTGAGGTTGGTCGTCGCGGTCCCGGCCATCAGCCCGCCCTGCGTGAGCAGCCCCAGGCGCTGCGAGGGGTTGAGGTTCACCTTCTGCAGCGTGGTTCCGGTGATGGCGCTCGTACCGGTGAAGCTCGCGGCGCCGTAGTAGTCGAACAGCGCCTTGTTGACGAAGGTGTAGGGCGCGGTCAGCACCGCCGGCCAGCTGCCCGGCGCGAACGTCGACCCGGTCGCCTGGGTCGTGTTCTCGAAGATCTCGTGCTCGAGCACGCGCTGCGTTTCCTGGCGCATCGCCTGCCCGATAGACGACGAGAACGTCGGGTAGAGAGTCTTGTCGCGCTCGAGCCCGGTCAGGATCGACAATGGCAACAGGTTGTCGAAGAAGAACGCGACCGTGGGGTGCGACTTCGGATCATTCAGCAACCGCTGCGCCTGGGTCATCACCTGCGCCGGCGTCGACAACATGCCGTTGTCTGCGGCGGTCGTGAGCATCGTGTCGGGCATCGTCTGCCAAAGGAAGTACGACAGTCGGGTCGCGAGCTCGCGACCGGTGAGCTTCTTGACCGCGGCGTTGCTCGGGTCGGTGGTGCCGAACTCGACGCGGTAAAGAAACTCGGGCGATTGCAGGATTGCCTCGATGACGCCGGCGACCCCCGACGCGAAGGTCAGCGTGGTCGAGCCCATCCGGACCGTACGATAAAGCCCGAGGTAGTCATCGACCTCGGCGGTCGTCACCGTGCGCCGGTAGGCGCGCGGCAGCAGATTGGTGATGATCGTGCGCGCGCATGACTCTTCGTTGGCGGTGGTGACGGCGCTCGCGCACGAGTTCAGCCGCCCGAGCGCGGTCGCGTTCAAAGTGGCGCGCGCGGCGAGCTCCTCGGCGGCCGCGAGGTATCCGTTGGCGAGCAGGCTCGAAACCGACTGGCTGTCGGCGTCGTTGCCGAAGCCATTGCCGAGGGTCTCGCTCGGGAACCAGTCACTGGGGGGGGTGGTGTCGAGGAGCAGGTCACGGACGGTGTTGTTGAACTCGAACGTCGTCAGCCGGCGTAGTGGAGCTCGACCCGGGGCCGCGGTCGGGCACGACACCGTGCCGCCCGCTCCCGTGACGCTGGCGCCGCCCGCGCCCGTGACGTTGGTGCCGCCAGTGCCGGTGACGCTGGCGCCGCCCACGCCGCTGCCGGCGGTTCCCGGGCCGACGTCCGAGCCGCCGGTGCCGGAGACGACGCCGCTTCCGCCGGTTCCCGGGCCGACGCCCGCGCCCCCGCTGCCCGGATCGCCGGTGGGGGAGGTGCCGACGTGGCCGGTGCAGCCCGAGCCGGCGAAGCCCAAGCCAACGCAGCCCAAGGCGATACAACCACGGAAAGCGAGCGCACCCAAAACCGCGTACAGGGTGGGGGGCACCGAACCATGGCGCCGTGACGAAGCGGCCATACAGCAATGATCATAAACGGGACCCTATTGGTCAAGAACATTTACTATCAGCGGGGCGATTTTTTTTGCGCCGCTCAGCGCACGGTCAGGTCGCGCATCAGGCCCGTCATCATCTGTAACGACAGGCCAGTCCAGGACTCCTGGTAATAGGTGCTACCCGCGAGTTGGGTCAGCGTCGCAACCGACGTGTACGCCTGGTCGCGCAGCGTCGTGAAAGTTGCCCCGGTCGCCATGGCGCCCACGCCCGCGGGGCCGACGAAAGACGCCGCCCGCGGCCCGCCGCTGGTCACGAACTGCGGGCGTGGGGTCCCGTTGAGATCGTAGCCGTCGACCATCGCCGCGACCGTCACACCCGAATGGAAGCCGTTGATCTTCTGAAGGTACGTGAGCGCGCGGGGCTCGGCATTCCAGCAGTAGTCCTGCGCGATGCGGAACGGCGTGCGGCAGGAGTCGAGCTGGTGGTGGATTGGCATGCTCGTTCCCGACGGCGGCGTCGGGACACCGTCCGGGGTGGACCACGCGGGGACGAGACCGTTGTTCGCATTCCCGTTTTGCGCGTTGAGCGTCTTCGCCAGCACCACGTAGCTCGTGTCGGCGACCCGGTTCCAGTTGGCGGTCTGGCCGGTCAGCTTGCCGAACACCCGGTAGTACGCAGGCGCGAAGTACGAGATGTTGATCACCGACCCGTCCGCGAACTGATCGCCGGGCTTGAACACGTCGCTGCGGCCGTGGTCGACCTCGTACTGCCAGATCTTGCCGATGAGTGTCTTGGCGAGATCGATGTAATTCGTCGCCAAGCTGCCGCGCCCGCCCCAGCGCGCGTCGGCCATGATCAGCGCCCACGCCATGTCTTCGTCGCCGTCGCTGGCGGCGCCGGTGCCGAGGACCTGGGTGCCGGCGGCGTTGATGTACCAGTTCATGAGCCCGTTGCTGTCGAGCCACTTCTGCGCGTACTGCCAGAGCTTGTCGAGCGTGGACTGATCGTCGGCGTAGACGGCGAGCAACATCCCATAGGCGATGCCCTCCGAGACCGTCGAGTTCACCTCACCGCCGGCGGAGTTCGGCCGGCGGACCCGTAGGAAGCCACCCGCGCCGTCGCTGGTCAGAAGGTCGGTCTTCCACTTGTCGTAGGCGGCGCGCGCATCCTCGACCCGCGCGCCCGCCGGGGCCATGCAGTTGCCCATGCCGGGGATCGCGATCGAGGGGCTGCCGCCCGTTCCGGTGGCGCCCGCGGCTCCGGTCGTGCCGGCGGTGCCTGAGCTGCCCGCGCTGGCGCCGGCGGTCGCGCCCACGCCGGCCTGCCCGGACGTGCCCGTGCCCCCCGGACCGGAAGCTCCGCCACGCCCGCCACCGGCGATCGCGCCAGCGCCGCCCGCGGCCGAGCCGCCCGCACCTGCCACGCCGGTCGTCCCCGCGCCGCCGGTCGAGCCCGCGGTGCCGGTCGAGCCCGCGGTGCCGGTCGAGCCCGCGGTGCCGCTCGTTCCCGCCGCCCCCGTCGTCCCACCCCCAGGGTTGGTGCAGGCAGCACCCAGCAGTAGGGCTCCCCAGGCGGCGTAGCCAATCGGCCGCGACATGCTCGGCAATGGTATACGACCTGGCGTGCCACGTGGAGGCAGGAACGCGGTTCTCGCGTCCGTCGGACTCATAGCGCTCGCGTGCTGTCGGGGCTCGGCGCCGCCGGCCAGCGCCGCGAATCAGCCGGCGGCGGCTGCGACCGGCCGCGTCGTCGCTACCGGCGAGCCGCCGACGACGGCGGAGGGCTGCCGCGCTTGCAACGGCGACTTCGGCCCCCACGGCATCGACCAAACGCCGCGATGCAATTGCCGCACGCACGACGCCGGCAAACCTTGCCGGGGGAAACCGGACTGCGAGGGCGAATGCATCGGCGATCTCGGCCAGCGCGAGGTGACCTCCGCTGGTCCGCCGGTCATGGGCTTCCGGCTCGGCCGCTGTGCGGAGTTCCGCACCACGTTCGGCTGCCACACGTTCCTGCCGCCCGCGCCGGCGGCCCCCATCCCGCTCGATCAGCCGGCCGAGCAGCTCTGCGTGGATTGAGCGTGTCCGGGTACGTGGACCCGGCCCGTGTGTGCGAGACGCTCGCGCCGCTGCTGCTCGCCGGCCGCCGGCAGCGCATCGACGCGGCGGTGGCGACGCGGCTCCGGAGCCTGCGCGTGCTGATAGAAAACCTCCACGATCCACACAACGGCGCCGCTGTGCTGCGGAGCGCGGAGGCGTTCGGCGTCGGGCATGTGGACGTCGTCGAGACCACCGAGCGGTTCCGATTCTCGAGCATGGTCACCCAGGGCTGCGAGAAGTGGCTGGACATCGTTCGTCATCCGACGACGGCGGGCGCGATGCGCGCGCTACGCGACGAAGGGTTCGCGCTCTACGCCGCGGTCCCCGGCGCGGCCTCGCGGGTCGAGGACCTCGACTTCGATCGTCCTGCGGTGGTGATGGTGGGCAACGAGCACGCGGGGCTCGGCGCCGAGGCGGTGGCGGCGGCCGACGCGCGGTTCGGGATTCCGATGTACGGCATGACCCAGAGCCTGAACCTCTCGGTCGCGGCGGCGCTGGTCATCGAGCGCGCAGCGTCGCTGCGGCGGCGCGCGCTCGGTCGCGACGGCGATCTCGACGCCGCCGAGGCGTTGGCGCTGCGGGCGCGGTTCTACGCCGAGTCGGTGCGCGGCGCCGACGTCGTGCTTCGAGCGAAGGTGCGCTGACGGTTCAAACCCGCATCTTTCGGTAGACGCCCACGACCACGCCGATCAGGTTGACGCTGCGGAAGTCGCGCTTGCGGACGACGATCGGGCGCATGGTGCTGTTCGCGGGCTGGAACCGGATGGTGTCGCCCTCGGGGTAGTAGCGCTTCACCGTCGCCTCGTCGCCGATCATCGCCACCACGATGTCACCGCGGGTCGCGTTCAGCTGCTTGCGCACGAAGATGTAGTCGCCGTCGAAGATGCCGTCTTCGATCATCGATTCGCCCTTGACCCGTAGCGCGAACACCTCGCGAGTCTGACCGATGAAGAACCGGTCGACGCGCACCGTGTCCTCGACGTTCTCGACCGCGAGCAATGGTGAGCCGGCGGCGACGCGGCCCACGACCGGGACGTCGATCATGTCCTCGTCGCGGCTGGGGGCGCGCACCGGCCCGCGCATCCCCATCGGGCGCAGCGCGCGGGATTTGAGATCTTCGCGCTGGAGGTAGCCCTTCTTCTCGAGCGCGCGCAGGTGATCGTTCACGCCGTTGGTCGAGCGGATGCCGAAATGAATACCAATCTCGCGCAACGTCGGCGGGTAGCCGCGCTCGCGGATCGATTGGGTAATGAACTCCAGGATCTCTCGCTGCCGATCGGTGAGAACACCGCGCGAGTCATCGCGAACCAGCGTCAACGAACCCATGTGAACCTCCCGACTGGCACCACTGAACAGACGTATGGTACGGAACGGATGTACGGTGTCAACTATTTCCGGGGGACCTCCCTCGCTTTGGGCGCTCTGGTCGGTCGGCGCGAACGCGACTGAGCCCGATCCGTCACTCCGGTGTCGGCGGGCGTGTTCTGGGGCGCCTGGTCAGCGAATGCCGCGCGAGCGGATCACGGCCTTGCCGTCATTGAATCCGACGAAGAACCGGACGTCCTTGTAGCCGTGACGGGCGATGAGGTCGGCCCGCTTCTGGCCGAGGACGACGACGAACTTGTCCACATCCAGGTTGTCGGTGGGCTCTCCGCAGGTGCGGCGGACCTCGAGGAATTCGCGGAACAGGGCGCGGTACTCGGGCGTGGTGCTCGCGCCCTTCGCGCCCAGGCTCGCGCGATCCGACACGCGCGCGATGTCCGCGGCGAGCGAGGTGAGCGTCGTCGAGCGCTCGTCGACGATGACCGCGATCGGCGCTCCGGCGAGGTCCATCTCCGGCGGCTCGCCGGGCTGCGTCGTCTCGGCCGCGTCGGCGCCCGTGCCGGCGGCTATCTTGCCCGACGCCTCCAACGTCGGTAGCGGAACCAGCGGCGTCAGACGGCGATCCGAGGGCACCGGTGGCGGGCCGTTCAGGGGGCTCGGGCTGAGTGGCGTGGGGCGTCGGTCGGACGCCGGGCGCAGCGTTCCCCCCGGGAGGGGGAGGTGCGCAAGCGAGGGGAGGCGCGGCTCGATCTGCGTCGGGCGGGCCTCG